>Ga0268266_10003499_pt1 | contig 15615 bp, 13 predicted proteins | sample KBSS13metaG_FD_190356 | JGI IMG/M metagenome (GOLD analysis project Ga0268266, IMG submission 190356) | Switchgrass rhizosphere microbial communities from Kellogg Biological Station, Michigan, USA - KBS S1-3 metaG (SPAdes) (version 2) | ecosystem: Host-associated > Plants > Roots > Rhizosphere...
GTGAACTGTTCCGAAACAGCAAAATAGAGTTAGCATATGTCGGGAACCGGGGTATTCACCTCCTTCGATACACCGATGCCAATGCGGTCCCACCGGCCCTTCGCTTGCAGCAAGCCCTCGATGGCGGCAACGATACCCGGCCTTTCGGCGATGGAGCATTTGGAGGGATACCTTTCGGCGAATGGAAAGGAGGCTCGAACTATCATTCTTTACAAGCGCTATTTCGCACGCGCCTGAAGGGTTTGGACGCTCAGTTTGCCTACACATACTCGAAGTCGTTAAGCGATACCGATATTACGAGCAGCGGTTCTTCAGGTCAGACCCAGAACCTTGAGGACCCGACCAATCCGAGAAGGAATTATGGGCCCAGCCTCATCGATCGGCCCCACACTCTCGTCGCGAACATCGTCTACGATGTGCCGGAATTTAAGGGCAGCAACATGGTTGTCAGGCACGTGCTTGGGGGATGGGAACTGGCCACTATTTTGGACTACGCTAGCGGGCCGCCGCTTACTGTATACGCCAATTCTCCAGATATAACTGGTGCTCCGGGCGGCTTGACCGGCACTGCTGTGGGTCAAGGGGAAACCCGCCCCAACCGAGTGTTTAGTGAACCTTGCAGTGCACCGTCAGGCTCCCCTAAATTTCAGTGGCTAAATCCCGCTGCCTGGACCCTGGATAATTTCCAACTGGGCACGTTCGGCACAGGTTCGGTAGGGGAATGCCGCGCGCCTGGAATCGCGAATACCGATTTCTCAATCTACAAGAATTTTAAAATAAAAGAACGAGTCACGCTGCAATTCCGCATGGAGTTCTTTAACCTATTCAACAAGGTACAGTTCCGCGGGAACTCGCCCGACATCACCGGTATTGATAGCAATATTGCTGACTCCGGGGTTGCCTGCAATGCGAGCAATATCGGTGATACTGGGAGCCAATGCTTCGGTCACGCCGTCAACACGGTTGGTTGGAACTTCGACTCCAACGGTCACCAGACATTCGGCCAGGCGCAAACCGACGTTGGGCCGCGCGAGATTCAGTACGCTTTGAAGATAACTTTCTGATCGCTTGCCTTGATGGGTGAGGCTTGACTCGATTCAGGCCTCATCCGTTATCCTTCCCTCCATGGATCGCGGCAGTAATTTTTCGCGCAGTATCTTGCGATCCGGTCTTCTGCTTCGGTCAGTGTGTGCCCCCGTATGGGGCGCCTTCCTAGTGTGTATTCTCCTCGCTGTCGGTGCCACCGCTCAGAACTCCAGGTCCACTCGTTCGCAGGGAAAAGACGCGCCAACGCAGGACGATGCATTACAGAAGCATTTTGACGCGGCTCGAACCTTCCAGATTGGAGGCGACCAGGAGCATGCGGCGACGGAATACCGGGCATTCTTGGCGGGAGCGTTGCGTCGCGTTGCGGGTCTTCGCACTCGACTGGGCGAATACGACAAAGCTGCGAAGCTTTTCGAAGCAGCGTTGGCTGTGGCGCCGGAAGATCCGGACTTGCATCTGAATTTTTCGGCGATGCGCTTCGAGCAAGGCCAATTTGTGGAAGCCAAGTCGCTGGCAGAAAAAACCCTCCAGCTTCAACCTAACAACTCCAACGCACACTATTTGCTGGGCAGAGTGTTGTTCCAGCAGGGGGATTTCGCCGGTGCCAAGGAGCATCTGGAAGCTGCAGTAGTAGGGACTCCAAATTTCGAAACTGGCTACCTCCTGGGCGTTACGTATCTCAAGCTCAATGACCTGACTCGGGCGGACCTGCTGTTTAATGAAATGGTCACAGGCCTGGGAGATACAGCAAAAATTCACATGTATCTGGGGCGCGCGTACCGAGAGGGAGGTTTCGTGGAACGCGCAGTTGTGGAACTTCAAAAGGCCGTGGTCAGAGACGAAACTGCGCCGCAAGTCCACTATTTTCTCGGCCTGGCTTTCCTGGGCCGCGACGGAGATTCGGGTTTTCCTGAGGCGGTACCCGAATTTCGAGCGGAGTTGAAGCGAAATCCCAATGATTATCGCACCCACTATCTACTTGGATATATTCTGCTCAAACAGCACAATCTGCCGGAAGCGGAGAGCCACCTGAACCGAGCGGCTGCACTGGATCCGCGCAATCCTGATGCGCTCATCTATCTCGGTCAGTTGTTTGCAGATACGGATCGTGCAGATCAGGCGGAGAAGGCTCTGCGCCAGGCGATAGCGCTTACCGATGACGTTGCACGTAACGATTACCAGATCAATCGCGCCCACTACGTGCTGGGACGCGTTTTGATCAAGGCTGGTCGTAAGGATGAAGGTCAGCGGGAATTAGATACTTCCGATCGGCTGCGCAAACGGGCGACACAAGCGGCCCGCATACGGAACGACGGTAATTCTCCGAACCTGGCTGGAGAAGAGGGACCTGCTCGCCAGAATTCTGCAGCGGCGCCCTCGCCCGAAGAATCAAAAAAAGCGGAAGCGTATGTCAACGAACTCAAGCCTGCGATCGCGGACAGCTATAACAATCTGGGGGTAATCGCGGCAGGGAACAAGAACTTCGCCGGCGCCGTGGAATATTTTAAAGAGGCCCGCGAGTGGCTGCCCTCACTGGAAATGCTGGATCGCAATCTCGGCATGGCATCGTTCTACGGCAACCAATTCGAGGGCGCCGCAGCAGCCTTAAAACGTCACCTGCAAGCCCATCCCGATGACGCGCGCGCCCGCTCCGCGTTGGCCCTCAGTTTTTTTGCGCTTCAAAAATACTCTGACGTTCGAACGATCCTCGAGCCAATTAGGGGTGAGGTCGATGCTGAACCTGGGCTCTCATACGCTTACGCCGTTTCACTTGTAAAGACCGGCGATTACACGCAGGGGATTGACCGTCTGAAGGCGCTGGAAAAGGCCGATCCGAATGCCGCGGATATTCCTATGTTGTTAGGAGAAACCTTCGCCGAGCAATCGGATTGGGGCACGGCTTTAAGCGAATACCGAAAGGCGCTGGCAATCAATCCGAAAGATGCACGAGCACACTTTCTTTCGGGCGTCGCGCTGATTCGTCAGGGCAGTCCTGCGGATGCTGTCCAGGAACTGCGCACCGCGCTTCAACTTGATCCGTCGAATGGTCCAAGCAAATATCATTTGGCCTTTGCCCTCATCCAACTTGAAAAGAAAGACGAAGCGCTCCATTTGCTGCAGGAGGTGCTGCGGCAGGATCCGAATTATGCCGATGCGTACTATCAGTTGGGTAAATTGCAATTGGAGCGCGGAGAGACGAAGGGCGCGATTTCCAGCCTTGAGGCGGGCACGAAGTTCAATCCTGACAGCGACTACATCCACTACCAGTTGGCGCTCGCATACCGGCGAGACTCCAGAGCGGAGGACGCAGAGCGGGAGATGAAGGTGTATCAGGAGCTCAAGAACCGTCACCGGGGTCGAAATGCGCCGCAGTCCAACTAGAATGACGGGACTTCTGCTGGCGTTAGTGACTCTACTAGGAGCTTCGTTTAATACTGCGGCTCAAATCCCGCACGCCGAGACTGAACGCTCAACAACCCAGATCAAGATTGCTGAAGGTCAGTTCGCACGCAACGATCTTGCCGGCGCGGAAAAGACGCTCTGGTCAGTTCTTTCCGCGGACTCCGCCAATGAGGGTGCCCTAACCTTGCTCGGCATTGTTCGCAGCCGGCAGCAACGGTATATGGAATCTGAAGCGCTGTTCCGACGCGTGCTGCAGATCAATCCCAAATCCATTGTTGCGAACAAGAATCTCATCACAGCTCTCATCGCACAGGAAGAAATTGATGACGCGATCGATCTGTCCCAAAAGCTGGCGAAAGTTTTGCCACAGGACAGTGACGTCAAGGTTGAGTTGGCTCGCTTATATCTCCGACGGGGCGAGTTTGAGGCGGCCCTTTCCACTATTGAGGCACTTCCGAGCCTGCCTGCGACAGCGGTTCCCCTGAAGGCAGCGAGTCTGCTGGGGCTCGGTAGAAAATCTGACGCCGTCGCTCTGACGTTCCGAGCGAAAGCCCAGCCTACAGCCGCGCTGGATTTAGCCAAAGTTTTTCTCGAGGCCAATCTTCCCGACGAAGCGCTCAAGTGTTTACCCGGGTCCGCCCCGGCGACGAAGCAGGCCGCTACTCTTTATTACCAGCTGAAAGGCAGAGCTCTGGAATCGAAAGGGCAACTCCTACCAGCGATCAGCAACTTCCGCCGTGCTCTGGCGCTTAATCCGCAATCGACGGACACTTTGCTCGCCTTGGCAAAGGTCTATACAGTTCAAAATAATCATTCCGAGGCGGTAGATCTTCTGCAACGAGCACACACTCTCGCTCCTGATTCGCTGCCTGTTCTGCGGCTCCTCATCATCGAGTCTTTGAGGTCAGGGCAACGGAAACTCGCGCTACGCACCGCTTACGAACTCCAGCAGAAGAGTCCCGACAACCTCGATGACATGTATCTGAACGGCGCCACTATGCTAGAAGTCCACGAATATGGACCAACCGTAGCAATGTTTGAAAAATATGTTGGCCAACGCCCTAATGAACCAAAAGCCCAGCTCGCCCTAGGAATGGCTTACCTCAGCCAGCAGCGCTATGCCGATGCGAAAGCGGCCCTTCAACGTGCCGTGCAGATGGATCCTAATCTATCGGAGGCTTACTACCAGTTGGGCGTGGCTCAGAGCAAGCTAGGCAATGTTCAGGAAGCCATTCAGGACTTTGAGCACGTGCTGCAGTTGGAACCTGGGCATGCGAAGGCACTAGTGAGTTTAGGGACGCTCTATCTACAGCAGGGAGAAATTCAGAAGGCCGAGAGGGCGCTCGTGCAGGGAGCAGCTGCGGATCCCACAGATCCGGATGTGGAATATCAATTGAGCTTGCTATTCGGTCGCTTGGGCAACCCGGTCGAAGCACGGCAGCACATGGATCGTTTCCGAAAGCTTAAAGCAGGTGGCTCGCCCGTTAGTAAACAACAACAGAGTGTGGAGCGTTAGGCAAGATCACGCTACCTGACAGAACGCCCAGTGGCTGCGACCGGGATCGATTTGGCAGAATCCCCCGCCAAAGGTACTTTCTGTATGCCGCCACCCTCAACAATGGAGTAAATGAAACCAGCCGCCAGGTTACGAAACTGGTCTTTCTTGCCGCTGGGCCACGCGACCTCGACTTCGGACATGATTGTGTTCTGCCCCAAACCGAAATGTAGCCGCAAATCGTTTTGCGAAAGATAGCTGGAACCACCCCTTACCTCCGCAAACTGGACCAGATCTCCCGCCTTGATCTTCACGCGCGCGCCGATGGCTGCCTTATTACTTTTGTTTCCCTCCAACTTGAAGAGCACGGAATGACCTGCGCCTGGCGTCCGATTGATCAAGAGCGTGGGGGCCTCGCCAACGTTCAGGATCAGTACATCAACCTTGCCGTCGTTATTGACGTCACCGAATGCCGCGCCACGCCGGGAGGAAGGTAACAGCTTCTCGAGGCCGGCCAGAGCCGTAACGTCCTGGAATGTTCGATCCCGGTGGTTTCGGAAGAGCAGTAAGGGCTGGCGATAGGGAGCGCCTCCCTTGACGAGATCCATCTGGGGATACACGTGGCCGTTGGCAACCAAAATGTCAGGCCATCCGTCATTGTCCATGTCAAAGAAAGCCGTGCCCCAACCTACCAGCGAGTAACTCGGCTGTGCCAAGTGGGACGCCCAACTGATGTCTGTGAACGAGTGCGCCCCCTGGTTCCAATACAGTGTGTTGGGCTCCTCCGTAAAATTGGTCACGAAGATGTCGAGTTTTCCGTCATTGTCGATGTCCCCGAAATCGACGCCCATCGAACCCTGCTCGCGACCATCGGCGCTCAGTGCAGCGCCCGAAAGAAGACCGACTTCATCGAATGTCCCATCATGCTTGTTGTTGTACAGATAATTAGCGCCTGCGTCGTTGGAGACGTACAAGTCCGGCCATCCGTCATTGTCATAGTCGGCCCACACGCCCTGCATGCCATAGGAGTGATCTGGATCGCCCACACCGGCCTTCTTGGAAACGTCTTCGAAGGTTCCGTCGCCCCGATTGCGAAAAAGGAAGTCGGATTCTCCGGGCAAGCCCCACGGCCCACACTGGACCATAATGCCGCGGAATCGGCAGAACTTCTCGTTGCTTCCAAATTCCGGCAGTTTGTTAATGTCTATAAATACGTAGCGAGGAACGAACAGATCGACGTAGCCGTCGCGATCGAAGTCCCCCCACGCAGCCCCCGTGCTGAAACCGGTCATTCGAACTCCTGCCTTTTCGGTGACATCTTCGAAGCGGCATTGTCCTAAATTACGGTACAGTACATTGCCCCCGTAGCCAGTCACGTAGACATCCTGCCACCCGTCATTATCGAAATCGGCGACAGCGACCCCCATACCCCATCCTTTTCGGCTTAGCCCGCTGTCCGCAGTAATGTCTTTGAATTTTAGGTCTCCCGCCTGCCGGTACAGCGTAATCATGAGATCGCCACCTTGTCGATAATGATCCACCGAAGAGCCATTCACAGTAATGATGTCCAGTTTGCCGTCGTTATCGCAATCCAAGAATGCTACGCCCCCACTCATCGATTCGATGATGTAGCGTTTTTCGGGAGAGGAATTGTGAGAAACGGTCAAGCCTGCTTGCTTACCGACGTCTTCGAAAGAAGCATTGGGAGGCACCTGAGCCAAGCATGCAAGGGATAGAAAGAACCCTAGAACGGCCGTACGAAGCCTGCTCATGCGGAGGGGCTATTTTAGCACGCGGACATTGGCACCCTCGCGTTCAAATGAACCCGCTTTTCCGTTCCAATGACCAGATCATAGTTGATAATAGTTGACGAAATTATAGAAGGGCACTTTGCAACCTCGGTCCACGTCTTCATCTGGCTTGCTGATCTGGTACAGGTCCAGTTGCTTTCTGCTCGGGTGTCTACTTCTGCACTCCGGAGCCGCGGCGCAGAATCTCTCGGCGTCTGGCTCGGCCAGCATTGCTTTCGCGGACATTACTCAATCTTCAGGCATCCGTTTTGAGCACGCAGTTTCTCCCGAAAAGAGGTACCTTATCGAGTCCATGGCCGGTGGCGTGCTGCTTCTGGATTACGATCGTGATGGTTGGCTCGACATTTACTTCACCAATTCCCCCAGCGTGGACATGGCGCTCCGCGGCGAGAAGCCCAAAAGTGCTCTTTACCGCAACAATCGCGACGGCACGTTCACGGAGGTGAGCGATAAGGCAGGTGTGAGCTATCCTTGCTGGGCTATGGGTGGCGCGGTCGCCGATTACAACAACGATGGTTGGCCAGACATGCTAATAACCTGCGCGAAAGGCGTCGTCCTCTACCGCAACAATGGCAGTGGCACGTTCACGGATGTCACCGAGGACGCTCGCTTAACGGACACCCGTTGGACAACGGGAGCGGCTTTTGCCGATTACGATGGCGATGGCTTTGTGGATTTGATGCTCACAAGGTACGTCGAGTTCGATCTTCATGCTTTGCCCAGGTTCGGGATTAGTCCTACCTGTCGTTATCGTGGTATCCCCGTGCAATGCGGGCCGCGCGGAATGAAGGGCGTGAGCGACAGTCTGTATCACAACAAAGGAGACGGGACCTTCACCGAGGTGTCCAAGGCCGCCGGCGTAGACGACGCCTCCGGCCACTATGGCCTCGGGGTCCTGTGGAGTGACTTGAATGACGATGGGAGGCCGGACTTGTTCGTTGCCAACGATTCGACCCCAAATTATCTTTATCGTAACGATGGCAACGGGCACTTCACGGACATTAGCTTCATTTCTGGCACGGCCGTAAGTGAGGACGGGGGCGAAATGGCGGGTATGGGTGTGGATGCGTGCGATTACAACCACACTGGCCGCTTTTCTATCCATGTCACCAATTTCGAAGATCAGCACACCTCGTTTTTCAGGAATGATGGCAGCCTTAACTTCAGCGATATTGCCTTTGCTGCCGGCATCGTCACACCTACAGTGCGACTTTTGAAGTGGGGCACCGCCTGTCTTGATTTCAACAACGATGGCTGGCCTGATATGTTCACGGTCAGCGGTCATGTTTACCCGCAGGTGGATTCCTTAGAAGCAGGAGCGAAATATCGCGAACGCAAAATCGTATTGCTAAACAATGGCAATGGCACTTTCCGCGATGTCAGCCAGGAAGCAGGATCAGCTATTATGGTGCCCCAACCCAGCCGGGGTGCTGCTTTCGGAGATTTGGATAATGACGGCAAGGTCGATGTCGTAATTGAGAACATTGATGGTCCTCCGATGATCCTGCGGAACACTACGCCTGTTGGGAATCACTGGATTTCGCTTCAGTTGTTGGGGACCAAGACCAATCGCCTAGCAATCGGAGCGAGGGTGAAAGTCGTCGCAGGGTCTCTTGTCCAACTAGCAGAGGTACGCAGTGGCGGAAGCTACCTATCGCAGAACGACCTGCGGATTCATGTCGGGTTGGCCAGTGCTGAGAAAGTCGGCCACATAGAAATTCGCTGGCCCGGCGGATCTGTCGAGCTACTGCAAAACATACCTGCCGACCACTTGTACTACGTCCGGGAGGGACAGGGAATTGTGCCGCCGGACGTGGCTATCGCACCACATCCGGCAAGGCGACGCTAACTATACCAGGCCTCAACTAGGGGCTTGGAGTGTGACCAATCCTTTCGCGCTGGGCAGCAGACCGCTATCATAGTGGGGTGGTGTTCTGAGGGAGATCCCCATTGCGCCGCTCGATAGATTTGCAGGGCAGGACAACAATCCGCGACGTCGCCAGAGCAAGCGGTGTCTCCTTGACGACGGTGTCGTTTGTTCTTAATGACGCTCCATTGGCGAAATATATTCCGGATGACACTAAGAGTCGAATTCATAAGGCAGTCAAGACGCTCGACTATCGGCCTAACGTCTTCGCCCGGTTCCTGCATACAAACCGCAGTCAAACCGTCGGCTTGATGATGTTCGACATGACGGACCCGTACTGCACACCGATCACACGCGGTATCCAGAGTGTCCTCTATCAAGCATCCTACTTGCCATTGGTGGCGGACGTTCAAAACAAGCGTGCTCGCTTCGAACGGTCATTGGAGATGCTACTCGGCCGTCGCGTGGATGGCCTGTTGGTCATCGCCAACTGGCTTTTCATGAAGGTGAACCTGTTAGCGGATCTCGAAAAAAACAGCACGCCGATAGTGATGATCGGGCGCGAGCTGGGAACTAGCTCGGTGAGTTCAGTCATCGTCGACAATGAGGCGGGTGGTTTCGCAGCCCTTGAGTATTTGTATTCGCTCGGGCACCGAAAGATCGCTTTTGTGCGCGGGCCCAAGGCTCTGGCCGACACCAGCGCCCGCTGGCGAGGCATTCAAAACTTTGCGCGGAGCCGGGCTCTCGAGATTAAGACCAGTCTAGTGATCGACCTGCCTGAAAGGAACGTGTCGCTGTCAGCATTCGACGGCGGTCTGAAACTTGTTCGCGAACTACTCGGACGCGACCGCACCTTCACCGCCGTTGTCGCTTTTGATGATGTCTCCGCGCTGGGTGCCATGCGCGCTCTGGCAGAGGCGAATATCCGCGTGCCCCACGAGTGCTCTGTGATCGGATTCGATGATATTAACCTTGCAGCATTCTGCACACCGGGCCTTACGACGATCCGCCAGCCCCTCGAGATGATGGGAACCATTGCCGCGACCGTGTTGCTGGAAGCGGTTGGCGCGCTCCGCGAGCCCGTGGATTTCACACCCGTATCCCGAAAGGTCGCACCGGAACTCATTGTGCGCGGGTCAACAGCGGTTCAGCGCATTACAAAGCTCTGACCTGTGCTAGATTCGCACTTCTGCACCGGCAGCAGCGCCACGGTTGGGCAGCTGACCGCGAGTATCTTTTTGGGGGTGAGGCCTTTCTTCATGGCGGAACGATAATGCCCCAAAAAAGTGCGTACCCAAAACCGGCCGCTTTTGAACAGGTTGACTTAACGACCAGATAGCTGTCGAAACATCGCCATTTCTCTCATTGACAAAACCAACGGCCCGTTTTTCGGGCAAAATGGGCGAACAGACGGCGCAAGCTGGTGTAATCGCCTGTTTTCAATAATGGAGAATAGCCAGAATGATTTGATGGGCATGGAAGATCAGTGCGACTGCCCCTTGGCGCAGGCTACTTTGCGATGTAGAGTTGATGCGATTCGTTGGAGGTACACATGCCGCACCCGCATGGTTCAACCCTTGGCTGGCCGCTTTGGGGCGCGTTCCTATTGATTATTCCGAGCGCATTCGTCATCGGTGCCCTGACTGGCCACACCCCTAATTTGGGTCTGCTTCAGACTCCCGTCGTACTGCTCGGTTCTATTGCTATGGCAGCGGCCGGCAACTTGTACTCCCTAGTTCATGTGGAAATGCTGAGAGGAAAGCCCTCGATCCTGCGGATCGACGTCACCGCAAATGCGTTTAGCATCGTAGTTCTCACGATTGCTGTATTGCTTGCCGCTCTTCTAATTGGCTATGCATTCGTGGAAAACTTCACGCTGAGATAGCCTTTAGACACAAACCGGGGCACGCTCGGGAAACGTAGTTGGTGAGATCGCCTGATTTCGCTAATCATCTGGTATCGTCTCTCGCAATACTCGCATGTGGGGCCGACACCGTGAGTGTTCAAGACGAGAGTGTGGTAGACATCATCAGCGTTCGGAAACCGGATTCCAGTGTCGTCCTGACCATAAGCGACCATCTTGATTGGTCGGACACGATACAGCACCAAACGATTCTTCAAACGAAACTGAATCATTATCTGGCATTTGTTGAGAGCGGCGAACTGCTGGAACGCTACCCTGCTGCGAAGGGTTTGGTTGTGCGGATTGAGATCGTCTTCAAATTCAGACCCGACAAGGAAGCATTAGAGTTCCTGCGTAAGGCCAAGAAAGTCATTGAATCGGCTGGGTTCAGCCTTGAGACGAGCGTGTTCGCTGAGTCGTATGACAATTGATTGGCGAAACAGCGCCATTACACTCAGAACCCTGAGCGGTGCCGCAGGCGCAACACATCAGTGATGGAACACGAACACCAAACGGAAGAGCAGGGATTTATCGTGGAGGCCAAAGGGCCGAACGGAGTCTTTGGTGTCTTTGAGGATGACGGCGAAACGGGATACCTCTACATCTACGAACCGGAGCAGCACCTTCACATCTATGATCGGAGAACACTTCCCGCCCTACTCGAAAAGACGGACGTTTCCGTTGATTGGGACGGAAACAAGTGCATGGTTGCAATACACGGTTCCCACCGGGGCACCATAGTGAGCTTACGGTGATGATTGGCGAAATATCGCCATTACACCAACTACATTGCCCGGACGGGCCTTTCCCAATAGTTGGTGAAATCCCTTGATAGAGTCAGCCATCCGTGAACTCGGTACTGGGTACAGTTAAGATTGTGCCCGGATTTGGGTTCGGTCGCTTCCCCTCGGCATCCTCGAAAGGCGCATGGCGGGCATTCTAGCCTCACTGACGCACGAGCTTACGATCACCAAGCCCTCGGATTGGTTGATTTTTGTTGAAAGGCTGAACGAAGCCGTGCGCGCAGGGCGCGTTAGAAAGGTTCCGGTCGTCAAGCCAGTGTGGGGCCGCTACGAAGAATGGTTTCTTGATCCTGAAACTGGCGAAATCTACGTCTACTGTACACCCGATGCTCCATCCCCCCCGATATGGGAGAGAGTTGATGTACTTAAACATGTGGAAGCGACCGATCCCGCCCCTTTGAGCGTTTTCAAGACGGGTCCGATCACCGTCATGACTGCCCATATTATGAAGATGAAACTGGAAACACTTATGGGCAGTGGACTGGTCGAAGCGTTGACGCTGCCCCCCGCCTTGGCATCATCCAGACGAGGAACCGAAACATGGTTCAGGGATAACGTGTCGAATATCACCTATCGCCTGATCGAATACTACGGTCTAGAGGATAGGGACATTCGATGGGAAGTGGTTCCACAAGCTGAATTGAGCGGAAAGATCCAATGACTCAGAGCCAATCGGTGACTCAGTTGTCGAAACATCGCTATTTCACCAACTACTTAGTTGCTGGCTTCGGGGACTCCTTGGGCGACCTGTCAAATCCCTGGGCGGGACTACTCCTGCGTCGCAAGATCCAATAACCGTTCCAGCCGTCGCCTATGGTAGTAGCGCTTCCACCGTTTACGCTCGCTCGATGCCTCCCGCTCATTCGGTAATACACTCCGGGTGCTAAGGGCTGGTCGAGGTAGAGCCGTTCCAGTTCCAACGGCACGGCGATGAAAACAGTGTTTCTGTGCATGGACCATCAGTGGATCGCGCACCGCCACAGCATTTGGCAACCGTTGGAGAAAGTGCTGGACTTAAGAAGCAAGGATATGCCACCCGCGGGCTGGTCAGCATGCTACGCGGGTGGTCGGCCAGCCTTGACGTGAAACTCGCTCCGTCCGAGAGGACGAGACGCTATTTACTCCGGCTGGCGTCGTCGTCGGGATTGATGAAGTTGAATTGGAATGGCGCCTTGCCATGTACCTGCACGATGACCTGGCCGCAGGCCATGGCGTAGTGGTGCATATCGGGGTCGAGAAAAGCAAAACTGCCGGTGGTAAACGCCGACATCTTGTGTACGTCAAAGTGATCGCCCACGCCCACCTTGAAGGAGCCTTCGAGCACAGTAACGTTTTCGCGAAAGGGATGAAAGTGCGGCGCGATGCGGTACCCGTCGGGCATTTTCAGACGCACTGTGAAGTCCCCCGTCGTTGCGGTGGGATCGCCTTCAAGTACAGCGAGTTGTGCGCCAGGAGCGAGGAATGGCGGTGCGGGTCCCCAGGGAATGGTATCCGGAGTGAACGCGTGGCGCTGATCGTGCGCACTCGCGTGGGCGGCTCTTGTGAGGAACTGCCCCGTGCATGCGAGCAGGGCGACGATCGCCAGGACGAGATAGAAAGAACGTTTCATCGAATGTCTCCTTGTGCTTTGGTGAAGAGGATGTTCTCCTAGCGCGCAGAACGTTGCAATGAGTGGCGGATCTCGCTTGAATGTCTTTTGTGTATCGGTGCAAATTATTGACTTGCTGGCGGATAATGCGTTGAGAGGATTGGATGGCGGGTCAACGAAAGACAGTCGGGGGTGTGGAACTCGATCTGGGGCGCTACGAGCTGCGACGGTTCGGGCGGCGGGTGAAGCTTGAGCGAAAACCTATGGAGTTGCTGATCTTTCTGGTGAGCCGGCGAGACCAGTTGGTCACGCGTGACGAGATCGTGAAGAAGCTTTGGCGGTCGGATCTGTTTATCGATTCGGAACGAAATCTGAACAATATCGTGCGGAAGATTCGGACGGCGCTGGGCGACGCCGCCGATCGGCCTCGTTTTGTGGAGACGGTAATCGGGAAGGGCTACCGGTTCACCGGGCCAGTGCGGGTGATTGGGGCGCAATACCCCCGAGGTGGCCTGGATGAGATGGAGAGCGTCCGTCGGGAAAACGGAAGTGCGCGCTGGGAGCGCACATCGCTGGCTGTGCTTCCGCCCGTCCTGCTCGGGAAGGGCAGGGATGATGAGGGGCTTTGCCTGGGATTTGCCGAAGGGCTGGCATCGCGGCTGGGCAATTTGCGGGGCGTCGATGTGCTGCCAATCTCGGCAGTCCTGAACCTGCCAATTGGCGCGGATGCTTTTGAAGTCGGGACGCGGTTCGAGATCCGTTTCGTTCTACATGGCGCGATTCAGATGTCGAAGGCCCAGTCGCGGCTGTCGCTCGAATTGGTGGACACGTATTCGAAAAGAGTGTGCTTCAGCAAGAAGTGTGATCTCGATGTGAAGCAGATGGCAATCCTGGAAAACGAGATCGCGCAGCAAATTGCGCGTGCATTGAAGAGGCCGCTGGGTGCATCGGAGAGGATTGCTGAACGCCCACGGCACAGCCGCGATCCTCTGGCATATGCGGAGTTCATGCGTGGGTTCCCGCTGAGCTCGTCCGGGGATCCGGCGAAGATGGAGCAGGCGAGCCAGCATCTGACGAATGCGGTCATGCGCGATCCAAATTATGCGCTTGCACATGCGACGCTGTCGTTCGCGTGTACGACACGGCATTTCGAGTCGGATCCGGCAAACGTGTGGCTGGAGAAGGCGGAGTTTCATTGCCGACGTGCGTTGGAGATCGACCCAGAGCTGCCGGAGGGGTACGTGGCACGGGCGTTTCTGCTCTGGGGGCCGTCGAAGAACTTTCAGCATCTGGAGGCGATTGCGGATTTAAAGCGGGCGATCCGCCTGCAGAACAATTTGCCACACGCGTATAACCGCCTGGGGACGATCCTAGCGCACATCGGGCTGCTGGACCGGGCGAGAGAGACGTACGAGCGAGGACGGTCGTTTCATCAAAAGAAGGCGGTGAGTCCGAGCATTGTGCAGGTATATGTGTGGAACCAGGACTACGAATTAGCGTGGGAACAGATTGAGGCATGGCGGGCGGAGAGTCCGGCGAACAAGTATCCGATTTACTTTGCGCCACAGCCGGCGATGATGAGGAGAGATTGGGACGAGGCGAGGCGGCTCATCAACCAGGCGAATGAGTTGCTGCCGGACGAGCCGATGATTGTGAGCTTAGAGGGCGTGCTGCATGCGCTGACGGGGCGAAACGTCGAGGCGCTCGATTGCGTGACGCGAGCGTGTTCGAATCCGAAAACATTCGGGCATGCGCATCATACGTACTATCAGATCGCGTGCACTCTCGCGCTGACCGGGCGGCGGCAGCCGGCCTTCGAGTGGTTGGAGCGCAGTGTGGGGACTGGATTCGCGTGCTGGCCGTTTTTCATGAAGGATCCGTGTTTGCAGAATCTGCGAGGAATGTCGGAATTTGAGTTGCTGGTGAGCACGCTGCAAGCAAAGTATCCAGATAACCTGGGAGTGTTGTAGGGGCGCCTCGGACTCATTGGCGTAATATCGCCATTTCACCAACTACTTCGTCCCGGACGGCCTGTTTCTGAGTAGTTGGTGAAATCGCCTGTTAACGTCAACTTGAAGAAGGTTCGGATTTATACTTGGCTGGTAGTGCGGCTGGTCTCATGTTGCAGCGAAGAATATCTATCGCCTTCTGTGTGAGCGTTGTGGCGCTCATCATCCTCACCGGGACTTGGTTCACGCTCAACTATTTTCGAGTCCAATACTACAACGACGCTATGGAAGGACCATCGCCCCAGACCTCACCGTACTGGACGATAATCCGCGCTCAGGACATCCTGCAATGGCCCATCGCATTCGCCGCGTTGTGTGTAGTTGCATTGCTCTTGTTCATCGCTGCCCACTATGTCGGACGAGTCATCCTCAACCGTGAGGACGCGGTTAAAACGGTAGCTGTTGAAAAATCGCCATTTCACTCATTGATGCCGATTTTGGCGAACAAACGGCGCAAGCTTGTGAGAACGCCTGTTAACAACACTTTCGTCCTGTAAATGTGTTTTGGGCCTCTACGCATTGGGTTTAGGATGCTTGTCGGTCGCCATGCCAGACGATGCCGTCTTTCAACCCCTGAAAGATTTCCTTTCCAAGGTTCCCGCTGTCACTGGAACAGTTGGCTCCGGTTTCACCAGCGCCGGCCTTTGGTGGGTGAAGTCACTATTGATACTGAGCATCCGCTGGCGTGG
>Ga0268266_10003500_pt1 | contig 15611 bp, 12 predicted proteins | sample KBSS13metaG_FD_190356 | JGI IMG/M metagenome (GOLD analysis project Ga0268266, IMG submission 190356) | Switchgrass rhizosphere microbial communities from Kellogg Biological Station, Michigan, USA - KBS S1-3 metaG (SPAdes) (version 2) | ecosystem: Host-associated > Plants > Roots > Rhizosphere...
CGGCCTCATGCAGCCGTTCTTCCCACGGACGCTTTGAGCTGCCATTCGCCATACACACTTCTCCACCTTCGATTATCAAAATGAGGAAATCCGGGGGTCAATCGCTTCGATCACCTATTCCATATGCAGTGTCGAGGTGGTAACGTCGTCAAAACACACATACGGATGTCGCTTTTGGATACAACGCACCACTGTAAGCAGGCGTCCTTTCAAAAAGGACGTCATTTCAAAAGAGCGTCAGGTCCATGTATTTGCTCCTTTTTCCGAGAAATGCGAGACCGGAAAGTTCTTCACGAGGTTAGTTTCTTTGTCGCTGCCCATGTCTCGCCCATCGATCTCATCTGCAGGAACCTTCTTGCTTCTCTGCCTTGCCCTCTCAGCGATTCCCAGCCGGGCTTTCGCCTCCACTCCTGACGACAACGGCGTTGAGACTGCGTCCTCCCTTCCAGACTCGCCCGGTGCTCTTCGTGCCGAATCCAGCAGCAATCCAGCAACGGCCGACGCCGGTGGACAAGCTCTGGGCAGCACTACCAAACAGCCCGCGCCGCGAGCTTATGTCAAGCTGATAGCTGCAGGCCTGCAGGCTCCTCCCCAAACTGCTTCCGACAAGATCCGACTTGGCCTGCGTGAATCCGTCACACCCTTTGCCATTATCGGTTGGCCCCTTTCAGCCGGCTGGTCTCATCTCATAAACGGAAGTCCTAACTATGGAGTCAACGGCGAGGCTTTTGCTCAACGCCTCGGAGCAGCTGCCGCTCTCAACTCCAGCAAGGAGATCTTCAGCGACTCCATTCTAGCGACCGCATTTCATCAGGATCCCCGCTACTACCAGCTCGGCAGAGGACACAAACTCATTAATAGAGCACTCTATGCAGGCACTCGACCCATCATTGGGCGGACCGATAGCGGCAAGACCATCCCCAACTATGCGTTCATCCTTGGCACCGGCGGAGCAGCGGCGCTCACACAGACCTACTATCCTGATCGCAACATATCGGGTGGCCAGTTCGCCAGAACATGGGTCACCTCGCTCGGCGGCTCCGCGCTCGGCTATCTGGTCAGTGAGTTCGGAGGTGAGATTATCCAGAAGCTGCGCGTAATAAATAAATAATCCTTCTCTCTTCAGGGTTTGAGCTTTGAGGTGGGAAGATTTGGAGAACATGTTTAGGGCAGTGATTTTGGGAATATTTTTTTCGATAGGCTCCGCCGTCGCACAGACGACCGGTCCTTCGCCCGCATTGCCAAACCCTATAGAAACATCCGCCCTCTCAAATTCGCTTTCCACCTTGCCTCTCGCTCCAGCCGCAACCGTAGAGAAAGATCCGTCTGAAGATCTTCCGGACTCCCCAGGCGCTGTTCAGGCGAATGGTGCGAATGATGTCGTGGCCCTGGGAAAGACCTCGCTTCGCGCAGAAGGAAAGAATCAGCCAACACCCTGCAATATGTGGAGTGCGGTCTGGACGATCTACTATGACCCTAAAAAGCTGGACCAGCCAGCACCGAGATGCAGCGAGCTGGTTTATCCCTACCAACGATTTTTAGATACCAATGTCCCCATTCCTCTGAACTGGAAGCAAAAGGGCTATCTCGCGGTTCACTACACGACGGATCCGGCAAGCCTGGGAACCATCGTCGGAATCGCCGGAATCAGTATCGCCGCCGATTCGCACACGGCCTACGGGCCGGGATTGAAGGGATTCGGAAAGCTGGCGGGAGTCAGCGTTTTGCAGAATGCCACCGCAGAGTTCTTTGGCACCTTCGCGGTCCCCAGTCTCACCCACCAAGATCCACGCTACTTCCGGCAGCCGAATAAACCTTTCCGCAAGCGGCTTCTCTACGCAGTCAGTCGCAGCTATATCTCCCGCAGCGACGACGGCCACACCATTCCGAACTATGGCGTCTTTGCGACCTATCCCATCGTCGCGGAACTGGGTAATCTCTATATCCCGGGCATTGAGAGCGACGGTCCGTCCACCGCGAAACGAATCCTCGCTGGATACGCACTGGATCCCGTCAACAACATCGTCAACGAGTTTCTACCTGACATGGCCAGTCATATTCATGTCCGGATCATCTTCTTCCAGCAAATCCTGAACAATATTGCCGTCACCGGAACCGGCCCGATGTGACCTTTGTTTTCTTATTTCCGTAGCTCAACTCCGCAGTTAGAATTTCGTGTGCTTCCATGCCACGAATGTGGAGAGAAAGAACGGATGCTTGGCCTGACAACATATGAACCCCTTCCTGCATTTGAATTGACACGGCCTTCGCGACAGGTCGGACCTGCACTGGCTTTGCTGCTCTCCCTTCTCTGCCCCGGTCTCGGACATCTTTATATCGGGCTCTTTTCCCGAGCAGCCTGGATCTTCATCAGCGAATTGCTCTGTCTCGGTCTCCTGGCCGCCCAGGGACCATTGCAACCGGCCGCTGTTTTCTCTATTCCTGCCATTTATTGTTTCGCGATGATCGACGCCTACTTCGGGGCTCGGGAATGGAACGCAGGCGCGACCGATCTACTCGAGAGAACAAACCCACGAATCGTTGCAGTCCTCAATCTGCTCACGAAAGGCTTCGGTTACTTTTACCTCGGTGACCGAACGAAAGGCGTCCTCTGTTTCTTCATCGTTGCCGCAGTGCAGGGTTTGTTGCAGCAACGTCCGAACGTCTGGACGTCGATCCTGGTGCCCTCGTTGCAGGTCGCCATTGCGATCGACGGATATCGGGTCGCACGTCAAAGCCTTCGCCAGGAACACCCGGAGCTGGAACAGAAAACAACCCCTGATGACAGTGGGGATACCGCCGGCCTTATCGATCGCGCCAATCCCGACGGACTCCAGCCGTCCATAGCCCGCGTCCTCTTTATCGCCATCGGCCTTACGCTGCTCCTGGGTTATGCCACGCTGCTCAGGATCAATGGGCACGCGGTAAAAAGCCGCGGAACCCTGGAGCAGGGTCCCTCTGGCCTTACCTATACCGACACGCAGGAACAATACTCTGTCGTCCTGCCCGATGGATGGTCCCCCCTGAACCCGGATACTTCCCAAGCGCTCTTTGCGGGAGACGGTGGTTCGCTCCTAATCCACGAGCAGTATGCTTTTTACCCGGTCAGCACCCTGCTCGATGCGACCGAAAAAGAGCTTCGTGTCCAAAACCCCGATCTCGAAAGAGCGCCTTGTACCGCAACCATAGGCCAGCGCCGGGCGGCATGCTTGGAGATCAGATACGCGACCAAGAAGATGACGCACATCAACCAGAGATTTATCGCCATCCGCCGGGGCATTAAATTCTTTATCCTGATCGAATCGTGGCCCGCCGGGAAAAGACCGCCTGTCATAGATGAGATCGAGCAAAATCTGCGGTTTAAGTAGCGTCCCACTCGCTGCACCCTGCTTACCATTCAATGCATAATCTCGCTGTTCGCTTGTCCGGGCTTCGATTCCGTCCGCTCAGACAGGTACCTTTAAAAGGGTTCGAACCCCTTCCCCTTCTTCTACTTAACTGAAGAGGAAACAGGGCTCGAATCAGGGTGCTTACTTCCAGCAGCACCCATAGCCGGATAAGCTTCAGGAGTAGCTGTTCAGGCCGCACAAGACTTTTGAAGATGGAATCAGGAGATTAGAAACGCATATGGCAAAGTCCGCGAAGTTAGCCGAAAAGGCTCTCACGTATGGTGCAAAGGCCGCTTGGGCCGTGTTCGACAAACTGAACTCGATCTCGCCCAACCCGAGCTTCACCCCGAAGTGGAGCGACAAGCCCCTCCTGAAGTCCTACCAGAAAGAGAAGCCCCCGCTAGGCTGGCCCCGCACCACCGACTCCCTCTGCCCCCGGTGCATCCCTGAGATTCGCCAGCAGATCGTGGACGGCAAGCTGCCCCACGAGATCCTTCTGAACGAGAAGGTCGGCGAGATCAAGGCGCAGATCATCGAGCGCGACGGTCAGATCCTTATGGTTAAGGACTGCCCTATCCACGGTCACTTCGAGGACGTCATGTCCATCGATCCGCCGATGATGAAGCACCTCGAAGACGTCTTCCCGGGCCGCGACATTCGCGCCCACAACGACGAGAAGCTCCACAACCACGGCACCTCGACCGTGACGCACGGACGTGGCTCGGTTCTGACCATCGACCTGACCAACCGCTGCAACATGATGTGCGACCCCTGCTTCATGGACGCCAACCAGGTCGGCTTCGTACACGAACTCACCTGGGACGAGATCAAGACCATGCTCGACAACGCGATCACCATCAAGCCGCGTCGTCAGATGTCGGTCCAGTTCTCGGGCGGTGAGCCCACGCTGAGCCCCTACTTCCTCGACGCCGTCGCCTATGCCCGCAAGGTTGGTTACAACTCCGTGCAGGCCGCGACCAACGGCATCGAGTTTGCGAAGTCCAAGGAGTTCGCCAAGGCTGCCGCTGAAGCCGGTCTTCGTTACGCTTACCTGCAGTTCGACGGTATCGGCAACGCGGCCAACTCGCACCGCAAGGTCGGCAACTCGTTCGACGTCAAGCTGCAGGCGATCCACAACCTGCATGAGGCCGGTGTGGACATCGTTCCCGTCACCTGCATCATCAACGGCATCAACAACGAGCAGGTTGGCCGCATCATCGAGTTCGCCCTCGACAACCCAAAGAAGATCAACTTCCTCTCGTTCCAGCCCGTGTCGTTCACCGGCCGTGACGAAGAGGTCTCCGACGAGCGCCGCATGGCGCAGCGCTACACGCTGTCGCATCTCGCGCACGACGTCCGCAACCAGACTGGCCTCGGCGAATCCACCCGCGACTGGTTCCCGATCTCCTTCATGTCCACCTTCTCCGACTGGGCCGACCTGGTTCACGGACCCGAGCATGACTGGGGTCAGCTCTCTTGCGGTTGCCACCCGAACTGCGGTATCGGCATGGCCCTGATGATCGACAAGGAGACCAAGGAAGCTGTTCCCGTCACCGCGTTCCTCGACGCCGTGCAGCTGGCGAAGGACGTCGCCCGCATCAACGATGCGGCTCGCGGCAAGTTCCTCTCCATCGTCGGCGTATCGCTCGCGCTGCTGCGCAACTACGATCCCTCCAAGGCTCCTACGCACTTCAAGATCGTTGACCTGCTGCAGAAGTTCGACAAGTGCTTCGGCGCCACCGGCCGCAACTACGGCAAGGTGACCGGCGACCGCACCATGGCCGACATCGAGAAGCGCCGCGCTGACCGCTGGAACTTCCTCTTCATCGCCGGGATGTGGTTCCAGGATCTGTTCAACTACGACTTCCGCCGTACTGAGCAGTGCATCATTCCTTACGCCACGCAGGAAGGCGAGATCAGCTTCTGCGCTTACAACACCGGCGTAGGCTGGCGCAACATCATCGAGAAGATGCACATGACCGCAACCCTCACCAAGTGGTACGAGGAGCACGGCCGTCATGAGATCTTCGCAGGTGGCAAGAAGGTCGGCATCGAGCGCCAGGAGAAGTACGATCTGGTGCTGAACGAGGCCCACGTAAACTCCGCCGCGAACGACACCTTCGAGAAGAGCGGCATCGCCAAGAACGCCCGCGAAGAGAAGATCCGGGCGCGTGACGCGAAGCTGAAGCAGGATGCGGAGAACTCCCGCATGGCCAAGCTCTACCGCAAGGAGATCCTCAAGGAGCAGGAGCAGCCCGGCTTCATCGCCCTCGGCGAGATCAAGGCAGCACCTGCACCAGCGAAGACTGAAGACAAGGACCTCGTTGCCGGGGACTAGCCGTCCAGGCAATCGCGCCTTCGGCGCAAAAACAATGATAAAGGCCGCCAGCAATGGCGGCCTTTATCATTGTTTTCAAATGCAATCTAACGAAATCATTTCCTACCTTGAGATGTGTTCTCGAGAAGGACTGTCTCTTCAGCGGGGTATGAATTTCAACGCCACGCTAAACCACTCAGTGGTCCTATCCTCTCACCGTTCAGGAGCTCCATATGACGATCTGTTAGAGGAGAACGGCACTGTATTGATTTATGAAGGACACGACGAACCTAGAACACGGAATACTCCATCTCCAAAACAATTAGACCAACCTCTGCGTTCAAAGAATGGCAAGCTGACCCAAAATGGCTTCTTCCACGAGGCTGCTCAGGCATACAAAAGGAATGTGAGATCGGCCGCAAGGGTACGTGTCTATGAAAAGATCAAAGCCGGGATTTGGTCCTATAACGGGCTCTTTGAATTGCTTGATAGCTGGACCAAGGCTAGTGGGAATCGAATGGTCTACAAATTCAAACTCCACTCCATTCCCGACCAAGGATCTCACAGCCCTTCTACTCAGGATGATTTGGAGCAACGCAGGATCATACCTTCCCGCGTGAAATTAGCTGTATGGAAGAGGGATAACGAGCTTGCGTCGAATGCGGATCAAAAACGAACCTGCATTTCGATCACATCTTGCCCTATTCCAAAGGGGGTACTTCCGAGACAGAAGCTAACATTCAACTTCTATGCATGAAACACAACATACAGAAGGGCGCAAGGCTTCTATGAAGAACCGCTCTCTGACTTAGACATCGCCGCCAGCATGAACGCCATCCCACTGAACGCCAGTGCCTCAAACACGCTCGCCCACTCATTTCCTACATGCGTGTATGGGTCTGCGATCGCCCGTGGGATATGCAACATGAACACCCACAGAAAAATCATCACGCCAGTTAGCAGCGACGCCAGTGCAGCGATGCGCTTAACAATCATGCCTACACCGCCGGCGATTAACGCTGCGCCCGCGAAGTAAGTCCAGAAGGTCGCGCTGCCTGCCCAGGATGGAACAAGCATCGCGACGAACTTCGGATACAGAAAGTGCTCGACGCCGAAGATCACGAGCAGAAATGCGAAGAAGCATCGCCCCAGCGGCAATGCTCTTTCCAGCCATCGTGGAAGTTCGCCCTCGGTCTTGTCGAGCGTCAGCGCTGTAATCCAGGCTCCGCCTGCCAGCGCAAGCTCCTTGATCACATTGCTCCATGCCCCGAGCACCCAGACGTAATGGCTGGTCAGCATGTTCGGAAGATGTGCAATCAGTACAAGGACCAGTAGGCCAACGCCCGTCCAGGCCGCAACCATTCGCCCTCTCAGGTTGAAGAGCATGCATACGCCCGCGGCGATCAGCATCACTCCAATCCCGAAGATCCATAGCAACCGCAGCGGCATCCACGCGGGGAAATCCGGAATCACAACCCAGGGAAAGTTCTTGAAGAAGAGATGCATCACGCCGATCGAAGCCAGTCCAAGAGCGTAGAGGGTTCGTCCCGCAACGAGCAGCCATTTTTGCATGCCCGAGTCTAGCTCAAATCCTGCTCACTTCCACCGCAACCGATCCCAAATATTGACCCTTCTCGCGTAACGAGCATTTTCTTTTTGCCACACCAATCCTCTTGTCCCCCGAAATCGGGTTTATTTCAGTAAGGAAATAGTTTCTGATTGACAGTCTTCCCTTGGTCTGGAAATAATCCGAGCCGATGAATTGCACCCTTTCTCCGAGAATCTTCCGCTTGAGGTGCATCAGACGAGGACGCTTATGAAACCTGTCATCTCCTACCCTTACCGGCTCTCTCGGAAGGCTTGTATCGCTTCCTGGTGCCTGATGTTTTTTGCCAGTCTGATGTTGACGGTCCCAACGTTCGCCCAGATTGGAGGAACCGGCTCCATTCAGGGGACCGTCGCCGATCCTTCTGGAGCGGTCGTCGCAGGAGCCACCGTAACCGCTACGAACGTTGCTACTAACACCGCTGCGACGCAGCAGAGCTCTTCTTCAGGCTTCTATTCACTGGCAGCGCTTCCACCGGGGACTTACAGCATCACTGTGACTGCGCAGGGCTTCCAGAAATTGACGCAGCAGAACATCGTCGTCGATGCTCTCGCTGTAGCCACCGTCAACCTGACCATGACGGTCGGCTCGGCCAACGAAGTTGTCACCGTCACCGAGGCTCCGCCACAGATCGAGACCTCGAACGCCACGCTGGGTGGGGTCATGCGCAACGAGGTCTACACCGCACTCCCGTTGGCGATGAACGCAGGACCACGCGATCCGACCGCCTTCGTCGCTCTCGTGCCCGGAGTTCAGGCGCTCAGCTCGCAAGCTGCGGGGTCCTCCTTTGCGACCTTCAACGGAGGCCAGCCCTACATGAACGAGGTCTACGTCGAAGGTATCCCCATGACGAATGCCTCGGTTCAGGGCGAAACACGCAACCTGGCCTACAGCGTCTCGGTAGAGGCGGTCGATCAGTTCCAGGTGCAGACCAACAGCTCCCCAGCCGAATATCAAGGACAAGGAGTCGAAAACTTCACCATCAAGGCCGGAGCCAACCAGTTTCACGGCGCGGCGTATGAATACTTCCGCAACACAGTGCTCGATAGCTGGGGCTTCTTCTCCAAGGTCGTCAATCCTGTGACCAAGACCATGGTCAAACCGGTTGAAAAACAGAATCAGTTTGGAGGCCGTTTCGGTGGGTTCATCATCAAGGACAAGCTCTTCTTCTTTGGTAACTACGATGGCTATCGCTATCGCGCCACATCCAACCCGACACAGCAGTTCGTTCCCACGACAGCGATGCTCAATGGCGATTTCAGCGCCGTGCCGCAACCGATCTACGATCCACTGAGCACGACCTGCGTCGGTGGTGTGTGCACACGCACAGCCTTCCCAGGCAACATCATTCCCAAAAGCCGTATCTCTTCGGTCTCCGCCTCGCTCGCCTCGTATCTACCGCAGGTCCCCTCCGGAATTGGACCAAACTTTGTAACGATTCTGCCTGTTGGGCTCAATACCGACAGCACAACGGAGCGCATCGATTACAACTTCAGCCAGAAGCAGAGAATCTATGGCATCTTCTCCATGGGCAAGTACGTTACCGTGCCCTTCGCCGGGGTTTCAGCGAACACGAGCGCACTTCCATTGCCTTATGCGGCGACCCGCATTGTGACGGAAAAACCGCTGACCGCGCAGGTTCATCACGTCTACACGTTTACCTCGAACCTGCTGAATCAGTTTGCCTACTCTTATGCGCGGCTTGCGATCCCTATCTCCAGCGCAACGGCAGATGGTCAGTACCCCACCAAGGCCGGCCTGGCGGGAATGCCTGCAGGTCAGGCGAGCAATGCATTCCCCACAGTCAACTTCACGGGCGTCAACGCTCCACAATCCTGGGCTGGGACCAACTCTCAGGCCTTCGACGAAACCGCCAATACCTATGTAATCAAAGACAGCGTGCAATGGGTCAAAGGGAAGCACACCCTCACCATGGGAGGCCAGTTCCAGTGGCTGCAGGATAACTTCACCAGTCCCGACGACCGCAGCAATGCAACCTTCAACTTCACCAACTCCGAGACGGCAGGCTACTCTTCCGCTGGAACTCTGAATACCAACTCTGGAAATGCCTTCGCCAGTTATCTCCTCGGCGCTGTCAGTACAGCGAACGTCAACGAGAACTCCGTCGTTACCACCGGCGCGCGTTATAAAGACTTCGCCGCCTACGTTCAGGACGACTACCGTGTTCTTCCAAACCTCACCTTCAACCTGGGAGTTCGCTACGACATCCTCGGAGTCTTTAACGAGGCTCTCGATCGCCAATCCTTCCTCAACCCCAATCTGCCGAACCCGGCCATCGGAGGCTATCCCGGTGCCCTGCAGTTCTCCGGTGGTAGCGGCTCCACTAGCTGCAACTGCGCAACTCCGGTAAAAACCTACCATGGAGCCATTGGCCCTCGCATCGGAATGGCCTTCGCGCCAAATCCCAAAACAGCCATCCGCGCAGGCTTTGCCATCATGTACGCTCATGGCAATGGAACCGGCGGACGCGCCGGTGGACGCAACGGTCTCGGCCAGCTTGGCTACAACGCCAATCCGTCCTTCAACAGCGTCCTCGGCAATGGAGCTCCCGCTTTCTTCTGGTCGAACGCGGGCACACTTCCAGCAGCCTATGCCTCGTCTGTAACTCAGGGAGGTCTTCCCGCCTACCAGAAGCCGCCTTTCTTCGATCCCACCCTGAACACCGGCTACTGCACCGGCCCTGGATGCCTCGCCGCGGGCGGCACCATCACCTACGGCGATCCGAATATAGGCGGACGTCCTCCGGCGTTCAACAACTACACCTTGAGTGTGCAGCAGGCCTTCACCGACGCATTCACACTTACGCTGGCCTATACAGGCAGTCAGGGACACTATCTTCCGACCAGCGCAGGACGTCCTCTGTGGGTGAACCAGATCGATCCCGCGTATCTCGCGTTGGGGAATGACCTGAATCTCTCCGTCACCTCGCCAGCCAACGTCACTCGATATAACGCAGACGCAGCCAGACTGGGCCTCCCCGCCTACAAAGCTCCGTTCGCCAACTACAACAACACCTTTGGCCGCGCACTCTTCCGCTTCCCGCAGTACTCCAGCATCAACGACATCTGGGGAGGCATCGGAAACTCCAGCTACAACGGCCTTTCGACCATCGGCAACTATCGAGCCGCCAACAGCCTTACCCTCCAGATCGCCTACACCTGGTCCAGAGAGATCGACGACGTAGTCACCAGCGCACGCACTGCCTACAACAACGCTCAGGAGCGAGCCATCGGTGCAATCGACCGCAAGCACGTCGTCACCAGCTCCGGCGTATGGACTCTTCCTCTCGGCAAAGGACATCGCTGGGCCACCCACGGCATCGCCTCTGCACTCGCTGGAGGCTTCGAGTTATCGAGTGTCTACACACTCTCCTCCGGTGCGCCACTCGCCATCACCTCAACCTCCTGCAACATCCCCTTCACCGGAGGCCTCTGCGTTCCTAACTACAATCCCGGCTTTGCCGGCTCACCCAGCATCAACGGCGGTCTCTCTTCTGGCAAAGGAACAACCGCGACCACCGCAATCTCCTACATCAACAAGGCAGCCTTCCAGCCCGTGCCCGCCTTCACCTTCGGCAACGCCACCCGCAACGGAGCTTACGGCCTGCGCTCACCGTTTACCTGGAACCAGGATGTCACCTTACGCCGCACGTTCAGCATCTGGGAGAACCTGAAACTCCAGGGCGCAATCTCCGCCTTCAATGTCTACAACACCGTCAACTTCGGTGGAGTCACAGTCAACTACGACTCCGCTGCCTTTGGCACCGTCACCAACCAGGCCAATGCTCCACGAAAACTGCAACTGGAAGCTCGCGTCACCTTCTGAAACACGATTCAGATGCAGTGCAAAGGCCGCCGATAATGGCGGCCTTACTTTTTATTCGTTGCCCTCTCCAGTCGCCGCTTCGCATGGCGCGCCCGAGCCTTCATCGCAGGTGTTCCATTTCGCAGCGCCCGCTCAATCATCTCGTCGGCCGCTTCGCATAGCGAAGCTTCCTCACAAGCCAGCAGTCCGATGCCCTCGACTGCCGAACAACGTGCCACATTGCTCTCATCCTCGATGAGGAGTTCCATCAGACGAGCCGCACGCAATCTCTGCTCACGCGTGTGTGCCGTTCTGGCAACAACGAGCCCCAGATGCCATCGCGTCCGCGACTCCTCAGAACTCAACACCGCCAGCTGCCCTGCAAGCTCTTCTGCGTAGTCCCACAAAACCATCGGATTGTTATCCGTGATTCTGCGAGCTACATCGGCGGCTCGTTTACGAAGCTCCGCCTCGTCGCCGAAGATCGCGGCGACAAGAGCCTTCACAGCTTTGCGATGATCCTGAATCTCCCCCGCGGTCTGCCTCGCTCGCTCCAGACTCCACCGGCCGGAGATCAGCAAGCGCACGATGTCGGTTTTCACCGCAGACTAGTCCTTGACCGCAATCCCCTGCAGCTCAAACCGCGCGCCGAACAATAAAGGCCCCGAGCCTAAAAATGCCCGCGCAGGAAGCTTGCCCGTAAAGTACGTCCGGTAGATTACGTTGAAGCGATCGAACAGGGACACATCGCTGCAGAAGATCTGCAACGAGACCAGATGATCCATCGTCAATCCTGCCATTGCCAACACGCGCTGAATCTCCTGCATCACCAGGTGCGCCTCTTCTTCAGCCGTGTCTGGAACTTTGGTTGTCCCCGCAATCAATCCGATCCGTCCGGAAAGATAGAGCGTCTTGCCGTCCACAAGAACGGCATCAGAAAAAGGCATTGCAGGATTACTCGAGAAATATTCGCGGCTCATAAGATTGTCTGCAGTTTACAGTACACATCTATACAAATGGCCCGGTCATCGCCGAGCCATCGCAAGGTTCGCTTCTTCTAATCCTTATTCGCCGGAAGCGATCGTACTTGCACGATGATGTGGTACATGTCGCGTGGATCGCGCCACCGAACGAGTTCTGACCGTTCGTACCCGTCCATACTGCCACTCGCGCACCGGTCCCACATCCACATGCACAAACTGGCTCACGGGATAGTAACCAACGCCACCAGCATGCAGACTTAGAGCGGTATCCCGCAATCTTGCTGTGGTGACACCGGGAACGCGGATGTCGATCGCCTTCGCCAGCATGTGCTGGCTGTGTTCTGCAACGCCGGAGTTCGCCGATCGCGACCGCAGCAAGTTGTTGCTCCACGGAGTCCTGTATCCGCAAACGATATCGATCACGCCATCCGGGCGGCCCAGCCTTGTCATCAACGTATGCAGCAGATCGAACTCTTTCGGATCGTAGTCACTCTCATTCTGAGTGCGGTGATCCCGCAAAAAATAATTGAGCCTGGCAATAGCATTCGGCAGATATGTGTCGCCCACCCGATACACCACATCGATGGATTCACCGGTATGCAAGTGATGCATCCGGAGATGATATTGCTCCGCTCCGCCCATACTTGCATCAGCATCCTTGGCCTTAGCAACATCGCCTGACCCTATTAGGATCAGCGCTAAAAAGGCAGCAAGAAAGCCTCGTTTGTTCAGTATGTGCATCCGTACTCCCAGGGATAATTTGCCGTGCTAATAATTGGAGAATCGAAATGCGATTCGTCATTCTCCATTTGTCTCTTCCAGTCTATAAAACCCAGGGCATTGAGGTAATACCCCGAAGTGTAACTTTTATGTAAGAAGAATGTGATGCCCTAAGTCACTCCAGATGTTGGGCTTGCCTTCCTCGTTCTTATTGGCAAAACCATCCGTTAGACTGAACTCTATGGTGATGGATTCCGTTCAGGTCAGAGTTCTGGGCTCACTTATAGAAAAAGAGATCACCACCCCGGAGGCTTATCCGCTTTCGCTGAATGCGCTGGTGAACGCCTGCAACCAGCGCTCAAGCCGCGATCCGGTGCTCCAGCTCGGCGAAGAGGAGGTTCGTTCAGCACTCAATGACCTGAGCGATGAGGACTTCGTCTCTACTCTGCATGATGCGCGAGTTCCAAAATACGAGCATCGCATCCGGACAGTCTTAAATCTGCGTCGGGATGAAACCGCTGTTCTGTGTCTGCTGATGTTGCGTGGTCCGCAGACTCCCGGCGAGCTTCGCGGCCGATCCGAACGCCTCTATGCATTCGATGACATCGCCTCCGTACAGTCCACGCTCGATCGCCTCGCCTGTCGAGAGATGCCTGCGGAGATCTCTGGAACTGTCCCCAACACCACCGGTCCCCTCGTCGCCTCCCTTCCACGTCAACCGGGCTCACGCGAAGTTCGTTATGCGCATCTGCTCTCCGCTCTTCCAGCGCTTTCCAATCAGCCGCCGTCGGCCGCCGCAGACTCCGACACCCCCGTGCAGGTCAGTCGCCTGGCTCAGCTAGAATCAGAAGTAGCCCGCCTCAACGAGGCTATCGTGGCGTTGCAGGAAAGAGTGGCAACGCTTGAGGCCAACCGTGATGGAAGCTTCCCTTCTCCTGAGCCGTCTATAAAGAACTGAGTATCGGTACGGTATGTCGAACATGCGTTCCATCCCATTGGGTGCCTCTCCTGACGAACGAGATCTCACGCGATGGCAGGGCTATGTGCGGTCCGAGCAGATCTCGAGCCTTCTGATGCAGATCTCCGATGCGGTGGTCTGCATCAACCTCGATTGGCAGATTACGTTCGCGAATCCGGAGGCAGTAAAGATCCTCCAGATCGAATCGCATCACATCGAATCAGGTTCGATCTTCGAGAGGCTTCCTCAGTTCATGGAACCGGAGGTAGAGCGCCACTGCCGTTCGGTCATGCAAACCGGCGTTCCCTCACATCTCGAGCACTTCAGCTCAGATCGAGACCTTTGGCTCGACATTCAATTCTTTGCCATCTTCGATGGCATCGCAATTCTCGTCCGCGACATTACCGACCACAAAGGAGCACTGCTCCTTCGGGAATCCGCCTCCCGGCAGCTGCTCCAGGTACTCGAAGCCACCAGCGATGCGGTGGTCAGTGTAAACCGCGAAGGCAACTTTACCTTCCTTAATCGTTGCGCGCGTAAGCTGCTGGCCACCAAGGGAGATCTACTCGGCAAAAGCATCTGGAAGGAGTTCCCCTTCGCGCGGCACGGGCGATATCGCGACCACTTTTTACGCGCCATGCGCGAAGGCGTCGCGGGAGACTTTGAAGACTTCTATCCTGAACCTCTGAATCTCTGGCTATCCATTCAGATTCGTCCCTCGGACGAAGGCGTCGTTATCTTCTTCCGGGACATCACATCACGCCGCACCGCCGATCTAGCCCTGCGTCAGCAGACCGATCTTCTCTCTGTCGTGCAACAGACCGCGCGCGTCGCCACGTGGGACGTGGATCTATCGACCGGCAGGATTACCTACAGCCCCAGCTCCTATCCTGTCTTCGGACATCCGTTCGAAGAACTTCCTGATCTACGAACTTTTCGGAAGTATGTCCCTGCTGAATACCTTTCGGTTATCGACAATCTGCTTCTGCAGACACGTCAAACCGGCGAAACGATCATTACCGAGTTCCCCATTCGTACGGCTGAAGACTCTCTGGTATGGATCGAATTCCGCTGCGAGGCGCTCATCGTAGACGGTGTTGCCGTCCGCCTGCGCGGTCTCGCAATCGACGTCACCGACCGTAGGAAGTCTTCCGACGCCTTGCGGCAACGCCAGGAGGAGACCGAGCGTCAGCGCGCCGAACTCGAAACCATCTATCGCACTGCTCCCATCGGCCTTGCTCTCTTCGATCCGGTTGAGTTTCGTTACCTTCGCGTCAACGATCGCCAGGCACAGACCCTCGGCCTTCCTCGTGAAAAAATTCTTGGCCGCCGCATCACAGAGATCGCTCCTCTCAAAGGAATTGAAGACCTCTTTCGTGAGGTCGCGGCTGGAAAAATTATCCGCAACTATGTCTTCGAAGGAGAACTCCCTACCCGTCCCGGGGAACATCGCTTCTGGAATGTGAACTACTCCCCCATTCATGGTCCCAATGGCAAGGTCGAAGCGATCGCCGCTGTCATCCAGGAGATCACCAATCAGAAGAAGGCAGAACATGCGCTGATTCAGAGCGAGAAACTCGCTGCGGTCGGACGCCTTGCAAGTTCCATCTCGCACGAGATCAACAATCCTCTCGAAGCGATTACGAATCTCCTCTATCTCGTCGATACCTCACAACATCTGCCAGCGGAGGTCGCTGGATATGTCAAAACCGCCCAGAGCGAGCTTTCGAGGGTCTGTCAGATTGCGACCCAAACCCTCCGCTTCCATCGCCAGGCAGTCAGCGCGACGCTCGTTACCCCCAAAGACCTTGTA
>Ga0268266_10003502_pt1 | contig 15605 bp, 17 predicted proteins | sample KBSS13metaG_FD_190356 | JGI IMG/M metagenome (GOLD analysis project Ga0268266, IMG submission 190356) | Switchgrass rhizosphere microbial communities from Kellogg Biological Station, Michigan, USA - KBS S1-3 metaG (SPAdes) (version 2) | ecosystem: Host-associated > Plants > Roots > Rhizosphere...
TAGACGTACCAAACAGATGTTTTGTAGCACTGGAATCGGGATTCTGGTAGGTCTTTGCCACCAGTACACCTCAAATAAGTTCTAAGGGGACAAAAGATCCATGAATCGGCGCGATCTACTCAAGCTCAGCGGTCTTGCCCTCGGTCAGGCCTCAACCACAGGATCTCCTCTCTTCGGTCTCCAGAATCTCGCTATCCCATCAGCGGCCCCGGAAAGCAAACCGGATTACACCCTCCGTATCTCGCCCGTTCAGGTCGAACTCGACCGCTCGCACATCCTTTCCACCATCGGTTACAACGGCTCAGCTCCCGGTCCAGTGTTGAGGATGCGTGAAGGAAAGCAAGTGACCGTCGAGGTTATCAATGATACCGACACTCCAGAGCTGGTTCACTGGCATGGCATGCTCATTCCACCTGAAGTGGACGGCACCGAGGAGGAAGGCTCTCCCTATATAGCCCCTCACAGTAGACATCGCTTTCAGTTGACGCCCGGACCCGCCGGAAGCCGTTGGTATCACTCCCACGCCATGGCGATGGATGATCTTCACAAAGGCTCCTTTACCGGCCAGTTCGGCTTCGTCTATGTCGAGGGTTCCAGCAATCCTGGCCGATACGATCAGGAACTCTTTCTCGCTCTCCGCGACTGGGAGCCATTCTTTACCAGCACCATGGAAGACGATGATGACGATACTCACAACGATCCTGTGCTGGAAAAGCCTATCAACCCCAACACCGATCCCAATGGCCTTGAAGTCGGATCCATGACTTACTCCATCAACGACAAGACTTTAGGCTTCGGCGAACCAATCCGTGTTCGACAGGGTCACCGGTTGCTCCTTCACTTCCTCAATGCCAGTGCCATCGAAAATCGCCGCATCGCTCTCGCCGGACACAAGATGACAGTCATCGCGCTCGACGGCAATCCTGTCCCAACACCCCGAGCGATCGATTCTCTGTTTCTTGGCGCCGGGGAACGCGCCGACGTCACCGTCGAAATGACGAACCCCGGCATCTGGATTCTGGGTTCGACCGAAAAAATGGTGCGCGAAGCGGGCCTCGGCGTCGTGGTCGAGTACGCCGGACAACATCGCCAGCCTCTGTGGATTGACCCGCCCCGACGATCGTGGGACTACACCATCTTCGGCCGAGATACGTCGACCTCCCCTGCCCCTGAACAAACCCTTGAGATGATCTTTGAAAAGATCCCCGGCGGATCAGGCAAATTCAACACCTGGCTGATCAATGGCAAGCCCTACCCACACGACCGCGAGTTCGTCCTCCAGAAAGGAACTCGCTATCGCCTGGTCATGCGCAATCGCACCGACGACGCCCACCCCATGCATCTGCATCGTCATCTGTGGGAGCTCGTCGAGATCAATGGGAGGAAGACAGCAGGGATTATCAAGGACACAGTTGTGGTCCCCTTCTACGGCCGCGCTACCGTCGACTTCACGGCAAACCAACCCGGCCTTTCCCTCTTTCATTGCCATCTGCAGCAACACATGGACTACGGATTCAAAGCACTCTTTCGCTATGCATGACCGGCCGCGTCTAAAGGTAAGGCTGGCATCGCAGGAGGATTCATGAGGTATCCCTGGCGTATAGCTTCTTTGATTGCCTTTGCGGGAATCACGATCGGTGCAGTCTTCGCACAGAGAGCATTCCGGGAATACCCCTCTGTCGAATATGGCTCTCACCTCACCCTGCCTGCTGACTGGAACCGATCCAGCGAATGGACCTTTGCCCGCCTTATGTTCCCCCCAGGCCCTCTTGATGGATACCAGGGACGCTTCGATGGTCCATGGCAGGAGGGACTTTCACTCTGGACCCAGGATTACCCCCGTGCCGATCGCGCCCTCGCCAATGCAGTCCGGCGTCTCACCCGCGTCGATGCCCGCTCCGTCGAACAGCCTGTCAGTCTGGATGACGGGGACGAGATCTACAACTGGCCCTGGCTCTACGCGGTTCAGGTAGGCGAGTGGGGACTGACTGACGCTCAGGCAAGAAAACTTCGGGACTACCTTTTACGCGGCGGCTTCTTTATGGCTGACGATTGTCATGGCTCCCAGGAGCAGGCTTACTTCGAAAAAACCATGAAGATGGTCTTCCCCGAACGGGATCTCGTCGATATCCCAAACGACGACCCCATCTTTCATACCCTCTATGATCTGGACAATCGCTTCCAAGTTCCCGGCGCCGAACACCTCAACACCGGTCACAAGAAGGACGGATATGTTGCTCGTTGGAGAGGGATCTACGACGATAAAGGACGTCTTATGGTCGCCCTTTCACTCAACTCCGATCTCGGTGACTCGTGGGAGTTTCTGGACGATTCTCGTTACCCAGCCAGATACTCTGTCCTCGGCACGGAAATTGGGGTGAACTACGTCCTCTACGCTATGACCCACTGATGGAACTACTCGTTCCGTCCCGCCGTATCCATAACAGACAGGCCGGTCGACGTAACCGGTTATGTAAAATAGCTTTTCCGGAGAATCTCCCATGTTCTGTACTCGTTGTGGATCGAAGCTGGAACCGACCTCCCGTTTCTGCTCCTCTTGCGGTGCCCCCATCTCCAATGGAGCGGCCTACCAGCCACCCCCTCCCCCCGTCGCTGGCCAATTCTTTCGCCCGCGGAACAATCGCATGATCGCCGGCGTATGCGCCGCTTTTGCCTTGCACTATGGATGGGATGTCACCGTCATCCGCATCATTACCGCACTCATCTGCCTCAGCGGAGCCGGAGCCCTCGCCTACCTCATCGCCTGGATCATCATCCCCGATGAGCCTTACGCCGTTCCGACAAACCCCATCTAGAAGCATTGCCCGCGACAGGTTGTCATTCCGGCCGGAGCGTAGCGAAGTGGAGGAATCTCCTTCTCTACACCCCTGACGCGAATTTCCCGACGGTGGGCAGCCTATACCTGAATTGTGTCATCCTGAGCGAAGCGGCATAGCCGCCAAGTCGAAGGACCTGCGGTTAGCTTTCGCAATCATCAAAATCCAAGTGAGCGTCGAGTTTTGAAAAAGAAGACAGCAACAAAGCAAACCCCTGCAGCCCGCCCCTTCACCTACAAAAAACGCACCCTGCACTGTGACGACACCAGTCTCGCTGCGTTGGCACAGGACTACGGCACACCCCTGTACGTCTACTCCGCCACTCAGATCTCCCAGCGCTTCCAGCTCTTCCAGCAGGCATTTACCAGCCTTGAGCCGGGAATTCCAGCTCGTCCTCTTACCGTCTGCTACGCCGTCAAAGCCAACTCCTCGCTCGCCATCCTCCGCCTCCTCGCCAAGCAGGGCGCAGGCTTCGACATCGTCTCCGGCGGCGAGCTCGAGCGCGTTCGCAAAGCCCACAAGCCCGCACTCAAAAAGGTCGTCTTCTCCGGCGTAGGCAAGCAGGCATGGGAGATCGACGCCGCCCTCGAAGCCGATATCCTCCAGTTCAACGTCGAATCCGAGCAGGAGCTCGACCTCCTCGCCTCCCGTGCGCAGGCCCTCAAAATCCGTGCTCGCTTCGCCCTTCGCGTCAACCCCGACGTCTTCGCCGAAACGCACCCCTACATCTCCACCGGCCTCTCCGAGCACAAGTTCGGCATCGACATCAAAGCCGCCCGCGCCATCTACCGCCGCGCCGCAAAATCCAAATGGCTCGAGCCCTACGGCGTCTCTGTCCACATCGGCTCGCAGATCCGCAAGGTCGATCCCTTCGCCGCTGCGCTCGAGCGTGTCACTGCCCTCGTCGCCCAGCTTCGCCACGACGGCCACGACATCCGCACCATCGACGCCGGTGGCGGCCTCGGTATCGACTACTCCGACGCCCCCTTCGACGCTCCTCATCAGGTCGAGCGCTACGCCGCCGCCCTCACCAAAGGTCTGGCCGACGAAAAGGCGCACCTTCTCCTCGAACCCGGCCGCTTCCTCGTCGCGCAGGCAGGGGCACTCCTCACCCGCGTCCTCGTAGTCAAAAAGAACGGCTCGAAGACCTTCATCATCACCGACGCCGCGATGAACGACCTCATCCGTCCCGCCCTCTACCACGCGCACCACGAGATCGTCACCGTCCGCCAGCCCGCCAACGCTTCCACCATCACGGCTGACATCGTAGGCCCCGTCTGCGAATCCGGCGACTTCTTCGCCCGCGATCGCTCCATCGCCAACGTCAAACCCGGAGATCTCGTAGCCCTGCTCGACGCCGGAGCCTACGGCATGACCCAGGCCTCCAACTACAACTCCCGTCCCCGCCCCGCAGAGGTCCTCATCGAAGGCACCAAATCCACCCTCATCCGTCGCCGCGAGACCGTGCGCGACCTCCTAGCCCCGGAGATTCTCTGAATCTCTCCCACTCTCCGAAAGTGTCATCCTGAGCGAAGCGGCAAAGCCGCGTAGTCGAAGGACCTGCAGTTCCATGGCTGCGGTCTGGACGAATACGGGAGCCCCACATCTCTTTTCTGAGCTGTGGGTTCACCTCTCACAGTGAAGCCTCTACTCGATCTCTCGAATCACCCTGCAGGGATTGCCAACTGCCAGAACATCCTCCGGCAGACTTCGTGTAACCACACTGCCTGCTCCCACAACTGTGCGCGATCCAATCGTCACTCCCGGAAGAATGAGCGCGCCGGCTCCCACCCACACGTCCTCCCCGATCGTAACCGGAGCTCCATACTCCACCTTGCGCCGTTGCGCCGCATCCAGCGGATGAAGCGGCGTCAGAATCTGTACTCCCGAACCGAACTGGCTGTAGTCCCCAATCGTGACCTTGCACACGTCCAGAACAACGCAGTTGAAGTTGAAGAAGACTTTTTCTCCAAGCTCTATATTCGAGCCGTAGTCGCAAAAGAAAGGAGGCTGAACCGAGACACTCTCGCCTCCCTTGCCGAACAGCTTCAGGAACAACTCCCGCCTCAACTCCTGATCCGCGTCTCGCGTTGCGTTGAGGATCTGGCAGAGATCGCGAGCCCGATCCCGGCCCCGAACCAGCTCAGGGTCAAGCGAGTTATACATCTCTCCGGCAAGCATCTTCTCGCGTTCAGTTCTCATTACCTTGGCCCTTCAATCCCCTCGCGGAGAACTCTTTCTCCCCGTCTTGAGGTCTGATGCTCAAGATACTCAATTTGCGAATCCAACATTTGTCGTCTACATCCAAAGAACATGGCAATCCCTTCCGGCACTCGCATCGGGCACGTCCACCTCAAGGTCGCAGACCTCGATCGCGCTCTGAACTTCTATTGCGGCGTCCTCGGCTTCGAGCTTATCCAGCGCTTAGGCACATCCGCTGCCTTTATCTCCGCCGGTGGATACCACCACCACATCGGTCTCAACACCTGGGAGAGCCACAACGGGCCGCCTCCAGCTCCCGGCACGACTGGCCTCTACCACCTCGCCATCGTTCTTCCCACGCGAGCCGATCTCGGCCGAGCCCTCAAAACCCTCATCGACCACAAAATTCCTCTCGATGGGGCCGCCGATCACGGCGTCAGCGAGGCACTCTATCTGCGCGATCCCGACCAGAACGGCGTCGAGCTCTACTGGGATCGTCCACGCGAATCCTGGCCCCGCACCGCCAATGGCGAATTAGCCATGTACACCCGCTCCCTCGACCTGCACGCTCTCCTCGCCTCTGCCGACGGAGAAGAAGAAGCTGCCCGGGAGTCTCTTCCCGATACCCTCAAAGAGACTCCTCAGGATCTCTAATCGTCTCCAACGCAACGAATCACCTGCTCCGGGAAGAATCACCTGCACCACAACAACCTCTGTCATCTCGACCGAAGGCCCGCAGGGCCGCAGCGGAGAGATCTGCTTCTCTCCCCAAACTGCCCCCACCCACAAGGTCGTCGCCACGAAAGCCAGTTGACGAGAAGCGTGGAACGCCCTGATGGCTCTCAGGCCGACAACCCCACCATTCAGTTGCTAGTCGGCTGCCGGATTGAAGAAGATCTCCCGCACCTCGACCTGCCCCCGGGTAGCAGCCACGCCTTTGCGCGCCCACGCCATCGCCTCGTCCATGTCCGCGCATTCCAATATCCAGAAACCGCCGATATGTTCCTTCGTCTCAAGGTACGGCCCATCGGTGATCAGAACTTCGCCATCGGTCTGCCCTCGCAGCGACTTTGCAGCCCCAAGGCCGCAGGCGAACTTCCTGACGCCAGCAGCAATCATCTCTTTATTGAGCGCGTGGATCTCACGCCCCGTCGCCTCGTCCATCTGGGACGGGTCGAAGTCATCGGGAAGGTAACCTGCAACCAGATATTGCGGCATCGTCTTCTCCTGGAATCGTGTTCAGGCGGATCGTCTGTCTCGCCTTCACTATAACGACGAACAGCCGGACCGGAATTCGACAAGGCATCTAGAAAATTTTCTGGTTTCTTTCCGGGAGAAGAGTTGCACTCCTACCTTGTTAGGAACTGATGGTCAATGTCCCGCGAGCACATCTTAGATACGAGTTGATGTCCTAAACGGGGACCGTCATTTTCAATCTTCTCTCTTCCCCTTTCCGAAGAAGCGTGCGATTCTCACGAAATTCCCTTCCCTTCGCATTGCATGTGGAATGGTGTAGCCTTCAGTGCAATATGAGCTACCGCTTTTCTGCGATGCTGCACATTCCCGGCGACGTTCGTGACGCCATTGCGTTTTATGGGCGTGCGTTCGGCGCCACGACTGATTGGAGCACGCCTCCGGCCGAGGACATGGTGGCTCAGCTCCTGGTACATGGCGCGGAGTTCTGGGTGCATCCTGCTGATGACGCGATCGGGAATCCATCCCCCGCACAGCTCGGCGGAACAGCGGTGCGGCTGATGCTCATCGTAGACAACCCGGATGCCGTCTTCGATCAGGCTGTGGCTGCCGGCGCGGTGGTTCGCTCCCCCATGCAGGACCATGACTACGGATGGCGCGATGGCTCAGTCGTGGACCCGTTTGGGCACCGCTGGGAGATTGGTAAAGCACTTTAGCGCGCACCGATCAGCGGAAAGTGTTCTTCGAAGGACCCGATAACGGCTACTGATCTCGATACTCCAGAACATCCTCAGGCCAGCATTGGAGCGCCTTGCAGATTGCGTCGAGCGTTGATAACCGGATCGCTTTCGCCTTGCCGTTTTTCAAGATGGAGATGTTGGCCATAGTTATGCCGGCTTTCTCGGCCAACTCTGTGACGCTCATCTATTGTTTATTAAAAACAATTAGGCACATAAGTTAGTACGACGATTACGCACTCGTTCAGTACTGCCATGTCGGCTTATGAGAAGGAATTAGAACTATTCAATTGCTTCGGCAATCGGCGTTTAGCAGGACCTATCCGACACGAGGCAGGTGGGTTCAGGGTTAGCTTGTAGCGACAGGCAATTCCTGACGGTTCCAGGCGGTCATTCCACCGTCCATGGAACTGATCCTTGTAAATCCGTTCGCCTGAAGCAGGCTTGCGGCGATGCTGGAACGATATCCGCTTCCGCAGACGGCGATGATGTCCGCATCATTCCCAACTTCCTGCATCCGCTCCATTAACTCGCCTAGCGGGATATGATGGGCGTCTTGAATGTGCCCATCGGACCATTCCTTTTCACTGCGAACATCCAGAATCTGAGTGTCAGGTTTTATCTGGGCAATCTCTCTTGTTGTGAGTTGAGCCGTTCGCGCGAACTCTCTGCCTTCCTCTATCCAGGCTGGCATTCCTTTCTGCACAAAGCCTTCAATCCTATCCAGTCCGACGCGAACAAGGGATCGACGCGCCTCCTCATCGTCACCCGTGTCGTTCACAAGAACGAAGCGCTGTTCCGCATCCAGCATCCATCCGGCCCACAGCGACAGGTTCTGACCCGAGCCGATATTCACGGCACCCCGGATGTGTGCGCCGCCAAACGCTTCGGGCCTGCGTAAGTCAATGACCGTAACACTCTTGTCGGCGAGCAGAGCAGCAACGCCGGCAGGTGTCAGTGGTACCTTGCCGGGCATTTCAGCAACGCTTGCGGCGCCCTTGGAATTCAGGGCCTTCATGCGTGGATAGTACGAAGGCATGGGTGGAACGCTGGCCAGGATTTCACGCACAAACGCTTCTTCCTCCAGCTTGAATAAGGGCTGGCTCCGGCGTTCATAGCCTAGGGTCGATTCGGCCCGTTCACTCATACCCGCACCGCAGAGCGAACCCGCTCCATGTCCCGGATAGAGCTGAACACCGTCTGGCAAAGAAGCGATGCGTTCATGAAGGCTGTGGTAGAGCTCGTGCGCAAGCGCCTGCTTGGCACCTTCGCCCAACAGGTCCGGACGGCCGAGCGAGCCGACAAAGAGGAAGTCACCACTGAACAGCGCAAGTGGCTCGGTTGCATCCCGCTTTTCGTCGAAGAGAACAAAGCTCAGATGTTCGGGCGTATGACCTGGTGTGTGGAGGGCAACCATACGCAGCTTGCCGACGCGCATCGCATCGCCATCGCGCAGCGTGCTGTGCTCCATGCTGTAGTGGTACGGCTCCTCATCGTAAGAACTCACAGCAAGCTCCGCACCAACGGCTTCTGCAAGGGCGAGCGCACCCGAGGCGAAATCCGCATGGATGTGGGTCTCTGTCACGTACTTGATCGTCACTCCTTGCTCTGCCGCGTACTGCGTGTAGCGGTCGAAGTCACGCATCGGGTCGATGACGATGGCCTCACCTTTTGACGAGACAACGTAGGAGTATTGCGCCAATCCGGGCGTTTCAAATTGTTTGATCCTCATTGCTTTGCCTTTGTTCGCTGTCCAGCAAGCGCTTCGAACTCGCGGCGGCTCTTCTCCGCTTCACTGCTGCACACCAGTGCGCACAGCTTGAACACCATGGGGTCACTGATGGCATAGAAAATGGACGTGCCTTCCCGTCGCCGCGCAATCAATCCAGCATCCGAAAGAATCTGCAGATGCTTGGATACATTTGGCTGGTTCCCGTCGAGCGCCGCCACCAGCTCACCCACAGACCGTTCGCCAGTCTCCAGCTCCTGCAGTATGCGCAGACGGTACGGCTCTCCCAGGGTGCGAAACCGCCGGGCCACCAGATCAAGCATTTTGTCACTCATCGGCTGCTGCTTCATAGACTTGAATATATCACTATGTGTACATATAATCGAATATGTTTACGGAGGGACACATGGAAGCACGCTGGATCGATGTACGGGAATACCCCGAATTTATGCAGGGGCATATTGAAGGTTCGGAGCTGGTTCCACTTGGAACACTGGACAAGGCAAGCGAAGGCTGGGACCGCTCTGCCCCCTTAATGCTCGTCTGCCGCAGCGGACGCCGTGCAGAAGAGGCGCTGCGGACCCTGGCAGCGAAAGGATTCACCTCGCTCACCGTGCTCCACGGCGGCGTACAGGCGTGGGCGAATAGCGGCAAGCCGCTCACAGTCGCACAGAACAAGCCTTGGTCCATGGAGCGCCAGGTGCGGGTTACGGCGGGCGTTCTGGTGCTTACGTTCTGCGGGCTTGGGCTGCTCACATCCAGAAAGTTCGTTGCCGGCGCGGTCGTCATCGGCGCGGGCCTCGTATATGCCGGTATAAGTGATACCTGCATGATGGCTTCGGTCCTTGGTCGCTTGCCGTGGAACAAGCCTCGGAAGGCGATCGCATGACTCCCCTCGCGATCGGCGGTGGACTGTTGCTGGGTCTGGTCATCGGGGTCATTTCCGGCACCATCGGCATCGGGGGCGGAGCGTTTCTGATCCCCGCCCTGATCCTCTTTTACGGCATGTCCCAAAAGACTGCGCAGGGTACATCCGTCGCGACACTGCTGCTGCCCATCGGCGTCTTTGCGTTCTCGACGTACTACAAGGCGGGACATGTTGATGTGAAGCTCGCGTTGTTGATCGCGGTCGGATTTGCTGTGGGAGGGTGGTTCGGTAGCCTGTGGGCACAGCACTTGTCTGACGTTGTCTTGCGCAGAGGCTTCGCGGGGTTGCTGGTTGTGCTTGCCATCAAACTCGTCATCGGGCGTTGAGGAGAGTTCATGAACGACACCCCGCAGCCCTTGCCTTAGTCTTGTGGCAGCTCTTTCGATTCTTCCGAAGAGGCACAGACCATAGGGCACTGCATCATCTTTCCAGGGTCCTGATATGTCGGCTTGTAGGAAGTGATTCCGCGCCGTAGTCCGGTCGGCAAATTTTCCTACAGCCTCCTACCTCCTCGCTGTAATTCCCTTGCGAACCTCTGCCAGCGGAGCCTTCGCATCCAGCTCGACCCCATCGTCACTCACACGACGCACTCCCAGTTCCTTCCACAACCCGGGCAGGTCCACCGACACAGGCGAAGTACTCCACTTCGCGTACATCCCACTCAACACGTGCGTCCCTGTCGCCTTATCCCCTACCTCAAACGCCCGTGCAATTGGCCAGTCATGGTCGATCGTTCCGCCTGCATCCACAATCGCCCGCAGGGCATCCTGCAACCCTTTTTTGTTCTTGGTCTGTCTCCGAATCTCAACATCGGCAACCAGGCAGAAGAGCGCTCCACCCCAATACGTTCTTCCCCACGTATGCGTCCGATCCAGCCCCTCGTCCCCCGACTCCGGCTCCCCCTTCGGCATCCCGTCCACCATGTCCCTCCAGGCAGTCTCGGCGCGAAGCTGACCCGCCTGTACTCGCGCAATCGGCTCCACATAACTTGCCAGCCCCTCCTCCATCCAGTGGCTCTCATCCGGCAGGTTTGGAAACGCAATGTGTGTCAGCTCATGGGTCATCATCCAGTCTTCATCCAGCTCTTTGGCTGTCGTCTGCTGTCCCACGCTGATTCGGGTGAATCCAGGAAAGCCACCCATATCTCCCCACGTCGTCCCATGAAACACTCCGTGCCGTCCTTCAACCGGGATAATCAGAACCCGCGCCCTCGCAATAGGAAATCTGCCGTAGTAAACAGTCAGAGCGTCAGCGGCATCCTTGATCCGATTCGTAACAACCTTCGTTCCCAAATCAAGCGGACCTTCCCCAAAGTCAACCTGGATCGAAGCCCCGCCCTCCGATACCGTCTCGGACGACGCAACCTTTACCTGCCTGCGAAACTGATACGCTTGCCCGGCCACTGCAAGCAAAACTACAACCACCCCTGCCCGCCAAAGCCATCTCTGGACCATGTGAAAGGTGCCTCCCCTGTTCGACTGCTCCCAAACCGAATGGATAGAAACCTTCGCACACTCGAAGTATCCCCGTCCTGCACACTCACGAAGTGTCATTCCGAGCGAAGGCCCGCAGGGCGTTAGCCTGCCCTGAGTGAGACGGAGGCGAGTCGAACGGGAGGAACCTGTATTTCCGCCTGAGGCTCCACTAACGTCTCACTGGCAACCGAACACAGGCCGCAGCAGAAAATAAGCTGTCAAGGCCTGTCTCCCAATAAACCTCTCAAACCAAGACACTTCTAGCCTGCCGAATCACCGTGCCAACTCGATATAATAGAAACAGGACGATTGGAACGGAAGAATGGAACAAGATCCTAGCCTGTTAACTTAATGGTGATCACAACCTAACCTCTTTCCTTCCAAGATTTTGCACAATATGTATGGGGGAGGGGTATCCGCCCCGCATGCTAGAATCTTTTGGTCGCAATCACCCTGCAAACCTGCAGGCGAAACAAATCAAACCTGAGGTAGTACATGTCCGGCCACTCAAAATGGGCGACAATCAAGCATAAGAAGGGCGCCCTCGACGCCAAGCGCGGAAAGATCTTCACCCGCCTGATCAAGGAAATCACCATCGCCGCCAAGCTCGGTGGAGGCGACCCCGACGGAAATCCTCGTCTTCGGGGAGCCGTCCTCGCAGCCAAAGCCGAGAACATGCCCTCGGACAACATCAAGCGCGCCATTCAGCGCGGCACAGGCGAGCTGGAAGGCGTCTCCTACGAGGAGATCACCTACGAAGGCTATGGCCCCGGTGGCGTCGCCATCATCGTCGATGTCCTCACCGATAACAAGAATCGCGCCGTAAGCGAGATCCGCCACGCCTTCTCCAAGAACGGTGGAAACCTCGGTGCCGATGGTGCAGTTGCCTGGATGTTCACTACCAAGGGAGTCATCGTCGTCTCGAAGGAGAACGCATCCGAAGAGAAGCTGACTGAGATCGTCCTCGATGCCGGAGCCGAAGATCTCGCCGACGAGGGCGAAGTCTGGGAGATCCTGACGGACCCCAAGGACTTCGAGGCTGTCTCCAACGCCATCAAGGCCGCAGGCATTACACCGGAGAGTGCTGAGGTCACCAAGATCGCTTCGACCTACACCAAACTCGAGGGATCGCAGGCCAATGCAATGATCCGCCTCCTCGAGACTCTTGAAGACCTCGACGATACGCAAAACGTCTACTCGAACTTCGACATGGACGAAGCTCCCGTCACCAGCTGATCCCGGCGGTTTACCTGTCTTTCAGGGTCGCCAGAAATGGCGGCCTTTCTTCTGTAGCTGCATCCATACTTTGTACGACTTTTGAACGGAGTCCCCCGGAGTGACCAGCATCATTCGACGCGTCTCAGCTCTCTGCACTATTTCTCTGGCAGCTCTTCTCTCCGCGCCACTAGCCGCCGCGCAGGCGAAACCCGCTGCAACCACCGCCTTCACTCCCACGCACCGCCCTCTGGACCTTGGTGTCCTCGCTCAGGGAGGCGTCGGAGTGACCGACGACCGAAGCGACTTCAAGTTCTTCATGGTCGGCGGACACGCTGGAAAGGTCCTTACGCCCGACGTAGGCCCCGGCCTCCTGCACGGCAACTTCGAGTACGCCATCGAGATCTTCCCCTTCTGGCAGTCCTACACTCCGAGCTTCGAGCGTCGCACCTGCACCTCACCAGGCGTCTGCTCCGCCCCCTATGAGACCGGAGGAACCTACACCGGCGTCTCCATCACCCCTATCCTCCTCCGATGGAACTTCACCGGCTCTGGCCACCGCAAGATGGTTCCCTGGGCGCAGGGAGGGGGTGGGCTGATCTGGACGAATCACAAATATCCCGCTGTAGGCGGAGGACCGATCTACGACCAGTTCACCAACGGGGCTTCTGCCAATACCAGCGTCTGGAACTTTACGCCACAGTTTGGAGCCGGCCTCCACTACTTCCTCAGGCCAAACCGCTCCATCGACTTCGGCGCCAACGCCATCCACATCTCTTCAGCCTCGCTTGGAGATAAAAACCCGGGAATCAATGCGAGCATACAATTCACTGTTGGTTACTCCTGGTGGAAGTAACGTCGGACACAATGGGCCCTAGAGTTTGGAATCATGAATCCTGAAGCGATCATCGAATGCGTCCCCAACTATTCAGAAGGAACCGACCTCTCTAAGGTCAGCCAGATCGTGCGGGCGATGCAGGTTCCGGGCGTCAGTCTTCTCGACTGGTCGCTCGATCTCGCTCACAATCGTTCCGTCGTCACGATCGCCGGTCCGGCGGAACCTGTAGTCGAATCCGTCGTTCGCGGTGCAGGTAAGGCTGCCGAGATCATCGACCTCACACGCCAGACTGGCGTGCATCCCCGCATCGGCGCCGCCGATGTGATCCCTTTCATTCCCGTGCGCGCAGCATCGCTGGCGGACTGCGCCCTGGTGGCCCGTCAGGCTGGATTACATCTCTGGCGCCGGTACGGGATCCCGGTCTATTTTTACGGAGCCTCTGCCGCGCGGCCAGACCGTGTGCAGTTGGAAGATGTGCGTCGAGGCCAGTTCGAAGGACTCCGTGATGCCGTTCGTCGGGACGTCGCTCGGCGACCCGACGTCGGTGGCCCTGAGCTTCACGAGACGGCAGGAGCCTCTGTCGTGGGAGCCCGCAGCTTCCTGATCGCTTACAACGTGCATCTGCTCCAGCCTGACATCACGGCCGCTCGCGCCATAGCTCGCGATATCCGTGCCTCCAACGGCGGCCTGCATGGGGTCAAGGCCCTCGGTGTTCTTGCGAACGATCGCGCCCAGGTGAGCATGAACATCACCGACCATGTGACTACACCGATGACGAAGGTCTACAAGCGCCTGAAAGAGCTGGCCACACGCTACGGTGCGGAGTTGGATGACAGCGAGCTTATTGGACTGATTCCAGAGGTTGCATTCGAGGATGGAGCCGAATGGATTGCTCAGATCCCCAACTTCGATCCCGCCCTCAAAGTCGTCGAGCGCCGTCTCAAGAACCCACTGGACTGGCCCATAGATTAATCGTGCAAGCGGAGGTCTATTCTTTGGATAGAACTCCGTTGCCAGTCGCGGTAAGGTTCTTCCATCCAGTCTTGCTCATCTTCAGCTTTTGACCGTCAGCCAGCACGACGAAATACTCCGTCTCGCCATCGCGGTGGATCTCACGAACCTGATCGATCCGAACCACGATCGAGCGGTGAATCCTCACGAACCGGTTCGGATTGAGCATCTTCTCCAGCTGTTTCATGCTTTCACGCAGCATGTATCTCCTGTTTCCCACATGCAGGCAGGCATAATAGTCCGCTGCTTCGATCCACTGGATGTCATCGACCGGAACGATTACCTCTTTCACCCCGTCCCGCACGAGAATGCGTTCCAAGTAACTCTTGTCTTTGTCGATCACACCGCGCAGGGCTCCGAGGACTTCGGATAGATGCTCCTGAGTCAGAAAAGCTGTGTTCTCCGCAATCCTTCGTTTGACGCGTCCAAGCGTGTCGCACAAGCGCAATGGCTCGATAGGCTTCATCAGGTAATCGACCGCTTGCACACCGAAAGCCTGTACAGCGAACTCATGATGGGCCGTTACGAAGACGGTTGGAGGCATGTGAGCCACTCCAACGGACTCGATAACCTCGAAACCTCCCATACCCGGCATCTGAATATCGAGAAACAAAAGATCTGGCGGAGAGGATCGCAGATGCTGGACAGCTTCGTTTCCATTTCTACATTCGGAGACGATATCGATCTGTGAATCTTCACACAGCAAGAGCCTCAGCCGCTCCCGTGCCAGCGGCTCATCGTCTACGATCATGGTCTTCAACTTCATACAGTTCGTCGCTCATAGGGGATTTGAATCCTAACCTCATATCCTCCGGATTCCGGCTCGGTGACTGTAAAGTCATATGCTCCAGGATAGAAGTGCAAAAGCCTCTCCTGTGTATTTCGCATTCCTATTCCGTATCCATTTTTCGCGGCTACCGGCCCCTTTGTGCCAGGACCGTTGTCACGGACACAGAGGCTTAATCTATCTCCGATACGAGTGACCGAGGTTTCGAGAACACCAGTTCCTTCGATACGCGAGATTCCATGGCGAACCGCGTTTTCAATAATCGGTTGCAACAGGAAGCAAGGGACCATGCCTTCGAGCGCTTCCGGGGTTATATCGATCCGGACGCGGAGACGGTCGGCAAACCTGACTTGCTGAATCGCCAGATAGCTTTCGACGATCTCGAGTTCTTGCGAGAACGGGATTTTTTCAGGAGTTCCCCGCTGAAGCGTCTTCCTCAATATGGTGTTCAGATGGGCGAGGGTCTCAACAGCCTTCTCATTTCGGTTAAGCTCAACCAGAGTTGTCACGGCGTTCAAGGTATTGAAGAGAAAGTGTGGCTCCATTTGCATCTGCAGCGCTTTCAATTGCGCTTGCGAGAGCTGCTTCTCCAGCTCGAGTGAACGCATTGCATCCCGGTGTGCCTTCGATTGCTTGTGCAACAGTCCGGAAA
>Ga0268266_10003503_pt1 | contig 15597 bp, 22 predicted proteins | sample KBSS13metaG_FD_190356 | JGI IMG/M metagenome (GOLD analysis project Ga0268266, IMG submission 190356) | Switchgrass rhizosphere microbial communities from Kellogg Biological Station, Michigan, USA - KBS S1-3 metaG (SPAdes) (version 2) | ecosystem: Host-associated > Plants > Roots > Rhizosphere...
TCAATTCGTGATTGCCGCGAGCAATTTCCTCGGCTCGGCTCTGAACGGCGAGCGAGGTTTTCGTTAAACGCCCCACCATTTCCATGACTGACTGGATCATCGAGTTGACAGACGTCGCGAGGACTTTGAAGTCACCCAACTTGTCGTCGACGTTCAATCGCGCTGTCAGGTCACCTTCGAGCGACCGCTGCACGACTCGCGTCGTCTCGCCCACTGTCGTTGAAACGCTGCCGATCAGCTCATTGATGCTCTGGGCGAGTAGTTGGAGATTGCCTGACTTGTCGTGTGTCGCTACGCGGCGATCTCGCGCACCAGCAAGTACGGCTTGAATAACTTCCTGGGACTCTCTGACCGCCTTATCCAGCGCCTGAGCCTCCGAGACCCGCTGCGTGACATCCCGTCCGATACCTACCAGCGCCGTGACAGTCCCGGTCGCATCGCGTATCGGTATTTTGGTTGTCGATAAGTGCATCAGGTTGCCAGCCGGGTCGCGACATTCCTCCTGGCGGGACAACAGCGGCGTGCCGGAACGGATAACCTTCTGCTCGTCCTCGTGATAACGGGCGGCCAGCTCCTTCGGGTGAAAGTCGAAATCATTTTTGCCGAGCAGATCGCATGGCGCTTTCGCACCCATGATGCGGGATACCGCCACGTTCGCCAGGAGGAAGCGACCGTCGGTTTCTTTCACGTAGATGAGGTCCGGTAGGTTGTCGATGAGAATTCTGAGCATCTCATCCTCACGAACCACGGCGGAGCCTTTGTTTCTACGCCGTTTACGCGCAATGCTCGATAAATGCGTCATATGTCACGACCGTCGGCTTTGAGTGGGGCAGATCCGGAATGTTTTCCTTAGAGAGACCCAATGCTCGCTGAGAGCGCGCGAAATCCGTGCGGTTTTGTTACCATAACGCGTGTCGTGCCCTGCGACTGTGCCTCGCATCACGACCCGGGGCCTAGATTTGCCCCGGAAAACTCCAACCGAGACTTTGGTCACCTTTTCCCCGATTTTCGTGAAAAACACCGGAGTAGGGTAACCGGATGGTGAACTCACCTTCAGGGTAGGAAAGGAGCGTGGGAGTATCGTGTCCGCTTAAAAGAGGTGGACACGTGCACACTATCGAGCAGAAAACGGGCCGTCAGCGCCGACGTCGTCATAGCGCGGAGTTCAAAGCAGAAGCGATTGAGGCATGCCGTCAGCCGGGGATTTCGATCGCCTCTGCAGCGATGGCTCGATCAATCAATGCAAATCTGCTGCGTCGCTGGATCGCTGAGGCCGAAGGCGACGGGATTGCAAAGAGAGCTCAGAAGGCGGCGCTGCCACCCATTGATGCATTCATCGCTCTGCCGGGGCCGGCCAGGTCTCAGGGGAGCCCACCGATCCAGATCGAAGTTCGGCGCGGGCCTCTGACAGTCACCCTGCAATGGCCGATCTCGGCGCTGCATGAATGCACGGTCTGGCTGCGCGAAGTACTCAAGTGATCAGAGTGGATGCGGCTTGGTTTGCAGTGGAACCCCTAGATATGCGTGCCGGTGTGGATACGGCCCTGGCTCGGGTTGTTAGTGTATTCGGTGAGGCGCGAGCTCATCATGCGTACCTGTTCGTCAACAAACGCGCAAGCCGAATGAAGGTGTTGGTACACGATGGGTTTGGGTTGTGGCTGTGCGCCCGAAAGCTGTATGAAGGCAGCTTCATCCGTGCCGTGCTGACAAAGGATCGCAGCGTGCCACTGACCCATGAGCAGTTGCAGGCGATCGTGGTCGGACTTCCTTGGGAGCGACTCGACGAGCGTACGAAGATCCGCGTTTTGTAGGTAAACAGGCTGTTGATATAGCAACAATTATGGCAACATCGAACTTATGGAGTTGCCACGCGATTTGGCTCAAATGGACGCAGATCAACTGCGGGATCTGAGCGCGGCACTGTTCGAACGGCTCCAGCGGCAAGAAGTACAACTGGCCAGCCGTGACGAAGAACTCAAACGAAAGCAGCTGAAGATCGATCAGCTCACCCACGAGATCGCGACCCTCAATCGCTGGCGTTATGCCAAGCGCTCCGAGCAGATCGATGCCGTACAGCGGTCACTGCTGGACGAAAGCATTGATGCAGACATCGAGGCCATCAGTCTCGAGATCGAAGCTCTTCAGGAGAAGGTGCCAACACCTAGGGCGCAGCCGCGCCGTGTGGCGCTTCCGGCGGCGTTCCCGCGGCGAGAATTACGGCACGAGCCCGAACACACTCAGTGCAGCTGCGGCTGCCAGCTCGAACGCATCGGCGAGGACGTGAGCGAAAAGCTCGACTACACCCCGGGAGTGTTCCAGGTCGAGCGCCACATCCGCGGTAAATGGGTCTGCCGTCAATGTGAGCGCCTGATACAAGCGCCCGTAGCGCCGCACATCATCGACAAAGGTATCCCCACCACCGGCCTCTTAGCGCAGGTTTTGGTGGCCAAATATCTTGACCACCTTCCCCTATACCGCCAGGAGCAGATCTTCAGTCGCGCTGGCCTTGCGCTTCCGCGCTCGACGCTGGCGCAGTGGGTCGGCGCCTGTGGTTCGGGGCTGCAACCCCTCGTTGACGCCCTCAAAGCTGCTCTGTTGACTCGAACTGTGTTGCATGCAGATGAGACGCCGGTGCCCATGTTGAAGCCCGGGCTCAATCGAACGCATCGGGCTTATCTTTGGAGCTATAGCAGCAGTGAGTACGATGTGTTGCCTGCGGTCGTTTATGACTTTGCGGAGGGCCGCGGCGGACAACACGCTAGAGATTTCCTGGGCAGCTGGTCCGGCAAGCTCGTTTGCGACGATTACTCGGGCTACAAGGCTTTGTTCGAGCGCGGCGTGATCGAAGTGGGCTGCATGGCGCACGCCCGCAGAAAGTTCCATGATCTGTATGCCAACCACAGCAGTGAGTTGGCCGAGGAAGCGCTGCGTTACTTCGCAGCGCTGTATGAGATCGAGCGCCTGGCGCGAGATCAAAAGCTCGATGTGCAGGGTCGACTCCAACTGCGGCAGCAACGTTCGAAACCGATCGTTGACACACTTCGGCAATGGCTGACTCGACAGCGTGGCCAAGTTCCAGATGGCTCGGCTACGGCGAAAGCGATCGAATACAGCCTCGGACGCTGGGCGGCGTTGATACGCTACCTGGAGGATGGCGATTTGCCGATTGATAACAATCATATCGAGAACCGAATCCGCCCAGTTGCTCTTGGACGGTCGAACTGGTTATTTGCCGGCTCTCTACGCGCCGGCCAACGCGCTGCCAACATCATGAGTCTGATCCAGTCGGCAAAGCTCAATGGCCATGATCCATACTGCTACCTCAAGGATGTGCTTGAGCGCCTACCAACGCAGCCCGCGAGCCGTATTGAGGAACTGTTGCCTCACAGTTGGCAGTCGCCATTGGCAGCCCATTGACTTGTTTTTTCCAGCGAGCGAGCGGCGAAAATTAATCGTCTCAACTACAATCTAGAGCTGTCTATGCGAGTACTTATTTGCCTCGTCGGCGTGATCTCTCTAGCTCATGCAAATCTAAGACAGGATGTCCCGGCAGAGGCTCCACTCTCCATCACGGTTCTATTCGCCTCGGGAAGCGCGACATTTAAACTTGCTAACGGAGTGGCGCAAAGTGTCGACGTTCGCGTGGGCGAGAAACTGTATACAACACAGCTCAGTGGCTGTATGCGCGTAGAAAACATCCGCTTCGAAACCACCCAGTTCTTCAACGGCCTCCCTGGGCGGCGAATGGAAGGCACATTCACACTCGCATTTCGCATGGGGACCGCCGACTCCGCAGCATTCGGCAATTTGCCATGGGTCCAGATCGCCTTCAATGATGGGCACCGTGTCGGCGCCATCGTCACCCGTCAGGCAGGTCTAAGCTCTGAAACTACGGATCCTCTCTGTCGGAATCAACGTTCTGATCCGAGCGCAAGATGAGATGCCCATCCGCTTACGTTGAAACGCTCCACGATGCCATTGGATTCGGGATGCCGCGGTCGCGTCCGGATGTCGATGAGGTTGTGAGCTTTGATGACGGCTGCGACGTCACGGTTGACGAACTCACTTCCGTGGTCGTGCACGATCCGAGGTTGCATGCCTTCGTTGGCTTCCAGAGCTGCCTGCAGTTCCGTGGCCACCGATTGCCCGTCGAGTGTCATCAACAGACGATGATGCACGACATACCGGCTGAAGGCATCCACGAAGCTCAGCAGGAAGTAGAACCGCGCAGCAACCCATACGTACATCACGTCTGTGTGCCACTGTTGGTTCGGTGCACTCGGACGGAAATGATATTCACCACTGGATCGCTCCGAGCGCTTCCACCGCGATAACAGATTTGCCTCACTCAGGACTCGATATACCGTGCTTTCCCCGACGCACGCCACCTGCGCATCGACCATCATCCACGTCAGCTTTCGATAACCAATCTTCGGATACCGCAGAGCGAACTCGCAGATCGCCGCACGCTCCTCAGCCAACGCCTCATACACCCGACAGGGTGTACCAGGCCGGTCCTCCAGACTCTCGCGTCCCAGCCAGCCGTAATACACGCTACGGGGCACCCCGAGAGCGACCAACGTGCGATGCGCCGGCCAGCCGGAACGCTGCTTTGTTTGCCTGACGATGCGGATCACTTCGGCCTTGCTCGGTCCTGGGACTCGCGATAAGTCGTCCAACCTCAGATCTTTTTTTTCAGCTCCAGATTCTCCGCGGTGATCTCCGCAATCACCGCGCTCATTCGCTCGATCTCCGCCTTGTGAGCAGGCATCAACCATTGTCACCAGCAATTTTGATTTCAATGAATGGGACCAGGCCTTTCCAAACAACCGGCTACTCGCCTCGGCCACGGTCGACCGGCTGCGCCACAACGCTTACTGCATGGAGCAATCCACCGAAACTGATTTATCGGCCGCTGTGCCTGAGCCCGAGGTGGGAAGGTCGGCTGCTCACCAACTACGAGCGTGTATACCATCGCCGAGGGCCGATCTGAAGCGGTTGCAACGCCGCAGGTCACGCAAGTCCACGTTAACCCCGATGCGGAGGAGCCGACTATGAAACTCTATAGCGCTGCGGATCTGAATTCAGACAATCATTTCCTTCCGATCATTGACGAGCAGGACAAACGCATCCTCGAAAAGCGCCTGCCAAATGACGGTAACGCTGAGCAACACTCGAGCCCTATCGCGCGCAGCTCGTGGGTGTCGCGGTGGAAAGCACCTTCAACTGGTATTGGCTGGTCGATGGCCTCGCCAAGGCGGATTATTCCGTCAAGCTGGTCAACACATCCAAGGTGCGCAAGTACGAGGGACTCAAGTACGCTGACGATCGCCATGATGCCTTCTGGCTGGCGCAGCAGATGCGGCTCGGAATTCTGCCCACTGGCTACATTTATCCGAAAGAGCAGCGTGGCGTACGCGATCTGCTGCGCGAACGCCGGCGCCTGGTTCGTCAGCGCACAACCAATGTATTGACCACCCAAAGCACGCTATGGAGGCAGATCGCCATTCGAGTGCCCAGCAAGGTGATTCTGGGCGAGAAAGAAGCGCCGTGGCCGGAACTGACGAATAGGAACATCAAGCTCGGCGTCCAAGCGCATCGCGCCACGATCAAAGTGCTGACCAGGCAGATCGAGACCGTAGAAGCGACTCTCCTCAAATACCTCAAGCCATCCCGGAATACAAACTCTTAGTGACAGTGCCCGGTATCGGACCAGTGATTGCCTGGACCATCGTGCTCGAGACCGGTGACCTGAGTCGCTTTGCAAATGTCGGGCATTTTGCTTCCTACTGTCGGTGCGTGGACAGCAAGAGAATCAGTAACGAGAGGAAAAAAGGCGAGAACAACACGAAGAACGGCGACCCTATCTGAGCTGGGCGTTCTTCGAGGCTACACGTCTTGCGATCCAATACCTGCCCGCGGCCAAGGTCCTTTTTCCAGAGAAAATCTGCACAGCGCAATCCAATTCTCGCCATGAAGCGCTCTCGCACAAGTTGGCCGGCTTGCTACTACGTAATGCGCGACCACGTACCGTTCGATCCGGCCCGGCCGTTTGGTTGAGTTTGAGCGGCAACGGCGAGCTCTGATTTACTGCTGGTGATTCGAAATTCACGGAATCTGATTAGCCCACCGTCGCCGCTCTCCCCAACATTGAGCTGTCGATTTGACGATGCGCCCTCGTGCCGAATCATCATGTGCTGGGTCTTTCTTCCGACAGACAAACCATAGATACTGTTTGTCTTGGACGGCGCTGGGTACCGAGTTGTGTCTGGGGCTCATAAGAGCCAGGGGCTCACCGGGGGGGGGCGGGGCCGCATGCTGATGCTTCCCCAACCTTGGTGGCCTTGATCCCGATGGGTGGCTGATGCGCATCCTTTGCGCAACCAATGGCAAAGACGTCGTGACATGCCGGCGACCCACCGCGTGTCCTTGTTTCTGCAGCTCCCGAGTCAGCTTACGAGACCCATAGAACGGCCACTTCAGATGCAACTCGTCCAGAATCCGCATCAGCTTCAAATCTCGCTCCGGCAGACTCCGGGCGACGTAGTAAACACTCGATCGACTCAGATCCAACAGCTGCGCTTGGCGCTTCACCGGTATCGGGCTATCCCACTCGATCATCGCTTTCCGCTCAAGCCGGGGAATTTCCCGAGCGCGCCTTCAAAAAAGAGTTCTCCATCGTGAGCTCTCCGATCTTCGCCTGCAGATCCCGGATGCGCTCCTTGTCGTCCGCTGCCTGCACCTCCCCGCCGAAAATCCCTGCAGCGTTTCTCCAGCAACTCCGTTTTCCAGGCCGTCACCTGCGTCACGTGGACCTCGTGGTGGGCTGCAATCTGCGCCACCGTCTTCTCACCCCGGAGCGCCTCCAGGGCCACCCGCGCCTTGAACTCAGGCGAATGATTTCGTCTCGGTTTCTTCATGGATCTCCAATCTCCGGTTGCTATAGTGCACCGGCAGGAATCCACTTTCATCCCTGTCCGAAAATCCGCGGCCACCTCTGTTGCACGGTTACTAGTTAAGTCGTAAGCTCCCGCTGATCGCACACAGGTCGATTGTAGACTGACCTTGCCCCGCTTTCAGTCTGCTGAGGATCAGCGGCTGCGGGTGCCCGTCTAATCGGTGTTCGACAATAGCGCGTGCCGTTATTTGAGCTGCACGGGCGCTTCATTCAAGCCAACAGCGTGATTTTCATGTTCAGCTCCTGGATAGCGCCGGGAGCCACCGAGAACGCGCCTAATTTGTTTCTGAAATCCCCAGCGAATCCGACTGCATCCGCAACCCCGCGCCAGGGTTCGATGCAAACAAACGGAGCGTCATTCGACTTCGTCCAGATACCGAGGTAGGTGGCATCAGGATAGTCCACGCGCAGCCGGGGACCGGTATCGGCGCCATAAAGCACGGAATGGCTGCGCAAGTCATCAAAGATAACTACCCCTTCTTTAAAGAGAGAGTCATCAAGGGCGAGCCGACGGCCACGCACGGGTGTTGTATGTCTCTCTGACAACAACAGCCCATGGCTGCCTAAGCGTAGGATAACCGGGCCCTCTTCCTTGGCGAACTCAATAAAATGGGCGGTTCGGGGCAGCCCGTAAGGTAGGGGCCAGCGGAATCCGGGGTGATAACCGATGCTGGCCGTCAGAATTTCCCGGCCATTATTGCGAACGGAACTCTTGATGGCTAGTTCGGCGCCGGTGAGCGTAAAACTGATATCCAACTGAAACTGAAACGGATATACCTGAAGGGAAGACTCGTCCGCGCTCAACCGGAACGTCGCCTCAGTGGTGGTCGCGGAGACGATTCGGAAGGTGCTGTTGCGCGCGAACCCGTGTCGGGGCAGTTTGTAGGTGCTCGAAGCCACTCGAAACGCACCGGCGGCGAGTTCGCCGACTATGGGGAAGAGAACCGGTGCACGCCCTGACCAGAAGTTAGCATCGCCATTCCACAGCAGATCATTTCCATTTCTGTCACGTAGAATCGACAGTTGTGCGCCGAACGGGTTGATGACAGCTCTCAGCTGCGGCGAATGCAAATTGATCCAGTCTTTCTGATCTTCGGGCATGTGTCTCTCGATTGTAATCTTTTGCATCTGGGCACAGGATGCCTGGGTGCGGAGATGTTAGTCGAATCTGCTCGCCACACCCGTGATTTCCGGTAATGCATTGAATGCGTTGCAGCTGCGCGGCCGGCGCGGGTTGCACGAAGCAGTATCTCGGCTTCCTATGGTCGTACTAGCGACACTGTCGAGTTGAACCGAGCACGGACCCGCCCAGATTCTCAAGCGGCACGCCGGCTTGACTTGTGCCGGCAAGTGCCCGCGGAAGTGATATTCTCAAAGATCAAAGCTTATATTCAACAAGCTGCGGATAGTACTCGAAGAAATGCTCGTAAAAAAACTTCGCGTACAACTGCATCGTCCATCGACTGTTGAATCCATATTTGCGCCGAATCCATTTCTTCCCCTCAACAACTAACTTTCCGCGATTAACCTGAAATTCGTCGGTCCTCATCGCCTTGAACTGTGTGTAAAGCAAATCTTCGTTCTCGGAAACCGTCACCTTTGTCGTAATCGCTGAGGCCCAGTCATTGGCGTATCCTTTAATTACAAGTTCGATGTCAGATTCGTAACCACGAAAATTCTCGCCGTCGTAGAGAAAATTCATGTACGTCGGATTCTCCGTTTCCATTATTGATTCTATGTATTCGCGTCGAACAAACCACGACACATGATTGATATACCAGAAGTACTTTGTATCGTTGTTCTTCAGGAGTTTTCTCTCGCCCCACTCTTCCGAGCAGGGTGACAAAATCCCGACGCGCGGATGTCGCTCCATCTCTTTGACCAGTGTCGAGATGATCGGCTTCTCTTCAAAGATCGAATCGTTGCAAAGTAAGAAGAAATAATCGTAATCCTTGAATCTTCCTTCTTCAAAAAGTTTGGTAAGTCCGTAGTTGAATCCGCGCGCATAGCGCAAGCCGTTCTCAAGTGACTCTTCCCAATTCGCCCAGTATGTGTAGTACTTTGAAAGTCTCTCTCTTTCGGAGCCACTTTCCACAACAAATATGTCAGTCTGCCCTTCGTTATTGCGTGCAATCGCTTCATAAAGACGATCGGTGACGTCGGGCAAGTTTCTGTTGAGAATGATCGTTGCCGTCTTCATGCGCTACCCTTGTTTAGATAATCGAGAAGATTGAGTAGTTTCATGTAACGATAAATTGACTTTTTCACCTCATTGCGAAGATGTGTGTCGATATCTATTCCGCAAAGTCTGCGCTGGGCTTCTTGCTTAATCTCCACGCAACGGGGGTCAGCAAAGACGTAGTGGCCGGCGATCATCGCACGATCGATAGTTCTCTTTGTGGTGTCCGAGCGCATCCACTTTTCCCATTTCTTGGAATTGTAAGAAAGTTCGATGAACTGATCGGCACAGGAATTCAGTCTGTTATCTTGAAAAAGCTTCAATAGAGCGCGCGTCTCCGTGACGCCAAATTCGGGAGCGACATTGACTGCGTGAATACCAAGCTTTGGATGCCATGCCAGCGATTCGTCCGAAAGATAGTCGACGTTGTGCTCTTTGAGCCAAATTCGGTACTTCCGGCAAATTTGAAGCAAGCGTGGTACTTGAATTTCGACTGGGAGTTCTCGACGCAGTCGGAACGGAGAATCGAACGTGCCGACATTCTCCATTTCCATGACCTTGGTGCCCGTCTGAGCGACGATAAACGTCGGACGTGGGAGTCCTGAACTTCGACAAAACTCGATAATGTTCGACAGGATGTATTCGAACTGATCGAGATCCTGAGCAGTAACACCTTGTTCGTCAGTTCCGACTTCGAAAAGCAAATCGCGCCCATTCTTTTGAGCTGCACGGTAGCAGAATTCGTAAAGCTCGTAGACGCGCTCCAAGATTTCATCCACGGTGCGCTGACTGTGGACGTCAATGCACGGATCGATGTGGATCATGTCAAAGCCCGAATTGATGTCCACTTCAAAGGAAGCTTTGGCCGACTCCATCGCACGGCGAAGACTCAATTTCTCCCTTACTTCACCTGGATGCTGCCAAGGACCGCCATGATCCCGCGCGAGGATGATCTTGCCGCCCTTGTCGTTGTCGATGACGTACTCCGCGAAGGATTCTGTCGTCCAGTTATTTACGTAACCACCGCCAAGTTTTCCCATCTCAATCTGACGGCGGCTTGCAATGAGCATGAGCGGAACAGAATACTCGTTCGAAAGTTCAATGGCGGCGTCAACACAGTTTTTGCTGACCGGGCCAACACCTAACAGTGTACAGCGCCGATCGGTGGCGAATTTAGCGAGTTTATTCATACCGTCCATTCCCCGCTGAGCTTGACGGTTGTCTGCGGCAATTGACATCGATTATAGGCTTCAAAAAATTTCTCAAGAACGTGCAGAACCGCTTCGGCGACAGCGCGATCCCCGCCAGACCTCTTAGTCACGAAACTCGCAACGCTTCTGGCATATTCGTCCGCATTGGCCGGAGCGATCGAGTACGCAACTTGGTTGAACACGTAGTGATCGAAGATTCCGTCGCCCATATAAATCACCCGATCAAGCGGCCACGTCTCTTTGATCCAATCGACTCTCTTGATCGTACTCACCAGGTCGAGTTTACCTTGCATGTCGTCGACCACGCGCTTTTTGGTAATGTTGAATCCCTTGCGATCACCGGTCACGAAGTGCACCTCAATGTACGGACGAAGAAGGGAAATCGCGTCGTTGTCATCGGGACCGAATGCTTTCATTGCTTTGCCTTCCTCGGTGCAGAAAAACTTGCCGTCCGTGAGTACGCCATCTACGTCAAGAATGAAGACCATTGGCTTTTTCACTACAGGAATTCCTATTCTGGCCTAGACTTCCGCAATCTAGGTTTTGTGCCGGCGTGCGACGCCAGATGCTTCCCTCTAGCCTGAAACCGACATGTAGAGCCTCGCTTCTTGTCGAGCATGACTACTTTTCAAGTCAACTCGTTGTGAAGTGTCAGCCTTGACAACGAATACAGCACCTTGTCGAATGGAAACTGATGTAGGGGTGCCATGTTCAGATAGATCAACCCTACTAGGATCCTCACCCTAAGTAAGTCAAGTCCGCGTGAAACGACGAAAGACTCAAGCTGCGTGATGTAACTTGTGTCTGTTTTCGGAAGTTCGTAGCGGATTTCGTCATTCTTTTCAAGGTAACTGAAATCATTCGCCTTAATTCCCATGTAGTTCAGGAGAATTCCTCCATAAAGCTTCGCGAGATCGTAGTACAGGTCGCCGAACTCCACCCGCCCCGCGAAATCGTGGCGCCAATCGAGCAAAGTCAGTTTCACGGTTTCGCGATCAAAAAGGATATTGTCGAAATGGAGGTCTCCGTGCATAAACACTGGCTTTCCGTCGAAGAGAACGTCCCAGGGAACATCTTTGAGGAGGCTCGCGGTAGTTCCGATTCTCACACCATTTACGATCGTGGACATATCCCCGACTCTGTATTTGTCGTGATATAGGGCCAATCTTTCCATCGTCTTGTCGTAATAGAATTTACGACAGACCTCTCGCATTTCGGCTTTGAGAATATCTTTTGAACGCCAAAGTTTGCGCTCAAGAAATGAAAGAAGATCCGAAAATATCTCAGTATTGATTTCCTCGTAAAGCGGCTTCCCAGGTTGCAGATGGTACGAATAAAACTGATCCACGTAGTCCACGATAACGGGAAACACTTCGGTTCCCAAACGCGCTTTTTGCACGCGCCGTTCAGTAACAATCGGATCAGCGAACATCTTTATAACTTTTCCGCCGACCATGTAGAGAAATTCGTTGGTTTTACTGAAATCATAACTTTCGTGGCGGCTGGCGACAGCCTTGTATTTTTCGAAAGTGCCAACATCAGACCAATTGACCGTTTTGGCTAATGGCCGGTGGCAGTTGAGAAGCGCAGCGATTCCATTGGAAACCTGACTCTCTCCCTCGATCGTGACTTCTTTGGAAATACCTTTCCAAAACGCTTTGTAGTTCTGTATGTGACAAAGGCCGACGAACGCTTTGAACTGCGGTCCTTCCACGTGCTCTTTGTCTCGAATGCCGGTCACGCAACCGTCGTGAGTCTCAAAATTACAGTATTGTTCCGATTCATTGACGGGAACAGTGGCCACCCCAAACCAATCCTCAGGTTCCTGATCAATCTTTTCCTCCCAAAGCGTATCGCATGAAACGAAATAGAACGGCCCCTGGAGGTATCTTGAGCAGCATTGCAGTGAAAGACCTGGCCCACTTCCTGGGCCGTCGAAGTTTTCGACGTTTACGAAAGTGAATTTCGTATTCGGATGAGCGATTTGAAGATAGTTCATCACTTGGTCTTTCAAGAATCCCAATCCAATGACGAAGTTCGTTTCCGCTGGGAATTTTTCGATGATATGAGAAATAGCCGCTTTGCGATCTATAGGCAGCAGTGCCTTATTGATGACCTTGGAATAACTGCCCATCCGCGTGCCGCGCCCGGAAGTCAGAATGCAGACCTTGGACAGGGTGCCATGTACGTGCTCGGATTCAATCCTTCCGTCCCTACGATTGGCATCGTCGCTCACTCGTACGACATCATCTAGTTGCGGCGTCGAGGCTTCACAGAGCACGATGTCGGTTATCGCCTCAAGTCGGTGTAACGTGTTCGGGCTCACGTCGAGCATTGAGACTGGCGACAGAGAAGTCGAGCCTAGATTCTTAGAAAATACGCGGTCATTTTCAACATCATCGTCTTTCTTAAAGAAGAGCTTCGCCTCTCCCTGTACTAAAACAATTGTCTCTCGCTTGATCCGATGATACTGAAGACTTGTGCGGGCGCCCTTGTTGATCTTGATTTGTTTCAAGCAATAGCCCGGATGTTCGCCCGTGACCCACAACTCCGAACCCCACGGCTTGGAAACAAACGTCATCTGATCCGCCCGCGTTAGTTTAACGCTCTTGTCCTTGAAATGAGCAGTCGTCGTCCCGGCAATGAGAAACTTTGCTTTGCCGCCACGAACGTACAGCAGGGCGGATGCATTTTCATACTGAACAGCGTCACCGGCAGAAATTGCCTCTCCGGTGCTTAGGCGAATTTCGGCCGAAACATCGGCAAACATCAGGTACACGCAGAATGATTTCATCCCCTGGAATGAAACAGCTTCCTCTGCGGCGGAGAGATAATAGAAATAGTCATAGGCATCAGATGCAAACTGGTATTTACCTTGGTTTTCAAGATTTGGTGTTCGGACGATGTTTCCACCGAAGCTATTCATTGTGGGGCGCTCGTGCTATGGGTGATAACTTAGCTTGGGTTTCATGGAGTTGGCATCGGATGCCCCTGCGGGTGTTCGAGTCGGGCGGCACACGCTGTCCGTGTTGAACACGGCGTTCTCGCCAATCTCTGACAGGCATCTTGAGAACTGTCAGTTGGTAATGAGAGTAGAACTGCTGTCTAATGATGGGTCGAGATTGGAGTAGAGTGTGAGGTGCCTCGTTGGCCGGTATATGTCGTGGCAACATTCGAGGGGTTCTCCGAGTGCGTGGCGAGCGTAGGACATCCCACGTTGGCTTGTCTACTTTGCCAATATCGCTTGGTACAACCTTGGCTTGCTGGCGAGAATATTCGTCAAACGTATTTACTGTCACCGAGAGATTGTCAGCCTCAATCATGATGGTGACGGTCGATTGGCGGATGAGATCTTCCGCGCGTCTCATACACGCTCCTAAAATATAGCCGTTGCGACTTGTCACACGTACCTGCATTCAATGGTGTCCGAACGTGAAGTGCACAGAGTACGTATGGGGTTAGTGATGGGAGCAGTTGAGGACGGTTATCAACGAATCCAAACTGTCCACTCAGGAGAGATCGGAGTCAAGCCGGTTGTTGTCGAGTGAGGAGCATGGCAGGCGTGAAGGATGCGCCAGATACATATGGATCAGCATGCTGAGGCCTGTAAGGCCGCGAATTTGCGGCAATGTTGTCTTGGACTGTCACTCTGTTTCCGGCCTGCAGCCGGAATATTGGTGACCGTGTTGGCGTATGAGGTTATCTGGAACGGCAGCCTACGGTGCTCCAGGGTGAGGATAATCATTGAGTGTTTTGGTCTGACTGTCATGATGGATGACGGTATGACGTGACCAGGCGCTGGCGGTGAACACTATTCGGGCCAAAGCGGCGGTGAGTAAAGACCGTCGACTCCACATTCCGCAAGCTCCTGCATCAGACAAGGTTGAATCTTGGACTCGATGCAATCGAGGAGTCGTACGGGTAAATGCGGGAGCAGCGAAGCGGAACTGCCGAGATCAGGACGAGTCAAGTAGCTTCAATCATTGTTCTGAACCCAAAGCTCTACTTGGACTGGCGTACCCAAAACTTGTTGGGCAGATTGGGATTAGACTAGCTTGCTTCCGAAGTCCTCTACCTGGGAGAAGAGGATCGATGAAGAAGCCGAGATTTACCGAAGAGCAGATTCTGTACGTACTGCGGCAGGCGGAGTGCGGGACGCCGCCGGCGGATGTGTGTCGTCAGTTGGGCGTGAGCAAGGGTTTCATCTGTGGAAGAATAGATACTGCCAAGGCGGCGCCGAGATCCGCGAGATGGGGAACTGCGTGCGGAAACAATGCCCGTCTGAAGCGCCTGGCCCGGACTATTCGCGAACACGCGTGAGATACGGTGCGGCATCATGTCAGGTAAGCGCTAACGGCTCCGTTCAATTACCCACAAGTTGAATTCCTAACTGGAAGCCGATCTCGATGTCTGTGAGGCGAGCCATGCCACGCCAGATGACGGTGTTACCGGGTGGCCCGTCGTTGTTTCGGTTGAGGTGACCACCGATCGTGCAAGCTGAATAATGCGGGATTTGAGAGCGCGCGGTCCAGCCCTTGCACGCTCGCCGTGCGCGGGAACGAGTTTGTTTAGACATCATGACCCCTGCCGTGAGGCCGGGTGGCTGCCAGGAAAAGGGTTTGTAGAGTCTGCCGCCTGCCGTAACGTGGGTTGCGCACCGAAGTGTGCCGAGCCACGTGCAGACGCCTCTGGGCGTGATCTGCAAAAGCCACAGGAGGCAGACCATGAGCGAGAATATCACTGCATTTGTTGGATTGGATGTAAGCAGTCCATCGCGGTCGCCGTAGCGCAGTCCGGCCGGGCGGCCCTGTTGCGCTTCACGTCAACTTGGACAAAACGGCTGACTTAACAAAGGAGACTTCGTCGGTTCAGGCCGCTTCGGTAAAACGCTGCTGATTGATCATTTTCCGGTGCGTACGAGCCGCAGCGATTCGCCGCGCACGCTCCTCTCGAACTTCCTCGGGTTTGCCCCGGTGCCACGTAGCAGGCGTCATGTAGCCCAGCGTCGCATGCAATCGTTCCTCATTGTAGTGCTGCATCAGCTTCGCGATGATGGCTTCAGCCCGCAAATAGTTGCTGCCGTAGTCGTTGTCTGTTTCGTCGCGTACAGTGCCGTTGAAACGTAACCGGATGGTGAACTCACCTTCAGGGTAGGAAAGGAGCGTGGGAGTATCGTGTCCGCTTAAAAGAGGTGGACACGTGCACACTATCGAGCAGAAAACGGGCCGTCAGCGCCGACGTCGTCATAG
>Ga0268266_10003505_pt1 | contig 15595 bp, 14 predicted proteins | sample KBSS13metaG_FD_190356 | JGI IMG/M metagenome (GOLD analysis project Ga0268266, IMG submission 190356) | Switchgrass rhizosphere microbial communities from Kellogg Biological Station, Michigan, USA - KBS S1-3 metaG (SPAdes) (version 2) | ecosystem: Host-associated > Plants > Roots > Rhizosphere...
AGAACACGAAACGTGTCACCTTGCAGTGCCCTCGCCTGCAGCGCCCCCGCCTGCAGCGCCCCACCTGCTGCGCCTCACCTGCAGCGGCCCCCTAGTCGCACGTTTCGTGCTGTCAGCGCTGCAAGATCAGCGAAAGCGTGCCCTCAGCGCGGTCCGCAGCGCGCTGAGAACACGAAACGTGCCACCTGTAGCGCCGCACCTGCAACGCCCCCACCTGCAGCACCGAGCGCGTAGACCGCTCAGTCCGCGAGCAGCCGCGCCACCCGCGACTCCGCGACCGCCCGTCGCGGGTCGCCCGCGGGGAGCATGTCCACCAACAGCTCGTGGGCCTCGAGGTCCTCGGCGCCCAGCCGGTGGGTCGCGTAGGCGTGCACGAGCTCGGCGTCGTCCGACTCGAGGACGGCGCGGCGCAGGCCGACCTCCAGCTCGTCTCGCGCACCGCGGATCTCCGGGGCGTCCGACCGCTGCAGCAGCGGGCCCGAGCAGGCGCGCAGTGCGTCCGCGACCCGGCCCTGGCGCAGGGCCCGGCGGACCGTGCCGAAGTCCGTGTCGACCACGGCGTCGAGCCGGTACGGGCGGGTCTTGAGCACGTCCGTCCCGATCAGCGCCCGCAGCCGGTGGATCTCGCCGCGGACCGTGGTCTGGTTGCCGTCGTCGCCGTACAGGAGCAGGGCCAGCCGCTCGGCCGTGAGGCCCTCGGGGTGCAGGGCGAGCGCCGCGAGGATCTCCGCGGGGCGCAGGGTGAGGGTGTGGCTCTCGCCGTCCAGCACGACGGTGGGGGCGCCGTCACCGAGGAAGCGCAGCGACAGCGAGTGGCGCGCCGGCGCCGCAGCGGCCCGCCGCGTCATGGACAGCAGGAACCCCTCGGCCAGCGGCTCGACGTGCAGCACCCGCCCGTCCTGCAGCTTCAGTCGGTCCGCCCCGGCGGCCAGCGGCTCCAAGTCCACGCGTTCCGGCCACTCGCCGAACGGGTCCCCGGCGATGATCCGGCCCGACGGCGTGACCAGGGCTCCCGGCGTGCCGCGCAGGCTGGCGAGGTGGCCCTGGTTGCGGGCGCGCAGCCGCTCGTCCGCGATCGCGAGCTGCATCCGCATCTGGTTCTCGGCGAGCTGCGCGGTCGCGGTGACCAGCGCGAGCATGGCCGGATGGATCGTCCGGCGCGGGCCGGTGATGTCGATGGCGCCGATGATCCGCCCGGTGTCCGGGTCCGTGACGGGGGCCGCGACGCACGTCCAGGCGTGCACCGCACGCACGAGGTGCTCGGTCGAGTGGATCTGCACCGGCTTTCCGAGGGCCAGCCCGGTGCCCATCGCGTTGGTGCCGATGGCCTCCTCCGACCAGTTGGACCCCTCGACGAGCCCGACCCGGTCCGCCGGGCCGAGCACGGCGGTCGCGCCCTCGCGCCACAGCACCGTGCCCTCCTCGTCGGTGACCACGACGACGTGCATCGCCTCCTCGGCGATGCTCACGAGGTTTGCCCGCAGTAGCGGCATGACCCGGTGCAGCGGGTGCGCGTCCAGCCGGGCGCGGCTCTCGGCGGGATCGAAGCGCAGCGGCGGGAGGGGCGTGGCGGGATCGATCGCGGCGGCGAGGCTGCGCTGCCAGGACTCGGACACGAGCGTGCGGACGGTGGCGTCCCCCGTGTCGTCCAGCACCGCCTCGAAAAGCTCGGTGATGGCCCCCGAGACACGGCTCGACGTGGACATGGCTGAACCCGGCTCGCGCTCGACCACGCCGTCGACTGGCATCGGCACCCCGACTTCGAAGAGAGTCCTCGCTCGATCTCATCATCGCCTCACCGCCACCCGGGTGGCAAGGCGAGGTTGCGCCTGTCCTACGGGTCAGTCCCCCCGTGCAACGAACGGGCAACGTGACTCAGCTTACCGTCGCCGCGACAATGACCCGTCGACGATCGGAGGCACCCCGATGACCGCAGAGCTCGCCGACGTCAGGGTCCTGGAGAGCCGCCCCGCGCAGCCCACGCGAGTGCCCCCGGCCGCGGGTCGCGCCCCCCAGGACCTCGGAGGTGACGGCACCCTCGGCGCCGTCCGCACCGGCCGGATCCTCGTCGTCGACGCGGAGGGCATCGTGCGGCTCGGGCTGCGCCAGCTCTTCGCCGTGGAACCGGACCTGCGGATCGTGGGCGAGGCGGCCACCCCGCGGGACGCGCTCGTCGCGGCGGACCGGCTGCGCCCGGACGTCGTGCTCCTCGACGTCGACCTCGGTCGCGGCGACTCCGCAGGCATCGACGTGGCCCGCGCCCTGCTGCAGCGCCACCGCGGCACCCGGATCCTCGTCCTGACGGGCTGCCGGGACCGCGAGACCATGTTGCGCACCGTGCGCCTGGGCGTGCACGGCTACCTGCGCAAGGGCGCCGACACGGCGGACATCGTCGCGGCCGTCCGGACGCTGCTGCGCGGCGACGCGGTCTTCGACTCCCGCATCACCACGATGATGATGGACGCGCTGCGCGACCCCCGGGAGCAGCCGGGCCAGACCATGCGCGGCCCTCTGCTGACCGACCGCGAGAACCAGGTGCTCAAGCTGCTGGCCACCGGCATGTCCAACCGCGAGATCGCGACGGAGCTGGTGATCAGCGAGGCGACCGTCAAGTTCCACGTGCGCAACCTGCGGGACAAGCTCGACGTCCGCCGCCGCACCGAGATCGTCTACACCGCGACCCGCCAGGGGATCGTCTAGGACCACGCGCGGCCGGTGCGCCACCGGGGCCGCCGGCCGCGCGGATCACGGCACCGATCAGGGGGCGGGTCACGCACGACCTCCATCGAGGTGCGCTCCATCAGCTCCAGCCTCGACGGCCGGGGCCCGCCCTCGGCCATCACCTCGGGATCGGTGCTCACCGCCCCCGGGGCAGGGCGGCGAGCTCCTCGGGGACAGCGGCGGCGGTCCTGGGGGTGTCGACCACCCTGTCCTCCTCGGTCGGTGGGCGTAGGTCCCTATCACTCACAGGGGCTTGTCCACGGCGGCGTCCGGGTCGGACACCGTGGCCGCGGCCCAGAACAGCAGGGCGATCCCCACCGCGCCCGGGTCCGGCTCCCCCTTCGCGCGGTCCCCGACGTAGCTGGCCCGACCCATCCGGGCCCGCAGCTCGGCGGTGCGGTCCGCCCCCGCCTTCGCGGCGGCCGCCGCGCCGACGAGACCCTCACCGGCGGCGAACGCGTCGACCGCGGGGGAGAGGGCGTCGACCAGGGTACGGTCCCCGACCTGCGCCTCCCCGACGCGCTGGATCGCGGCGAGCCCCGCGGCGGCACCAGCCCCGAAGTCGGCACCGGAGTCTGTGCTGGACTCGGTGCTGGAGTCGAGCGCCCGCGCGATCTCCGTGAACAGCAGCCCGAGCAGCGGCCCGCTCGTCCCGCCGACCTCGTCGAGGAACACCTCGCCGAGCGCACCGAAGGCCGACACGCCTCCCTCGTCGAACCGCCGCACGCCGTCCCGCAGCCCGCCGCGCAGGTTGTCGCCGAAGTCCCCGTCCCCGCTGCGCTGGTCCAGCTCGGTCAGTGCGGCGTGGGCGTCCTCCGCCACCTGCGCGTAGCGGCGCAGCACGGCTTCCTGGTCGAGCATCAGTTTTCTCTCACGGTCAGGGCGGGGGTGACGGCGGGTGCGGACCAGTAGGCCTGCCACTCCGGCTGCATCCGGGTCAGGGTCAGCGAGAACCCGGCCATGTCCAGCGCGGGGACGAAGGTGCCCACCAGGGCCGCGGACACGGTCAGACCGCGGCGGTCCAGCCCGTCGAGCACCAGGTCGTGCAGGCCGTAGAGCTCCAGCAGGGTGGTCCCGCCGAGGCCGTTGACCACGGCCAGGACCTCCGACGGGCCCGCGGGCAGGCCGGCGAGCAGCTCGTCGAGCATCCGGTCGACGAGCTCCTCGGTCGAGGGCCGGGCGATCGACTTCTGCGCCCGCTCGCCGTGGATGCCCACGCCGTACTCCAGCTCGTCGGCGCCCAGCTCGAAGGAGGGCCCGCCGGTGTGCAGCGAGGTCTGCGCCCGCGAGGCCACGGCCAGGCTGCGCGAGGCCGCCGCGAACGCCTCGCCGAGGTCGGCGAGCGCGTCGAGCCCGAGACCGGTGTCCGCCGCCCCGCCGAGCAGCTTCTCCACGACGACGGTCGCGCCGGTCCCCCGCCGACCGGTGGCGGTCTCGTCCGACTCGGTGGCCAGGTCGTCGTCGACGAGCACCCGGCGGACCTCGACGCCCTCCAGGCGCAGTCGCTCGGCCGCGATCCCGAAGTTGATCCGGTCCCCGGTGTAGTTCTTCACCACGTGGATGACCCCTTCGGGGCCCGCAGCCTTCCGCGACGCCTCGAGGACCTGCTTGTTGTGCGGCGAGGCGAAGACCTTGCCGGGGGCGACGGCGTCGAGCATCCCGCGGCCGAGGAACCCGGCGTGCAGCGGCTCGTGGCCGGAACCGCCGCCGGACACCAGCCCGACCCGACGGTCCGGGTGCCGGTCCCGCGCGACCAGGTGGGCGGGCTTCTCGTGCAGCTCCACCAGGTCGGCGTGGGCGCGGACGAAGCCGCGCAGCGCGGGCGGGACGGGGTCACCGTCGGTGGGGAGGAAGAGAAGCGACATCAGGCGTTCTCCAGCGAGCGGTCGGTGGGGATGTAGTCGGCCTCGCCCCAGACCAGCCGGGAGGCGGCGAGGGCGGAGATCACGGCGATCCCGATCGCGTAGACGATCAGCCAGGTCCAGTGTCCGCCACCCGCGGCGAGCAGCGCGGTGCCCGCCAGCGGGGCGAGCCCGCCGCCGAGGGTCGCGCCGACCTGCTGGGTGACCGAGAGGCCGGTGTAGCGCACGGAGACCGGGTAGAGGTTGGCGAACAGCGCGGCCTGCGAGCCGTACATCGCGCCGTGCCCGACGGCGAGGCCGAGCGTCATGGCCAGCACCGTGAGCCCGAAGTTCCCGGTCGAGACCATCATGAAGAACGGCACGGCGAGGACCACCTGGAACAGCGCGCCGCCGATGTAGACCTTGCGGCGGCCGATCCGGTCCGAGAGCGCGCCGAAGACGGGCAGGGTCAGACACTCCGCGGCGCAGGCGATCAGGACCGCCAGCAGCACGGGTTCGCGGGGCAGGCCCAGTTCGGTGGTGACGTAGGCGATCGCGACGACGTAGTAGACGTTGAACAGCCCGGACTCGGCGATCTTCGCGAGGATGGACAGCACGACCCGGTTGGCGTCGGTGCGGAACAGCTCCTTGACCGGGAGCGCGTGCGCCTCCTTCTCGGCGCGCGCCTTCACGAACTCGGGGCTCTCGCTCACGTGGGTGCGGATGTACACACCCAGCCCGATCAGCACGATGCTGGCGAGGAAGGGCAGCCGCCAGGCCCAGGCCTCGTAGGCGCCCTCCGGCAGGAAGGTGTCCAGCAGGGTCACGATGCCGACCGGCAGCAGCACGCCGGCGGGGGTGCCGATGTGCACCAGCGAGGTGAAGAAGCCCTGCCGCTGCTTGGGGCTGTACTCCATCGCCATCAGCACGCCGCCGCCGTACTCGCCGCCCATGCCCAGGCCCTGCAGCAGTCGGATCAGCACGAGCAGGATCGGCGCCCAGATCCCGATCGTCTCGTAGCTCGGCAGCAGGCCGACGGCGAACGTGCCGCCGCCCATCAGCACCATCGTGATGATCAGGATGGTCTTGCGGCCGAGGCGGTCCCCGTAGTGGCCGAAGACGATCCCGCCGATCGGGCGGGCCAGATACCCCACGAAGAAGGTCGCGAACGCGGCCAGGGTTCCCACCAGCGCGTTGCCCGCGGGGAAGAATATCTTGTTGAAGACGAGCGCCGCCGTCGTCGCGTAGAGGGTGAAGTCGTAGTACTCGACCGTCGTGCCCAGGGCGCTCGCCCACACGACCCTCTTGACCGGCGTACCGCCGTCCTTCGGTGAAGCAGTCTCTGCCGTCACTGGGCACTCCCTCGTACCTGCTGGTGTATCCTGCGTGTGACGGCTAATGTATCAGACACCAGATGCAAGACAAGCCCTCGAGGAGGCGCCATGAAGGACCTGGCACTGCACGGGATGATCTCGACCGTCGTCACTCCGTTCGACGACAAGGACCAGGTCGACCTGGAGCTGCTCCGCGGCGAGGTGAAGTACCTGCTCGACCAGGGCGTCACCGCGATCTGCGCATGTGGCAGCACCGGTGAGGGGCAGACCCTCTCGCTGGAGGAGAGCAAGGCGATCTGCGAGGTCGTGGTCGACGAGGTCGCGGGCCGCGTGCCGGTGATCGGCGGCGTCATCCAGAACTCCACCGCACAGGCGATCCGCTACTCGCTCGCGCTCAAGGAAGCCGGGGTCGACGCCCTGCAGGTCACCCCGGTGCACTACGTCTTCGCCCCGTCGCCGGAGGAGACCATCGAGCACTTCCGGCTCGTCGGCGAGGCCGCCGACCTGCCGATCGTGCTCTACAACGTGGTGCCGTGGGCGCTCGTCCCGGTCGACACCATCGAGCAGATGTCCGTCGTCCCGCACGTGGTGGCGGTCAAGCAGTCCGGTGGCGACATCCACCTGCTGGCCGACCTGCTGCACCGTGTCCGGGACCGCTACACGATCCTCGCGGCGCTGGACGACCTGCACTACCCGGCCTTCGTCATGGGGGCGCACGGGGCGCTGGCGGCCATCCCGACCGTCACCCCGAAGCTGTCGGTCGAGCTGTGGGACGCGGTCCAGGCCGGGGACCACGCGGAGGCGCTGAAGCTGCACGAGCGGATTCTGACGGTGTGGCGCGCGATCGACGGACCCAACCTCCCCGCGACGCTGAAGGCGGCGCTGCAGCTACAGGGCCGCGAGGGCGGGCTGCCGCGCAAGCCGTTCTCGCCTGCCAAGCCGGAGGAGCGGGAGCGCATCGCCACGGCGCTCCGGGCCGCTAACCTGATCGACTAGACGTCACATATCTGTAGGGGGAGTCGTGTCGCTCAAAGCCGGGGCCGGTAGTTCCGCGCTGGTCGTGGAGTCGATCTCCGATCAGCTGTACCGGATCCTGGTGGAGCGGATCACCACCGGTGCCTTCGCGGCAGGCTCCCGAATGGACCCGCAGGCGATCGCGGACGAGTTCGGCGTGTCCCGCACCCCGGTGCGGGACGCGCTGGCCCGGCTCGAGCACGACCAGCTGATCGAGACCCGGCCGCGTTCCGGCACGTTCGTCGCGCGGCCGGGGGTCTCGGACGTCCACGAGGTCTGTCAGCTGCGCAAGGGCATCGAGTGGGTGGCGACCGGACTCGCCGCCTCGGTCATGCCCGCCGCGCAGATCGCGGACCTGCGGGCGGAGGCCGTGGAGGCGGTCGCGGCCGTGGAGAAGGGGGACTTCGATCCCTTCTTCGTCAGCGACTTCCGGATCCATCGGGAGATCGTCGCGGCCACCGGCAACGAGCGGCTGGTCCGGGCTCGCAGCTCGGTCGAGCCGTTCGTGGCCTGGCTGCGCATCCTCGGGGCGACGGGCCCGCACCGCGCCAAGGGCTCGACGGCCCGGCATCTGCAGATCCTCGACGCGATGGCGGCGCGGGACGTCGCCGCCGCCCAGGAAGCCGCCGCCGTCCACCTCGACGAGGTCGAGGACTGGACGGTCGCGGACATGGACTCGAACGCGATCTCCACGTAGAGGTCGCTGGAGGAACCCCGCATGACCTTCGTGACCACCCCGCTCGAGACCGCCCTCGCGGCGGCCGCCGCGGCCGCCCGGTCCTACGGGCGGACCACCCCCACCGAGCGGGCCGCGATGCTGCGCTCCGCCGCCGACGCGCTGGACGCCGCCGCGGCCGAGCTCGTCCCGCTCGCCATGGCCGAGAGCAGGCTCGCCGAGGGGCGCTTGACCGGTGAGCTGGGCCGCACCACGTTCCAGGCCCGGCTGTTCGCCGAGCGCCTGGAACAGGGCGCCCTGCTCGACGTCCACATCGACCCCGCCGACCCGGACTGGGGGATGGGGCCGCGGCCGGACATCCGCCGCACCCAGGTGCCGATCGGACCGGTGCTCGTGTTCGCCGCGAGCAACTTCCCCTTCGCCTTCTCGGTCTTCGGCGGGGACACCGTGTCCGCGCTGGCGGCGGGCTGCCCGGTCGTCGTCAAGGCGCACCCAGGGCACCCGGAGCTGTCCCGGCGGACCGCCGCGCTCGTGGCCCCGCACTTCCCCGACGGCGTGGTCGCGCTGATCGAGGGGGAGGCCGAGGGCGCCGCGGCGGTGCAGGACCCGCGGATCAAGGCGGTCGGCTTCACCGGCTCGACGGCCGGTGGCCGGGCCCTGTTCGACCTCGCCTCCCGCCGTCCGGACCCCATCCCCTTCTACGGGGAGCTCGGCTCGACCAACCCCGTCGTCGTCACGCCCGCGGGCTGGGCCGCGCGGTCCGCCGAGATCGCCACCGGGTTCGCCGGGTCGGTCACGCTCGGCGCGGGCCAGTTCTGCACGAACCCCGGCGTGGTCCTGGTGCCCGACGCCGACGCGTTCCTCGAGGCCGTCCCGGACCTGTCCGCGCACGCGATGCTCAACGAGCGCATCGAGTCGGGATACCGCAAGTCGGCCGCGGAGCTGGCGGCGGCGGTCGACGTCGCGCGTGGCGAGCTCGACGGCGGGCCGATCCTGTTCCGGGCCGCGGCCGCCGAGATCCTCGCCCGCCCGGAGCTCCTCGAGCTCGAGGTGTTCGGCCCGGCGGCGCTGATAGTGGAGTACACGGACGTCCCCGAGGTGCTGCGCCTGCTCGACGCTCTCGAGGGCCAGCTCACCGGCACCGTGCAGGGCGCTCCGGAGGATCCGGACGCCGGCGAGGTCCTCGCGCGGCTCGCCGAGCACGTCGGCCGGGTGATCTGGAACGAGTGGCCCACCGGCGTCACCGTCTCCGACGCCCAACAGCACGGCGGCCCCTACCCGGCCAGCACCGCCCCGCTGACCACCTCGGTCGGCACTGCCGCGGCCGCCCGCTGGCTCCGCCCCGTCGCGTTCCAGAACATCCCGGAGCAGCACCTCCCCACCGAACTGCGCTGACCCGAAGTCCACCCCCCAGCGAAGCGAACGGCACTCTCGCTCATGAGGTATGAGCAAGAGTGCCGTTCGTGCAAGAAAGGGCGGGGGCAGGAGCGGATCGCGGGGTCTTGGAAACGGGTACGACGCCTCGACCTCCCGCGCCACGTTCAAGGCGGGCCAGGTCGGCTTCATGATCGACTGCGCGACCTGCGTGCGCACGGTCGTCCGGGACAGCCGGAATCGACCCCGGCGAGGACGGTGCCGGCTCCGTGAGGCGGATCTAACGGGAACGGGCGCGGCGGCGCAGGGCCGCGACCGCCGCCTCCGCCACCACGGTGTCCTGCTCCACGGAGCCCGCGCTCACCCCCACCGCCCCGACGATCTCGCCGTCGCGCTCCACGGGGATGCCGCCGCCGAAGATGACGAGCCCGCCCGCGAGCTGCTCGAGGCCGTAGAGCTCGGCGCCGGGCTGCACGAGGTCGGTCAGTGCGCCGGTGGGCGCGGCCATCAGGATCGACGTCACCGCCTTGCGTTGCGAGATGTCGATGCTCGCCCGGATGGCGCCGTCCTGGCGGGCGAAGGCGAGCAGGTGCCCGCCCGCGTCGACGACGGCGACGTTCATCGGCTGCCCGATCTCGTCGGCCTTCTTCAGCCCGGCCGCCAGGGCCTTCTGTGCCTCGGCCAGTGTCAAGCCACTCATGCGGACAGCCTCCTTGCTCGGTTGTGCTCCACCCAACCGGACGGGGTGGGCCGCCCGCAGCTCCGCCTTGGGTCAGGTCCGCCCTCACTGCCGGGTGAGTTGCGCACCTGCGCAGGAGGTGGGACTTCGGCGTGGATCCCTTGTGGCACAGCTGATCACCCGTGAGTGTCTCCTGTGGCCGCCAGCGCGGCGGGACGAGGAGGTCCGGGTATGACGGCAGGGTCGATCGTGCTGTGGGAGGGGCTGGGCACCGCGGTGCTCATCCTGCTCGGCGCCGGGGTGGTGGCGAACGTCGTGCTGCGGCCGACGTTCGGCACCGGCGGAGGCTGGTTGATGATCACCTTCGGCTGGGGGTTCGCGGTGTTCGCGGGCGCGAGCATCGCCGAGCCCTCCGGGGCGCACCTGAACCCGGCGGTGACGATCGGGCTCGCGGTGGCGGGCTCGACCGAGTGGGCGATGGTGCCCTTCTACCTGATCGGCCAGTTCGTGGGTGCCTTCGTCGGCGCGTGCCTGGCGTGGCTGGCCTACAAGGCGAACTTCGACGAGAACGTCGAGGAGGACGCCGAGGGCAACCGCGACACCCGTGGCATCTTCTGCACCGGACCCGCGGTCGCCCGGTCCGGCTGGAACGTGGTCACGGAGATCGCCGCGACGTTCGTGCTGGTGTTCTGGATCCTGTCCAACCCGGCGGCGCAGGCCCCGGACGGCGCGGGCGTCCCGCAGTTCGGCAACGGCGCGCTCGGCTACGCGGCGGTCGCGTTCGTGGTCATCGGGATCGGCTGCTCGCTCGGTGGGCCCACCGGCTACGCGATCAACCCGGCCCGCGACCTGGGCCCGCGCATCGCGTACGCGATCCTGCCGATCAAGGGCAAGGGCAGCGCGGAGTGGGGCTACTCGTGGGTGCCGATCGTCGGCCCGATCGTCGGCGCGGTGGCGGCGGGCCTGCTCAGTCTGGCGGTCTCGTGACCTGCCCGGTCGGCGCGGGCATGCCCTGGCCGGACGGGCAGGCGCCGAACGGGTCGGGAGGGTTTCGTGTACCTGCGCACATGCGCAACGGTCGTGCAACGACGGCGGTGACAGGCTCCGGCTACCGACCGTTCGACGAAGACGAGAGGTGACGCGCGTGACCACAGCTCCCGATCTCGGACCGGGTGACTACCCGCTCTCGGTCAACCGGCAGGACCTGCTCCGCACGCCCACGGGGAAGCCACTCTCCGCGCTGACGATGGACGCCGTCGTCGCCGGGGAGATCACCGCCGAGGACCTGCGGATCTCGGCGGAGACCCTGCAGCTGCAGGCCGCCCTCGCCGAGTCCGTGCACCGCCGCCAGCTCGCGCAGAACTTCCGCCGGGCCGCCGAGCTCACCGCCGTGCCGGACGCCGAGGTGCTCGCCATGTACAACGCGCTGCGCCCCCGGGCGTCGAGCCGCGAGGCGCTGATCTCGATCGCCGAGAACCTGGAGAGCAAGTACCACGCGACGGTCTGCGGCGCCCTGGTGCGCGAGGCCGCCGAGGTCTACGAGCGGCGCGACCTGCTCGCCCGCGAGGAGGACTGATGACCACGACCGAAGGCCGCAGGTCGAAGCGGACCGAGATCCTCGAGGCCCGCCCGGTCAACCTCGACGGGTTCGTCGAGGAATGGCCCGAGAAGGGCCTCGTCGCGATGGAGTCGGACTTCGACCCGACGCCGAGCGTGCGGGTCGAGGACGGCCGGATCGTCGAGCTCGACGGTCGGGCCCGCGCCGACTTCGACTTCATGGACACCTTCATCGCCGACCACGCGCTCGACGTCGAGACCGCGGAGGAGGTCAACGCGATCCCGTCGATCGAGATCGCGCGGATGCTCGTCGACCCGCGGGCCACCCGCGACGAGGTGATCGCCGTCGGGCGGGGCCTGACGCCTGCGAAGATCCTCGACGTCGTCAAGCTGATGAACGTCGTCGAGATCATGATGGCGATGCAGAAGATGCGGGCCCGCCGCACGCCCGCCAACCAGGCGCACTCCACCAGCGCCAAGGACAATCCGATCCAGGTCGCGGCCGACGCCGCCGAGGGCGCGCTGCGCGGCTTCGCCGAGCTGGAGACGACCCTCGGCGTGGTCCGGTACGCGCCGCTCGTGGCGATCGCGCTGCAGGTCGGCGGCCAGGTCGGGCGGGGTGGCGTGCTCACCCAGTGCGCCCTGGAGGAGGCCACCGAGCTGGAGCTCGGCATGCGCGGCATCACCGCCTACGCCGAGACGATCTCGGTCTACGGCACCGAGTCCGTGTTCGTCGACGGCGACGACACGCCCTGGTCCAAGACGTTCCTCGCCGGCGCGTACGCCTCCCGCGGGATCAAGATGCGGTTCACCTCGGGCACCGGGTCGGAGGTGCAGATGGGCAACGCCGAGGGGCGCTCCATGCTGTACCTGGAGATCCGCTGCATCCTGATGGCCAAGGGCGCCGGGGTGCAGGGCCTGCAGAACGGCTCCATCTCCTGCATCGGCGTGCCGGGCGCCGTGCCCGGCGGCATCCGGGCGGTGGCCGCGGAGAACCTGATCGCGAGCTGGATGGACCTCGAGTGCGCCTCGGGCAACGACCAGTCGTTCTCGCACTCGTCGATGCGCCGGGTCAGCCGCGCGCTGCCGCAGCTGCTGCCGGGCACGGACTTCGTGTGCTCCGGTTACTCGGGGGTCCCCAACGCGGACAACATGTTCGCCGGCTCCAACTTCGACGTCGAGGACTACGACGACTGGAACACCATCCAACGCGACCTCCAGGTCGACGGCGGCCTGCGGCACGTTCGCGAGCCCGAGATCCTGCAGGTCCGGGAGAAGGCCGCCCGCGCGCTGCAGGCCGTGTTCGCCGAGCTGGACCTGCCGCCGATCACCGACGCCGAGGTGGAGGCCGCGGTCTACGCCCACGGCTCCGGGGACTACCCGGACCGGGACGTGCTGGAAGACCTCAAGGGCGCCCAGGCCGTCATGGACCGCGGGGTGACCGGGCTGGACCTGGTGAAGGCGTTGGAGCGCACCGGGTTCCACGACGTCGCCGAGAACCTGCTGACCGTCCTGCGCCAGCGCGTCTCGGGCGACCTGCTGCAGACCTCGGCGATCCTGACCGACGACTTCGTCCCGCTGTCGGCGATCAACGACGCCAACGACTACGGCGGCCCCGGCTCCGGGTACCGCCTGGAGGGCGAGCGGTGGGAGCAGCTCAAGAAGCTGCGCCACGTCACGAGCGCCGAGAACCCCGAGACGGAGGTGTCGTAGATGACCGCGCCTGCAGCGGAACGGTCCCTGACGCTCAAGGAGGTCGGGCAGGCGCAACGCGGCTCCCGGCCGGACGAGGTCGTCATCGCCGTCTCGCCCGCGTTCGCCGATCCCTTCACCAAGACCATCGTCGAGGTCCCGCACGCCGAGGTGATCCGGCAGATCCTGGCCGGCATCGAGGAACAGGGCGTGCACGCTCGGATGATCAAGGTGTGGGACACCGCCGACCTCGCGGCGGTCGCGCACATCGGGGCGCGGCTGTCCGGCTCCGGCATCTCCGTCGGGCTGCTGTCCCGGGGCACCACGATGATCCACCAGCGCGACCTGCCGCGACTGTCCAACCTGGAGCTGTTCCCGCAGTCCCCGCTGCTCGACGCCGAGGTGTTCCGGCTCATCGGGTCCAACGCCGCCCAGTACGCCAAGGGCGAGTCGCCTGCTCCGGTGCCGACCCGGAACGACCAGATGGCCCGCCCGCGCTGGCAGGCCAAGGCCGCGTTGCTGCACCTCAAGGAGTACGAGTGCATCGTGGCCGGGCGTCGTCCGGTGGAGGTCGAGCCGGTCATCTCGCGCCTCTCGTGAGCTCGCGAACGGGAGCATCGGCACCGTGATCGTCGTCGGGGTCGACATCGGCAACTCCACGACGGAGGCCTGCGTGGCCTCCGTCGTGGAGGGCCGGGTCGAGTACTCGGGCACGGCGCTCACCCGCACGACGGGGGTGAAGGGCACCCCCGACAACACCGAGGGCGCCGTCTCCGCGGTCCGCCGCGCCCTGAACGGCCGCACCCCGGACCTGGTCCTGCTCAACGAGGCCACCCCGGTCATCTCCGGGCTGGCCATGGAGACGATCTCCGAGACGATCATCACCGAGTCCACGATGATCGGGCACAACCCGGCCACCCCCGGCGGGAGCGGCATCGGGGTGGGGACGACGGTGTCCATCGACGCGCTCGTGTCCGCCACCGGCCCGACCATCGCGGTGGTCCCGGCAGGCTGGGACTTCGACGACGTGGCGCACGAGATCACCTCGTCGGGCGCCGACGTCGTGGCGGCCGTCCTCGCCCACGACGACGCCGTGCTCGTCTGCAACCGCCTCCGCACGCCGATCCCGGTGGTCGACGAGGTGGGCGCGGTGGAGAAGGTGCCGCTGGGGATGCTCGCGGCCGTCGAGGTCGCGCCGCCCGGGCGCACCATCCGCACGCTCTCGGACTCCTACGGCCTGGCGTCGGTCTTCGGGCTGGACCCGGACCAGACCCGCCAGGTCTCCCCGGTGGCGCGGGCGCTGACCGGGAACCGGAGCGCGGTGGTGGTCCGCACCCCGAGCGGCGACGTCACCGACCGCCGGATCCCCGTCGGCACGCTGACCCTCACCGGCGCAGGCAAGACCCAGCGGGTCGACGTCGACGCGGGCGCCGAGGAGATCATGGCGACCCTCGCCCGCGTCCAGCCGCTCGACGACGCCACCGGCGAGCCCGGCACCCACGTCGGCGGGATGTTGGCGCAGGTCCGCGACACCATGACCGACGTGACCGGGCAGCCCGCCGCGGAGATCCGGATCCGGGACGTGCTCGCCGTCGACACCGTGGTGCCCAACGAGGTGCGCGGCGGGCTGGCAGGCGAGGTCGCGCTGGAGAACGCCGTCGCGCTGGCCGCCATGGTCCGCACCTCGCGGTCGCGCATGCAGGTGGTGGCGGACCAGGTCGCCGAGGCACTCGGCTGCCGCGCGGAGATCGGCGGGATCGAGGGGGAGATGGCGGTGCGGGGGGCGTTGACGACGCCCGGTACGGCCGTCCCGATCGCGGTGCTGGACCTGGGCGGCGGCTCGACGGACGCCGCGCTGCTCACCTCGGAGGGCTCGTCGGCCGTGCACGTCGCGGGGGCAGGCGAGCTGGTCACCAAGCTGATCGACTCCGAACTGGCGCTCGACGACCGGGAGCAGGCCGAGGCCGTCAAGCGGTATCCGCTGGCGAAGGTGGAGAGCTTCTTCCACGTCCGGCACGAGGACGGGACCGTGCAGTTCTTCGCCGAGCCCCTGCCGTCGCACGTGTTCGCCCGGGTCGTGACGATGACCCCCGAGGGCCCCGCGCCGGTGCAGACCCGGCACACCGTCGACCACGTGCGCCGGGTGCGGCGGGAGGCCAAGCGGAAGGTGTTCGCGGTCAACGCGCTGCGCGCCCTGCGCCAGGTCGCGCCGCAGGGATCACTGCGGCTGTTGGACTTCGTGGTGCTCCTCGGCGGGTCCGCGCTGGACTTCGAGATCCCCGAGCTGATCGCCGACGCCCTCGCCCCCCACGGCGTCGTCTGCGGGATCGGCAACGTGCACGGCACCGAGGGCCCGCGCAACGCCGTCGCGAGCGGGCTGGTCGACGCGTGGGTATCCCGGTGACCTCCCGCGAGTCGCACACCCCACCCCGCGAGTCGCACACCTCATCCCGCGAGTCGCACCCCCCATCCCGCGAGTCGCACCCCTCATCCCGCGAGTCGCACCCCGCGCCCCGCGAGTCGCACACCTCATCCCGCGAGTCCGACACTGCGGACCGCGAGTCCGACACTGCGTCGCGCGAGTCCGACGCGGGAGCGGGGCGGCGGTGAGCGGCGGGGTCGAGCCGCCCGCGATCGTCGTGCGCGGTGCGGTGGGGGCGGGTGTGCTCCGGCTGGTGTGCGCGGGCGCCGAGGAGGAGGGCGTGCC
>Ga0268266_10003506_pt1 | contig 15591 bp, 15 predicted proteins | sample KBSS13metaG_FD_190356 | JGI IMG/M metagenome (GOLD analysis project Ga0268266, IMG submission 190356) | Switchgrass rhizosphere microbial communities from Kellogg Biological Station, Michigan, USA - KBS S1-3 metaG (SPAdes) (version 2) | ecosystem: Host-associated > Plants > Roots > Rhizosphere...
CAGCAGGCCGCCGTATCGGCCGCGCAGGGCGATTTGAAGCAGGCCTTCATCAACAAGGACAAAGAAGAGCAGTTGTATAAGGCCCAACTGGAACCCGAAATTAACATGCGCCTGGCCGTGGCCAAATGGGAGCAGGCCGACAGCCGGTTCCAGATGGAAAAGCAGAAGCTCGACATCTTTAAAGACTCGGTGCAGGCGCAGATCGAGTCGCAGAAGGTTCAGGTTGAAAAGTTGCGGGCCACCTACAAGCTGAAAAAGAGACAACTCGACGAGCTGACCATTCGCGCCGGCATCCGCGGCCGCATGCAGGAGATGACTCTGCAAGTGGGACAGCGCGTGAAACCCGGCGACGTGCTCGCGAAAGTCGCGCAGCCGCGAAAGCTGATGGCCCGGCTGCAGATCCCCGAAACCATGGCTAAGGACATTGTGCTTGGTCAGCGGGCTTCAATAGACACGCGCAATGGTATCGTCCAGGCCCATGTAATTCGTATCGATGCGTCGATCGTCAATGGGACTCGCACGGTGGATTGCAAATTGGATGGCGCGCTGCCGAAAGGCGCGGTGCCGGATTTGAGCGTCGACGGAACCATCGAACTGGAGCGCCTGGCTGACGTCCTTTATGTGGGCCGGCCGGTGTTCGCGCAGCCCGGCAGTCCCGGCAGTTTGTTCCGCATCGATCCAGATGGAAAAGGCGCCGAGCGCGTGCCGGTACGCTTTGGCCGGGCTTCCGTGAACGCGATCGAGATTGCGGAAGGATTGAAAGCCGGCGACCGCGTCATCCTGTCCGACATGGCGGCGCAAGAGCAAGCTTCTCGCGTCCGTTTGAACTAAACACATTTAAGTTGAAGAAGAGGTCCCATGCCTGAACCCCTAATTCATTTAGAGAGCGTCACCAAAGTCTTCGTGACCGATGAAGTGGAGACCCATGCACTGGCGGGAATCCAGATGGACATCAACAAAGGCGAGTATGTGTCTATCTCGGGACCTTCGGGTTGCGGGAAGTCGACGCTGCTGGCGATTCTGGGCTTGCTCGATACGCCCTCGGACGGAACGTATATTCTGAATAACCGTCCGGTGCAAGGGCTGAAGCTCGCCGAGCGTGCGCGCATCCGCAACCGCGAAATCGGATTCATCTTTCAGGCGTTCAATTTGATTGGCGATCTCACGGTGTATGAAAACGTCGAGCTGCCTCTCACCTATCGCGGCATGGCGGGTGATGAACGCAAGCGCAAGGTGCAAGCGGCTCTGGAACGCGTAGGAATGTCGCATCGCATGAAGCACTTTCCATCGCAGCTATCGGGAGGACAGCAGCAGCGCGTCGCAGTAGCACGCGCGCTGGCCGGCGACCCGTCCATTCTGCTGGCTGACGAACCCACCGGCAACCTGGATTCCGCGAACGGCGAGCAAGTCATGGAGTTGCTGCGCGAACTGAACAAGGCCGGCGCCACCATCTGCATGGTCACGCATGACCCGCGCTATGCGAGTTGCGCCGACCGGTCCATCCAGCTGTACGATGGCCGGCTCGTCTCTAACGTGCAAAACGCTTAGTATTTACCGCGCTCAAACGGTATACAGAACAGTCCCTAATCGGCCGATAGGCTCTAGAGGACACTATCAGTGAGCGCCGTCGTAAACCCTATCGAAACCGGCAAGCTACGCAGCACCGCAAGTGGGATCATCCCCCCGGTACCCGAGTCGCTGGAAGAACTCGCGATTCCGCAGTCGATTATCGAGCAGTTGCTGTTTAAGTATTTGTATTTTCGGGGCGAACTGCTGGGACGCGAGATGGGTAGCTTGCTGGGCCTGTCGTTCAGCTTGATCGACGAATTGCTGGAGAACTTGAAACGCCAGCACTATGTCGGGGTGAAGAAGTCTCTCGGCATGGGAAACATGTCGGGCGTTTTCGCGCTGACGGAATCGGGCCGCAATCTGGCGCGCGAGTATCTGTCCAACAATCAGTATGCCGGCCCCGCGCCGGTGCCGCTGTACCAGTATGCGGAAGTCGTCCGGCGCCAGCGGCTGGCCGATAACTGGTTGAGTCCCGAATCGCTGGTGGGAGCGTTCAGACACCTGGTAGTGGAAGCCGACATTCTGGCGCAGATCGGCCCGGCGGTGAACGCGAGCAAATCATTTTTGATTTACGGCCAGCCTGGGAATGGGAAAACCGCCCTCGCGGAATCGCTGTTCAAAGTAAATACCGAGCCCATCTTCATGCCCTATGCGCTGGAGTGCCAGGGCAACATCATTCAGATGTACGATCCGATCTATCACCAGAAGATCGACGATCAGCAGACGGAGATGTCGGCTCTTTCGACTGATCTTCCTTACGACGGACGCTGGTTCCAGTGCCGGCGGCCATTCATCATTACCGGCGGCGAACTCACGCTGGACATGCTGGATCTCAGCTATAACCCGCACTCCAAGGTTTACGATGCGCCGTTTCAGCTCAAGTCCAACAACGGCATTTATCTGATCGATGACTTTGGCCGCCAGAAAGCGAACCCGGCGGAAATCCTGAACCGTTGGATCGTCCCCATGGAGCGCCACATCGATTATTTGAGCTTCCATGCGGGCGGGAAAATGACGGTGCCGTTTGAGGCGTTCCTGATCTTCTCGACCAATCTGCGGCCGGATCAGCTGGGCGATGAAGCGTTCCTGCGCCGTATTCAATACAAGATGTTCCTGCGCAGCCCTAAGCGCCCTGAGTTCACGCACATATTCCGTCGCTTTTCGGAGTCCAAGAATCTCGTATGCTCCGAGGCAGTGGTGGATCAATTCATCGAAAAGCACTACGTCGTGGGCGATAAGCGCTTCCGCCGCTGCCACCCGCGCGACGTGATCATGCACGCGATCGACATCATCAACTTTGAAAGCCTGCGAATGGAGCTCACCGAAGATGTGCTCAATCGTGCCTTCCAAAGCTGCTTTGTCGAAAACATCGACGTGAACGACTGATCGCCCGGCTCTCGCCCCCGTTAGCCGCCGCCTGCGATACCCTTTGGGATGGAGTAACTGCCATGCCCACTATCAATCGCCGCGAATTCTCACAACTTGCTCTCGCGCTAGGCGCTTCTGTCCGCAGTTTCGGCGGCGCCGTCAGCATTGACGACACTCTGCGCACGGGGATTGAAAAACGAAAAATTCCCGCTGTCACGGCAGTGGTCGCGAATGACAGCAAGATCACATACCAGGGTGCATTCGGCACTCGCGATGGCGCCTCCGGTATGAAGGTGGCTCCCGATTCCATCTTCGCCATCGCTTCGATGACCAAGGCGGTTACTTCCGTTGCGGCGATGCAGCTAGTGGAGCAGGGCAAACTGAAACTGGACGAGCCGGTATCGACAATTGTTCCGGAATTCGCCAAGCTGCAAGTGGTGGATGGCTACGATGCCGCTGGCAAGCCGATCATGCGGGCTCCGCGCACTCCGGTCACGCTGAAACATTTGCTGACGCATACGTCGGGGCTGTGTTACGACACGTGGAGCGGCGATATGCAGCGGTTTGAGAAGGCCGGCGGCGCGGTTCCATCGGGCGTGGCTCCGCTGCCTCCGCTGATGTTCGAGCCGGGCACACGCTGGCAGTATGGTTATGGTGCGGATTGGTCGGGTAGGCTGGTCGAGATCGTCAGTGGGCAAACCCTCGAACAATATTTCCAGAGCAATATTCTGCAGCCACTGGGGATGCGCGACACTTCCTTCATCGTGCCCGCGGATAAGTTCGAGCGCCTGGTGAGCCGCTATGACCGGCAGCCGGGAGGCATGCTCAAAGAGGAGCCTCGCGTGTTGCCCGTACCACCGGCCGCCTACAATGGCGGCGGCGGTTTGTATTCCACTTCGGCGGACTACATCAAATTCACGCAGATGATTCTGCGGCACGGGCGTGCGGCCGATGGGCGGCCGATCCTGCAACCAAAAACCGTGGAACAGATGAGCACTAATCAGATTGGTGCGCTGACCGCCGGGAAGCTGAAAACGTACGTGCCTGAGCGATCCAGTGAAGTCGATATTCAACCAGGCGCGACCGAAAAATGGGGCTTGGGTTTCCTGATCAACACGACACCTTATAGCGGCGGACGCGCGGCGGGGAGTCTGGCGTGGGCGGGAATTGCGAACACATTTTATTGGATCGATCCCAAACGCAAGCTTTGCGCCGTGATCATGATGCAGTTCCTGCCATTCGTCGATAAGGAAGCGATCGGTTTGCTGGGCGACTTTGAGCGGGCAGTGTACGCGACCGCATGAGACTTGCGGCATGAAACTGGGTAACTGGTTTGACCTGACCTTCACTCACCGGGCCGAGCAAGAGGCGCTGGAGTGGGCCGGGTCAGTCTACACGTTCGGCGAAATTGACGCGCGCAGCAATCGGATGGCGCGGGCGCTCGCGGCTCGGGGGCTCACGAAGGGCGACCGCCTATGTGTTTACCTGGCGAACTCGATCGAGATGATCGATCTGTATCTCGCCTGCGTCAAGACCGGCGTGATCTTTGTCCCGATCAATATTCTGTATCGCGATCGCGAGATGTCGCACATCATCAGCGACGCGGAACCGAAGTTGTTGGTGACGGCCGCCGAGATCCCCGCGCTGCTGGAGGAGGCGGCACGGCAATCGGGCGAGAAGCTCCCGGAAGTGGCGATCGACGGCGAGGACACCGCTGCGCTGGTTTATACCTCCGGAACCACGGGCGTGTCCAAGGGCGCGATGTTGACTCACAATAATTTCGCGGTGAATGGAGCGAGTTTGCTCCAGGCCTGGAAGATCACGCCGGCGGATCGATTGCTGCTGGCTCCTCCGCTGTTTCACGTGCACGCGCTGGGCAACGGCCTGCACTGCTGGCTGCTGGCTGCTTGCCGCATGCGCTTACTGGAACGCTTCGATCACACAACCGCAGTCGCGCAATTCCTGGACTTCAAGCCCACGCTTTTCTTCGGCGTGCCGGCGATGTATGTGCGCTTGCTCGATACGCCTCCGCTCGAGGCGTTGGAGATTGGCCAACGCATGCGCCTGTTCGTATGCGGGTCGGCGCCGTTGCCGGCACAGATTCTCGAAGAGTTTCGCGCGCTCTTCGGCCACACCATTCTCGAACGCTACGGTATGACTGAGACGCTGATGAACATGTCGAACCCTTATGACGGCGAGCGCCGGCCTGGTAGCGTTGGACTGCCACTGCCTGGCGTCATCGTGAAGATTGTGGGACCCGACGGGAATCCGGTGGCGGATGGCGAGACTGGAGAACTGTGGCTGCAAGGCCCCAATGTTTTCCCGGGCTATTGGAAGCGCGAAGAGGCGACCCGCGCTGCATTCGTGGACGGCTGGTTCAAAACCGGCGACATCGGATCACGTTCGACCGACGGCTACATCACGCTCAGCGGGCGCAAGAGCGACCTCATCATATCCGGCGGTTTCAATATCTATCCCAGGGAGATTGAAGAATTTCTGATGGAGCAACCGGAAGTGGAGGAAGCGGCGGTGGTGGCCGAAGCCGATCGCGTGCGCGGCGAGGTTCCGGTGGCTTACGTCGTTTGGAAGACTGGCAGCGGCGACGCGGGTCCGCTCGAATTGCGCTGCCGCGAGAAGCTGGCGTCCTTCAAAATTCCTCGGCGGTTTGAATCTATCGACAAACTGCCGCGCAATGCGCTGGGCAAGGTTCAAAAACATCTGCTATGTCGCGAATCCTGATGATCACGTCGGAGGCTGCGCCGTTTGCGAAAACGGGCGGGCTGGCCGACGTCCTCGGCGCGTTGCCACCGGCTCTCGCCAAACTCGGCGAAGAGGTTGCGGTTGTGATGCCGCGTTATGGCAGCATGCCGCTGCATGGGTATACGCGCATCGTGGATGCAATGCGGCTCGGGGTAGGTCCTCACTTGTTCACAGTAGCGATCGATCAGGTGAAACGTGAAGGCGTGCGCTATCTGTTTGTCGATTGCCCGCCGCTTTACGGGCGAGCGGGTGTTTATGGGGAAGCGGGCATCGCCGCTTACCACGACAATCACATCCGATTTGGCCTCTTGAACCAGGCGGCGCTTGAAATCGGCCGCAGCATTTTTCCGGCGGACATTTTCCATGCGCACGATTGGCCGGGCGGGCTGCTGGCTCCATATCTGCGCGAGAACTACGGCTCGGATCCGGACTTCGCCGGAGCGAAAACCCTTATCACGATTCACAACCTGGGATATCAGGGGAACTTTCCCGCGACCACCATCAGCGATCTGGGGCTCAGCCCGGCGCTGTTTCATATGAACGGCCTGGAATTTTGGGGAGAGCTGAGTTTTCTCAAGGCGGCAATTGTGTGGTCGGATGCGATCACTACGGTGAGCCCGACCTATGCGCGCGAGATTCAGACTCCGGAGTTCGGAGCCGGTCTGGACGGCGTGCTGCGCGAGCGCGCCGCAAAAATCACGGGAATCCTGAATGGTGTGGATTACGCGGAGTGGAGTCCCGACACAGATCCTTATTCGAACTTTCCGTATTCGGCGCTAGATCTCTCGGGTAAAAGGCGGGCGAAACGCGCGCTGCTGGAAGAAGTGGGATTGCCAGTGAATGAAACGCGGCCGCTGATCGGAATCGTCTCGCGTTTTGCGGGGCAAAAGGGTTTCGATCTATTGGAGGACATTGTACCCGAGCTGGCTGAGATGGATTTCGCGATGGCGGTGCTCGGTTCGGGTGAAGCTCCTATTGAAGCGATGTTCCGCGCGATGGCAAAGGCGCATCCGGAACAATTCGCCGTTCACGTGGGCTACGACGAAGGCCTTGCGCACCGCATCGAAGCCGGCGCCGATATGTTCCTTATGCCTAGCCGGTATGAGCCTTGCGGGTTGAGCCAGCTATATAGTTTGCGCTTCGGCACGGTTCCGATTGTCCGCGCTACCGGTGGGCTCGAAGATACGGTGGACGAGGTTACCGGTTTCAAGTTCATCGAATACACGCCGGAGGCGCTCTTAGGAGCGATCCGCGAGGCGCTAGCGGCCTGGGCTGACCGTCGAGGGTGGCTGGAACGGATGCGTGTAGGGATGGCCAAAGATTTTTCGTGGGACGCAGCCGCGGTCCAATATCAGAGCTTGTATAAAAGCTTGTAGGCCTGGCGCACCCTTTAGCCCGCGGGTTCGTGCGACTATAGGGTTGTAGTTTACGGGCCCGCTGATTTGGCATCTCTCGCATCGTCCGGTACAATCCGCTCCCTTTCGACATCTGCCGTGATTCGCAGCTCAGCCCACGCGAAAGGCACACCATGAAGAATATCTTTGTAGGGAACTTGAGCTTCACTGCCACGGAAGATGCCGTGCGGGCGATGTTTGAAGCTTACGGCGCCGTTGAGCGTGTAAGCATCGTCACGGACCGCGACACCGGGCAGCCGAAGGGATTCGGCTTCGTCGAAATGACCAACGACGGCGAAGCGGAACAGGCCATCGCGGCTCTGAGCGGGACCGAGCTCAACGGACGCGCGCTGACCATCAACGAGGCGCGGCCGAAAACCGAGCGCACCGGGGGTGGGGGATATGGCGGCGGCGCCCGCCGTGGCAGCCGTTACTGACCTCGTTCACAAAAAAATATGGCAAAAGTACACGAATACATCCTGGTAGCGGTAGATGGGACCTGCGGTGTCACCAAATCCAACGGCCCCATTTGCTTCCAGCAATCGCGCCAGGAAGTAGGCGGGCACTTTGAAGCTTACGATCCGCAACTGGGCGACGGCTATACGGCTCAAGTAAACGAAGACGGACGGCGCTTCAAAGCCAACGCGCTGTTTGACGATGTGGCCGGAAACGTATTGATCGGCCGCTCGCATGGCTCCGAAATGTGGGGACTGAGCGAGGACCAGCGCACGGAAGTTTTGACGCTTCTGAAAACCAAGCGCTAGATATAAATGAGGACCGTCAGCGCGGACCGCGCGTCGATCGATTACTGGCAGGATTACGGCGCGGGGCGGCAAGTCCTCAAGAGCCATTTCGGCATTCGCGTGTGGCAGGACCGTTGCTGCGCGATTACGAACGTGGCCGCCGAGACCCCCAGCCTGTTCGGAGAGCCGCACGCGATTCCAGTAGATCTCTCCACGGGGGCGGGGCAGCACAGCCTCTCGAACGTAGTAAGCGAGCACATGAACCATCACCCTGAATCCGATCTGATGGCAGTGCTCACCGGGACGAAAACCTTCCACGAAGCGCTGGGATAGTGCGTTGAACGCAGGCGGGCGGTCCCGACGCACCGCGCTCCCCTGCTTGCTAGACTATATAAACGCATGCCCCGGGGTGAGCAGCAGCTTCGCGAGGACATCGTCGGCGCCGGCCGGATGATGTACGAGCGCGGATGGATCGCGGCCAACGATGGCAACCTGACGGTCCGCTTAGATGGCGAACGCATTCTCGCCACGCCGGCCGGAGTGTGTAAAGGCCGCATGCGCGCCGAGGACATGATTGTCTGCGATGGCGCCGGCAATAAGATTTCGGGCCCAGGCGAACGTACTACTGAGATGGCGATGCACGTCGCCATTTACAATGCGCGCCCCGATGTTCAAGCTGTAGTGCATGCGCATCCGCCGATTTCGACGGGGTTCGCAGTGGCCGGCAGGGCGCTCAATCTGGGCCTGATGCCGGAGCTGATTGTCTCCATGGGATCGGTTCCTCTGGCCGACTACGGGCTGCCGGGAACTCCTGCGCTGGTGGATGGGATGCTACCCTACGTCCCGAAATTCAACGCGATTCTGCTCGCGAACCATGGCGCCGTATGCTACGGCGAAAGCGTGGGGCAAGCGTACGCGCGCATGGAAACGCTAGAGCATCTGGCGCGCATTGCGCTGGTGGCTGAGATGTTGGGCGGCCCTAAGGTTCTGCCGCGGGTCGAAATCGAGAAGCTATTCGAAGCCCGCGCGCGTTATGGCGTCAGGGTGCCCAACGGTTTTGAACCGGGCAGTCCCATGGCCGCGGAAGACATGCCGGATCCCAGCGAGAAGCTCGAGGTCACGCGCCAACAGTTATTGGCGTTGATCGACGAAGCGCTGCGCGTCCGCGGTGTGGCTTAGAGCGGCCCAGACCGGCGCCCTAAAAAGCGAGAAGGGGAACGTTTACCGTTCCCCTTCGCCGCGTCGATCGGGTAAGACTCTGAAATCGTAACTTCTTGGTCCCCTTCGAAACGGGGACCTTCAGCTTATCACTTCTTGCCGGCCGCCGGCTTTCCTACGGACACAGTTTCTGCTGGAGGCTCGGATCCGGATAGAAATACCACACAGTTACGGCCCTGGCGTTTGGCGCGATAGAGCGCATCGTCGGCCACGCGAATGAGTGCTTCCTCGGCCGGCTCCATTCCCGGTAGCCACGCCGTGGCTCCAAAGCTGCAGGTAACGAGCTTAGATTCCTCGTTGAACCACATGGGTTCATGGGCGAGCGCTTCGCGCATCCGTTCGGCCTGCCGTTCGGTTACTTCAGGGTCGCAACCCGGCAAAACCATCAGAAACTCTTCACCGCCATAGCGGCCGATCGCGTCGTAGGGCCGGATGGATCCCGCCATGCGCCGCACAAACTCCCGCAGGACCGCATCGCCGGCAAAATGGCCGTAGGTGTCGTTCACGGACTTGAAGTGATCCAGATCCGCGAGCACGAGGCCAACCGGCCGCGCTTCGCGAACTCCGCGCTGCATCTCGCGGTTCAAAATATCCAAAATGGAGGAGCGGTTCCAGATGCTGGTGAGGAAGTCTTTAGTGGCCTGATCGCGCAACTCCTCGCGCGCGGTAATCAGCTCGTGCTGCAGTTGGATGATGCGCAATCCGGGCCGCAAGCGCACTTGCAGCTCATGCTGATCGAAAGGCTTGGTCAGGTAGTCGTCGGCGCCGGATTCCATACCTTCAATCAAGTCCTCGCGCTGGCTCTTGGAGCTAAGCAGGAGGATGTAGGTATAGATATCCTTGTCCTTGACGTTGGCGCGCACCCGGCTGCAAACCTCGGGACCCGTCAAACCGGGCATCATCCAGTCCAGAATCGCGATCTTCGGGGCGTCGTCGGCCTGCAAGATGCGCCAGGCCTCATTGCCGTCGCATGCGATCACCACTTCGTAGCCCCAGCGGCGCAGCGTTGCATCCAGCAAGTGCCGGGAAACAATGCTGTCGTCGGCGATCAGTATCCTCATAGCTTCAACTCTAATTATACGAGGGCGGTATTTCGCGTCCTCTCTACCTTATCGGCTGAAGGGTCGTAGTACCCGAGGTTTTTGGTACGCTGAATCCATGCGAAAGTCTGCTGCGGAGGCTGCAGAACGCTCCCTGCTAGTATTACGGCACGAGCCATTCGAGCATTTGGGATACTTCGCCGAAATCCTTAGAGATAAGCATATACCTTTTATTTATAGTGACTTGGGGAACGTAATCGACCCTGGCTCCCACGACGGAATTATCGTTATGGGAGGTCCTCAATCGGCCAACGACGACGTGATGGAGGCCGAGTTCCGCTTCCTTCAGCAGGCGTTGGATATGAAGACGCCTGTACTGGGTATTTGCCTCGGCGCGCAGCTTATTGCCAAAGCCTTGGGGGCGCATGTGCACCGGAATCGTGAGAAGGAAATTGGTTGGGCGGCGGTCCATTTGACGGATGACGCGGGCGGCGATCCAGTGTTGGGTGGCGTGCCCTCGCCGAGTATGTTTTTTCACTGGCACAGCGAAACGTTCACGCTGCCGGCTGGTGCTATATCGTTGGCGTATTCCGACAAGTGCCGCCAGCAGGCCTTCCGTTTCGGAGACACGGCTTACGGGATTCAGTTCCATCCCGAAATCACGCCGGAGATGATTGTCGATTGGTCCGCTCAGCCCGTCAACTGCGGCGATACCGATACGCTGGACGCGCCGCTAGATCCACACGCCGCGGATACTGTTCCTCTAGCGCGGCAAATTCTGGACGGTTGGCTGAGTACGTTCTAGACTGCCGCTAGCTAGCCAGGGACTTGCCGGAGGCAACCGTCGAGAGGGCTGGCATACCCGCACCTCCGCCGATGCGCTCATTTGCGAGTTCGCGATAACGGTAAGCCACCGCACTGGAACTATTGGCGATTTCCGCCTCGGTCATATAGCGAATGGGGGCTGACGCGGGGATGCGCTGGACCACTTGCGCCAATCCGCTGATCATGGCGCATTCCGCGGAAGTCATGGATCTACTGATCAGCACTCCACGGCCTTCGATCAGCAACAGAGGACGGCTGCGATAGCGCGATGGCCATTGATCGGGAGAATCGGAACACGCGATGGAGCGGAACAATGCCGGTGTACTGGAATTCGAAAAGATAGCTTGGCACGGGTATAGCAGGCCGCCCGCGAGTATGTCCCGTGAAATGGGATCGGTAGCCAGGGCGTGGACGGCATCGTCGTCGGGCAAGTCCCATAGCGAACCTTCGGATGCCTCCGCCAGCACCGTGTAATCGGCGGGGTGCGCGCGGCGCGGAGCGATGGCCAGACGGCGTCCGACTTCACACAGGAGATGCTCGGCCGCGCGGCAGCTTTCGGCTCCGATCACGAGGCCGTGATTTCCGAGAACAAATACGTCGGCAGCTCCGCTCATGTCGGTGTCATCGGCGGAAAAAGTGTTGCGGACGGCACGCGCGAGAGGCAAGCCCGACTCGACGTAGGGCACCCAGCGCCAACGCAGCCCGTCCAGCCGCTGCTGCAACTGCGCAGGGGCATCGCCGCGCACCGCCCACGCAATGGTATTCACACAATGAACGTGAAGAACCACGGCGTGGGGCAACATGGCATGCATGGCGGTTTCAAGTGACGCGCCGGGAAATCGTTCGGCCGGGTCATGATCCCGCTGGCACTCTCGATGCACTTCGGAGAGGTCGAGCGGAATGAGGATTTCATTCTGTTGAGCGTCCGCCATCCATCTGCCCGACGCTTTGATCCACAGGACACCATCCAGTTTTATGGATGTGTTGCCGGTGCTGGCTTGGGCCAGCAGCGGATTGCTTCCCACGCGCTCCGTCAGCTCGCGGAGCATTTGGAGTTGGACAGGCTTGTCGCTTCTCATTTGTGCTTCCTCCTCTCTCCCCCTAACCCAGTACTCGCAATGGTTCTTCCACAATTGGCGGCTGCCGCTTGGAGCGAGCCTGGCCGATCTTAATCGAAGCTTTGAAAATGGCTCCCACGGGAATGATTCCCGCCAGCCGGTGGGCCGCCACGGCGGCGAGTCCCATGGAGGCGACGCATCCGCAGGAGCTGCAATCCGGATCGCCGCCGAATTGGCACGGAACGATCTTGGTTTTTAAATCCGCGGACAGAGTTTGCGTGGTAAGCGCGAACACGCAATCGCGGGGGTTTGAGGGAGGTGTGGCAAATTGGCGGACCAAGCCCTCCGGCATATCCAACTTGGGGAATTCGCGCCGCAACACGAGCATGTCGGCGATGGCCTGGGCCCGTTCCTGTGGTTGCAGCATTTCGGGCAGTTGATCACCGCGCTGCGGCGTGAACAAGCTGAACCATACTTTGCGGATTTCCGGACGCGGGGTCCAGAATTCCAGAAATTCCCGCAAATAATCCGGACGCTTCATCATCTGGCCGGTGATGGTGCAGTGAATGGTGATGTTTTGACCGGCGATGTTTTTAAGGATGCGTTCGTAGGTTGCGGGAGCGCGCCGGACATCGTGTTCGGGCTGCAGTCCGTCGATTGAAACCACGATGTTCATGTGCTCCAGATCCGCCCAGCTCGCGGCCATCGGCCGGAACGCGCTGGTTACCACCTGCACATGGATTCCGCGCTCCAACAATAGCGGCACCATCGTCTCCAACTCGCGATAGCGGACCAGCGGATCGCCGCCGACGATGGAAAGGTGCAGTGGACGAATACGGTCGACTAATTCCAGGACCCCATTGATGAGCTCTTGGCCTTTGCGGTCCGCTAGGCTACGGAGGGTTGCACCGCCGCCCAGATGCGCATCGTCATACGCATAGCATCCAGGGCATTGCAAAGGACACTCGCGGGTGATTTCGATCGAGAGCGAGGGCCGCTCGCCTCGAAGGATCTTGCCCCAAGCGCTGATAACTTCTGAAGTCTTCACTGAATTACATACTCCTCACGCGGGACAGTCATGCATGGAACGATGCGAGGCCCCCGCCGCACTGCCGATCAGTCGGATGCGGTTTCAGAACGCACTTTTCGCGAGGTTAGAGGAAAACGGGCGGAGACGGGTCGCCTGCGGCGCTCACGCGAGCGATCCGATCACTGGGACGGCTCGGCTCCCCGGTTTCGATGACATCAACCCGCCGGAGCGGCACGAAAAGGGCCAGGAAAGGCGAGACCCCGTGGAGGCGCAACTCAGGGGAGACGTCGGGAATTTCTAACAGCCCCACCGTCTTCAGATCTAAACTGTGTGGATTGACTGCGGGGGGATCGGGAACGGCGTCGACGGACGCCGCCACCATTAAGACGCTCAGCACTAACGCTATATACGCGAGCGATTTCATGGCAACCCTTACAACTTCTATCATAACCGATCAAGGGCGGGCTATACGCCAGATTGCCAAATTTCCGAGGTAGTGTCTAGACACTACCTGGATTCGGGCAACCCGCATACTCATTCAGGCGGCGGCGCGCGCTTCGTCACGGCTTGCGGGGCACCCGGCGCTCACGGCCGGACGCTCCAACGCCAGATAGCCGCAGGCGATCACAACCAAGAACATGGTTAACACTTCGCTGTCCCCGAGATTCACATTGGTCACGCCGTCGAGCAGGGTGGCGATGACGACGGCGATGCCTCCATGGAGCAGGAAGCGTCGATCATCGCGCCCCGGCGGCAATATGCTCAGGCCGCGCCAGAAATCGCGTAAGATACGCCCGATCAGCCACAAGAATATTAAAAGGGTAGGGATGCCGCGCTCGGCCGCATAGTGCAGGTAGATGTTGTGCAGATGAATGTAGGAGCCCACCGGCAGGGGCCGGGGAATATCGGCTGGAACATATTCGTCGAAATGAATGCGGGGCATTTCCGGACCCAGTCCCAACCAGGGATGCTGCTCGATCATTTGCAGGCCGGTGCGCCAGGCCACCTTGCGAAAATCGTTGGAATCCAAGGTGCTGGGCCGCAGGATGGAAGTGAAGCGTTGGCGAATAACGGAGGGCGAGAGCAAAACGCCGGCGGCGATCAGCACGGGGACGAGCATCACCAACCAGCGTCGCCAGAACCACAACAGATAGAGGGCCCCCGCGGCAGTAGCGATCCACACGCCGCGCGTTTCGGCAAGCAGCAGCCCCAGGGCGCTCACGGATGCCACGACGATCCACAGCCACATGCGTTTGCGCGCCTCGGGAGCGAAAAATAAGAACGCGGCGAGCATGAGCAGCACGTACATTTCCTCGGCTGAGAATGTGTACCAATGGCTCATGAATCCAGTGACGCGCTCACCGACGTAGTAGCTGTAGATGTCGCTATGCTCGGCGTGTGCCTGCTGAACTTTGCGCGCGAACTGCAGAAAGCTGAGCCCGGCACTGACGCTGCCAATCGCCGCCCAGCTGAGAAACAGCCGGCGGATGAAAACCATGTCGCGCAGGAGCGAGAAGACGATCAGCAGTTGAAAGAACACATAGATTTTCTTGATCTGCGGCCAGCCCGCCGCGGGATTACCGGAGAAAGCGATCGCTATCAACGTTGCCAGCAGGAATAATCCCAACGGTAATTTGATGGGAGGCAGGCGCAATTTTTCTCCCGACAAGAACAACGCCGCGAGTGCCATGCCCAAGAGAATTTGCGAAGGCGCGATCCCAAGGACGATGGCGACGGAAGACGCGAAGGCGAGCCAGCGCGCAGCGCGCAAAGCCCACGATGGGGAGGATTCCTTGACGTCCATGTTGGACCTTATTATCCCAAAGCGTGGCGTGCGTGACCGGCCATGCCCCGCCTAGACCATCGATTCTTAAAGCAGCTTGAACAACCGGAAAACGCTGGGGCTGGCAATGCCGGCTAGCGCGGGCAGAAAGCCGGGGGCGACGCCCTGGCGGCGAAATTCGCCGTGGACCGCGTGACCCCCCAAATAGAGGAAGCTGCCGCCGGCTACGGCGAGCAGGGCGTTCAGCGCGTGCGGTCCGAGATGCGATGCAAGGCCCAACTCCAGGGCGGCTCCGACCAATGTCGCCGATTCCGCGACCAAGCACCAGCCCAATGCCGCGCGGCGCGATTCCATGGCGGCTCGGACAATGACGCCCAGCGCGAGACCTTCCGGAATTTTGTGGATCGCGATAGCCAGGACGAAGGGCACTCCCAGATGTGCCGATCCGTTGGCCGCTGAAACGCTCCAGCCGTCAAGCGCGCTGTGAATCGCGGCCGCGATCAGGAGTGGCGGCGCGAAACCGTGCAGCTTGGCGGAACAGAGATCGTGATCGTGAGGATGCGAGCAGGCCGGGCACACAGGATGGATAAAGCGATCCACCGCCCACAGCGCGGCAAACCCGCCGGCGATCCAGACGAAGGCGATGAACCAAGTCAAAGCGTCCGCCATTTCCGGCAGCACCCAGAAAAGGGCAACACCGATGAGGATGCCTCCACTGAAGGGCACAAGCCGCTTCGACCAGATATGCAGTGACGTCAGCAAGACGCCCGCAGCAGCGCTCAGGTACGCGATTCCGGTGATGA
>Ga0268266_10003509_pt1 | contig 15573 bp, 21 predicted proteins | sample KBSS13metaG_FD_190356 | JGI IMG/M metagenome (GOLD analysis project Ga0268266, IMG submission 190356) | Switchgrass rhizosphere microbial communities from Kellogg Biological Station, Michigan, USA - KBS S1-3 metaG (SPAdes) (version 2) | ecosystem: Host-associated > Plants > Roots > Rhizosphere...
CGTTTAACTCATGAGAAGATGAAACGTCAAATTACTCCACGCATTTAATCTCGCACAGCGGTAGATATAGAATCATCTCCGATTGGCTAATAAGAACAAAGACTCAGGGAGAGTTGGAATGGAAAGGCTGAAGTTTCTCGATGGTCTGCGCGGCATCGCAGCAACATGGGTAATGCTGGTGCACCTGGCGGCGCGGGTTCCCAATGATCTCATCTTCAGAAATGGCTATCTGGGGGTGGCGATTTTCTTCGTACTCTCGGGTTTTGTGATAGCCATGATGTTGGACAGGCGCAAAATTACTGCCGGTTTCGCGGGACGGTTTGCGTTGCGTCGCATGATTCGGCTCGATATTCCGTATTGGGTCAGTCTCACCGTGGTCCTGGTTCTGGCGGCGCTCGCGACCCGCTTCGCGGGCGTGCCTGCACTGCCACTGAGCGTTCCACAAGTGATTGCGCATGGATTCTATCTGCAGGATCTGCTTGGTTATTCCGAGCTCGGAAGCGTCTATTGGACACTCTGCTTCGAGGTGCAATTTTATCTCAGCCTCATGGGCTTTTTGTGGTTGGACTTACGGGGACGGTATTTTTCGACGTTCTTACTTGCTTCGATGGCGCTATCGGCGATCCTGAGCGCCATTGCGGGGCTCAATATGCATGGCACCATGATGCAATACTGGTGGGCCTTCGCGCTCGGAGCCCTGACATTCTGGACGACTTCCGGACGATGTGCGCCGGTCACATGGGTTATGGGCTGCGCGATTCTGGCCGCGACCGCCGGCTACGGTCATGAGTCCTGGCGTCTCATGGCGCTCTTCACCGCCGCGGCGATCTATGTCGCCTCACAGTCTCAGCATATGCAGGAATGGCTCTCACAGGCGCCCTTCCAGTTCATGGGACGTATCTCCTACAGCCTGTATCTGTTCCATTTCTCAGTTGGCTGGAGCGCGCAATCATTCGCACTCCGTTACGCCGATCGCTGGAGCGCCTTCGCGGCAGGGATTGCGGCGAGCGTAGTATCAGCGTGGGTGGCCTATCGATTGATCGAATCAACCAGCATTCGATTGAGCCGATGCGTGAAATTGGAGCCACCAATCCTATTTGACCGCTGCAGCCGCAGAGGCCGCCGCTTCGTCTGCTGGAGGCGTTCCGAGGATACTCAGCCGATGGGTACTCTCTGAATCAGGAGGGCGATAGCGAGCAGGATTACTGCCACGGGAAGCATCAAGGGACCGCCCTTCCCGGCCGCGGCGCAAATGCCCATGATGAGGGCTGCGACCGCAAGAATAACGACAATCGTGAACATTTCTCTCTCCAGGGAACGGGGGCGCGAAGGCCCCTGCTCCATCAGGCAGGTTTGACGGTCTTGGCAAGGTCGTCCGTGATCTGTTTCGTGGTAGCCTCGATGGAGGCTGTGACAGCGGTCAGGTCATCGGCAGTGGCCGATCCTTGGGCGATGAGCGTAGCGAGTTGTGCCTGGGTGGCATCGTTCAACGCCACGAGACTCGTCACGGCGGTATTGAGAGCGGTGACATCGGCGGTCAATTTGTCGAGTTGTGCAGACATATGAATTACCTTTCGATAGATGAGCTCAAGTAGCTCGTGGGCGGAGTAATCGCGGTCGTCGATTCTCATAATTGCGGCTCGATCTCAGCGATCAACGCGTTCAATTGGTTGGCGGTTTGCTCGCATTCGCCGGCGGCAGCGACAAGGAGTCCTTCAATTGGTGCAATGCCGGGAGCGTCGCCGGTACCAGGAGTGCCTTGTCCACCACCGGCTTGGGACACTGCAGCACCTGAGACGGCCTGACGGGAGGCGACGACGAGCAACTGCTCGAGCCGACGCACGCGAGTAAGAGTGCCGTCGCGGTCAGCAGCGATTTGAGCGTTTTCAGCACTGAGTTTCTCCAGGGTCTGAACATTGTTGGCGGCCACGGCCCGTGCCTTCTCCAATTGGCTTTGGACGGCCTTTACGACGATTTCCTCTTCCTCTGCCTGGGTCTGCCAATTCGCCGCTTGTAGGCGCGCTAGGGCTGCCTTGGGCTGCAATCCGCCGGCATACCAGCCGCCACCGAAGATCAGCACGGCTGCGGCCAGGTAAGGCGATAGTTTCAGGAGTAGCGCGCTCATGGTGCAGCCTCACCGTTATGATTCGGATCGGATACCCGCTGTCGGGCAAACCAAAAATTCATGAGGCTGCCGACCGAGCCACTCAGAATGCCCAGTAGCGTAATCATCATGTCGTGATATTCGCCGGGAACCTTCACGACGCCGAATAAGAACAAGGTGAGCACGAAGAAGTACCCAAGGATGAAGAGAATCGACAGAGAGGCTTGGAAGTAAGCCGTAGCACGGTGAGTCAGGAGATGTAGACTCATGCAACCAAGCCGCCGGCTCCCACAAACGCCGCGCGCAGATCCACCAGCGCATTCTGATGCTGCCCGTAGCGATTACTAGGCGACGGGAACGAGGCCCAAATGTTAGAGCACTTCGCAATAGCCTCATCGAACCGCCCTGCCACTATATCGGCGTAAGCGTGCTGCTCGCGGATCATCTGCACGGCAATCAAGTCTTGTGAGCGCGGGCTGAAGTCTGGCAGCCGCAACTGGGCTTTGTACGCATCGAAGTAGCGTTCGAGGATCTGATAGCGGCCGGCGGCGCTGGAGATAAGATCGGGTCGCAGTTGGATCTTCAAGCGCGGGTGATCGGCGTACGACGGGAAGAGATGCGGATTCTGCGGCGTGCTGCCCACAAGTGCGTTATAACCATGGTCTCCGATGTATTCTGTGCCTTCCGATATGGCGATCATAGTCAAAAATGCATCGAGGTTGCTCACGGCGCCCTCTTGATCATCACAAACACGATCCCGATGAAGAGTTGCACCGCGAGCATGGCGCCGAGGCCCATCCAGAGGAACTTCTGTAGGGCCTCGACTTTCTCCACCAAAGCGCGGTGAGCCGTCTCATATTCGATCCGTGGCATGAAACGGCTTGCCGCATCGGTCACCATGGCGCGCATCTCATTGATCGCGGAGAAACGCTTGTCGTTGGCGTCTTCAGCCTTGTCCACTGCACGTTGCAGCGAGGTGAAGCGCGACTCCATATATTCGCGTAAGGTGACCTCATCTGTCATCTAACAGCCACAGGCTTCCTGCAACGCCTTCAGCAGCGCCTTTACATCCTGCTCCGTGCGCGATAAAGGCTCTTTCGCATCGATTGTATCAACAGTCGATTTGGTACTCGGTGAGAGTGAGTCATACATACTCGGGTCGGTCACCGCCACCAACAAAACAGTAGCATGCTTCTGGATTATTCCGCCGGCTCCCATGTTACTTTCCTTTCGGTTTGGGTTTATCGAACGATTCAGTGTCAAGATTTCCCTGCGGCCCACGCGTATAATCTCCCGGTAAAACCAGTCCCGCGCGATGCGCGACCACAGTCCAGTCATCGAGCTTTAATTCTACCATGCGGTATTGCCGCTCCAACAAATCGAACTGGCGCTCATAACTGGAACGCTCCGCAATATCGATCCCCATCACGACCCCGCAGCCCCCAATGACGATGAGTAACAGAGTGACCACGATCAGCGTCGTGCCGCCCAGATCGATACGCACATTGTTGACATTGGCATGATCATGTGCGGTGATGGAATCATCTGAGCAACGCTCGGGATGAACCTGCGTCATGGGACGCCTCGGTAAACTTTGTTTTCCACCCGGTCCACCCGGCTGTCGGTCGACTCCAGATGCTTTTCCATCAGTCGCTGCTCGGCCTTGATCTCCTGAAAATCCTCCATCTGGACGCTGATCCGCGCCAGCCATCCCACGATCAGCAGTCCCACGATCCCCAGTATCCAATCTTTCCACGAGTGTTTTCCGTTTCCTTCAGTGTAGTTCCCATTCATCCGAAAGCCGGGCTCATGATCGCGAGCGATGTCCTCGATCTGGCCTTCCAATTGTCTCAGGCGCCGGCTGTAATCTGGGTCGTGGTTACGGGAGTCAGGATCTGGATAGCGTCGCGTCTCGTACTCGTTCTTCCAGCGCTCATAGAGTCCGGTGAATCCAAACAATAGTTTGGCGATGCCGATTTTATCCGATTCGGGCTTCTTCTCCGTCGGCAGATCGCCTTCCTCAATAACCCCCGTGGTCATGATTCTCCTTTCTAAATCCCCGTCAGAAGTTCCGGCTGATCTCTATCCAAGAGCCGCTGATTGAGGGCTCTTTGAAGAATGTCATGATATTATTGGCTACAGGCGTGACATCAATGTTTCCCTTGAGATTGAAGCCACTCGCCTTCACGGTGGTGTTGCCATTGGTGAAGAGCAGCACGACATAGCCACTCGTCTGACTTCCCGGCAGCACGAGGTTAGTCATATTAGTCGCTCCGCCATTGTTCACAGTGTGCATACTTCCCGAAAGCGTGGGCGTTGCCCCGCTGATCGCGCCTGAATAAGGCAGCGACTGAATCCCTCCATGGCGCAATCCGGCCGCATCGGTGATACGCCAGAAATCCTGAGCACGTTGATCGTCGCGGATAAAGGAATCATGCGTAGAATCATTGACATTGAGGGAAGGCCCTTTGCGCATGACCCCATCGGCCCCCCATCGGGCCGTTGCTCCCGCGATTCCCCCATAACCATCTTCATCGAAAAAGAAAAGGGTGGACGCTACGTTCCAAGGATAGAGCCATGTCCAAGTCACGGTGCCATCGACGAATGTCGGCCCGGTCCCCGTAGGCTCCGTAGAAGCGCTAGTACCGCTCCCACCGTTGTTGATCCAGACATTTCCATCTGTTGTGTCGATCACTGCTCCATTGGCGAAGACGGTGGTTGCCGTCCAATGGACTGACAACACGGCTGCCTGAGCCTTGGTGTTGAGTACCCAAGAGTTACGCCAGAGATAATTGGGCGGAGCAATGCGCGTGCTCAAGCTGGTGAGATACTGCATTCCATCGATCGGATCATTCGTCCATCGATAGCCCGCAGCAAAGAGAATCGAATGGAAGCGGCTGGATGCCGATCCCGTGCCCGCCGTGTGCAGATTATTAAATCTCAGTGAAGGATGGTGCGCACTATTGATCCCGTGCTGCGCATCATCTGAGACTGTGTCATTCGTATAGTAAATGATGGACTTGTTTTTGTATCCCGGCGGTTGGCCTGTGTTGACGCTGGACTCATCGAGCAGAACGACACCCACCGGCATCATGCTATAGACGGTCGATTTGTTGAACTTGCAGCCGTAGGGGATCGTGATCGTGCCGCGGTAATTAGCAAGCGCCGTCCACATGCCGCTGACGGCGGAGGTGTTGTCCGTGCTGGCATCGAGTACGAGGTTGCAGTATCGACGGGCATCTGCAACCGGATCCGGCGCATATGCATAGTTCGTAGGTGTTACCCCGGCCGTGAGTTCCGCATGGGTCTGGGGATAGATGAAGGGGAACAGGGTATCGACGAATGTTGCCGCGTCAAATGTTGAGTTGTATTTCTGAATAGACCAGATGATGGCGCCCGGCAGAGTCGGATTATTTGTGTCAGGACTGGAGAGAACGACTTTGTACGGAGGCAGTGAATCATCGAGCCAGATCTCAGGAAAGAGCCCATTTGCATCGGCCTTGGTGGCATTCTGTAGTGGGACCTGTAAGGTACTATCCGTATAGATCGGCTGCGGGGTCGAGGTCTGAAACTGGAAGAATTGCAGGAATGCTCCAGAGATGGGAGCATTACTTTTATCAGTCGCCTTGAACCGCGGCGGCGCAAACAAAATAGCCATCGTTCACCTTATGGAAAACTGGGTCATCGGCCTGCTGTTGCGGCCGCTCGTGCTGTTCATTCTGGTGGCGTGTCTCACCCGTCCAGTGGCCCGGCTGGTGCACAAATACATGAAAGAGGGGCGCCTGAAGCGCTTTCTACTGATTCCCCTGGGCGAGTCGCGGCGCCTGAAGTCCCAGCGGTAGAGCGACATTCGGCGCCTGCTGGAGACCTTTCAGAGCCAGCGTTCCCAAGGCATTCGGCGCGTAATTGGGTGTGGCGAGGACCCGTTGGCCAGCGCCGCTCAGAATGCCTTGACGTACCGCGTAGGGTGTCACAGTGCCGACGGCAGAGGCCGCGGCCAACGGCACATTCCCGGTGAGCAATCCCGCGACTATTCCACTACCACCCACGGTGGCAGCCAGCTTCGAGACCCCGACGCCGCCCTTGGGCAGCTTTGTCGCCTCGCCGAAATGATCAGCGAACCGTGCCACGAGGCCGAAACCATCGGACATGGGCTTGCCTTTCTGGAGTTGCTGAGCGAGGCGCTGCGCATTGACATTGCCACCTTTCAAAGCCGCCTGCGCCTGATAAGACTTCGCAATGGTGGTGCGCGCATCCTGAAAGGCCTGCAGAAGTTCGGGGTTGCCCTGCGTCTCAAGGTGTCGCCCGATCATCTCTTCGAGCGCATCCGCGCCTTGGCTCTGCGCCTGGGCCAGAGCACGCGCTTCAGGGTCCGCAGAGCGTGCAGCAAGGGAGAAGTTCGCCGAGGCCTGCTGACGAAGCCGTTTGGTATATTCGAGTGCCTGAGCGGCTGAGAATTGGTCCTGTGAGAGTGAATCGACCAGCGTATTGATCTTGTCTGCCGCAGGGGTCGTGGCACCCGGAAATGCCTTTGCCACCTCGTCTGACGCATTAGTGATTTTCGTCAGGTCGGTGAGATACTGGGAATCAGTCGCGATCGTGCCGGCCTGTTTGACCTCTTGGTAAACTTGACCTGCTTGCTGCCGGACCTGGGCCAAGGCTTCCTGGGTAATCGGCTGGGTCGGTGGCAAGCCCAGATCGGTCGCTACGAGTTTGTTGGTAACCTTCTGATTGATGGCTTGAGCGGCCTGTTTCGTAGCATCTTTGCCGGAGACACTCTCCAAGGCTGTGGCCGTAGCACTTGGGTTGACCTCCGTTGGCGGCACGACATAACCGGCTCTGCGACCTTCCTCGAGCACGGCATCGCGTGCCGAATTCGTGGACGTTTGCTCAGCCTGATCCGCAGCCCGTGCCGCGAGTCGATTCGAGGCGTATTGGCCGATTTTCTGGCCGACATACTGAGCGCCGGCCCCGACCGCGGCCCCCAGAACGGGATTCGTGATTGCCTCTCGCGTGCTGGCCGCAGGCTGTAATGCACCCGTGATGCCCCCGATAGCCGCCGCTCCCGCCACTGTATTGGCACCGGGAATCGCCATGGCCGGAGCGGTCGTGATAACGCCCGCACCGATATTGCCCACCCTACCAGCCGTTGTAGCCATCAAGGGAGCATCCCGGGCCCTGGCCTCTGCTATGTCCTGATAGTTGACCATACCCAGTTTCTGGCCTATGCCACGGCCGAGGTCGACGAAATACTTGCCAGCTCCCGCACGCAGGTTCTCCAGCATGGCGCCGATCTCGGAACTGACGGGTGTCGCTGAGTTGGGATCGGCGTGCGCGACGGGAGAACCGTAGTCGGTACGGATCGGCGTAGAATGAACCACAGGGTCGCTCTGCCAGCCTCCGGATTGTGATTGTGCAGGCAGAATAAGCTTATTGCCGGGCTCAACCTGAGAAAAATAGGACTGCAGATCCTCTGGCGAATGAAGTCTTAAAGTGCTGGCTGATGGCGTAAATGTCCATGAGCCGTCGGCCTGTTTTCCCCATGAACCGCCCTGATAACCATCGACCCCGTTGTATTGACTCTGATCTGAGAATGTGGGGTGATTTGGCTTCTTGAAGGTGTCTGGGAAATGTCCGTTAGCGGCTTGCCCAGCGCCCGCGGCAAAGGCTCCCCGCATATCGTAGTCATAGCTACTTCCGTGCGGACCGAGCTTTTGACTCCATGCCTGAAACGCCTGTTCCTGCTGTGGTGAAAGTCGAGTGTTATAACGATTGGAGAAGTCCAACGGATCCGCACCACTCGGCGCGCCAGAGGCGACGGGGTCATCCTGCCAACTCATCGCTTCGTCCGCAGCGTCCCGTCAGGGGCCGTGTACTGCGCTCCGGAGGGGAGTTTCGCATAGTCCGCGTCCGATTGGATCTTGACGGGTGCCTGAGAGGTAGCGGCACCTGCGGTCGTGGGCAGACCAGTCTTGCGCGCGAAGTCGAGCAATGTCGCATTCGGGTTCTTGGACTGCTGCAACTGCGTGATATCGTGCTGTGTGAACGGAATCGCGGTCTGCACGTCCGAGATGATTCGGGTGATGAGATCGCGTTGGGCCGGGGCCAGCTTCGGGTTCGAGAGATTTGGCTCGATGCCCTTCTCGATGATCTGGCGTGTCTCGGCCAGCTTGCGCAGCTTCGTGAGCTGAGAGTCTCCCTCGTTGAGCGTGATGCTGTCCATCGAGTGCGTGATGGAGCCATTGGGCGCCAGGCCCGCGGTTTCGATCGTGGAGAGCGAGCGCGAGACGCCCGCAATCATGGTCTTGTAGTCCTGGGCTTCCTGGCTCGTGACCTTCTGCGATAGAACGCCCTTCACGGACTCCATCAGACTGTGACCTGGTTGTGACCCGCCGAACCAGCCGGTGCTGGTGGTGACGGGGAGCTCGGCAATGTTCCGCAGTGCCGTGACCGCCTCATTGGCGGAGGCCGCGACGCGGTTGAACATCACCGAGCTGCGCGAGTCCATGCCGGCGGAGGTGGCATTCGGGTCATGCGGACCGCCGACGATTGGACGGAGCGCGCCGGGGTTATTCGGATCGCGCTCATAGCCGGAAGGAATGCCTCGGGCCTGTGCTTCCAGATCCTGGCCACGCATCGTGACGCCTCGAGCGGCGGCCGCACGGGCATTCTCTGCGGCCATATTGGCTTGCTGACGCGCGTTCTCCGCGGCAATCGTGTTCTGGTTGCGCGCGAGTTCGCCGCCCGGCCCTTCCTGCTTGTAGTGATCCTCGACCATCGTCTGATGTGCTTGGAACTGTTTATCGGGATCGACCAGTCCCGCGAGTGAATCCTGCGCGACCTGTGCGGCCTGTTGCTTCAATGCGGCAGGATCCTGCGCGAGTTTCGCGAAGGCGCCCTGACCGTGAACCTGGTCATACTGCTGGGGAAATTGCGGCGCAACCTGTTGAATCGTCGCGAGCGGATTGTCCGAGTTCGCGACCTGAGTAGCGGCCGTGTACATCTGGCGGTAATGATTCGTCAGATCGGCCATGCGCGCGGAGCCCACTTGAGTGGAGGCCTGCACTCCCGCCATCCCACCCCCAGCCTTGACCAGATCGGCCATGCTCGCGTTGGGATTGGCCACAAGCGCCTGATCGATACCCTCCTGATCGGCGCGTTGCTTCTGGGCTTCCTGCAGTTGCAGATCGTTCAACTGGCCTTTCTGCTGCGCGGCCTTGATGCTTTGGGCCTGTGCGTAAATATCCCCCAGATTGAGGGGCTGATACGATTCGTAGGCCATTACCCGTACACTCCACCGTTGGCGGGACCGAATCCACTGGTGTTAGGCGCGATTGCCGTGGCTGTCCCAGGGTTGAGATATTTGTAGAGCAAATAATTGCTCGCCAGGCCATTGGCCGTATTACCGACTGTCTGACCGATGCTGCCATAGGCCGAAGCGCGCGCATTGCCTGCATTCATGATGGCGCCACTATTCTGATTCGCCATGTTGGTGCCAGCAGCCTGTGTCGCATTGGTCGCCGCCTGTCCAGCTCCTGCAACTCCTTCTAGATTACCTACGTAGTTCTGGAAGTTCTGCGAGGCGAGGCCCGAGGCATACGTTTCGCCCGCTTTGACCGCAGCCCCGGACAACAACCCTCCCCGCGCGGCAGCCGAACGATTGATCGCATCCTGGCCCTGCTGTTGTGCAAAGGTGTAGTCCGGAGCCGTGGTGAAGCTGGAGAAATCGGCTTTGCCGCTGCCCTTGACCACATTCCCATTGGCGTCGACCGTATCCAGTCCATAGAGCTTGGCAATCTGATCTAGTGCACTGGCGCCCGTAGTGCGCCAAGGCGCCTGATCGGCGCGTGTCTGATTATACTCAGCGTTCTGCTCGGCAATGGAGGAATTCGCGGCCGATTTGACCGCACCGGCTTGTTTATTGGCCGAATAGACCGCAGCGCCGGCACCCACCACGGCAGCCGCCGCGACGGCAGTGACCAATGCACTCATGTCAACCTCTGTGCATGCAAGCTCGCGCCCAACTCTTTCACCGATTCAGCGGACTCGAAAATATCTGCCTCTAACTTATCGATATCGCGCTCGTCAGTGGGATTGGGATGCACCGTCTGTGCGACCACGTCCGTCACCGCGTAGACCACCATCTGATATCCGGGCTCCGTCATGATCTGTGAAGGCGCGCGAAAGCCTTCCCGAGTTCCTCCCCGATGGATCAGCACGAGATCGCCCTTCAGAAGCTGACAGACATGTCCATGTCGATGAATGCGGCCAATGATGACCGTCTCAGCCGGAATCTCGATTTCTCGGATGTACAGGCCCTTCTCGAAGCGATGCTTCAGCGGACATCCCGTTTGCTCCATAGTCAGGAACTGATGCGTGAGATACGCCAGTTTCTCGTTCCAGGTGAGATGCTGGGGCAATTGATCCCACTGCGGCACGATACTTGTCAGCATAGTGTTGGGCCGCGAGCTTTTGAAAGCACAGCAGCTTCTCCATATTCGCGTTGAGTTTCTTGAGTTCGGCGATGATTGCCGTTTCGAATTCGGTCATGGGTCGACGCGCACCTTCAAGGTTCCGGAAGCCAGGTCAAGAGTTCCCCCTGATTCATTTTGAAAACGCACCGCGACCGTGTTAGTCGCTGAGACATAGGCCGTCACGGTGATCCCTTGCAGGTCGAGCGAGAATGAGGCGCGGGCAAAGCCGCCCAGAGCCGCACCGGTACACGTCACTGTAGTCGTCGTGCCCGCGCCATCGGCGAGTGAAGGCGGATCGTAGGTCGCGGAGCCCTGCAGAACCGTCGAGAGCTGCGCGTAACGCGCGTCGCCCTCGGTCTGGGTGAGGTATTGCGGGAAAGGGTCAGGGAGCGCCAGAATCGTGGCTTCCAGAGCCGTATCAGCGGCCTGAAATGCCGTGGTAACGGCCGCGTCGCCGGCAGCGACTTCCGTATCACGCGCGATGGATGCGGGGAGATCCGCATCGGCAATGGTCCCAAAGGCCAATGTGCCACTGCGGCGCACCAGAAAGCGATCATCGGCACCAGATACAATGTCCGCCGGCTGTCCCGGAGAGTTGACATTGCGCCCGATGACGCTGGCCGGTGCGCTATCACGGAACTTGGGGTCCGTGATAGCCTTATCGGCTACCGTGATCGTGGTGACTGAGTTGTTATCCGGTTTGACTTGAACGTTCCGGGTCCATTGATCCCAACTGCGCTGATCGTTGGGGAAGACCTGGGGGGCACGTAATGGCATTACGCTGCGTCATTCCAGAGGGCTTGAATCAGGGTACGTCGCACAGGATCCGATATTTTGTAGCGATAGACTCGATCCCGAGAGGCCCCGAGTCGATTCCACCGGGCCGCGCGTTGGAAATCGCCAGCCCTTCCCAGCGGCCGCCGCAATTCAACCCCGAAAGTCCGACCCCCGTCATCGCTCCAATCGAGCATGACCTCGGGATTGGAGCCCTGCCCGCTCGTGAGTCCGACGCCATTGTCGAACACCAGCTCAAGCGAGCTATGCCAGATTGGATCGTTGCCCTGGGCAATCGCAGGAGCCGTCACGCTCGAGATGAGCGGTTGATCCCATTCGGTGAAGGTCTCCGCACTGAGGATACCGAGCCGGTTGGACTGACTATCTCCTACGAGAGTGATGTTATCGCCTCGGATCACAAACGCCGCGCGCCAGTTCTTCTGCAGATAACTCTGCCGCTCGTGCCACAACTGCGTGGAGATATCGTAAATGAATGTGCCTTCCGCATAGGTCAGTCCATACATCGAGTGGCCGTTCTCGATCCACGCCATCCCCATGCATTCCTGCGAGGCAAACTTCGTAATCGCCTGCTCAATGGCGGTTGTAGAGATCCGTACCGGCGTATAGCCGTTGATGCGACGGATCGTGCCGTCACTGGCGGGAAAGAAGATAGAGTTATCGATCTTGGCCGGTCCGTATTTGGACGCGCAGCCGATTTCCATATAACCCGAAGCGGTGCGCGTCAGCGGAAAGGCGAGATCACCGGAGTCATACCAGACCTCCGTGCTATCGCGACCAAACAGAAACACTTCCCGGTGATCGGTAATTCCCACCACCACATCATCGGGCGAGGCTTCCGCACTGGCAAAATCCAGTGCATCCCACGCCGAGAAGTCAAAGGCCGTGTGATTGACATAGACCCGTCCATCACCGGGCCCGATAATCGCGTAGCCATCCAGGAACGTCGCCCATTCGGCGCCCGGAAAATCCGGATCCGCCATCGGGGTAACGGTCGCGCCGTCATAGAGGTAGGTCGGTCCATTGACCGTGATCAGGATCTGACCGCCATCACTCACCATGAAAACAGGACCTATACCGGGAACCGAACCTAATTCGATCACTACGGGTCCGGATATCTGATAGAGCTTTGCGCCTGAGACTACGTAGATTGTCTGATTGACCCGCAAACCACCGCGCATCGGTCCTGTTCCAATCGTAAGATAGTCCTTGATCCCGAAGCAACACACGACTCCGGCAGGCGTCTTGGCCGCCGGTGGCGCAGGCTCCAGATACGAATTGATCATGCGTTGAGACGATAGCGGGCGCGAGATGTGCTGATATGACTGTGCCCCGAATGCAATCTGCGGCATCAGAAATACTCGGCTCTCACCGGCTTGCTGACACGCAGAGGCGCGAGCACTTTACGAAGCTGCCGCTCAGCGGGACTGGCTGCCGGGAGGCCTAAAATGCCTTCGCGCGCAAGCGTGGAGCGCCTCGGCTCAGGGACCATGAAATCGTCGACGAGTAACGCGGCCACCATGGCACTGATGATGTCGTCGTAGAGCTCGTCAATGCCGGCCTCGAAGTCGAGCGTCACGATCTCGAGCGCTTCCAGTTGCTTTTGCAGCGAGAGACAGCGTTCCGCGATCAGGTCCCCGTCCTCCGCTGACAGGCTGTTGCCCACCGCCAGCACTCCCAGCTTGCGTGCTATCCGTTCCTTCATCAGTGCAAATGACACGGACACGGAACCTCCCGGAATTCAACAGTCCCTTGGCGACAGAGGCTGGCACGTCCTTGCACCAGCCTTGTGTGGCTGCGATAGAGCCGTAGCCGGAGAAATACCCGGACCACGGCTCATCGCCGATCAGTTCCAGAATCATCCGTTGGCCATCAATACCGTGAGGTTGAACACGCCCGCCGCCGGGGTGGTCGCAACCGTCGTGACATTGATCTGGACCTTGGTGACAGCAGTGGTCACCACAGGAGCCGGGGAAACGCCCCAGAACGCGGAACCCGCTCCCGAGCCGGTCGTCACCGAAGTGGTGATGTCCGTCGTGGTACCGCCGACTACAAACTGGATCTTGTAGACGAGGGCGGAGGCCGCGAGAGAGGCGGTGCTGACGATGAACCCGAGAACGGTCACGCCCGCGGGGATGTAGCCCAGTTCCACGATATCCCCCACGTCATCGAGAGAAGTCGTGGCAATGGAGGCCGTGAAAGTCGTGCCTTGAAGCCCAGTCTCATAGGGCTTGGGAATGAGGTGCGCAGCCGATGCCGCCACCGCAACAGTACTTGCAGTCATGTCTCAATCTCCTAGGGTGGTGGTGGATCAAGCGTCGCCGACAGCGGACGCGTACACAGTCAAAACGCCGTTGTCCTTCGGGGTAGCGGTGTCGGTCGCCGCAGTGCCGAACTGGATCTTGCCGACCTCGTAGATCTGCTGAATGGCGATACCATTCTTGGTCTTGTAGTCCATCTCCTGGGTACGCGTGTTCCAGCGCTGGGCCAGTCCATAGCCAAGAGCCTGCGCACCGCAGAGGTAGCCCTCGCCCACGTCGATTGAACCGCCGCCGAGTGACAGCCACTTGTTCTGGCTGAGTTCGGGGATCTCCCGCACGATCACGCCGTCCCAGATGATGTCGCCATCGGTGAAAAGCGGATTGTCCGTGCCACGCTCCAACGCGTATTGCCGAGACTGCACGATGTTGGTGTCAAGCTTGAGATCGCGGAACATTTCCGAGCCCACGAACATGACATACCATTCCTCATCACCATTCACCTTGATGGGGCGAATCTTCGGGGAGGCCGTCTTTGCCAGGCGCTTTGCAACGGATACCATGGAAGCGCTGAGCTTGTCGTTCGTGGAATCCACCGTACCCAACGCGGTTGCGAAGACACCAGCCGAGTAGTTGGAGTTCAAGGCGCCGAACAACACGCGATCCTTGTTCTCGACGAGCCACGCATTCAATGCTGTGGCGTTTGCGGTCTGGAATGCAGACGTGTTACCGCCTGCACCGGCTACAACCGCATCCTTGGAGGCCAGAGCTGCAATGAAGCGGTCCCGGGTCTGCTCCAGCGACCAGTTCATGAGCACCGCCTTACCGGCGTTGCGCAGATCCACCGCAGTGGCCTGCTCTTCGTACTCCGCCACCACGACGCCGTGGCGGTAGAGATTGACCGTGAGCGGCCAGGAGCGCTGGCTCAGATCTTCTTCGAAGCCTTGGAGAGTCTGGTTGTTCTTCTTGCCCGCGCCGGCCAGTCGGTTGATGAGCTCGAAGTAGATGGTATCGCCGGGCTTCTTGGTGAGGACTTCCTTCACCTGGACGATGGCGTTCTCGTCGGTGCCCATGTAGCGTGCGAGTCGGTTTCCGCGGATATACTCCACGAAATAGTTATCGTCCCATTGCTTGACTCGCAATGCACTGGGAACAAGGGTATCGGCCATTTCTAGCTCCTAGAAGCGTTTCGTAAAATCTGATTGAGCGGTTTGGGGCCTTGGTAGACCTCCACCGGAGGGGGTGAGGCATCGGAGTTGAGCGAGGTGGGGACGGCCGGTGTGGCCTTGTACTTCGCTTCCAACTCCGCGCGCAGTCGGGTTTCGATGTCCTTCTCGAGCTTGGCGCGATAGGCGGTGAAATCGCCGTTCACGTCTTTCAGCTCGCGGATGCGCAGACCTTCGCGATAGACGAATTCCGCCGGATTGCGCTCCTGACGGATCTGCGCCCAGAGCGCCGGATTGGTGTTGGCCGCCTCGACGAAGACCTCGCGAACGGCATCAAAGTCGGTATGTTTCTGACGGACGATTTCCTCTGTCAGATTGCACCGCTCTATGAACAGCTCTTCGCGGATCTGCTCCTGCGTGCTCTTCAGGGCGCCGGGCAGATCCGACCAGGGGTCGACCGGCTGTTTGGGTGTCTGAAGCTCGCGTAGCTTCGCTTCGAGGGCCTGGCGCTTCTCGCGCTCTTCCCGCATCGCTTTCTTGTAGGCGGCTGTTTCAGGAGACTCGACCGGTTGTGCGGGTGCCGCAGGGGCGGCAATAACCGGGGGAGTTTCAACTTTAGGCGGCTCGGTGACCGGGACAACCGGCTCCGGGGTTTCCGCTTTCTGCTGAACAGGGGGTGGCGTGGCTTCAGCCTTTTCAGGCTCGGCAGGCGTCGCCGTTACAAATCGCCCTTTTTCATCGCGCGCACGTTCACCGACCAGCTCTTCAATAGCAGCCAT
>Ga0268266_10003510_pt1 | contig 15572 bp, 15 predicted proteins | sample KBSS13metaG_FD_190356 | JGI IMG/M metagenome (GOLD analysis project Ga0268266, IMG submission 190356) | Switchgrass rhizosphere microbial communities from Kellogg Biological Station, Michigan, USA - KBS S1-3 metaG (SPAdes) (version 2) | ecosystem: Host-associated > Plants > Roots > Rhizosphere...
CACTCGCTGGTGCGTCAGCGCGCCGGCCTCGAAGTCGAGGAAATCGGCGCACCGATGGACGTGCTGTGGTTTCGCGCCGGCAAACGCGAGAATGAAACCGAAAACCTGTTTGCACGCGTCGATCCCGGCAAGATGATGGTGACCTTCGATCGCGGCGACTACTGGCAATGCGCCTACGTCATTTCCAAGGGACAGTACGAGGCGGTGAGAGCGAGGGGACTGCCCGCTCTGCTCGATGACATCGTGCGGATGGCGCCGATCCTCAAATCGGGATTGTCTGAGGTGAAAAGCTGGGACGACGTCAAGCTGCTGACGGTTGCGGTCAACCGGCTGACGCGCTGGACGCGGCCGGGGCTGTTGTGCATCGGCGACGCCGCGCATGCGATGTCGCCGATCGGCGGCGTCGGGGTCAATCTCGCGGTGCAGGACGCGGTCGCGACCGCCAATCTGCTGGCGTCGAGGTTGGCGAGCGGCTGCCCGTCGGACGACGAACTCGACGCCGTTCGCCAGCGCCGTGAGTTTCCAGTGAAGATGACGCAGCGGATGCAAGTCGTCGTTCAGAACAACATCGTCAACGCCGCGCTCAAGCCCGGCAACCAGCCGCTGAAGGCTCCATTGGTGATGCGGCTGATCACGGCCGTGCCCTGGCTGCAGGGCATCACGGCGCGATTCGTCGGGCTGGGCGTACGGCCCGAGCATGTTCAGTCGCCGGCGATCGGCTGAGTGTCGACCACGCAGCAAAAAGCCCCGGCTTGCGCCAGGGCTTTTGTTTCTCGGTTCGCGACGAGATCAGTACCTCGCAACCACGGGGCCACCCCAGCCGAAGCGATAGTTTACGCCGACCTTCACAAGGTCAACGGTCTGCTTGACGTCATACTGGAAGGCGACGCAGCCGCAGCCCGGCAGTGGCTGAAGCGTCTCGGTCTCCCTGCCGAAGTCGAGATGGTTGTATTCGGCCTTCACCGACCAGTTGTTGGCGAAAGCGTATTCGACACCAACGCCAACCATCCAGCCCCAACGGGTCGCGTCAGTCGATTGAACCGTCAGGCCGGTGCCGGTCAAGGTGGTGAAGAAGCGGTCGTCGGCAACGGCTGCGCCGCCCTTTGCGTAGAACAGCGCCGGTCCGGAAGCGATACCAACCCGGCCTGCGAACGTGGCGAGCGCTTCGGTCTTGGAGTTGTTGGTCAGCAGTGCATTGATAGGGCTGGGGCCGTTTGAAGCGCGCAAGTCGGTCCAGCTGCCGTCGACTTCGACGCCGAGCACCCAAATTCCGGTTTGATAGTTGACGCCCGCCTGGGCGCCAGCCAGCCAGCTCGAGCCGGTATGGCTGCCCGCAAACGCGGGACAGGGAAGGCCGCATCCGCCATTGGCGAGGTTGAGGGCCGAAGCCGGTGCGACCCAGTCATTGTCAAACCATGCGCCACCGCCGTGAACGCCGATATAGAAACCGGTCCAGCTGAATACGGGAACGGGAGGCACCACGGGTGCGGCCTTGACGGCCATGTCGGCGGCGGAAGCTGTCCCGGTGAACAGCGCGAATATGGCAGCGGCGGCAAATGCAAACTTTCTCACGAAGCGCCCCTTCCTCTAATCAATTCGTTGCTGACGACTTGAAATCCCGGGCATTCTAGGCCGGAACCGGCCAATCGTCCGTCACCCGGATGCCACAGCGGTGTACAATCGATACGGGTATCGGGCAGAGCATTCGCGAAATTGGACTCTGCATCGGCCAGACCGATATCGCAGGGGTACGGCGGCCATCCGCTTCAGCACATGCAACCCAAAGCCCCGCACGATGCACGGTGCCGGCGAATACGGGATCGGGTTCGCAGACGCAGTGGCACAACGGCTGGACCGTCGGCGGCGGCTGGGAATACGGCATCACCGCGAACTGGATCGTCGGACTCGAGTATGACTATTCGCAATTCGAGCGGAAGACCTACCAGCTCGCTGGCGCGGCGGCTCCGGCCGTCTACACCTTCGATGCCAAGCCGCGCGACATTCAGTCGGCCGTGGTCCGTCTGAGCTACAAGTTCGGTGCCCCGGTCGTCGCGAAGTACTGATCAGCAACGAATATCCAGACGAGGAAGCCCCGGCGCAAGCCGGGGCTTTTGCTTTGAGTGGAGAAGGCAAACCCGTCTTCCGATTCCCGCCTAACCCATGATCGAGAATCCGCCGTCGACGGGAACCGCTGACCCCGTGACGAAGTCGGACGCGGGTGAGGCGAGGAACACTGCGATCCCGGCAAAATCATCGATGGCGCCCCAGCGCGCCGCGGGCGTTCGCCCCAGCACCCGGTCGTGCAGGCCGTCGATTTCCTTGCGGGCGCGCTTGGTCAAATCCGTATCGATCCAGCCCGGCAGCACGGCGTTGGCCTGGATGTTGTCGGCGGCCCAGGCGCAGGCGCAGGAGCGCGTGAACTGAACGATGCCGCCTTTGCTGGCGGCATAGGCCGGCGTGAAGCTGGCGCCGAAGATCGACATCATCGAGCCGATATTGATGATCTTGCCGCCGCCCGCTGCCTTCATGGTTGGATAGACTGCCTGCGAACACAGGAAGGCGCTGGTGAGGTTTGTCTGGATCACGCTGTCCCATTCGGCGATGTCGAGCGCGTGCGGCGGCTTGCGAATATTGATGCCGGCATTGTTGACGAGGATGTCGATCCGGCCGAGTTCGCGGGCGACGCGGCTGACCATGGCTGCAACCGCGGCCTTGTCGGTGACGTCGGCGGTGACCGCAATCGCCCGGGCACCGCCTTGCACAAGCTCTGCGACCGCTGCGGTGGATTTTGCCTCGTTGCGGCCGACCACCGCGATCGCCGCGCCGGCTTGTGCAAGGCCCCGGGCCATGCCGAGCCCGATGCCGCCATTGCCGCCGGTGACGATGGCTACCTTGCCGGAGAGATCGAAGGGGCCTGTGTTCATGGTGGTTGTCCGTTTGCTGGGGTGAATGTGTTGGTGAGGCCTCGTGGTCCCGGGGCGGCGCCAGAGCACGTCTCGCCACGAGGGTTAGGGCTTGGCGGACTAGCCTAGCGGTTGCCCTGCCAGATCAGGATCAGGCCGACGGCGCCGAGCACCGCGCCATATCCGGCCCATTGCAGTTGGTTGACCATGAAACTCGATGGCGGCCAACGAATCGCGCCGGTGCCCTGGCCGATCCACAGCAAGCCGATCGCAAGCGCCAGAAAGCCGATGATCGAGAGCGATCGGGCCATGGATTCCCCCCTGTTGCCGGCTCGGCCATGGATGCCGCCGCGCCTTGTCGTGGGCCGTTCCCCAGGAGATTGTTGCCTGCGGCGGCCATGGGTTCCGATCGAATACAAACCTGGCAGGCTTCGCAAGGCCGGACGTCGTTGCACTGCGGTCTCCGCGGGCATCAAGGAGCACTGCGCAGATGATTCTCCCGGTTGCACTCGTCCATGTGTGCCCACCTGGCGTGGCCGCATGATGCGGATTTGCGCGGTTTCGAGCGGAAATCGCGGGGGGCTCGGTATGGCGGAGGCGATGGGCTGGCGTGACGTGCGCGGACGATGACAGATCCCGGCTGGTCCGAGATCGAGCGTTGCGGCGCGCGTACCGGTGGCTGAAGTCCGGAGCGGGTGGTGGCCAAGATAGTTCGAAAAAAGATTCCAAAAGTCCGAGCAACAAAAAAGCCCCGGCGACGCCGGGGCTTTTAAGCTGCGATCTAGCAGAGATCAGTACTTGGCAGCGATCGGAGCGCCACCCCAGTTGAAGCGGTAGACCAGCGAGGTGCTGATGGTCTGGACGAAGGGCCGGAACGTGATGTCGCGACCGAACAGGGCGTTGGTGCCATCGACCCGCTCATTCAGGCGCTTGCTGTCAAGATAGGACGCGCGGTATTCGGTCTTCATGAACCAGCCAGGAGCGTTGAGCCCGAAGATGTTCAGGTTGTTCTCGACACCGCCACCGACGAACCAGCCTTGGGTATTGAAGCTGTCGGTGTGCAGGCCGGACGGCAGTCCAGTGGCGGAGCCCAGCAGGGTGCTGCCGGTCCAGTAGGTCCCGGTGTAGCCACCGTTGACGTAGGACAGAACGTTCGGAGCGACGAGATAACCAACGCGAGCGCCGGCTGCCCAGGCGGTTTCCATCTTGGTGGTGCCGACGATGCCAAGCGGAGCAATGCCCGCATCACCGATATTGCCCTTCAGGCTGCCGAACGTGCCGTCGCCGAAGATACCGAACACCCAGGCTGCGCTCTGCCAATCGTAACCGGCACCGACCGTGCCGAACCAACCGTCGCCGCCAGTGCGGGTGTTGGTGCAGATGATGCAAGCGCCCGTCGCGGTGCTGTCCACGCCGCCGTTAGCCGACCAGATGCCGCCGCCGCCACCGCCGAAGATGTAAAAGCCAGTCCAGTTGTATGCGGGGGCCACCGCGACAGGAGCCTTGGTGTAAGGCCGGGCCGCGAGGTCGGCAGCCGACGCCGATCCCGTGAATGCCGCCAGCGCGGTCAGAGCGATCACCAACTTCTTCATTTTCAAATCCCCAAGTCTTGAAGCGTCTATTCCGACCGCTCTGCGAAGCGCGAGCACCCGATTCCCAAAATCCGTAGTCTGACTATAGCCAGTTCCTCCCAAAAAGCTGTTGCGGGGGAAGCACAGCGACCGGAAAACGAATGTCGGGGAAATGCCCGGGAAACGAGCAATTTCGGGCGCTTACCGGCCAAAACTGCCGGAAAACGCCCGAAAGTCGCCCCGAACGGTAAAATCACACGTCCAGCAGGTCGTCGCTGGCAAATTCCGCCTTGTCGGAGATAAAGGCGAATCTGGCCTCGGCCTTGGTTCCCATCAGCCGCTCGACCGAATCGGCGGTGCCCTCGCGATCGTCGGCCAGAAGCACCACGCGCAACAGCGTTCGCTTGGCCGGATCCATCGTGGTTTCCTTGAGCTGCGCCGGCATCATCTCGCCGAGACCTTTGAAGCGGTTGACCTCGACCTTGGCGTTGGCATTGAACTCGCTCTTCAGGAGCGCGTCCTTGTGTGCCTCATCGCGGGCATAGACCGACTTGCTGCCGTGGGTGAGCTTGAAAAGCGGCGGCACCGCAAGAAAGAGGTGACCTTCGTCGATCAGCCGCGGCGTCTGGCGGTAGAAGAACGTGATCAGCAACGAGGCGATATGCGCGCCGTCGACGTCGGCGTCCGTCATGATGATGATGCGCGAATAGCGCAGGTCTTCTTCGCGGTAATGCGCCAGCGTCCCGCAGCCGATCGCCTGCATCAGATCGGAAAGCTGCGCATTGGCGGTCAGCTTGTCCTTGCCGGCGGAGGCGACGTTGAGAATTTTTCCGCGCAAGGGAAGAATCGCCTGGGTCTTGCGGTCGCGCGCCTGCTTTGCGCTGCCGCCGGCCGAGTCGCCCTCGACGATGAAGAGCTCGGAGCCTTCGGTCGCAGTGTTGGTGCAGTCGGCCAGCTTGCCGGGCAGACGCAGCTTCTTCACTGCGGTCTTGCGTGACGTCTCCTTTTCCGCGCGGCGGCGCAGCCGTTCATCGGCGCGCTCGATGACGAAATCGAGCAGCTTGTTGGCCTGCAGGGGATTGCCCGACAGCCAGTGATCGAACGGATCCTTGATCGCCTGTTCGACGATCTTCTGGGCTTCGGCGGTAGCAAGCCGGTCCTTGGTCTGGCCCTGGAATTCCGGCTCGCGCACGAACACCGAGAGCATCACGGCAGCGCCCACCATGACGTCTTCCGACGTGACGGGCGCGGCGCGCTTGCCTTGGCCGATGCGCTCTGCGTGGTCCTTCAGGCCGCGCAGCATCGCACTGCGCATGCCGGATTCATGGGTGCCGCCGTCGGGCGTCGGCACCGTGTTGCAGTAGGAGGAGAGGAAGCCGTCGGCGTCCGCCGTCCAGGCAACCGCCCATTCGCAGGCGCCATGAGCGCCATTGCGTCCCGATTTGCCGGAGAAGATGTCCGGATGCACCAGCGTATCGGCGTGGACAGCGGCGGCGAGATAGTCCTTCAGACCGCCGGCGAAGTGAAATTCGTCCTCGGCGGGCACCTCGTCGAGGCCCTTCAGCAACTCCGGATCGCAACGCCAGCGGATCTTCACGCCGCCGAACAGATAGGCTTTCGAGCGCGCCATTTTGAACAGCCGCTGCGGCTTGAACGCGGCCTTGGCGCCGAAGATCTCGGTGTCGGGCTTGAAGCGAATCCGGGTGCCGCGGCGGTTGTTGATCTTGCCGAGATCCTGCAGCTTGCCTTTGGGATGACCGCGCTCGAACGACATCTTGTAGAGCTTCTGTTCGCGCGCGACTTCGACCTCGAGCAGCGAGGAGAGAGCGTTCACAACGGAGACGCCGACGCCGTGCAAACCGCCCGAAGTCTCGTAGACCTTGGAGTCGAATTTGCCGCCGGAATGCAGCGTGCACATGATGACTTCGAGTGCGGACTTCTTCGGAAACTTCGGATGTGGATCGACCGGAATGCCGCGGCCGTTGTCGGTGATGGTCAAAAATCCGTCGGCACTCAGTTCCACCTCGATGAACGAGGCATGGCCTGCCAGCGCCTCGTCCATCGAGTTGTCGATGACCTCGGCGAACAGATGATGCAGCGCCTTTTCGTCGGTGCCGCCGATATACATGCCGGGGCGCCGGCGCACCGGCTCAAGCCCTTCCAGCACCTCGATGTCGGCGGCGGTATAGCCGGCCTCAGCGCTGCTCGTCCGAGCGGCGGCTTTGGCCGGAGCGCGGCCCTTGGGTTCCCCGAACAGGTCGTTGGCGGATTTAGGTTTTGCTGCTGATTTCAATGGCTTGGACATGGCTCTTTAGGTGTTGCGCGCGGCGTGGCGTGCCGAATCGGTTACGCTGACTATGCCACGGATGGGCTCAAAAAGTGACGGCCAGGGCGGAAAGCCTGGCGGCCGGGAGTTTCACAGCCGACCCTGCGGTTCCACAATTTCTCAATGCCAGCGCGGGCTGCCCCTTGCATTCGCTTTAGAGTTGTTCGAAAATTTTGACGGGCAGGGGAAGCGTCAAAATGATCATAAGGCTATTGCTGGTCGTCGCAATCGCGGCGCCATGTGTTGGTTGCGCGTCCGTGACGCGGGGAACGACTGAGAATATTTCCATTTCGAGCACGCCGGCGGGAGCGACGGCCGAGGTTACCGGGCTGGAAGTTCCAACGGCTTGCGTCACTCCGTGTGTGGTTCAGGCGAAGCGGAACGCCGATATCACCGTCACGGTGAGCAAGGAGGGATATGAGCCCCAGATCATTCCCTTGACCAAGGAGATCCCGGGTACTGGCGCGGCGGGTTTCGCGGGCAATGTTCTGCTCGGCGGCGTTGTCGGGATGGGCGTCGATGCCGCCACCGGCGCTGCACTGGATCACAAGCCGAATCCGGTCATCGTGACCCTGCAACCGGTCGCCCCGCAGGCACGCCGACCGCGGCCGCCGAGACGAGCGCCGCCACCGCAGAGCTGAACGGATTTGAAGCTTCTGGATATCCCGGGCTTGGCGCCAGCGGACCTGGCATCAGGTCCGTCTTGGCACGCGAAATTGGTGCGATACGGAGCACGATACCATCCGGACCCGGGTACGCCGCCCGTTATCACAGCCCGTGCCAGCCTTTGTGACTTGAAGTGGCGCAATCAGGCGGATTACCTGTCGCAAGCCTTGAATCGATTAAAAATTCAACGGCACAAACGGGGCGGGGAAGGCGTTTCAGATCATGCAAGATTTTGCGCGCGCTTTGGCTGATTTCGTGCGCGACAATCAGGCCTGGGCCGCTCCCATCGTCCTGATCCTGGCGTTCTGCGAATCGCTTGCCTTTATCTCGCTGTTGGTGCCGGCGTGGGGTGCGCTGGTCGCGATCGGTGCGCTGATCGGTGTCAGCGGCATCAGCTTCTGGCCGGTCTGGCTGGCCGGCGGACTCGGCGCGGCGCTTGGCGACTGGGTCTCCTATTGGTTTGGCTACCGCTACAAGGAACACGTCGCCGAGATGTGGCCGCTGTCGCGCTACCCCGAGATCCTGCCGCGCGGCGAGGCATTCGTGAAAAAATGGGGCGTGCCCTCGATCTTCATCGGCCGTTTCTTCGGACCCCTGCGCGCCTCGGTGCCGCTCGCCGCCGGCATTTTCGAGATGTCCTACTGGCCGTTCCAGATCGCCAATTTCGTCTCGGCGCTGGTCTGGTCGGCGGTGCTGCTGTTGGTCGGCGACGTGATGGGGCAGCTCGCCGAATGGCTGTGGCGGGCAGCGTAGGGCCGGCTGGAATAAGCTGACGACAGGGGTGTTAGCCCAACGTATCTGGACCGGAGCATCTTCGCATTGCGGTCGTCTGCACGTCGTCGCGTCATAGCAGAATCGCTGATAGCTTCCGCGGCCACAGATCCAGGGGCACCGATCAAAGCGGGCGAACCCCGCGAACCGCATCCATCGTCTCACAGGGAGGACATCATATGGAATTGACACGACGTCACGCACTCGCAGGCGCCGCGGCGCTCGCCGCCACGCCGCTCTTGCCGCAAGCGCCCGCTAACGCCGCAGCGCCGATGGCCGATAAACAGGCACCTAGTTTCTATCGTTACAAGGTAGGCGACGTGCAGGTGACCGTTATTTCCGACGGCGTGAATACGTTCGCGCTCGGCGATAGCTTCGTCCTCAACGCGAAGAAGGAGGAGGTCGCCGCCGCCCTTGAGAAGGCCTACGTGCCGAAGGACAAGGTCAGCATTCAATTCGGGCCGCTGGTAATCAATTCAGGCGGCAAGCTGATCGTTCTCGACACCGGCAACGGACCGGGCGCGTTTGCATCGAGCAAGGGCGCTGTCGGCCAGTTCGCCAGCAACATGGCCGCGGCCGGCTTCGATCCGAACGCCGTCGACATGGTGGTGATCTCGCATTTCCATGGCGACCACATCAACGGCCTGCTCAATGCCGAGGGAAAGCTCGCATTCGCCAACGCCGAAGTGCTGGTGCCGTCCGTCGAGTGGAAATACTTCATGGACGATGGCGAAATGGCCAAGCAGACCGGCGAGCGCATGCCGGGCGTGTTCAAGAACGCACGCCGGGTATTCGAAGCCGGGCTGAACAAGAAGGTGACGCCCTATGAGTGGGGCAAGGAAGTCGCTCCCGGCCTGCTCGCCGTCGAGACCGCCGGCCACACGCCGGGCCACACTTCCTACGTGCTGTCATCGGGCTCGGGCAAGGTGTTCATCCAGTCCGACGTCACCAACATTCCCTACCTGTTTGCGGCCAACCCCGGTTGGCACGCCTTCTTCGATCAGGATCCCGCCATGGCCGAGAAGGCCCGCCGCAAGACCTACGACATGCTGGTGGCGGACAAGCTCCAGGTGCAGGGCTTCCACTACCCGTTCCCGGGGCTCGGCAACGTCGAAAAGGACGGCAGCGGTTATCGGGTAATCCCGGCGCCGTGGAATCCGGTGATCTGAGCCAGGATGGCATTCCGGGCTGGTCCGCAGGACCCGGCCCGGAATCTCGAGATTCCGGGTTCGGCTATTTGGGCCGCCCAGGAACGACCGGTACACCTTGACGAAAAGCCGGCGCGGCCCTATAGCCGCGCCAATGACTTTCGCCGCGACCATGACCATCGCTCGCCGCCGCCGCATTTTCGCGGTATGGGCGGACGTCTGCGTTTAAGATCGTCGCCTCTGCCGCCGGATCGGGTCCCGCGGCTTCTTCCTTTTCCAGAAATCGCGGTCTGAACTGGCGGCTCCTACGTCAAGCAGGAGTTTGAGATGTATACGCCTCCACCGTTCAAGTCCGACCGCGCCGCGAGCCTTGCGTTCGCGGAAGCGCGCGGCTTTGGCCTGGCTTGCGCGTGGGACGGCAAGAAGCCGGTCGCCTCGTCGCTGCCATTTTATCTGACCTCAGCCAATGACGGCACGCCGCGCGCAGCGTTTCACGTCGCGCGTCACAATCCGCTGGTAAAGCTTGCCGACGGAACGACGTCCTGGCTGCTGGCCGTCACCGGCGCGGACGCCTATGTTTCGCCTGACTGGTACGTCTCGCCGGACCAGGTGCCGACCTGGCTCTACCAGGCGGTGCACCTGAGCGGTCCGGTGCGGGCGATGTCCGAGGACGAACTCGCCGAGCAGATCGAGACGCTTAGCGCCAAGTTCGAGGACCGGCTGCTGCCGAAGAAGCCGTGGCTGTCGTCGAAGATGACTGCCGGGCGGCTGGAAGCGATGAAGAAAGCGATCGTGGGCCTTGAGATGACGGTTGAAGAGGTCGAGGGCAGCTTCAAGCTGAACCAGCACAAGTCCGAGACCGACTATGCAGCGATCGCGGGGTCGCTGGCCGCGCAGGCTGAAGCCGGCGCGCAGCAGATTGCGCATTTGATGAGAGAGGCGCGTCCCAACGTGTTTGCAAACCAGGATGCGTCTGCCAATGAAACGAACAAGCTCGAAAGGACCGTGCCATGACCCTCACCGACAGCCATCAGTCCAAGACCGCCGGCGCCGCCGCCAAGCCCGCCGTGTTCGTCGACGGCGCCTCCGGAACGACGGGCCTCGGCATTCAGGAGCGCCTTCGGCTGCAGAACGACGTCGTGGTGAAGAACATCGCCGAGGAGAAGCGGAAGGATGCCGGTGCCAAGCGGGCGCTGATGGAGGAAGTCGACCTCGTCATCCTCTGCCTGCCTGACGATGCCGCGAAGGAAACCGTTGCCCTGATCGACAGCATGGGCGCTTCGGCTCCCAAGGTGCTCGACGCGTCGACGGCTTTTCGCGTCGCCAGCGACTGGACGTACGGCTTTCCGGAACTCACGCCTGACCAGGCCGACAAGATCCGGACTGCGAAGAAGGTCTCCAACCCCGGCTGTTATCCGACCGGCGGCATCGCGCTGCTGCGGCCGCTGGTCGATGCGGGTTTGTTGCCCACCGATTATCCGGTCACCATCAACGCGGTCAGCGGTTATTCCGGCGGCGGCAAGACGATGATCGCGAATTTTGAGGATGGCAGTGCGCCGGCCTTCGAATTGTACGGTCTCGGCTTCGAGCACAAGCATCTGCCGGAGACGCAGCTTTACTCAAAGCTGACGCGGCGGCCGATCTTCGTGCCGTCGGTCGGCAATTACCGGCAGGGCATGCTGGTCTCGGTACCGCTGCATCTCGACACGCTGACCGGCAAGCCGAGCGGGTCAGACCTGCACGCGGCGCTGGCGAAGCGCTACGCCGGAAGCAAGTACGTCTCGGTCATGCCGCTCGAAAACGCGGCTACCAAGGGTGGGAAACTCGAGCCCGAGGGACTCAACGAGACCAACAAGCTCGAGCTCTACGTCTTTGCCAGCGAGAAGCATCGTCAGGCGGTGCTGGTTGCCCGGCTCGACAATCTGGGCAAGGGCGCCTCGGGCGCAGCCGTGCAGAACATGCGGCTGATGCTGGGCCTGACCGACAAGTAGCCAAGCGCGGATTACCGCGAGGGGAGTGCGGTGGACGAAGCGACTTTGCAGTTCTACCGCGGCAACGCCGAAGCCTATGCCGGGCGCGAGATCACCTCGCGTCAGGCGCGGCTGACGGCGTTTTTGGCGCCGCTCCCGCCCGGCGCTCGCATTCTCGAACTCGGCTGCGGCGCCGGCGGCGACACCGCGGAAATGCTGGCGCGCGGCTTCGATGTTCGCGCAACCGACGGATCGCCGGAAATGGCTGATATCGCATCAAAGCGACTCGGCCGCACTGTCGAGACGCTGCTGTTTCACGAACTCGACGAGGTCGAGGCCTATGACGCCGTCTGGGCCAATGCCTGCCTGCTGCACGTTCCGCGGGACGAGCTTGCTGGTGTTCTGGGATTGATCTGGCGCGCGCTTAGAGCCAACGGCTATTTTTTCGCAAGCTACAAGACCGGCGACGCCGAGGGGCGCGACACGCTTAGCAGGTATTACAATTATCCGTCGCCGGATTGGCTGCGAACCAATTATACAAATGCCGGAAACTGGAGTTCGCTGGCGATCGAGACCGGCGAGGTCAAAGCTTTCGACAATCAATGGGCCAAGATGTTGTTTGTCGTGGCCAGTAAGGGCGGCTGAGGTCCTGTGGGCATCGCGGCCGGCGAAGAAAGAAGCGGCACTTGGAGTCCGGCAAGAAAATCATCGGCGTACTTGTTGTCGTTGCGATCGGGCAGGTGATTGGGTGGGGCACGGTCGGTCTTCTGGCCGTCGTGGGTCGGGAAGTCGGCGCCGATCTCGGCATGGACATTTCGGCTGTGTTTGCCGGCAATTCGATCTTCTATGTCGCTACCGGGTTGTCCGCGCCGTTTTTGGCCAAGGCATTCATCCGGTTCGGCGCCCGGCGTGTGATGATTGCCGGCACGATTGTTGCCGCGCCGGGCTTCGTCCTGCTGTCCAATTCGATCGGGCCCGCATCGTTCTTCGCGGCGTGGATCATCCTCGGCATGGCCGGCAGCGCGACGCTGGCCACCGCCACTTACATCCTGCTCAATGAGATTGCGGGGCGCGCTGCAAGGCGTGCGATCGGCGCTCTGATGCTGGTGACGGGGCTGGCCAGCAGCGTTTTCTGGCCGACCACCTCGTTTCTTTCAGGTGTGCTGGGGTGGCGCGGCACCTGTCTTGTCTACGCCGGGCTGATGGTCTTGGTCTGCCTGCCGCTCTACACGTTCGGATTGCCGCGCCGTACCGAACGGAAGGAGGAGGTCGGATCGCTGCCTTTGTCTGGCGAGTCCCACATCGTCCGGAAGAGCACGTTCTACCTGATCGTGGCGGCGACCGTATTGTGCGCTTTCGTCACCTTCGGCTTTGGCGCGACGATGATCGAGTTACTGAAGGCGGAGGGCCTGTCGCCGACGCAGGCCGTCACCTTCGGTTCGATGCTGGGTGTGATTCAGGTCAGCGCCCGTGGCCTCGACTTTCTCGGTGGCGGGCGGTGGGACGGGATCACGACGGCGCTGATCGCCACCGCAACCCTTGTTCTGGCGATTCTTCTTCTGATGATCGGCGGCGGATCGCACTGGATGATCGCGACCTTCATCCTGCTGTACGGTCTCGGCAGCGGTGCGCTTGCGGTCGCGCGTGCGACCATTCCGCTGGTATTCTACGACAACGTCGAGTTCGCCAAGGCAACTTCGCGCATCGCGTTACCACTCAACCTGATCTCCGCAGCTTCGCCGCCAATCCTCGTCGGCCTGCTGTCGAATTTCGGCAGCGACGCCCTGCTTGGTTTCGGCATGTTGTGCGCGAGCGCGGCGCTTCTGATGCTGTATTGGCTCAGCCGTCACCGTCCGGCCATTCGGCCGATCACCGCCAGCTGAGACGAGGGGCGGCCGAGGCTCAAACTACCTTGAAGATCGCCAGCGCCAGCACCGCCTGCGCCAGGAAGCCGACGGTGAAGGCTAGCGTCCGGAACACCGGCAGGCCGAGCGTATAGACGATCAGATGCGCGACGCGGGACCAGAAATATACGGCGCAGGCCAACACGGTCCATTGGGTGGAATAGTCGAGGTCGTTGAGGATCAGCACCAATGGCGCAAAGATGATCAGGTTTTCGACGGCATTGTCGTGCGCAAACATCATCCGGTTGGCCCAGTCCGCTTGCGGTTTGTCACCGCGCGAAGGGTTCGCCATCGCGCCGGAGAGCCCGCGCACCTGACAGCGGTTGATGATGTAGGGAACCCACAGCAGCCCGGTCAAAATCACGGTCAGAGTCAGCCAGAACAATTCGCGCGTCATTGGTTCCCCCTCAAACGATTTCGAATCCCGGCGCGGGATGCATGATTATACCCAACTACGCGAGTCGGCGCTATGCGCGGACCTTGACGTAGCTGCCGGGCGCGTCCTCGATCGGCGGCATCTCCTCGGAGCCGACGGCGCGCGCGGGCACGCGCTCGGCGTCAAGGTCTTCAAGCCATTTCAGCCAGTCCGGCCACCACGAGCCCTTGTGCTCGGTCGCGTTCTTCATCCAGTCGGCGAGCGTGACGTCCCTGAAATTGTCGTTGGTCCAGTACTGGTATTTGCCCGCCGCCGGTGGATTGACCACGCCTGCGATGTGGCCTGACCCGGACAGCACGTATCTGACCGGGCCACCGAAGAACTGCGAACCGTAGAGCACCGAATCCGCGGGCGCGATGTGGTCCTCGCGGGTCGCCAGATTGTAGACGGGCACCTTCACCTTGGACAGGTCGAGCAGGGTGTTGTCGAGCACCATGCTGCCGGAGGTCAGCCGGTTCTCCAGATAGCAGTTGCGCAGGTAATAGGAGTGGTTGGCCGCCGGCATCCGCGTGGCGTCGGAATTCCAGTGCAGCAGGTCGAACGAGGAGGGCGCCTGACCCTTCAGATAGTTGCTGACGACGTAGGACCAGATCAGGTCGTTGGAGCGCAGCATGTTGAAGGCCATCGCCATCTTGCCGCCTTCAAGAACGCCGCTGGCTTCCATCTCGCGCTCGAGCGTCGAGATCTGATCTTCGTCGACGAACACGAGCAGATCGCCGGCATGGGTGAAGTCGACCTGCGCCGCAAAGAACGTCGCCGAGGTGACGCGCTGGCGCCGCTTCTCGGCGAGCCAGGCCAGCGTCGAGGCGAGCAGCGTGCCGCCGACGCAATAGCCTGCGGTATGAACCTTCATCTCGCCCGTCACCTTTTCGATGATGTCCATCGCGGTGAGCGGGCCCTGCTTCATGTAGTCGTCGAAAGTCTTCTTGCCGAGTTCCTTGTCCGGATTGACCCAGGAGATCACGAACACGGTGATGCCCTGGTCGACGCACCACTTGATGTAGGATTTTTCCGGCTTGAGATCGAGAATGTAGAACTTGTTGATCCAGGGCGGCACGATCAGGAGCGGCGTGCGCAGCACCGTCTCCGTGGTCGGCGTGTACTGGATGAGCTGCATCAGTTCGTTCTGGAAGATGACATGGCCCGGCGTCGTCGCCATGTTGACGCCGACGACGAGGTTCGATGGGTCGGACTGGCGGATGCGCAGCGTGCCGCGGCCGGCTTCGATGTCTTCGGCCAGCATCCTCATGCCGCGAACGAGATTGTCGCCGTTCGAGGCCAGCGTCTCGCGCAGTACCTCCGGATTGGTGAGAACGAAATTCGACGGTGCGATCGCGTTGGTGATCTGCTGGACGTAGAACTCGGCCTTCTTGCGCGTGTGCGGATCGATGCCTTCGGCGTTCTTCACCAGCGCCTGCGCCCATTGCGTGGTGAGCAGATAGAGCTGCAGCACGAAATCGAAAAACTGGTTCGATTTCCACTCCGGATCCTTGAAGCGCTTGTCACGCGGCGAAGGCTCGATCGCAGGTGCCGACGATTCTCCGGCCATGCGGCGCGCCGCAACGCCCCAGAGATCGAGATAGGCCTTGCCCATCTTCGTCTGTAATTCAGCGGCGCGGTCCTTGTCGGAGAGCCAGTATTCCGCGACCGCGGAGAATGTCTTGATGACCTCACCGATCTCGCTGGGCGGCTTGTCCTTCGGTTCGCCGTTCTCGCGCGGCTTGAGATAGGCCGCGAGCGCCTGGCCGCTGGTCTCCATCGCCCTGGCGATATTCATGGCGAAGGCTTCGGCGTTGAAGGTCTTCGGAGCCTCGGTTTCGGTATTTACGTCACTCATATCGGGGACACTATAGCTTCATTCGGGGTTCGTCACCGCG
>Ga0268266_10003515_pt1 | contig 15561 bp, 14 predicted proteins | sample KBSS13metaG_FD_190356 | JGI IMG/M metagenome (GOLD analysis project Ga0268266, IMG submission 190356) | Switchgrass rhizosphere microbial communities from Kellogg Biological Station, Michigan, USA - KBS S1-3 metaG (SPAdes) (version 2) | ecosystem: Host-associated > Plants > Roots > Rhizosphere...
GAGCTGCCGGTCCACATCCGCTCCGGCCCGAAGCTGAAGGCCACGTCCTCGGCGGTCATGCCGTCGCCGTTGTGGAAACGCACGTTCCGGCGAAGCTTGAGCTCGAGCGTGCGGCCGTCGATGCGCGTGAAGCTCTCGGCGAGCCCGGGCTGCAGCGCGAGGTCGCCGGTCCAGGCATGGTCGGTCAGCGTCTCAGCGAAGGTGTAGAAGACGCGCTGGCCGACGTTCGACTGCTCGCGCATCGGCTCGAGCGTGTTCGAGGTCGAGATCTTCTGCACCGCCACGGTGAGGCTCGGCCGGTTGTCCGCCTGGCCGATGGCAAAGCGCGGCAGGGCGGAAGCGCCGGCAAGGCCGAGCGCGAGACGACGGGACAGCAGCATCATGAGCTCTCGCAATTGTTGCGAGCCCTATCTGCGCCAGTCATATGAAGCTGGGATGTCACCGCTTGGGGGCACGGATGAAAAGAGCAGACGTCGTCGAACCGGGCATGGGCTCGGGCCAAGGGTCCGATGATCGTTTGCCGGGCATGCCGGAGAACGGCAGGCTTGCGCGTCTGGTGCGTCACGGCATCGTCCGGCCGGCGCGGTCGGTGCTTCCGAAATCGCTACTCACCACTCCGCCTCCTGCGGCCAGGGCCGGTGCATCCGTTGTGGCTGTGGTGCTTGAAGAACGTCGGAACGGCCGCTGACTAAATCGGTCAATGCTCTTCTCATTGGAGCGCGCCACTCCAGTGGCGCTCGGAGTCATGAGCGCCACTGGAGTGGCGCGCTCCAATGAGGTGAGTCCGGAGGCGCTGTTGCCGGCGACGTTCAGTGGGAATCCGCTCTAAGCGCGGCTCGCCGACGCGGATCCCATGTAGGACAGCACCAGCCGGACAAGCTCGTCCTCGAACGCGCGGCTCTTGAAGAATGGGGCTTCCTCGAGCACGGCAGCGCGGATCGCGCCCATCAGGGCGCGCGAGAGGACGAACTGCTGCTCGCGGCCGAGGCGCGCGAGGCCGCGTTGCGGGACGGCGCCGGCCTGGGCGATGAAGGCGGCGACAGGAGCCATCGTCTCGACCGCCATGCCCTGTGCCAGCACCGCCTGCACCACCGCCTTGCGAGCGCGCTGGCGGCCGTGGAAGGCATTCACGATCGCCCGCACCATGGCGCGGACGCGTTCCTCGGGCGGTGCCTCGACCTCGCCGTGCAGCGCCTTGCCCACCTCCACGATCGCCAGCCGCATCTCGCGCTCGGCGAGGGCGTTCAGCAGGCCGCCCTTGTCCGAGAAGTATTGATAGAGCGTGCCGATGCTGACGCCGGCCCGTTCGGCCACGGCGTTGGTCGTGAAGCCCGCCAGCCCTCCGGCCTCCAGAACCTGAGCCGCTCCTTCGAGAATCGCCGACACGGTCTCCGCGGCGCGCGCCTGCCGTGGCGTTCTGCGTTTTATTTCAACGGGTTGGCGAGGCTTCCCCATGAGGCTCTCCGCGGTCGGAAGGCGAGTACAGGAACATGAGTAATGCTCATATCTTCCCGGTCGTCGAAGGGAAAGGAGTTCGTCATGGAAGCTCTCGGCACGCTCTATCTCGTCCTGCTGCCCCTGGTGCTGGGGGCGGCGCTGATCGAGGGCCTGTGGCTCTCGCGGACGCGGCCCGAAGGCTACGATTGGAAGGAGTGGGCGACCTCGGTTGCCGATCTCACGGTGCGCCGGCTGCTCGCCTTCATTCCCTACAGCCTTGCCACGCCGGTGTTCGCCTGGGCCTACGACCATCGACTGTTCACACCCGACCTCGGCACGGTGGGCGGTGTGCTGCTGCTCTTCATCAGCCTGGAGTTCTTCTATTACTGGTTCCATCGCGCCAGCCACACGGTGCGCTGGTTCTGGAACACCCATTCGGTGCATCATTCGCCCAACCGCTTCACCCTGTCGGCGGCCTACCGGCTGGGCTGGCTCGGCAAGTTCAGCGGCGCCACGATCTTCTTCACGCCGATGGCCCTGCTCGGCTTCGAGCCGGTGACGATCCTGAGCGCGCTGTTCCTGAACCTGCTCTACCAGTTCTGGATCCACGCCGACTGGATCCCCAGGCTGGGCGTGCTCGAATACGTGCTGAACACGCCGTCATCCCACCGCGTGCATCATGCCCGGAACCCGGAGTATCTCGACGCCAACTTCGGCGGCGTGCTGATCGTCTTCGACCGCCTGTTCGGCACCTACGTGGCCGAGCGAGCCGACCGGCCCTGCGAGTACGGCCTGGTGACGCCGGTGACGACCTACAATCCGATCCGCATCAATTTCGAGCCATGGATCGGCATGGCCAGGGACGTGGCCGGCGCGCGGTCCTTGACCGAGGCGTGGCACTACATGTTCGGCGCGCCCGGCTGGCGGCCGGACGGCAAGGGCCTGACGACCCGCGACCTGCGCGCCCAGGCAGGCGTGACCTGATCTCCTTTGAGTGCTCTCCTTCGCGCAACCACAGTGACCACGAAGGAGGCGGCCATGGCCGCTGGGACCGCGCCACTCTGTGGCGCTCATACTCTTCCGGACCGGGAGCCTCCGGCTCGCTCAGGATTCATGAGCGAGCCGGAGGCTCGCGGTCCGGAAGACGAAGAGAAGAGCGCCACGGAGTGGCGCGGTCCCAGCGAAGAGGCTAGAGCTTCGTCGCCCGCAGCTTCAGGAGTGCGATCATCATGTCGATGGTCGGCGTGGCGACGCCCGCCAGCTCGCCGAGATCGGCGATCGAGTCGGCCAGCGCGTCGATCTCGAGCGGCTTGCCGGCTTCGAGATCGGTCAGCATCGACATCTTGTGATGGGTGAGGCCGACGGTGAAGGCGATGCGCTTCTCCTTCGGCGTCGCCATCGCGGCGCCGAAGCGCGCCGCCACCTTTTCGGCCTCGGTCATCATGCGGCGCGCGATCTCGACCGCGCCGGCTGAACGACCGATCTCCCCGTTGCTCGCGCGTGTGAGCACCGCGATCGGATTCCACGTCAGGCTGTTGATCATCTTGGTCCACAGCTCGGCGCGGATGTCGCGCTTCACCGGCGCCTTGAGGCCGGCCTCGCTCATCGCCCGGCTGAGCGCCGTCACCCTGGGCGAGGCCGAGCCGTCGGGCTCGCCGAGCGGCAGGTAGCAGGTCTCGTTCTCGAGCTGCGCGACGCCGGGCGCGGGCACCTTGCCGCCGGCCCAGTAGGCGCAGCCCAACGCGCGCTCGGGACCGAACAGCGACCATTGCCGGCCGCCCGGATCGGAGCGTTTCAGCCGGCTGCCCTCGAACGGGCCGCCGAGCTTGTGGAAGAACCAGTAGGGTGCGCCGGTCGTGGGTGGAACGAGCGCCGTGTGCGGCCCGAGCAACGGCACGATGCCGTCGAGTGCCGCCAGATACTGGTGCGTCTTGAGGGTGACGATGACGTAGTCCTGCGGGCCGAGCTGGGCCGGATCGTCGGTCGCGGGCACGCGGACCGTGAAATCCTCACGCGGCGTCAGGAGGCGTAGGCCGTTCTGGCGGATCGCTGCCAGATGCGCGTCGCGGGCGACCAGGCTCACCTCGATGCCCTTCACCCGCGCAAGGCACGCGCCGATGATTCCGCCGATCGAGCCGGCGCCGTAGATGCAGATCTTCATGGCCGCACTGTGCGGGAAGAGCGAACGAGGGAACAAGCCGCTCGGCCCGGCCGTTCCGACTCCCGAACCCGAACAGGAGCGAAACCATGCCCGTCGAAACCGCCGCCGACTGGACCAAATTCTGGGAGCTGATCAAGGATATCAGGTTCGCGATGTTCACCGCGCACGCGAGCGACGGTCACATGCACTCCCGACCGATGACGACGCAGAACAGGAGTGACGATCGCGCCAATGTCCTGTGGTTCTTCATGTCGCGCAGCAGCGAGCCGGTGCTCGACATCGCCCGCGATGCCAGCGTGAACGTGGCCTATGCCGATCCAGGCAGCGACGCCTATGTCTCCGTCGCAGGCAGCGCCCGCCTCGTCGACGACATCGCCAGGAAAAAGGCGCTGTGGAACACCGGTGCGCAGGCCTGGTTTCCGGGCGGCGCGACCGATCCGGACGTGGCGCTGGTCGCCGTCACCATCGAGCACGTCGATTACTGGGACGTCGACACCAACAAGATGGTCCAGCTCTTCAAGATCGGAAAGGCGGCAATGACCGGCGTGCCGCCGAGGATGGGCGAGCACCGCGAGCTGCATTCGCGCTAGCCGCCTTTCGCCGATGCCCGGTGGCGTCCAGTCCGCCGGGCATCGCGCGGTGCTCGGCTAGTAGCGTCGCGGTGTCGTCGCCGCGCCTGCGCCGGCGCCGACCGCGCCGCCGATCACCGCGCCGGTCAACGGGCCCATGCCGGTCACGGCGCCGATCACCGCGCCGGTGCCCGCACCGATGCCGCCTCCGGTGACGGCACGCTGGCCCCATGTGTCACCACAGGCCGTCGCGGTGAGCAGGATGGCGGCAAGAACGATCGCATTACGCATGAAAGAAGGCTCCCCGTTGGGCTGATCGAGAGCGAGGGGTGCTCCCATTTAGCCATTACGATGCAGATTGAGGCAGAACCCCGGCAAATGGCGTGTCGAAGTTGTGTCCGTGCTAAAGGCGCGACAGGCGCGCCCGAACCTTTTCCAGGAAGGCTGCGCGCGACTGCGCCGTCGAATGATCCATGTCGTAGTGCGCCATGTAGAAGGATCGCACGTCCTTGGCGCAGAGCGGCTTCATTCCGCGCATCAGCACCTTCTTGCCGGCGTTGCCGGCGAACAGGGTCACGACCCACCACGGCGAGCCGTAGCTGGTCACCACGCCGAACAGCTTGATGTTGCGCAGCGCCGGTTCGAGGTGCTTGTCCTTCGGGTCGTAGTCGAAGGCGATGCCCGGACCCCAGACGCGATCGACCCAGCCCTTGAGCATCGCCGGCATCGAGAACCACCAATGCGGGAAGCACAGGATGAGGCCGTCGACCGACTTCAGCGTTTCGGCATGGTCCGCCACCGCGCTGCAGTCGTAGGCCTCCTGCATGTAGGTCTGGCGTTCGTGTTCCGTCATCGCCGGCTGGAAGCCTTCGCGGTAGAGGTCTGTCGCGACGACCTCGTGCCCGTTGGTCCGCAGCGTCTCCACGATCGCCTGATAGAGGGCGTGATTGTAGCCGGTAACGAGCGGATGGCAGTGGACGACCTGGATGCGCATGGTTCGGCAAACGCCTCGTTCTACGCGGAGTTCCGCAACGGCTCCTCATGCTCTTCCGGACCGCGAGCCTCCGGCTCGCGGTCCGGAAGAACTCGAGTCAGATCACCCGCTGCGTGCGTGACCAGATCATGTAGAGTTCGTGCGCCTGGCGGGCGATGGGGCCGGGCTGCAGGTTGCGGCTTTCGTAGCGGCTGACCGGCTGCACCTTGCCGGCGTTGCCGGTGGTGAAGATCTCGTCGGCGTCGTCGAGCTCGGCGATCGTCACCGTGCGCTCGTCGACGCGCACGCCGGCATTGCGCAGCAGGCTGACGGTGCGGTTGCGGGTGATGCCGGCCAGGAAGCTGCCGTTGGGCACCGGCGTGGCCACCACGCCGTCCTTCGCCAGGAAGATGTTGGAGCTGCAGGTCTCGGCCACGTTGCCCGCCGAGTCGAGCACGACGCCGTTGTTGAAGCCGCGCTCGAGGATCTCCGCAACGCCGCGCGAGGAGTTGGGATAGAGGCAGGACGCCTTGGCCATCGTCGGCGCGCTTTCCGGCGTCGGCCGGCGAATGGTGCGGCAGAGGCCCAACGTGAGCGGCGTGCCGGCGCGCATCGGCGAGTGATAGACGCAGAGCAGGAATTGGGTGGAGCCGGGATCGACCGAGATCGGGCCGGGCCCGCCCTTGGTCGCCCAGAACATCGGGCGCACGTAGAGCTCGGCCTTGGGCCCGAAGCGGCGCACGCCCTCGTGCATCAGCGCCAGAATCTCCCCGGCGGTCTTGGTCGGCCCGAGGCCGAGCGCCCTGGCCGAGCGCACCACCCGTTCTGCATGGAGATCGAGGTCCGGTCCGCAGCCCTCGAAGGCGCGGCCGCCGTCGAATACCATGGAGCCCAGCCAGAAGGCGTGATCGCGCGGGCCCAGGATCGCGGGGTTGCCCTCGTGCCACGTGCCGTTCCAGTAGGTGATTGTGTCCATCATATCCTCGGTTGCGGAAGCGGGCGGAAATAGCAGATTCCCATGAGCGCGGCAGCCCTTTTGGCGCTGGCCGCCGCGCTATGTTTCGCCATCGCGCAAATTCTCATCCAGTACGGATTGCGCACCGTCCCGTCGTGGCGTTCGCCGCTCTACAGCATCGGCGGCTCGGCGCTCCTTGCCTGGCTGTTCGCGCTGGTCTTCATCGATTTCGGGCAGTTCCACCTCGAGGCCGCGGCGATCTTCGCGGGCGTCGGGCTGATCTTCCCGGTGCTGGTGTCGATCCTCTCGGTCCGCTCGAACGAGAAGCTCGGGCCGGCGGTCGCGGCGGCGGTCGGCAACGTCTCGCCGCTGTTCGCCGTGCTGGGCGCGGTGATCTTCCTCGGCGAGCGCCCAGGGCCCGGCCAGATGGCGGGATTGGCGATGGTGATCGGCGGCGTTGCGCTGCTCGCGCTACGGGGCGGCAGCGGCGGTCGGCAATGGCCGCTCTGGGTCCTGGCCCTGCCACTCTCCGCCGCTCTGGTGCGCGGCGCGGTCCAGCCCGCGATCAAGACGGCACTGTCGCTCTGGCACGAGCCGATGGCCGCGGCGGCGATCGGCTATACGCTGTCGACGGTGGTCATCCTGCTGCTGGTCGGACGCCGGGCGTGGCGGACCGGGCCGGCCGACCGAAAAGGGGTGATGTGGTTCACGCTGGTGGGCGTGTTCAACGGCGCGGCGACCTTCCTTCTCTATGCGGCGCTCGGCCTCGGCTCGATCACGCTGGTCGCGCCGCTGGTTGCACTCTTTCCGTTGATTGCGGTCGGGCTGAGTCTGGTCTTCCTGCGCGGCGAGCGGCTCCCGATCGTCGGCCTGCTGGGGGTGGTGACCTGCGCGGCCGGAGTCATCGTGCTGCTGCTCGGCCGCTGATCGTGGCGGAAGCTGGGCGCACAGCGGGCGCGAATTCCACATTCGGCAGGGCACGGAAGCAGGCCCCTCGACGTACTTCCTTACAGACACGCACGGGCGCCACGAGCCCGTGCATACAGGAGGCAAGTCATGTTGAAGCGCACCGTATTCACCGCTCTTGCCGCCGCCGCAGTTTCCACGTCGGCGCTGGTTGTCCCGGCGATGCTGACACCGGCGGCCGCACAGGCCATCAATGTCGTCATCGCGACGCCGCCCCCGGCGCCGGTCTACGAGGTGGTCCCCGCGCCGCGCGCCGGTTACGTCTGGGCGCCCGGCTACTATCGCTGGGACGGAGGCCGCCACGTCTGGGCATCGGGCTACTGGATGGCCGAGCGTCCCGGCTACCGCTGGGTCCCCGACCGTTGGGACCACGGTCTGAACGGCTGGTATCACGTCGGCGGCCGATGGGACCGCAACGGCAACGGCGTGCCCGACCGCTACGAGCATCGCGCCGACAATCGCGGGATGGGCGACCGCGACCATGACGGCGTTCCCAACCGCTACGACAGCCGCCCGGACAACCCCTATCGCCGCTAGGTCGTAACGACGCGAGGACCGGAAGCGGGGCGCCTTGGGCGCCCCGCTTTCTTTTTGCTATTCTCCCGGGAATATCTGGAGGACCGCCGTGCCCGCACCGATCACCATCCGACTGCATCCCAACGACAACGTCGTCGTGGCGCGCATGGATATCCTGCCCAACACCAGGGTCGAGGGCGACGTCGCGACACTGACGCGCGTGCCGCCGGGCCACAAGATCCTGGCCCGTGCGGTCAGGAAGGGCGAGCCGCTGCGCAAATACAACCAGATCATCGGCTTCGCGACCGACGATCTTGCGGTCGGCACGCACATCCACACGCACAATTGCGTGATGGGCGACTTCGAACGCGACTATGCCTTCTGCGCCGACGCCCATCCGACCGACTTCATCAGGCCGGCCGCGACCTTCATGGGCTATCGCCGCGCCGACGGCCGCAGCGCCACGCGCAACTATCTCGGCATCGTCACCACGGTGAACTGCTCTGCCGCGACCAGCCGCATGATCGCCGCCAGGATCGAGCCGCTGCTCGCGCAATATCCCAACATTGACGGCGTCGTGCCGCTGACCCACGGCGGCGGTTGCGGGATGGCGGCGTCGGGCCTCGAGATGGACGTGCTGCGCCGCACACTCGCGGGCTACACCCGCCATCCCAACATGGCGGCCGTCGTCATGCTCGGGCTGGGCTGCGAGACCAACCAGATCTCCGGCCTCATGGATGCCGAAGGCCTGCAGGAGGGACCCAAGCTCATCCCGATGGCGATCCAGGACGAGGGCGGCGTGTCGAAGACCGTGATGCGCGCCGTCGGATTCCTCAAGGAGCTGCTTCCCGAGGCCAACGAGGTGGCGCGCGTGCCACTGCCGGTGAGCGATCTGATCCTCGCGCTGCAGTGCGGTGGGTCGGATGGCTACTCCGGCATCTCGGCCAATCCGGCGTTGGGCGCGGCCGTCGATCTGCTCGTGCGGCATGGCGGTTCGGCGGTGCTGTCGGAGACACCCGAGATCTACGGCGCCGAACATCTTCTGACGCGGCGCGCGGTGAGTCGCGAGGTGGGCGAGAAGATCGTGAAGCGCATCAAATGGTGGGAAGATCACTGCGCCCGTACCGGCGGCGAGATGAACAACAATCCTTCGCCCGGTAACAAGGCGGGAGGCCTCACGACCATCCTTGAGAAATCCCTGGGCGCCGTTGCAAAAGGCGGCACGACGAATCTCGTCGACGTGTACGAATACGCGCAACCGATCACCGCCAGGGGGTTCGTCTATATGGATTCGCCGGGCTACGATCCGGTGTCTGCCACCGGCCAGGTCGCGGGTGGCGCCAACGTCCTGTGCTTCACCACGGGCCGCGGCTCGGTGTTCGGCTGCAAGCCGGCGCCCTCTCTCAAGCTTGCCACCAACAGCGCGCTCTATCGGCGCATGACCGACGATATGGACATCAACTGCGGTTCGATCGTCGACGGCGAGGAAACGATTCAGGAGAATGGAAAGAAAATATTTGAACTCATTGTGAAGACAGCGTCCGGACAAAAGACAAAATCCGAAGCCATGGGTATCGGCGACGACGAGTTCGAGCCGTGGAAGATCGGCGCGACGATGTGAGTGCGAGCGTGTGAATATATTGCAACCAACTTGATTGGAAAGCGTTACGTTCCCACATGCGGCCCTACGACTTCACGAACTTGGCCTTGGCTTTGGCGGCCCAGCCCACTGCGGCATCGGACTCTCCCAACGCGCTATTTACCAAATTCTTCGGGTTGTCGCGGTCGATGCAGCGAGCGCAGCCGCTGCACGTTGAGAGTGTTCGTACGTTCTAGGCTAAGGAGACGATGAGATGCCAACCGGTACCGTGAAGTGGTTCAATGCAACCAAGGGCTTCGGTTTCATTCAGCCGCAGGAAGGCGGCAAGGATGTGTTCGTTCACATCAGCGCTGTCGAGCGCTCCGGTATGAACGGCCTCAACGAGGGCCAGAAGATCAGCTACGAGATCGCGACCGAGCGCGGCCGGTCTGCGGCGGTCAATCTCAAGGCGGGCGACTGAGCATTTCGGCTGCTTCTGGAGACGGCGGTGTGACTGTCACACCGCCGCTTCTTTTTCTGCGGCGACGCCACCCTTGAGCGGCGTGCCCATCGCGGCGAACATGGCTGCGGGGCAGTTGGCTCGAGGGAGGGCGTATGTCGGCCGATCTTCACTATTTGCCGCTCGATGAAGTCGCGCGTCGCCTCAAGGCGCGCGCGCTCACGTCGGTGGACGCGACCCGGGCGATCCTCGACCGCATCGATCTGCTCGATCCCAGGCTGAAAAGCTATGCGACCCTGACCCGCGAGCGAGCGCTCGCGGACGCGGCTGCATGCGACGCCGAGACCGCGGCCGGCACGTCGCGTGGGCCACTGCACGGCGTGCCGATCGCGGTGAAGGATCTCTGCAACACCGAGGGCGTGCCGACGGCCGCCGGCATGGCGATCCATCGCGCCAACGTGCCGGCCCGGGACGCCACCGTTGTCGAGCGGCTCAAGGCCGCGGGCGCGGTGATCCTCGGCAAGCTGCAGATGACCGAGGGCGCGTTTGGCGCGCATCATCCCGCCATCGCGGCGCCGATCAATCCCTGGAACGCGGCGTACTGGACCGGCGTATCGTCCTCGGGCTCGGGCGTGGCGACGGCGGCCGGCCTGTGCTTCGCCTCGCTCGGGTCGGACACCGGCGGCTCGATTCGCTTTCCCAGCACCATGAACGGGCTTACGGGCCTCAAGCCGACGTGGGGCAGGGTGAGCCGCGCCGGCGTCTTTCCGCTCGCCGAGTCGCTCGACCATATCGGCCCGATGACACGCAGCGCGCTCGACTGCGCGATCGTGCTCGGCGTCATCGCCGGCGCCGACGACCGCGACCCGACCGCCGCCGCCGTGCCGGTGCCGGACTATGGCGCGGCCATCGCGGAGGGCGTGAAGGGCAAGCGCATCGGACTCCCGGCCGATCTCGCCGGTGTCGACGACGACGGACGGCGCGCGCTCGACGGTGCGATCGAGGTTCTCGGCAGGGCCGGCGCGACGATCCTCGATGTCGCACTTCCTGCGAACTTCAACGACGCCGCCGTCGACTGGGTGCCGCTCTGTGCGGTCGAGTGCGCCATCGCGCACGAGGCGACCTATCCCGCGCGGGCCAGAGAATACGGCGGCGTGCTGGCCGGCCTGATCGAGGCGGGCCGCCGGCTGTCCGGCACCGGGCTCGCCCATCTGCAGTTGCGGCGCGCGGCGATCACGGGGGCGCTCAACCGGCTGCTCGCCTCGGTCGATCTGCTGCTGATGCCGGTGATGCCGCGGGCGGTCTGGTCGCTCGAGGCGCTGGCCGCTGCCGGCCGGGATCCGGAGACCGTCGGGATGCGCCTGCGCTACACCGCGCCGTTCGACATGAGCGGCCATCCGACCCTCACGCTGCCCGGCGGCATGACGCGCGAGGGCATGCCGGTCGGCTTCCAGATCGTGTCGCGCGCCTTCGGCGAGGCCGGCCTCCTCGCCGCCGGCCACGCCTATCAGCAAGCGACCGATTGGCATCTCAGGCGCCCGCCACTGGACGGTTGAATCAGGCCTGCTGTACAACGGTGGATGGGGGTGAAGCAGGGCGGATGATCAAACCTTTCAGGCCAAGCCTGCGACTGAAGCCCAGTATCCTGACGTTGTTCGTGCTGCTGACGGTTCCCGTGCTCGCCGCGATCATCGCGCTGAACTACGTCTCGAACGATCGCACCGCGCGGATCAAGGGCCAGGAGCTGGTCGAGCGGTTTCGCGGCGACGCGATCAACAGCATCCGCGCGATCTTCGATCCGATCAAGTCGATGATCCGCGCGGCCGCCGTCATCGGCGACGAGCAGCCCGACTTCTACGCCGACAATCGTTCGATCAAGTATTTCTACACGATCCTTCAGCACAGCCCGAAGATCGTCAGCGTCTACGTCGGGCTGACCGATGGCTCCTTCCGTCAGGCGCGCCGCATCGACCCGACGGTGCAGATCAATGGCGCGCTGCCGCCGCCCGGGGCGAAATTCGCCTACCGCTGGATCGATCGCAAGGCGGGGGAGGGCCCGGTCGACCGCTATTTGTTCCTCGACGCCAACGGCCAGGGGCTCGGCGTCTCGTCGGGCGTGACCGCCTACGATCCGCGCAACCGCATGTGGTTCCGCGACACCGTCGACTCCGGCGGCCTGTTCATCACCGACCCCGATGTCTTCGCCACCCTGGGCCTGATCGGCTTCACGGTCGCCCAGGCCTTCTCTAACGAAGGCGAGGTGCGGGGCGTCGTCGCCGCCGACATCACGCTCGAAGGCCTGTCGGAATACATCTCCGAATACAAGATCAGCCCCAACGCGCTGAGCTACGTGCTCGACCAGCAGGGCCGGGTGCTCGCGGCGTCGGATCTGTCGAAGACCTACACCAGCGACAAGGGACGGGTCGAGCTGCGCCACATCAGCCAGCTCGACGACGAGCTGCCGGCGATCGCCTACGGTGCGCACCCGCGCAGCGGCGGCGCGACGTTCTACGCCTTCCACCATCGCGGTCGCGAGTACCTTGCCAGCCTCAGCACGCTGCCGCCCGATTTCGGCAAGAAATGGCAGCTCTTCATCATCACGCCGATCTCCGACTTCACCGGCACCTTCGACCGCAACAATCAGTACCTGCTCGTGATCGGCCTGGCGGCGACGGCATTGGCGCTGATCGTCATCTATGTCATGGCCGGCGCGATTTCCGCGCCGCTCGAACGGCTGGCGGCCAAGGTCGTCAAGATTCAGGATCTGCATCCCGAGCCGTTGCCCGTCGTGCGCAGCCAGGTCCGCGAGATCGCCGTGCTGTCCCGCGCGATCGACACGCTCGACGTCGCGGTGAAATCGTTTGCCGCCTTCGTGCCGATGGGATTGGTCAAGGAGCTGCTCGCCACCGACCAGAAGATGGAGCTCGGCGGCCACAGCCGGTTCCTCACCATCTTCTTCTCCGATCTCGAAGGCTTCTCGACCTTGTCGGAGGAGCTGCCGACCCAGACGCTGCTGCTGCGCGTCTCGCGCCACCTCGAGCTGGTCACCCGGTCGGTCAACGAGGAGCATGGCACGATCGACAAGTTCATCGGCGACGGCGTAATGGCCTTCTGGGGCGCGCCGGCCCTGCTCGAGGACCATGCCTGGCGCGCCTGCGTCGCGGCTCTGCGGATCCAGCACGGCATGGTCGAGCTGAACGAGTCGTGGCGGGCCGAAGGCGCGCGGCCGCTGCGGGTGCGCATCGGCATCCACTCCGACGCCGTGCTGGTCGGCAACATCGGCTCGCTGGAGCGCATGAGCTACACCGTGATGGGCGACGGCGTGAACATCGCGGCGCGCCTGGAAGGCATCAACAAGGAATTCAGCACCGGGATCTGCATCAGCCATGCCGTCTTCAAGGAGGCCGGCGAGCGGCTCTGCGTGCGGCCGATCGACGAGGTTGCGGTGAAAGGCCGCCGCGGGCTGGTCCCGGTCTACGAGCTGCTGGGCGCCTACGGTGCCGGCGAGGCGCTGGAACCGGATCCGGACGTGCTGCGCCTCGCCGACCTGACGCGCCTGGCGCACGAGGCGATGATCCGCGAGGACAACGATCTCGCGATCGAGCGCTACCGTGCCGTGCTGTGCGCGTTTCCTGACGATCCGGTGGCCTCGGTGATGTTGAAGCGTTTGGCGGTGCCATGAACGCCGCTTCCGAAGCGGGAAGCCCTGCGATCGTCCCCGCGCTCCGTCCCAGCGAATATACGGCCGCCCTGATCCAGGCTCTCCAGGCCAGCCGCGATCGCGTGCGCGGCGCCCGTGTGCTGGAGATCGGCTCGGGCAGCGGCATCGTTCTTGCGGCGCTCGGCGGCATGGGAGCAGCGGCCTTGTGCGGCGTCGACATCGAGCCCGACGCGGTTTCGGCGGGTCGCCGCCTGTTGCGGGAGCTCGGCCTCGGCGCGACGGCCGAGTTGCATCGCGGCGACATGTGGTTGCCGGTGGCGGGCCGCCGCTTCGACCTCATCGTCGCGAACCTGCCGCACTTCCCGATGGCACCGGCGCCGGTCGCCGACCGCCTGCCGACCTGGAGCTCCGGCGGCGCCGACGGCCGCTGGCTGCTCGATCCCTTCCTCGAAGGCCTGTCCGCCCATCTCGCGCCGGGCGGCCGGGCCCTGGTCTCGCACAACGCCTTCGTCGGCCTCGACCGCTCCCGCGCGATCGCTCACGACCACGGCCTGTCGTTCCGGACCGTCCTGACCGTGCTGGTCTACATCGCCGAACAGAAGCTCGCCCGCATGACACCGGACGTGCTGCGCGTCGAAGACGGGCGGTCGCTTCATCGCTACGGCCCTTATACATTCGGCGAAATGCATATCGTCGAGATTGGCGCAGCGGCGGGATGAGGCGGCCGTTTCCGAACGGCCTGTGGATCGGCCTCCTCATCCTGCTGGCTGCCGTCGCGCCCGCGCGCGCCGAGACGCCCGACGCGGCTCTCGCCGAGCTCCTGACCGAAGCGCGGGCGGCCTGTGCCCAGCCGTCCGACCGGCTGACGCGGATCCTGTGCGGGGGCACCCTGCGCGCCGGCGTGCGCGAATATTATCCCCTGTTCGGTACGCGCGACGGGACGATGCACGAAGGCTACGAGCCCGACGTGGCCCGCGCCATCGCCCGGCGCCTGGGCGTCGAGGCCGGCTTCGTCCGCGTCAATGCCGCGAGCCGCATCCCCCTGCTGGCCGAGGATCGCATCGACTTCGCTATCGCGACCATGGGCCACAATACCCAGCGCGACAGCCAAGTCCGCTTCATCCGGCCGCACTACTATCAATCCGAGTCGGTGCTGGTCGGCCCGAAGGTGCTGCCGATCCACGACTGGCAGGACGTCGCCGCCCGCACGATCTGCGTCACCGTGGGCAACGGCTCGAACGCCGAGCTGGTGTCGCACAATACGCGCCTGATGCTGTTCGACGAAGCGGGCGTCCTGCCCGACCGGTTGAGGGACGAGACCTGCACCTTGGCGGCGCAGGACGACAGCTTCTTCGCGTTCTACTTCACCGACCCGGCATTCGCCGCGCAATTCGAGCAGAAGATGGGCTTTGCCCAGGTGCCGTGGGGCATGGCGGTGGCGCGGACGGGCAGCGACAAGCTGGCCCGGGCGCTCGACCTGGTGAGCCAGATCTTCCATCGCGACGGCGTGTTCCTCGAGATCGCACGCAAGAACCGCATCGGCACGGCCTTCCTCGAGCGTCAGAGAGCCGTCTGGCAGCGCCCCGAATGCAATACGGCAACGGGCAGCACGAACCGGGCCTGCATCCTCCCCGCCCTCGACGCGTCGCTGCAGCCGACGGCCTTCGCGGGCCGGGTCGAGGCGTTCGAGGACTGGTTCGAGAGGAATTTCGGCCTCGACCTCGCCCTGCCGATGCTGAAGACCGTACCGGCCCTGTCGCTGTTCGTGAACGGCGTCGTCAATTCGCTGATCCTGATCGCCGGCGCACTCACGGCGACGCTCGGCTTCGCGATCGCCTTCGGCTTCGCGCTGGGCTCGGAGTGGCGGTTGCTGCGCTGGCCGGCGCGCCTGGTCACCGTGACCCTCCAGTCCTCGCCGATCGTGCTCACCCTGGTGATCGCCGCGGCCTTCGCCAGTGCGATCCTTCCTTATTCGTCCGCGGTGGCGCTCGCCGCCGCGATCCTGGCCCTTGGCCTGAGCAACGGCAGCAATGCCGGCCAGGCGGTATCCGAGGCCGTCGTCAGCCTGCATCACGAAGGCCACGCCTCCGGGATGGACCTGTTCGTCCGCGCGCTCGGCCGCTCGGCGACCTCGATCGTCTCGTTCCTGGTCAATGCCGCCAAGGGCACGCCGATCGCGAGCTTCATCGGGGCGCCCGAGCTCCTGAGCGCGCTGACCGACATCACCTCCTTCTCGAGCGGCCGGGTGACGACCTATTGCCTGCTGCTGGTCTTCTACACCGTG
>Ga0268266_10003516_pt1 | contig 15560 bp, 13 predicted proteins | sample KBSS13metaG_FD_190356 | JGI IMG/M metagenome (GOLD analysis project Ga0268266, IMG submission 190356) | Switchgrass rhizosphere microbial communities from Kellogg Biological Station, Michigan, USA - KBS S1-3 metaG (SPAdes) (version 2) | ecosystem: Host-associated > Plants > Roots > Rhizosphere...
CCTGCAGGATCGAGCCACATCTCTCGGTCAGACGTTGCTGACTTCATGATGCAGCAACTTACGAGTCGCGACTGGGTCGGTCGTGGTGTTTATGTGGGCAATTGACGCGTTACATTGTTTCCATGAGACTTCTCGCCTCGTTCGTGCTCGCGACCCTTCTCGGCTCAGCAGCCCTTGCGCAAAGACCCTCCGTTCCCACTGCACCTGCGCAGCCTCCGCTTGTCGGTTCGCTTGCGGGACATCCTTCCTGGCCGGAAGCGAAACCAGGCGACGTCAACTCCATCGATTCCATCGTTGCTGCTCTTTATGACGTCATCTCAGGTCCGAAAGGGCAGGCGCGTGACTGGGACCGCATGCGCTCGCTCTTCCTTCCCGATGGCCGTCTGATTCCCTCGCGCACTGACCGCAACACCCATCGCACAGACGCCGTTGTGCTGACGCTGGACGGCTACATTCAGCGCGCCAGTCCCCGCATGAGCGCAGAAGGCTTCTTCGAGCAGAGCATTCGCAACCAGGTCGAGCAGTTCGGCAACATCGCTCATGTCTGGAGCACCTACGAGTCGCGTCACGCCAAAGAGGATGCCAAACCCTTCGACCGCGGCATCAACAGCATCCAGCTCATGAAGAGCGGGAACCGCTACTACATCATCGAAATAGTGTGGGACAGCGAGACCCCAGCCTCGCCGATCCCAAAGCAGTATCTTCCCAACCGTTAGGGTTTCGTTGCCAGCACCAGCGGAGACGGCCCCGGAGCCTCCAGAAGCCGCATATCCGTGAAGCCGGCATCCTTGAGCCATGTGCTGATCTCTTCAAAAGAGAACGTATCTCCCTCGTCCGTATTCACCAGCATGTTGGCGGCGAACAACAACGAACCGACCGGCCCCTTTCTGTCCTCGTCGACCAGGAACTCCGCAATGGCAATCGTGCCTCCACGGGCCAATGCATCGAAGGTCTTGCGCAGCAACTGGCGACTCCTTGTCTCGCCTTCGCTATGCAGGATGTGTCCAAGAGTTGCGACATCATAACCAGTGCCGAAATCCGCTGTGTTCAAGTCGCCTGCGATGAACGAGAAGCGTTCGGTCAAGCCAAACCGTTCCACCGACGATTTCGTCGCGGGGAGTACACCTATCCAGTCGACGGCGGTTACCGTAACATTTTTTGCGCTCTGCGCGAGCGCAATTCCCCACACGCCGGAGCCTGCCGCAAGGTCGAGAACCTTGACCGGGCGATCTTTTTTACCCAGCTCCAGGCTCCGGGCAAGCACCGTCGCCGAAGGATAGCTCAGCGGAAAGATATCCATGACGAAACCTTGAAAGAAGGTACTGCCGTCGCCCTCTTGATTGACTGCTGCCCCAGGCTTGCCCGTCTCGACGATCTCTTTCAGCCGCAGCCATCGAGGAATCAGATGTCCGCTCGTATGCCGCAACAGGCCGCCCTGGAAGCTTGGCTTCGTGCTTACCAAAAAAAGTTCACTCTCTGGCGTCAGCGAATACTTGCCATCGCTCTTGGCTAGAAAGTTCAGTCCCACCAGCACATTCATCACGGCACGCAGCCCTCGTTCCGAGACTCCGGTTGCAGCGGCGGTCTCGGTCAAGGTCTTCGGTCCGGCATCCAGCACGTCGAAGACGCGATGATGAATCGCTGCTTCAAGCACCATAGGCGGAACATAGCCCCACGCAAACTGCATAATCCTTTCGGGGGTAACGGCGGGGGTCGTGCTCATTGGTCGTTCCTCTTTCGTTTGTAGTTTTGATTTCAAAGGGCCGGAGCCGGAATTCTATCTCAGCTTGAGAGATAACGGCATGGCTGCAGCGTAAACTTTACTCGCATTCCAAGCGAGGCGAAGACAGATGCAATCCAAGTCCGTTTTACCGGGTTTTCTACTTCTTTTTGCTCTTTCCTCGTTCGCCCAAACCTCTGCTTCACAGGATGAACTCCGCGCTGTTGTGGTTCTTGCCCGCCACGGTGTGCGCGCTCCTATTGAGAACGAAACCCGTTCCAACGTCTTCAACGCGCAACCCTGGCCCGCATGGCCCTCCGTACCGGGAACCCTCACGCCTCAGGGCATCGCCGCTCTCAAGCGCATGGGAGAGTTCTATCGTCACCGGTACCCCGTATTGCACGGCTGCGATGGCGTGACCGTCGAATCGACGAACACACCACGCACCATCGGCTCGGCAAAGGCGGTTATGTCTGTCGTGGTGCCGGATTGCGACGCATCCGTCACGCCCGATCTCACCTCCGATCCACCCTCTATCGACAAAACAAAACTCACGGACGCAATTAGTGGCCGTATGGCGAATCAGCCCGACTGGTTTACCCATGCTTTTGCAAGGCCGCTCGAAGAGATGCACGAGATTCTGACGAAGTGCCCCGGCTGCAGACAGGTTCCCGACTTTCGTAACAGGATGATCGAGACCGGAGGCCAATCGCCGAGCATGATGCGGCCGGGCGCTGCCGATGCAAAGGTTGCGGTTGTGAACCGAGATGCGCGCAAGGAAAATGCCGTGGCACTCGGTGCAGACTTCGCAGAGAATTTTCTGCTTGAGTACATCGAAGGCATGCCAATGAGCGACGTGGGATGGGGCCGCATTGATCGCGCGAGGCTGGATGACCTGATGGAGATGAACACCCGTTACCACGACTTCATTCTTCGCACGCCGTACTACGCCCAGCAGGCTGCAGGACCACTCGCCATCAAGATCAGCCACTATCTCGAGCAGGCGGCACAAGGAACGCCGAGTCATAGGTTTACTTATCTTTCGGCGCACGATGCCAATCTCACCTGGCTCGGAGGCTTGCTGCGTATGGACTGGCTCGTGAGCGACGAGACCTTCAACGCCACGCCTCCCGGCTCCGCGTTGGTCTTTGAGCTGCATCACAACAGCGCGTCCAACACAGATGCGGTTCAGGTTTTCTTCATCGCCCAGACGCTCGATCAGATTCGAAACCTGACTCCGTTGACTGGGTCGGAGAAGCCTTCCATTGCGCCAGTGTATGTGCCTGGATGCAGTGGGCCGGCGCCGGAGTATGCATGTTCGGTGGAAGGGTTTGTGCGGGTAGTAAGCGAGGCCGTGCAGGTGAAGTAGGTTTGAAATCCGACGGCGATCTGCCTACAAGGCGTTCAGCGATGGATCTTTTGCAATCGCAAGAAGACTCCCTTGACGATCTGGTCGCAGCGAGAGCCCATAAAACGGAAATGCAGCTTTCCCCTGCGAGCCTACCCGGGCGTATAGGCGGATCCGCATCATCGCGCGTCCACGATGCAGACGAACTTTGACGTTCCCTTCTGTAAGGTCGAGCGCCGCCGCAGTTTCGGCTGTACTAAGCTCTTCGACATCTCGAAGCATGATGACGCTGCGGTACTGTCTTGGGAGTTCCAGTACCGCTTCTTCCAGAAGCTGGCCTAGTTCCAGCATCGACGAGAGACGAAAAAGCCCCACTGAGCACAGTGGGGCTTTTCCAATCTGATAGGTCTAGCTCAGCGTTTCCATCATCTTGTTGATGGTTCGGTTCAGGTCTTTATCCGTGCGCCGCTGCTCGTCGATCTTTGCGATAGAGTGCATCACCGTGGTGTGGTGTTTGCCTCCGAACTGCCGTCCAATCTCTGGCAAGGAAGCTTCGGTCAACTGCTTCGCGAGATACATCGCAATCTGCCGCGGTACCACGATCTGCCGCGAGTTGTTTTTCTGCTTCAGCTCCGCGATGCGCATACCGAAGTTTTCTGCCACCGTACGCTGGATGGTCTCAATTGTGATCTTGCGCACCTGCGTATCGATGAACTGCTTGAGGCACTGCTGCGCGACGGCCAGCGTAATCTCCACGCCGTGCATCGAGCACCACGCAATCAGCCGCACCAGCGCGCCCTCGAGCTCGCGCACATTCGTTCGCACGTTGGATGCGATGAACAAGGCAACGTCAGTCGGCAGAGAGGTCTGTTCGTTCTCGGCCTTCTTCTGCAGAATGGCAACCTTCGTCTCAAGATCCGGCGGCTGAATGTCGGCGATCAGTCCCCACTCGAAACGAGAGCGCAGACGATCTTCGAAATCCGGAAGTTCCTTTGGAGGACGATCGCTTGCGATCACGATCTGCTTCAACGATTCATGCAGCGCATTGAAGGTATGGAAGAACTCTTCCTGTGTGCGCTCCTTGCCGGCGAGGAACTGAATGTCATCGATCAGCAGCACGTCCACGTTGCGGAACTTATCCCGGAAGGTGGTCATCTTCTGGTAGCGCACGCAGTCGATCATCTCGTTGGTGAATTTTTCACCGCTGACGTAGCAGATCGAAGCGTGACCCTGCCGCCGTTTTACATCATGACCAATGGCCTGCATCAGGTGTGTCTTGCCCATTCCTACGCCGCCGTACAGGAACAGCGGATTGTAGGCCTTCGAGGGCCGCTCAGCGACGGCCTGCGCGGCCGCTGTCGCAAACTGGTTGCCGCTGCCGACGACGAAGGCGTCGAAGAGATACTTCGGGTTGAGCTGCGAGGCGGTGTTCCAGTCAAACCTCGACTGCTCGGGCATCGGTCCGTTTGGCGCTCCGTTCGTGAGCGAACCCGCTCTCGGCTGTTTCGGAGCATTCTGGCTGTGGCTAGGTACGGGAGCGAATCCGCCGTCCTCGCGTACCTTCGGAGCTCTTGGATCCTGCTCCGGTGTAGTGAACACCACTGTCTCAACTTCCAGCCCAAGGTTATCGATCGCCTCCTGGATCAGGTCGGCGTAACGATCCCCGATATGTTGGAAATCAGCTGAGGGTATCCGCACAAAGAGCTTCTTGCCTTCAAGGTGGGAAAATCGCGTCGGTTTCAGCCACGTTTCGTATGACTGGCGATTGATCTTCTTCTCGAGCGCAGCGAGTATGCGAACCCAGTAATTCAGCACGGCGGTAGCCGTCGGGACGAATGACATTCTCTATTTCCTTCTTCTGTTCCCTGTCGTTTTAAAAAACAGCGGACCCACACGGTTTGCGATAACTGTCCTCAAAAAGTAGAAGCCAGCAAACAGATGTCCTCCTCGCCGGAACAGGCAAGTTGTGACGGATTCTGTCTCGCCAGAATTCTCTTTCCTGCGCATTCATCACATACGCCATGAAAGAGGAATGATGCAAAGTAAGGCAGAGTGCGGAGCTGCTGGATCGGCAAAAGCATCTTGCGAATCGGGTTCGATAGTAGCACGGAAAACCAGACCCTTTTCAAGCGCTTCGTCCGAAAAAAAATGAGTTGCACCATTCACGGTGAAGACGAGAAAAACCTTCGTTGTATTGCGAAAAATTCTGCCTGCTCTCGCAATTTGTCTCTACACTGTCCCTTCTGTTTGTGATACATCTTGCAATTTTCTAGCCACGCGCTTGAGAGGAACCGTTCTCTTCCATCCGCATCCGTTCAAAGCCTTCCTCCAGTGTGCGCAAGAACAAGCAACATCGGACGAATGAGATGTATCGATTTTCTCGTTCGAGGGGTTCTTGCCGTGACGTGAACAAAGATCGCAGCGACATTCCTTCGCACAAAAGAAATCAGATCGAGTAGACGTTTCCTTCTTCTCTGAAAGTTCTTCTCAAAGAGCAGATGCGTAATTCCGGTCTCCGATTCTTGAGGAGAGCACGAACTGCAAAGCTGATGCAGAGGGCACAGACCGGATTGAGGTCCTCTCCCTGCCTCTCTATCAAAATCCCGCCCGATGAGGTAGAATCAGAAGTTGCTGCAACACACAAAAGATCTGGCAGGACAACCCCTGCCCCTGAGGAGTTTGTTCCATGCCGAAGCGTACCTTTCAACCTAACCGTCGCCGCCGCTCCAAGACACACGGCTTTCTTAGCCGCATGAAGACCAAGGCAGGCGCCGCTGTTCTCAGCCGCCGTCGCGCGAAGGGCCGTCACAAGATTGCGGTCAGCGCCGGTTATCGCGACTAGTCTTCGTTCCAGATTTTCTTTCAACGTTTATAAGTAACAGCATCCTCTGCACTTGTCTGCGGAATCGGCTGTAGTGTGCTCGTGCGCGTTTGAGTTTTGGGCAACTCGCTCTTCGTCGCTGCTCTCCTACTAACCAGGTCTTGGTCGTGAACGCGAATGAACGCGGCGCGGTCCAAGGAAGGAGAAGCGCAATGAATCAGAACCAGCCGAACCAGCCCAATCCAAAGCAGGGAATGCCAAACAAGCAGAACGATGCTCAGAAGTCTGGTCAACAGACACAGCAGGGTAATCGCCCAGGCCAGGGTGGATACAGCTCTCCAGGTCATGGCAGCGGCAGTGGACAATCCGCCCCGACAGATAAGAAATAGTCGAGACATCCTAAGAACATCCCCTTGAGGATGGAGAGGAAGCGAAACACGGGCCCGCCTTTGATGGCGGGCCCCTCTCGTTAAGCGGAGTTCTCAAAGCACTGAAGTCGACCGACACTTGCGCCGATAAATCACTTCAATGCTTCGGGAGCCTATAAAAGACCGCCGCCGCCATGCGCGACATCTGTGCCATGGTCCCATCGACTTCCGGATTCAGGGATGGTATCTGCGCCGAGGGCGCATCCTGAACCTCTGCCTGGAGGGTTGTCTTATCGAACCGCAGTCCAGCACCGACTGCGTTCCTGGCGATCAGATCGAGATGCGCTTCAAGGTGAATCAGTTGACGTTTCTTGCTCAGTGCATCGTTCGACGGGTTCAGTCATCAGGAAATATCGGGATCGAGATCCTCTCCCTGAGCGATCGCAGCCGGCGTCAGCTACAGGAGCTCATCGACGAGCTGGCCACACTGTGTCCGGCTTCCGGGTCTTAGTGCTGTGTCCAAACTTCGGTGCACGATAAACTGATCTTCGCGGCGTATTCACCGCCACCGTACGGAGATCTCGTCATGGCGTTCCTCTTTCGCCTTCGCAAACACGCAGACTATCAGCGCGTCTATCAGTCCAGTCGTAAGCAGTTCTCGCGGCAGATGAGCTACTTCGTCGCCCGCCGCCCGCCGGAGTCTCCCGATATCGCTGAAAGTCCTCGCGTTGGTCTAACGGTCGGCAAGGTTATGGGCAAGGCAGTCGATCGCAATCGCATCAAACGCCGCATGCGCGAAGCTGTGCGGCGCAACATCGCCACGCTCGAGGGTCCGATCGATGTGGTTCTGCACCCTCGTAAGAGCGTCATTGATCTGGATTTCGCCACGCTCGATCTGGAGGTGGCGCAGGTCTTCAAAGCGATTCGAAAGGCAACCCGCAATTAGCTGCTGACGATGTCCGATCCTGAGCCCAGCCTCGCAGCCCGCATCCTCTTCCGCATCTATAAGTCCGTTCTATCGCCCGCGCTACACGCGATCAGCCCGTCGCAGTGTCTTTACCTTCCCACTTGTTCGGAGTATGCGTACATTGCGCTTACTCGTTTTGGTCCAGTCAAAGGTTCCTGGCTTACGTTACGCCGTGTTGCCCGGTGTCACCCCTTCGCCAAGGGCGGTCTTGATCCGGTGCCAGAATCAAGAGATCGATGATCGCCTCAGGAGTTCGAGAAGCTTGGCCTCCCCATCCCATAGATATTGCGCAAAGTCTTGATTTCAGATTCTTTAGGATCGGACTTCAACGCCAAAGTATTCCAAACAAAGTAGATGCGGCTAAGTTATAGCAATATAAAGGCCTTGTGTCGGAGATTACTAATGGCTGCTTTCCCCTAATTCCATTGTAAAAGGAGGAAGGAAACTGATCGGCAAAGCGGATGTGATTTGGTTTGTGAGATTTGGGAGGTTCTGGCGCTTGACAGGTTTCGTTTGGTGCAGCTCTTAATGAGCCTGATATCCCTGCCACAGGTACTCGAGGGCCTCGGGGAGAGTCTGGGCCTTCACCGCCTTGTCTGTGTGGCCAGCATTCTTTGCGAAGACAAACTGATAGTGATATCCCTTCGCGTAGAGCACTTTTGCCATTCGCTCGTTGGCCTCGACCCAGTCGTGCATGTTGTCGCGCATCGCATTGGTATTCAGATTGTCTTTGTCGCTAACCTCCATCCATAGACGGATCGGCTTGCGGGGACTTTGGGGAATCAGGTGTTCGTGGAACTCCCAGGCTCCATGTGGGGTCTCTGCATTCGACGGCCATTGCTGGTTTACGTAGGTGCCGGAGTACGTCAACACGCGGTGGTACCACTCCGGGTGATACCAGGCCATAATCAACGCGCACGAACCCCCTGAGCTTCCACCCATGGTCGCTCGCCCCTCGGGATCCCTGGTCAGCTTTACATGGGCCTTGGCTTCGACCAGGGGAAGCACCTCGGTTTCGACAAACTCCGCGTATCGGCCTGACATCGTGTCGTACTCAAGTCCTCTCTGGCTGCCCTGAGCATCGCCACTGCCATTCGCGATTGATATAGCAACCATCACAGGTACTTTTTTCTCGGCAATCAGATTGTCGAGCGCAGTAAATAGCGCACGATCGGGTCCATCTGCTCCGACAAGAAACGGAGCCGCCATACCCGGCACGTACTGCTTCGGCACATAGACGGCCACCGTGCGCGTGTAGGGCGCGGGATGGCTTGTTGTCACCAACATCTTCGCCGGATCGTTCGGATCCGGGCTGCCAAAGGTCCACGGCTCCCGCGCGATGCCCGGATAGATTTTGCTGTCCGTCGAGTTCATCGTGAACTCGATCACGGTGCCCTGCACACTGTTATTGGCCAGCATCTCGGGTGCGGCATCGTGGGTAGGCCCGAGGATGAAGTTTCCATCCGCATTCGCAGGGGGCACTGTACCGTCCGGCAGTTCCTTCGCTGTGACATATCCAGGGGTATGAGGATCGCGTGTCGGCATCGGCGGCCGGGAAGGGTGCTGCGCTGTTGCTGGAGTCCAACCGGGCGGCGTCGGAGCCTGCGAAGGGCTTTGCGCTGCCGCGAAGGCGGCGCTAACGATCAGAATTACAACACCCTGGATCCTGCTTCGCACCATCGCATGCACTCCTGTCGAGCCTCGCAACTTTATATCACTGCGTTCAGGTGGTCCTTGGCGTTGTGGCCCCGGAAGTAACGGCCCTGCGTCCTTTGCAGTATTGCGATAACCCTTGGGTGCTACTAAGCTGGAGCCTCAAAGAAAAACTTTAAACCTGGGAATATCCTTTGATGGTCTTCTGCCGTGGAACCCTGCGCCTGCTGGCGTATGCCTCTCTCTGTCTTGTTGCTCCTTTCGCATCGGCTCAGACACAGCCGGTCTTTCCTGTCCTTCACTATGACGCTTACGCAGTCGCGTCGCCTCTTGCCATGGCTGAAGGCGACGTGAATGGCGACGGAACGGTAGATACGCTCTACGCCTCTGGCTCCGCCGGATTATCTACCCTTACGTCCTCGCCAAGATCGGCAACGGGCGTGGTGCTTGCGCCGATCACGGCAGGCTCTGTAGCTTGCACGGCCAACTCCCTGCTGCTCGCCGATCTGAACAAGGACAATAAGCTCGACGCTGTGGTTACCTGCAACGAGAATGCGGTGGCGGTGCTTGCAGGGAACGGAGATGGAACCTTTCAGGCTGCAACGACCTACACAATAACCAGTGCAGCCATGGCTGTAGCCGCGGACTCCAACGGTGACGGCTATCCCGATCTTGTCGTAGCGACCAATACAAAAAACACGACCTCTGTCTTTGCGGTTTTGCTTAACACAGGGGCCAACGGCTCTCTCGCTTTTGCGGCTCCAAAGATCTACAGCGGGGTAAGCAGTAGCGATATAGCGGTTAGAGTCTCCGGTACCAGCCAAGTGATCGTCGGCGATCTGAACGATGATGGAAGAGCGGATGTGATTGCTGGTGTCGATTCCAATGCCATTAACGGACTTGGCGGTGTTTTCAACGGCAATGGCGATGGTACCTTTCAGGCTGCGACTTACCCTTCAAGCAGTGGCGCGAATATGGCTCTCGCCGATTTGAATGGCGATGGACGCTTAGATATCGTCAGTGTCTTCGCAAATTCGGGAGCACCGGTCAATATGACCGTCGCGGTGAACTTCCCAAATACGTCCAGAACTTTTGTGCAAACCGATGTGTTCTCTGGAATGGTGAGGATTCAGCCCATCGACGTCAACAACGACGGACAACCAGACATCGTCCTCACCGGTAGCACCACGACGGTGCTTCTGAACGATGGCACTGGAAAAATGAGTGTTGTCGGATCTTATGCCACCCCAGGCTCCTTCTATACCGCACGGAAGGGCCCCTCAGGGATGGACCTTATCTTCTCGACTACACGCGGTTTCTACACGTTGCATGGAGACGGCAAGGGAAGCTTCGATGGTTTGCCGTCTTTCTACCGGTCTGACCGAGTCGCGTTCGCTGACCTCAATAGCGATGGTTTGACGGACTTCGTGGCCTCAGAGCAAAACATTCGGGCGCATTTCAACGTGATCGGTAGGGGGGATGGAACATTTGCACTCATTCCCAGCTACGTCGATCAACTGCAGGCATTTCCCCTGCTTGCGGACTGGAATGCCGATGGCGTGGTCGACCTGGTTGAGATCTATTCCTATGGCGGCCTCGATAATGACCTTGCAGCAGGGGGGTCTCGCCTTCTGTGGTCGAAGGGCAGCGCAGGAGGTCCTTACGGACCTAATTTTGTGCGGATCGGGGCAAGCCTGATTCTGGGAGTCGGTGGTGCAACGAGCGCCGTCGCCGGAGACTTAGACGATGACGGCAAGCTTGACATCGTCGTCTCTTATTTCGATGGCTACACAAGTGGCCTCATCCTGGTACGCGGCAATGGCGACGGAACCTTCCTTCCACCCACTCCACTGGCCTCGTTCTCAGGCAACACTTCCGCCCGCCCCCTGGCTGCCGATCTCAATGGCGACGGCAAGCTCGACGTTGTCTGGAGAGACACTGTCTTCCTCAACAACGGCACGTCCACACCCTCTTCCTTTACTCTGACTGCAGCCGGTACTGCTCTGGCTGTGGGAGACCTGAACGGCGACAACAAACCGGACCTCGTCCTCGATAACGCTGTTTATGCAGGTAATGGTGACGGCACCTTCCAGCCCTCTCCTCTTGCAACTATCGCAACTCCCGCCGACGCGACCCTCATCTCCGCCTCTATCGGCGATCTCAACGGCGACGGACACCCCGACCTTGTGATTCAACACATGACTGATATGGCCGGTTTTTCCGTGGCCTTTGGCGATGGCACCGGAAACTTCACAGTCGACCCCAACATCTACACGACAGGGGCAAAGACTCCTGTCGCGGCGGGATTCGCTCGCCTTAACAACCAGTCCTCCGCACAAGACAGTCGCCTGGATTACGTTGTTGCCTCGGACAGCGCGGTAGTCTCGCTGCTAAATCAGAGCAACCCCACGCCCGGTCCGCCCTTGCGGCTTCCTACGCAGGTGACCTTCTCCAATCCACCTGTGGCTGTTCCCTTGCAACCTATTAGCGTCACGGTTCAACTAACAGCAATTGGCAGAACAGGTACAGTCACCTTCACCTCATCGGACGGAACTGTGCTGGGCAAGATAGCTGTTAACGGTGGCATTTCAGCAACCCTCTCTTATACCTTCCCGGTTCCCGGAAACTACACCGTTACCGCCAGTTACTCCGGTGACAGCATTGACGCACCTTCTGTCTCTGCGCCGATAAAGATCGCCGTCGCAAAAAAATCGCCAACGATCACGCTGCTGGTTCCCTTTTCCAATATCTTCTATACCGGACATAACAGTACCCTTGATGCTTTCTTGTTCGATGCTTACAACCCAACCGCACCAATGAACTTTCTCACCGGGTCCACAGTACTCGGAACCGCGCCAACTTCTTCCGGACAATCTCACATCACCTACAAGTTTCCGGTCGCCGGTACTTACTCCCTCAGTGCAAGTTATCCTGGCGATGCCTCGAATCTTCCAGCAACTTCCCCTACCTATACGGTCAACGTCGTCGATGGCACGGATTTCTCTATCTCTTCTTCTCCGATGACTAACACGGTCAAGGCTGGCGAATCGGCTACGTACACCATCAGCATCACTCCCATCAGGGGATACTCGGGGAGCGTAAATTTAACCTGTCAGCCCGCCGCCTGCCCTTCTGCGCAGGTGTATGTTGGCTCCGGACTGACTTCTACCGTCCAGTTAATGCTTCAAACCTATCCACCCGGAACCGGCGGCGGAGGGCCTAAGCTGAGCTATGGTCCTGTCGGAGCGGCGTTCCTCCTGCTCGGTCTGGGGAGGAAGCGCTGGAAGGGATCTGCTGCGCAGATGCGCCTTGGCCTTGTGGTCTTCCTGTTCGCCTGGGGAATGTTCTCCCTCTCAGGCTGCTCCTCATCGAGCAGCAAATCTCCATCGGACACCGGAGCAAATCTGGGTACGCCGTATAGCTTATCGATCACAGCCACGGATGACAGGATCGGCGTCGCACACACCGTCAACCTGACCCTCGTCATCAAGTAGCCATCGCCAACATGGGTCCGGAGACCAACGACTGTCCGTTGGTCTTCGGATTCCTCAAAGCTCCTGGTACATCACGAATGCGTCCACATATCCTGCCTGGGGATGCAGAAACGCCTTGGGTAGTGTTCCTACGATCGCGAACCCGCAGCTTTGCCAGAGCCGGATGGCACGTTCGTTGGTGCTGATCACGAAGTTGAACTGCATGGCGCGGAAGCCGCGGCTGCGGGCCTGGTCCAGGGAGTGCTCGCACATTCTGCGGGCGATGCCACGCCCTGTTGCCATCGCTGCGGTCATGTATCCGGCATTGGCTACATGCGAACCGCCACCGTGCTGATTGGTTCGAAGGTAGTAGCTGCCGAGAACGGCACCGTTTTCTTCAGCTACAAAGACCTCGTGGTCCGGGGAAAGCCAGTAACGGAGTCCATCTTCCCGGTCAAGGTTTCTGGGCAGGGTAAAGACCTCTCCGGCCCGTACGAGGGGCTCCAGAATGTTCCAGAGGGCGTCTGCATCCCTGGTATCCAACGGACCCAATGATTCCAAGGGATCCGAGGGCTCGGCCGGGCGAATTGACAGCATTCGCTCATTCTCACATACAGGTAATACTCGGAATCCGCCGTTTCTGGGCGAACGATTTACCATAGAAGATGCACTCCTATGCGTTGCGACGCATCCTGAGCGCAAGCCGATTCGTATACAGAACAGGAAGCATCTCTTGGCAGAGTTTAAAAACCCCAATCAGCAGGGTGGTGGCGGGCAGGACAGCCGTTCCCTCTTCATCGTCATGTTCGTCATGATCGCCGTCTTCTTTGGCCTCAGCTACTACCGGCAGAAGACTAACCCGAAGACTGTGTCGCCCAACTCACCGGCGGCGCAGACGCAGCCAGCACCGGAACAATCTGCGACACCGACGCCTGCACCTACGCCGTCGGTCTCTGCGAATCAGCCCGCTAAGGGCGCTGCGGCAGCTCCTACCGTTCAGGCTGCCTCGGAATCCACGACCGTCGTTGAGAACGAGCTCTACCGGATCGAGTTCATCAATCGCGGGGCTCAGGTCAAGAGCTGGATCCTCAAGCAGTACAAGGATTCTGAGGGCAAACCGCTGAATCTGGTGCACACGCAGGCCGCGGAGAAGTTCGGCTATCCGCTTTCGCTTCATACGTATGACACCGCGACGAACGCCACTCTGGCCAGCGCGCTCTACGTTCCCTCGGCGACCGGTTCGCTTATGGCACCCACGAAGCTGACCTTTCAGTACGTAGGCGACGGGCTCGAGGTTACGAAGACCTTTTCATTTGACGAGACCTATGTTCTACACGCCGATATCGAGGTGACACGCAACGGCTCGCCGGTGCGGGCGCTGCTTTCGTGGCCCGGCGGTTTTGGCGACCAGGACAACGCTCAATCCTACGCCGGCGCGCAGGTGGACTACTCCCGCAGCGGCACCGAGGAACACATTGCTCCCAAGAAGGTGTCGGGAGGAGAGACCCTCAACGGCCCCTTTGACTGGGCGGGAGTCTCTGACACTTACTTTGCGGCGATCTTCCTTCCTGATTCTCCGGCGACGGCCACTCTTGCTACGCTTCACAACGAGCTGGATGTCGCCAAGACGATTCATCGCACAGGGTTTGGTGCAGGATCTCCGGCCAAGGGAGCGATCAACGTCTCGATCCTTGGCACTGCGATTGGCGATACAAGCGGTCGCACCCAGACACGTCTCTACGTTGGACCGAAGGCAGCGAGCGTTCTGAAGAATATTTACGCCACCTCGACGGGCAGCAACGGCCAGAAGGTCTCCTTGTCTCCTCTGCTCGAGTTCGGTTTCTGGGGACCTGTCGGTAAGGTGCTCTTCTTTACTCTCCAGTGGATCCACTCACACATTGTCAGCAACTGGGGATGGTCGATCATCCTGTTGACGCTTGCCATCAACATTCTGCTGCTGCCGCTGCGCGTGAAGACGATGCAGAGCGGTCTGAAGATGCAGCGCATCCAGCCGCAGATGGATGCCATCAAGGAGAGGTACAAGAAGTACAAGATCAACGATCCAAAGCGGAACGAGATGAATGCCGAGATCATGAAGCTCCAGAAGGACAACGGAGTGAACATGTTCGGCGGCTGCATTCCGACCCTGATTCAGCTTCCGCTGCTGTTCGCGTTCTTCTCCATGCTGCCCAAGGTCGTCGAGCTGCGCCATGCACACTGGGGATGGCTGCCGGATCTCACGGCTCCTGATCCGTACCACATTCTTCCGATCGTCATGGTGGTCAGCCAGTTCCTGATGCAGTACTACACGCCGTCCCCTGGCGTCGACCCGCAACAGCAGAAGATGATGGCCTTTATGATGCCTGCGGTTACGGGCTACTTCGTATGGAACTATGGCTCGGGCCTCGGACTCTACTGGGCGGTCGGCAACTTCTTCGGGATTGCGCAGCAGTGGGTGATGAACCGCACCTCGCTGGGCAAGGAGATGCGAGAGATCGCCGCCAAACGCGCGCGTCGCAAGACAGGTCAGCCTGCAACGATACAAGGGAAACGCTGACGACAGTAGTTGGTAACCTTAAAAAGGGCTCCCAGACGGAGCCCTTTTTGATTCCTGCGGAATCAGCCTTTCCCGCCACACTTGCGGCGTTCCATCCATCTCCATTTGTTATCGTTGAAGTGCGGGGGATCTCCATCCTATGAGAAACCGGCCTGGCTTGAATCGTGGATGGGTATTTTTGTTTGTTCTCCTTGCTGTCCAGAGTGCCTATGGATGCGATGAGCTGCCATCAGGCGAGACGCTCTGGATTCGCCTCGTCGCTCCAGTTTCCAGCTATACGGCAAAACCAGGAGATTCTGTTCGCGCTGTCCTTACCCAGGACCTTGTCTGCGATGACGAAGTCATTCTTCCCATGGGGACACCGATCGAAGGCGTTGTTCGCAACAAGCGAAAGGTCGGGTTCGGGATTCGACATGAGACCGCGGCTGTGGAGTTGCAATTCAACCGCGCAGTGCCGGATTCAGGCGAGACCCTAACCATCGCAACCCGCGTGGAAGAGGTGATGAATGCGCGAGAGACCGTACGCAAAGGCGTGATAGAAGGGGTTCGCAGCACGGACACATTTCAGGGCCGAATCAACAGCCGCCTGATTCACCTGCCTACATGGAATCCTTATTCCGATCCTGTTCTGATCGCCTTCAAGGCCGTCTTTC
>Ga0268266_10003520_pt1 | contig 15543 bp, 13 predicted proteins | sample KBSS13metaG_FD_190356 | JGI IMG/M metagenome (GOLD analysis project Ga0268266, IMG submission 190356) | Switchgrass rhizosphere microbial communities from Kellogg Biological Station, Michigan, USA - KBS S1-3 metaG (SPAdes) (version 2) | ecosystem: Host-associated > Plants > Roots > Rhizosphere...
AGAGTAGAACGGTCAAGCCGCAGCAAACCGCAAAGCTGGCGATACCGTCGAGCTGGCGCAGCGCGGTGTGATCGCGCAGCATCATGACGATGAAGATGTGCCAGAGATAGATGAAGTAGCTACCCGAGCCGAGCCACCCGAGCAGCGGCGAGCTTGGCTGGATCGCGAACAGCGCAACGCAGAACAGCGCGGCGTAGAGAAAGAAGGCCGTCGAATCGTAGGTGGCGGCGTCGCCAAGGCCGAGAATGCGCACGGCTGTATAGAACAGGTAGGCCGACAGCATGGCGCCAAGCAGCGCGCGGCGCATGCTCTGGTCGCTCAGGTTTGCATGCATCACGGTCAGTGCGCCGAGCGCGACAAATGAGAACCAGAACGGAATGTCGCGCATGCGGACTTCGTCGAGCAATGCGTCCGAGGCGCCGAGCCTGGAGATGGTCGGGTCGAGATACGCGCCGGCAAGCAGACCGCAGCCGATCGAGAGAGCAAGGAGAAGGACGATCCGCTTTTCTGCGCCCGGTTTCCCGGCACCGCTAACCGCAAAGACGAGCCATAGCCCGAGCGTGCAGCAGACATAGACGAAGACGTAATAGTAGACGAATACATATCCGAGCGCGAACCGCGCCAGCGTCGTGCCGATGCGATGGTCCATCGCCGGATTGTGCAGGGCCATGTAGCCATAGGCGGCGGCGAACGCGATCGCATAAGGGATCAAGGCGACCTTCAATCGCTTCGCAAGCGGTACGCGGCCGGAAAGCGCCGTCAGAAATCCGGAAGCGAACAGGAACACCGGCACGCAGGGCCGCAGCGCCGCGTCGAGGGATTTTGCCCAGATCGCATCAAGCGGCTGCGGCAGCGAATGGACTCCGATCACCATCAGGATGGCGATGCCGCGCATGGTGTCGATGACGCCATCGCGGCTTCTGGCGGGCGCCTGCGCGAGACTGAGGGGTGGATTTGCCGATATGCGCTCCACGACCGTCATCATGTGCCTTCCTGCCGCGAGATTGCGGGAGACGGCGTGGGCCTGATGGCGCGGCGGTCGTAAGCCTCGGTCAGATATCGCCGCAGCGGCGTTTCGAACGTGCGCAGTGAGACGACACTCGCGCATGCAAGAACGACGATCGCCACCGGCGCGAGAATCAGCCGCTCATGCGGCGACAGGGAAAGCAGCCGCGATCCGAAGGTGATGATGACGGTCGCAACCGGAATATGCAGCATGTAGCAGGAATAGGTCAGCTGCGACCAGCGATCGAAGCGGAGCCGCGACAATAGCGTCTCGCGGCCAGCGCAATCTTCCTGAACGGCAAGCATTGCGATGGCGTAGATCGCGATCAAGGCGGTCATCGTTGGCAGCAGGGAGCCGAGCACGATGAACGCAGCCAGCGATGCGGCCAGCGCGCCGGGAATGGCGGGCCAGTGCGCGATCCGGTCGCGAAACAGGTAGCAGGCCATGCCGAGGCTGAAGGCGGGCAGCGCCCTGAAGGCGCCGCCCTGGTTGATCCAGTCGGCCCACGGCGCCGTTCCTGCCGCCCAAGCCCAGAGGGAGTTGGCGAGCGCGGTGACGACCACGAGCGCAATGATCGCCGCCTTGCGGCGTTGCGCGATCAGCGCGAAGGCCGGGAACAGCAGATAGCAGAACATCTCCGCCGACAGCGACCAGCTCGGGAAGTTGAACGTCAGGCGCTCGCCGACGAAGGCGTGAAGCAACAGAAGCTGTGCGGGCAGGTCGGAAAGCGGGTAGCGCGCCGGGTTGTCGGTTCGGGCGGCGCCGAAATGAAGCGCGCCGGCAAGCGCCAGATAGAAGGCAAGCGTGGCGAGATGCAGCGGATAGATGCGGGCAAGGCGACGCCAGAGGAAGCGGCCGACCGATGCGGCGTCGTTGACGCGGCCGAAATATTGCCGGGCGATGACAAAGCCGGAGACGACAAAGAACAGGTCGACGAACAGATTGAAATGCCAGGTGTGCGCGACCATGAAATGGCCGATCGCCACGTCCTTGAAGTAATCGGAATAGTGCAGGACCACCACGGCGCCGGCGGCAATGATCCGCAACCCGTCCTGATGCCTTGTGCTGGAGGTGTCATTCAAGGCTGCGGTACTCCGGACTCGAATTTCCTGGAACGCAAGCATCAGGCGGCAAGACGGGCGATCAGGCTGATCACCGTTTCGCGGTCGCCGCGCGCCAGATCGTTCCAGCGCGCCAGATTCCGCACCGCCAGCGCCACATACCGGGCGCGCCAATCATCGTTCGCCAGCGCAGCCGTGATCCGCGCGGCGGCACAAGAAGGATCGGCGGTATCGATGTGGAGGCCGGACTCGCCGAGCACCTCGCGGAAGATGGCGGCATCGGGGGCGATGATCGGCAGGCCGGCGTATTGCGCCTCCAGCAACGGCAACCCGAGGCCTTCGTCATGGGAGGTGCAGATGAACAGATCGGCGGCGTCAAGCAACTGATTGACCCGGTCGGCGGACTGATATCCGTGCAGCGTAACCCCCGGTTGGCTCTCAAGCGCCTGCCAGTCGTCGCCCCATCCTGGTCTCCCGACGATGTCCAGCGTCGCTTCCGGAAATCCATGGGTGCGCAACGCGTCGAGGATTTTCGCCGCCACTCTGAAATTCTTGCGCGGCTCCACTGTGCCCAGCGCGATCAGCCGAAGCGGTTTTGGCTGCGCGCGGCGTGCGCTGCGCTGCCCGGGATCGAGGCCAAACACGTTGCGGACCGAAGGCCGATAGAGCGTCACCTCGGCATCGGGCCGGCAATGCGCGGCAAGTTTGCGCTGTGTATCGCCGGAATTTGCCAGAAAGCGCGGGTAGTGGCGCAACGCGAGCTTGAAGGGGCCGGCCATGTAAAGCCGCGCCCGCATATTGAGTTCGGCGCGCCGCGTAATCAGAAAATCATCGTGGATATAGGGCAGTACCCGCGATGCGAATGGCCGCAGCAGCGGGCTTGGCGGAAAACCGGGACATAGCAAAATCGAGGACGAAGCAGCGAGCCGCATCGGCAACCCCAGCGTCTGCGTCGTCACCATCTGGCGAACGCCCCGTGCCCTCACCGGCACGACATCAAGCGGCGCAAGCGCGGCCTCGGAGAACAGCTCCAGCGTGATGCGTTCGAGACCGGTGACGTGACGTCCGAGATGGGTGTTGTCGATATAGATGGTCATACGAAAGGGAATCCTGAAGTTATGCCGGAACGGACCGGTAGCTGACAGGCGTGCGCACTTGCGCGGGCGCAGCAACGCGCCGCGGCTCGCGCGGCAGCAAGACCGAAATGAGAATCACGAATTGCGCGAGCTGGATGTTCTTCGACGAGAAGCTCACGGAACTGGCGGCGATGATGACGATCAGCAGCACGATGGCCCACGCCGCGGGGTTGGAACGGCGCAGCAACTCGACGAAAAAGCAGACCAGTCCGATCGTCAGCAGGATGGTGTGGACCAGGCCGAACTGGACGACGGAGGAAATCCAGAAGTTTTCGATGCCGTAGTTGAGGCCGAGCTGCGACTGCAACGCATTCACCCGAACCGGGTTGGGGCCGAGGATCAGTTCATGCCAATCGAAATGCGAGAGCAGGCTGAAGGTGGCGTAACGCGCCAGCGTGCTGCCCTTGTCGGAAGAGAAGCGCAGCAGCATCTTGTCGAAAATGCCGAGGTCAAGCGCGGCGAAGATGAGGGCACCGGCGGCAAACAGCACGCAGATCGCGAGGATCGCGGCGGAAAGCGGCATTCGTTTGCCGCTCAGCAGGCGAGTCGCCTCGAACAGCCCGACCAGCCCGATCATCGCCAGCACGGTGACCAGCGAGGTTCGGCCGCCAAAGGCCATCAGCGATCCGAGGCTGAATGCGATCAGCGGCAGCCGCAACAGCAGAGGTGGACAAATCGCCGGACGAAGCACCAGCGCCAGCACATAGGCGCCGACGATGCCGGATGCCGTGAGCGGATGGCCGAGCAGCGCCGCGGAGCGCCATTCTCCCATCACCGTGACATCACCGAGCGTCAACGGGATCAGCCGGTGGCCGGAGAAATATTCGTAATAGCCGAGCACGACGTTGAGGAGGATCGTGCAGTGTATGACCCCGGCCAGCGGACGTTTTTGAACCGACGACAACTGCCACATCACCATCGCAATCAGGATCGGCAGCAGAAACGTGTCGATGATGACCGTGAACGGGCGCTCCAGCACGATTACCTGGATCAGCAGGAACAGCCAGCAGAGAAGATACGCCAGCAACAGCTTCGATTCGGAAAACATCCGGTTGATCTCGCCGACCGGGCCGCGGCTGCGCAGCAGCAGAAAGGAGAATGCGAGCAGCGTGAAATAGGTTGCCGGGTGCAGCTTTTCATAAAAATTGCCGCCCGCCGTCAAATAGTGGATCTTCCAGTTGGTCAGCACGGAGGACGAGAGCGTGAACGTTGCGATCACAGCCAGCAGCATCAACCCGCCCGCGATCCGTTCGATAAACGCGTCGGCATTCGCAGCGCGCCCATACGCATGGGACGCCGGCCGCACTGCGGGTGACACAAGGGAGCGGCGGCTTACCTGTGCAATGCCGGCTGGCCCGCTCAACGGTCCGCGCATTCTCATCGTGCCGCTCCGGCATGGAGGCTCGCGGCGCCGTACGGCTTGAGATAGGCCGAGCTGCGATAATAGTCGTAGAATTGCAGACGCCTGAGATCGACGCGGGTCAACACCGTGCCCATGATCCGGTCGCTGACCGGGGACAGCAGGTCCATCGCATGGGACAGCACTTCGCCCGGGGTCTGGTCCCAGGCCAGCGCCAGAATGATGCGATCGGCCAGTTCGGCGAGCGCGCGGCCATCGACCAGGGGCACCAGCGGCGGCGAATCGATCACGATCAATTCGTAGCGGTGACGGAAGTAATCGAGCACATCGACGATCCGGTCGGAGAACATCAGCTCCGTGATGAACTCGACCTCCTTGATCCGTGTGGACGGCAGAATCGACAGCCCGGTGCTGGGATCCACCAGCACCGCGTGTTCCGGCGCGGTCTGGCCGACCGCGACCTCCAAAAGTCCGGCATCGGCGCGCGGACAGAGGGCGCGGGTCACCTGCGGGTTGCGGAGGTCGCCATCGATGAGAAGCGTTCGGATACCGAGCAGGGCCAGCGACTGTGCCAGGTTGATGGCAAGCGTGGTCTTGCCTTCGCTGTCGAGCGCGGAGGTGACCTGCACGACCCTCACCGGCTGCGATCGCATCGTCCGTTGCAGCGCAAGGCGAACGGCGCGGATCGCTTCCGCGAAAAACGTGCCGGGTTCGTCGATCGCGTAGCGCGTCAACGGCGGCTGCAGCGGCGCCGGCAGAAGTTTCGTGCTCTTCGGATCATGGCGGCCGAGTTCGTTGCGTCCGCGCCGTGCAAGACGGGCCAGCTCGCGCGCGCCGATCAATGGCACCGCGGCAAGCGCGGGCACGCCTGAAATGGCTTCGAGCTGTTCGAGCGTCTTGATGCGCCCGTCGAGATAGTCGGCGAGAAACGCCAGCACGCTGCCGGCGCCGAGGCCGAGCATCACGGCAAGGCCCAGGATCAACATCGTCTTGGGTGACGACGGCCTGATCGGAATGCTGGCCTTGGTCACGATCCGGGAATCCGGCATCTCCAGGCTCTCTTGCGCCGTCGTTTCCTTGGAGCGCGCCAGATAGGATTCATACTGCGTGCGATTGGCCTCGGCCTCGCGCTGCAGTTCGCGTAAGCGCACCTGCGCTTGTCCCGAGGAGGTGGACACGCCCTGGAGCTGGTCGAGGCTTTGTTGCAGTGAGGTCTCGCGGGAGCGGGCCACGTCGTAATCGTGCCTGGTGCTGTCAAGTATTCGGCGGATTTCCTCGTTGATCAACCTCTGGGTATCGCGCCGCTGCGCCCGGACGTTGGCGACGAGGGGATGACGCGCGCCAAACTTGCTCGACAGGTCGGCTTCGTTCTTGGCGATGTCGGCATATTGGGTGCGCAGCTTCGTGATCATTTCCGATGAAATGGCCGCGTTGATGCCGCCGGGATCGCCGCCCGACTTCGCGATGCCCTGTACCTGCTCATATTTGGCCCGCGCCTCCGCCGTTTGCACGCGCGCGGCGATCAGCTTGTTGTTGAGGTCGGTGATCTGTTGGTCGTTGAGCGTGACGCCCTGCGACACCATCAGATTATTGGCGGAGCGATAATCCTCGACCGCTTTTTCGGAGGCGACGACCCTCGACTTCAACTCGTCGATCTGGCCGTTGAGCCAGGTGGCGGCGATGCGCGTCGCATCGTATTTGGCGCGAACCTGCTCCTCGAAATACGCGTCCGCAATCGCGTTGGCGATGGTTGCGGCTTTCTGCGGCGATTCCGAACTGACGGCGATATCGACGAGGAAGGTGGTGCCCTGCCTTATCACCTTCATCCGCTTCTGCAGGATCTCCACCGATCGCGCTCTCGCCGCGTCTTCCGGGCTGGCCCCGTCGCTTGGCCCGCTGCTGCTGAGCACCAGCCGCTTGATCGGATCGAGGAGGCCGGGCTTTGGCATGAACTCCGGATCTTCGGTCAGCTTGAGCTTGCCGACGACACGCACCAGGATCGCGACCGACTGGATCAGCAGCGTCTGGCTTTCGATGGTCGCATCGTCGGTGCCAAAATTCGACAGCACGGACTGGTTGGTCTCGACAACATTGGCGCGGCGCGGATCGACCAGCACGGTCGATGTTGCTGTATAGAGGGTGGTCGCGAACAACAGATAGATCACCGCCAACCCGAGCAAGGCGGCAGCCGGCAGCGCCATCATCTTGTAGCGGCGGCGCAGGATGCGGCCCATCTCGCGCAGATCGACGGTCGGATACTTCCAGCTTTCCGCGGCGGGGCGGGCGGCAGGCTCGTCGGGGATCACATACGGCAGGTCAGAATTGCGCTGTAACATTCATTCCTACCAGGTGTTTGTCGAAGGTGAAGACGGGAATGTCGCTATCGCGCTTGGTGAAGCGGTAGTAGGCGGAAACGGCGGCGAAACGATTGACGAGATATTTGACGCGCGTGTCCGACGTGAGCACGTTGTCCTTGCGGAGCTGACCGAAGAACTTGTCGTTCTCGTAACCGCCCGCGAGCGAGACGATGACGTTGCGCCGCAGTTCGTAGTCGAGGCCGAGTTGCATCGCGTTGGCGAGCACGCCGGTGGCGCTGGTGTCGGTGGTCTGCGTGACGAGCTGTTCGGCATTGAAGTGCACGTCAAGCAGGCGCGTCGGCCGCCATGTCAGCCGCGCGCGATAAGAGGGGCCGTCAATGGTGCCGATCGAGAAATCGTCGAAACGCTGCTGAACGTAGCCGGCGCCGAATTCGCCGGTCACCTGATTGCTCAAGCCGACCGTGATTCCGCTCAGCGCACGATAGCCTTGCGAGTCCAGCGTATGACCCGGCGTTCCCCGGATGTCGCGCTGATTGCCTTCGACGCCGCCGAACCAGCCGAGCGTGGAAGAGATTGCATAGTCGATCCGGCTGTGGAGCGCGTAGATCTGCCCGTCGCGGGCATCCTGGTTGATGACGGTGCCGTCCTGCGCACGCGTCGACCCAAAATCGTAGGAGTCGGCGCGGAGGCCGACCGATGTCGTCAGCCGGTTGAACTCCTTGCGCAGCGTGACGTCGCCGGACATCAGGTTATACGGCGTCGGCGATATGGCGTTGGCTGGCGAACTGAGCGTACCGACGCCTTCGTTCAGATGCGCGATCTGAAAGCTGCCCAGCAGCATCGTGTCGTTGGTGATGTCCAGCCAGCCGTTGCCCTTCAGGCTGGCATTGGTCTGGTTCAGGCTCGAAAACTGGTTATAGACCGTCGACTGCGCGTCCAGCTTCAGATCGAGGCCATGCCGCCCCCATAACGAATGCGCGCGCAGCGTCGGCTCGATCACCGCCGCGATGTCGGAGCGCTGCGTGGTGTTCGATGAAAAGACGTTGCTGTCATAAAACGTGCCGGCGGTGAGCGACGGGTTGAACATCCAGGAACTGGAGCGAATGCCGACGGGTTCATAGCCAGGTTGCTGTCGCTTCTTCACCGGCATGTCCTCGGGCGGAACTTCTTCGCGGTTGTCCGGGTCGGTCCTGTCCGGCAGCGATGACGGTTCGAAGATTTTTTGTGCGTTCCAGGGCGAGGCGATTTCCCCGTTGGTCCACGGAATGGCCTGCGCATTCGCTAACGATCCAAGACCGAGCAAGATTGCAGCCACTGGGCCGGGCAACAGGTCAAAGCGTCCGTATCCCTTGCGGGAACGCGAAGGCGGCGAACACGTGACAGGCGAAGCCGGTCGCTCAGAAAATGATCGTCGACTGCGCATCAGAACGGCAGGCCTCATACTCGTGTACGCGGGCGCAAGGTTTTTGAATTGTGAGATTGAAGTGATGCGCTCGCCTGCAACGCGCCTTGCCGGAAAAAGTTTTCCTCGCGTCGCAAAATATTTCGCATCGCAAAATGCTGTGATGACAACGCAACACAAGCGCTGTCATTCGCGTGCAAGCGGCATGCACCTCATCTGGAGTTCCGCGGCGCTAGAAGTAGCGTTCCGGAATCCGAATGTTGTCGCCCGGAAAAACCAGAACCGGCGCATCAAGAGGGAAGGTCTCTTCCGCGCCGGCGCCTGAACGGCGCAGGACGACCTTGTTCTCGTTGGCCCGGTATGTGAATCCACCGGCGCTTGCGACCGCGTCCATCACCGTCAACCCATGACGGTATGGGTATTCACCGCTCTTCTTCACTTCGCCGAGGATGTAATACGGACGATACTGCGCGATCTCGACGTTCACGCGCGGATCACGCACGATTCCTTTTGAAAGTGCGGATGCGATCGACTTCTCGAGTTGCCGCGTCGTGGCGCCCGCAGCCCTTATATGGCCCGCCAGTGGAATCGAAACTTGACCGGTGTTGTCGATCTCATATTCGCCGGAGATGTCGGTCTCGCCATAGACCTTCAGCCTGATTCGGTCGTTCGGGCCAAGGATGTAACTTGCCGCAGATGATGTGGATGGCGGCGTTTGTGCTGAAGCAGGAACCGAAACACCGGCACTGATGCCGGCGATCGCAAAGACGAAAAGAAGAAAGTGAAGCGTCAGGCCGGCGCTGGACGACCGTTGCTGCATGGCTGCATCTCCGTGAATGCAAGTACAGCCGTCGATCATAAAGAAGCAAACAAGGCGAAAGAATGTGGTGCAACAGTTCCACTTGATTTCGGAACGCGTGATCTCGACATCACGAGATAAGAATCGTCATAGGAAGAGGATCGTCGATCCTTCAATCGCCACACAGGTTAAAGCTCCCGTGCGCCACGCCGCGGTGTCGATGTTGATTCGGTTGCGGCGAATTTCCGGATGCGGGACCGGCGTATGACCGTGCACGATGAAGCGTTTATGGCTTCGCGTGTCGTCGAGGAACTCGTCACGAATCCAAATCAGATCGTTCGGATCTTGATCATCGAGTGGAACGCCCGGCCGAATGCCGGCATGCACGAACAAGAAATCGCCACAACTGAGCTGATTGCGCAGGCACTGCATGAACAATTCGTGAGCGCGAGGAAATGCATCAAGAAAGCGACGATGCAGGCTGAAGGCTGTCTCGTTTTCGTGCAGCTCGATGCCGTAAGACGCGAGCGTCTGCATGCCGCCCAATGGCAGCCAGTATTCCAGGATGGCCGGATCCTGAAGGAACCCTTCCATCACGGCCTCGTGGTTGCCACGCAGGCACACCGCGCCATTGGCAACCAGCCGAACCGTGAGCAAATCGATCACCGTTTTCGACTGAGGACCGCGATCAACGTAGTCGCCGAGATAAACCTCGATCGTATGCGCGATCGGTCGGCGGCGGATATCGTCGTCGATCCGCGCAATGATCTCGCTCAACAGATCGGCTCGGCCGTGGATGTCACCGACCGCATAGATGCGCGTATCGGATGGCGCCGAAGCGTTAACGGAGCGCGAAGATGCCGCGGACACTTGTTGCATGGTGGGCGATGTCGATCATGGAACCGGGCGGCGGTCAATCCATCACGCAAATGCGCCGAGGTGAAGTGTCTAGAAGAAGAGCAGATCGATCAGGATAACGATCGCGACCCATGCCATCACATTTCCGATGATGATTCGGTTCCTGAGCCTGCGGTCAGGCAGCAATCTGTCGTGCGGCACCAGCGCGCGGCGGTGCAGACGTTCGGCCATCATGGGCGCCTCCCCGGAGTTGTTCCGCGAGGTGGGACGGTTCGCAAGTCGCTGCCGTCTCTGTTTTCTTCCGAAGCCTTGTTTCTTCCGAAGCGTTGCGACCATCGCGCCAGCCCGTGCGCCTCAATCGCTCCGTCGCCGCGCTGTCACGGATCATTTTAGCGTTCTATGAGCAATCTCGTTCAAAACAACGGCGTGACGCCATTTGTTGCCTGTGCTGGGACGCTGCGCATGCTCAACTGAATGTCGAAAATCGACCAATGGATTTTGTTCCGCGATTTTCGAATATGCATGGCAGCGTCGAGTCACGCGCAACTCATTAACCAGGCAAATCCGAACTAAGCATCTCCGAACAAACCAGAATATCGCGTCGCACAATTGCGCGCGCAATTCAGTTCCGACGTGGCGCGAAACCTATTTCGCTTTCGCGCCCAATTTCGCTCAAGATTTTGGAAAGTCTTTGCGACCTGCGAGCGTTCGCGCTCGCAGTGAGTGCCGACATTCGCTGCTGCGAAATCGTCACGCGCGGTGCCGGGTCATTCGAATGTGCTCGGTCCAGTCCGGTTCCAGCAGAGAGGAGAGTCATGGCCTCGATCGTGACAGCCAACTTCGATCGGAATAACGTCACGCCGATTCGGAGAGAGCGAACCCAGATATCGGTCCGTCCTGTAGAGTTTGCCGGCGGCAGTACGTGTGGGGCGCATCGAGGCCGCCGGCGTTCGCGCCGTGTCGCGCGGACCGAGCCGTCGTCATCGATCGCAAAGCGCGTCTTCGACATCGCCGCGGCAAGTGGCGCGTTACTGTTCCTCGCGCCGCTCCTGATTGCGATTGCTGTCGCAATCAAGGCGACGTCGCCGGGCCCGGTGCTGTTCTTTCAGTACCGCTACGGCTATCGAAACCGCCGCTTCAAGATCTACAAGTTCCGCACCATGCGTAACGATGCCGGCGACGTGCGCGGCGTAAGGCAGACGGTGCAGGGCGATGCGCGCGTGACGCCGGTGGGGCGAATTCTGCGCAAGACCAGCCTCGACGAAATTCCGCAACTGTTCAACGTGATCAAGGGAAACATGTCGCTGGTCGGACCGCGGCCGCATGTGCCGGGAATGCTGGCCGCGGACTTTCTCTACGAAGACCTCGTGCCATATTATTTTCAGCGCCATACGGCGCGGCCGGGCATTACCGGGCTCGCGCAGGTCAGCGGCTGCCGCGGAAGCACGGCCGAGTTCGGGCCTGCGATCTCGCGGATCGATTACGATCTCCATTACATCGAGCGGTGGTCGCTGCGCATGGACGTCATGATCATCATCCGCACGATCCGCAAGGAATTCCTGTCGGGAAGCGGATTCTGACCAACGCCAAGACATCAAAGGACCTTGCCATGGCGATGATCGAGCCGCGCGGCCGTATCGTGCTTGTTCTCCTGTCAGGCGGCGTCGGCTCGCACATCCGCAATCGCAGACGACGCTCGCCGGCGCGAATTCTGTGCGTACGATACCAAGGGAGGCGGCAATGAGCGCAAGGCAGCAGGTCAAGGAGCTGGTCAAGGATGCGTTTCCCTCGATATGGCTGCAATGGCATTTCATGAAGCGGCCGAAATCGGCGGAGCGGGAACTGTGCTATCTCGACAAGCTGATTCCCGGTGACGCGGTGACGGTGGACGTCGGCGCCAATTGCGGCCTGTACACGCGGCGGCTGGCGCGCCTTTCCAGGCAGGTTCACGCCTTCGAGCCTTCGCAGCAGATGGCACGGCTGTTGCGCCGAACCTCGGCGCGGAATGTGAGCGTTCACGAGATCGCGCTGTCGGATCATGACGGCGATGCCGAATTGTTCATCCCGCAAGGCGATGACGGCCTGGTCTATGGCCTTGCCTCGCTGGAGGCACGGGCCGATCCGTCGGCCAAAACAGTCTCGGCCCAGGTGCCGATCGCGCGGCTTGATGCTGTGATCAATCAGGACGTGGCGTTCGTGAAGATCGACGTCGAAGGCCACGAGTTGAATGTCCTGAACGGCGCCGTCGAACTTCTGGAGCGGTGCCAGCCGGTGTTTCTGGTGGAAGCGGAAGACCGCCATCGCGCCGAGGCGACGCGATCGGTGTTCGAATTCTTCCGGGATAAATCCTATCGGGGCTTTTTCCTGAAGAACAATGACGTGATCGGGGTGGAGCAGTTCGATTCCCGCAGACTCCAGGATGCCGATGCGCTGCGACCGGATGGCGGCCGCAAGGACGGGCAGTGCTATGTCAACAACTTCTTCTTCTTTCCCCGTCATCTCGACGGTGAATCGATACTGAGCAGCTAGCTCGTCGTTTCACCGGCCATCCCCGTCGGGAGCAGTTTCGGGCGCTGGATTTCAAGGAGCTGTCCACCATCATGGCCTGCCCCGTGATCGTCGATCTGCGCAACATCTACTCTCCGGAGGAGGTGCGGCGGAACGGCTTTCTGTACTGCGGCGTGGGTCAGCCGAAATCGGTGGCGTATTGATACTGGGTCAAGGATGCATGCATGATGCCGGATCAGGCAATTCTGGTAACAGGGGCGGCGGGATTCATCGGATTTCACGTGGCGCAGCGGTTGCTACAGTCCGGCCATCGCGTCGTCGGGGTCGACAATCTCAACGCCTATTATGATCCGCGGCTGAAGGCGGCCCGGCTCGATATCCTTCGCAACGACCCGCGCTTTCAGTTCGAAAGGCTTGATGTGGCGGATCGTGCCGCGATACCGGCGCTGTTCGCGCGGCATCGGTTTCCTGTCGTCATCCATCTGGCCGCGCAGGCGGGCGTGCGATACTCGCTTCAAGATCCGCACGCCTATGTCGACGCCAATCTGGTCGGCTTCGCCAATATCCTGGAAGGATGCCGGCACAACGGCTGCCGCCATCTGCTGTTCGCATCCTCGTCGTCCGTTTATGGCGCCAACAGGAAGCTGCCATTCTCGGTGCATGACAACGTGGATCACCCGATCAGCCTGTATGCCGCGAGCAAGAAGGCCAACGAGTTGATGGCCCATTCTTACAGCCATCTCTATAGCATCCCGTGCACCGGCTTGCGGTTCTTCACGGTGTACGGCCCCTGGTATCGCCCCGACATGGCGCTGTTCGTGTTTGCGGACGCGATCGTCCGTGGCGATCCTGTCAAGCTGTTCAACGGCGGGCGGATGCTTCGCGACTTCACCTATGTCGACGACGTGACGGAAGCGCTGGTCCGCCTGATCGATCGCGCGCCGCAAGGTGGGCAGCACGGGCTGCGCGGAGCGCTGGATCCGGGATCGAGCATCGCGCCCTGGCGCATCTACAATGTCGGCAACAACAAGCCGCAGGAATTGCTTCGAGTGCTCGATCTCCTCGAGCAGGAACTCGGGCGCAAGGCCAAAAAGGAGTTGCTGCCGATGCAGCCCGGCGACGTGCCGACGACCTATGCCGATATCGATGACCTCGTGCGCGACGTGGATTTCCGCCCGGCGACCCCGATCGAGAACGGCATCCACAGGTTCGCGAGTTGGTATCGCGGCTATTGCGACGCTTGATCAGTTCGCTGTGCCGGCGTGCTGGCGCGAAAGTCCCGTGGCGTCGCGCCAAATCTGTCCTTGAACGTGCGCGTGGCATGGGCGGCATCGGCGAAGCCGCATTGATGCGCAAGTCCCGCGATCGGAACGCCGGCCAGCGAAGGCTGCCGCAACAGGTCTTTGAACAGTTCGACACGCAGACGGAGGACATGGCGTTCGAACGTGGTCGTGCGGTCGGCGAAGATACGATGAAAGGTCCGTTCCGAGATGCCGAACTCGGCGGCAAGTGCCGGCGCCGGCCGGATCGTGGCGATGTTCGCCTGCAGGTAAGTGTCGATCAGCCTGAACAGGCCAGTGCGGCTGAGCTCATGGCTTGCGCCGGCGGCAAGGCGCAGTATCGCCGACAGATAAGCGACGATATCAGGCTCACTTTGTCTTGCCGGCGCGTCCGCCACGCAGATCGCGTCGCGTACCAGCGCGGCAATTGCGCGCGCAACCGTCCCGGACAAGGGGATAGGTTTCGCGCATAGTCGCTCCGCTTCGGGGACGGATCGCAGCAGCGACGCGGCGGGAACGGTGGCGATCAGCAATTCCACGCGCGGCCCGGGACCGAACAGCCGATCCTCGAACGGACGCCGCGCATCATAGAGCACGCCGTATCCCGGTTCGATCGTGCTTTCGTTTCCACCTTGCACGATCGAGCTTCGGCCGCGCCGCTGGAAATCGAACATGAATTCGTCCGAACCGGCCATGTTCACGAGCCGGGCATCGCGGGTGTAGCATTGCGGACTGCTGTCGAAGCGGACCAGTTTTGCGCCGCCGATTTCGACGAATTCGAAATGCCCGCTGACGACCGCAGAGCCGAGCGGCTTGGTCTCGACACTGGCGAATGACCGGCAGATCGCCTCGGTCCAATAGGCGGTTCGCTCGGCGGGGCGGATCGGGTCGGTGGAGACGCTGATCGGCATCGTGCGAATAAGATCCGGTTTGTGGTCCCCCAGCGTCGCCCAGGACCGGTGGCTCTGGCAAGGCCGAACCGACTGGAGGTGGCAGGTTCATTCAAGACGCGGCGCCGCTGGCCGCCGTAGGCTGCGGCCAAATTCTGGGGAATTCGGTCCGATATGGTACGCACAAAGCCGTCTGCCGGCATGGATGCCGGTCATCCGCTCGACCCGCTCAGCGAGGCGGAAGTCACGCTGGCGTCCGAAATATTGCGGAAGGAAAAGAGGCTCGGCCCGCACGCGCGATTTACGCATGTGCAACTCGAAGAGCCGGCCAAGTCCGACGTCCTCGGATGGAAGCCGACTGCCGGGCACCCCAGGCAGGCCGCCGCTACCCTGTTCGACAGCAAGACCGGCGCGACGCATGTCGCGACGGTAGATCTCGATTCGAAGCGCGTGACGGCGTGGCGCGAGTATTCGACCAAGGCCCATCCTTACGGCCAGCCGCCGATCACGATCGAGGAGGTGTTCAAGGTCGGCGACATCGTCAAGGCCGACGCGGACTGGCGGCGCGCGATGAAGCGGCGCGGCCTGAAGGATGAGGATATCGAGCTGGTTCAGGTCGACCCGTTTTCGGCCGGCTTTTTCGACCGCGAGGTGGAGAAGGGCCGCAGGCTGGTCAGCGCCGTGTCCTACTGGCGCAAGGACCTCAAGGACAATGGCTACGCGCACCCGATCGAAGGCGTGGTCGCGCTCGTCGACCTGATCGAGAACAGGATCGTCCACCTGGTCGACGAGCCCGACATCATTCCGATCCCGAAGAAATCGCGCAACTACGACCGCGCCTCGATCCCGCAAACGCGCAAGGACGTGAAGCCGCTGGATGTCGTGCAGAAGGACGGCCCAAGCTTTTCGGTCGAGGGCTGGAAGG
>Ga0268266_10003521_pt1 | contig 15539 bp, 34 predicted proteins | sample KBSS13metaG_FD_190356 | JGI IMG/M metagenome (GOLD analysis project Ga0268266, IMG submission 190356) | Switchgrass rhizosphere microbial communities from Kellogg Biological Station, Michigan, USA - KBS S1-3 metaG (SPAdes) (version 2) | ecosystem: Host-associated > Plants > Roots > Rhizosphere...
AGCCACTCCTCGTACGTGCGCTCAGTCGCTTCCTCGATTAGCGTCGAGGCTGTGCCGGCGTAGAGATTGCGGAACATCATATTCCGCCAAATGAACCGCGCAGACGGCTGCGCACCAGCGCGTCCGCGGCTCGATCCGCTATTGCGAGCGTGCGGCGTGCGCTGGTAGATGCACGCCCAAACGGCGCGTCCAGTCGAATGCAGAAGCACGATCTCCTGGCCGCATCCAGTGAACGTCTTGGAGCCCGGCGTGCGACGCGAGTAATGCGCACCGAACCGCTTGAACTTTCCGAGCCCGTCGACGACGGCGAGTGCATTCGGGTCCGATGACGACGATAGGAGCCAGCTCATGGCGCAACTCCTCCGCGCTCCGGACCACCCTGCCCATGCTCGGGCTGCGACGAGGGAGAGCGCATCTAGCCGACCTCCGACATGCCGCAGTGCGATACAATCCGGCGATGCGTCGTACGCGGTGGGTCTTGGTCTTCGCGCTTGTCGGCTGCGTGCACGAAATTCCACTTGCACCCGTCGAGCAGTGCGCAACGCAAGCCATGGTCGTTGACGGCGTGTCGTTCTCGAGCGGCGAGTCCCGCGGCATCGCCTACAGCGGTGGCACATGGGCTGGCGCTCGAGCTGTGAGTTACGGGCAAGGCGTCAGCTGTCGTCGGCCGACGGCGCCACAGGACATGTGCGAGGTCCGAGCGGCACAGGCAAGCGGCACCATCAAGGCCAGCTGGGACCCGTCCTGGCGAAACCTCGTGATCGGACTTGGAACCGTCGCGCTCGTCCTGCCCGGAATCGTCGCGTCGATCGTGTTCCACGTCAGCCGCGATAACGCACAGGACGAGGCTGCTGCCGCGTACACAAGCAGCATCAATGCGTGCGTGAACGTGACCGCGCCGCCGGCCAGCTACACCAAGTAGTGTCACGAGACCAAGTCCTCGACGGTCGTCCTGAGCGCCCTAGCCCACACCGGAAGGTCGTCGGTTCTGACCTTTGTGTGTCCGTTCTCGGTCCGCAGAACTTTCTGACGCGAGAAGCCAACGCGTTCGGCCAAGCGGCCTTGCGTCCATCCCAGCGCCTTGCGCCGTTCGCGGATGCGAAAACCTGTGGACTTCACCCGTCCGGTAGTATCAAACTCTGAGACAGGGTGCAAGGTTCCTTGAGACGCGGTGAGACCGCTTTTGCTTTTACCGTTGGAGATCCAATGGATAAGCAGAAGCAGCCGCCGTCGAGTGCGGGCAAGAAGCCGAACGCGGCACCCCGAGATCTCGTAGATGGACTGGTAAAACGGATCGCCGCTCTCGGCATGACGATCCATGATGCCGTTGAGAAGGCCGGCCAGGGGCGCGCCACCGGCTATCGCTTTCTGAGGTACGAAGCGAGCCTGGCGTCGTACAGCGAGCTCGACGAATGGGTGAAGCGCGAGGAGCTGAAGAAGCCGCGCGCCTCAGAGCAGAAGCTCGACGGCAAGATGCGCGAATGGGCGCAACTCGGACAGGAGCTTCACGACATGGATGTGGACCGATTTGACACAGCGCTCGATGAGCTTCGCCGGGTTGTGGACGCGCTCCACACGCTGTCAGGCGGAAAGGTCCTTGCGTTTCGCGTTAATCCGGATCGGTCGCGCTGAGACGTCAGATCGAACCGTTATCGTCGTCTGCATGGACGACGACAAGAAGCGCGAGTGGTTGGAGTTGGGCGAACAGCTCCGCGCTCTGAGCGAAGAGAAGTTCGACGAAGTTGCTGACGGGCTAAAGGACGTCATCGATGCCCAGCGCGTGCTCGCGCGGTTCGATTGGCAGCTGATGTTTCGCGGACGACCGCGGAAGCGTTATCTCGCTTGAGGTTTCGGTCGGTTCTCATTTTCTGAGACAAAATCTCTTGCGCGTGTCTCAGGTATCAGATACTGATACTGCATGGACGCCGCATTCACCCCGGAAGACTTCCGGTTCTTCCGCGAGACGCTCGATAAATCCCCTGGCTGCGACCTCGAGAACCTCCGCGCCCGTTGCGACGCGCTCGAGTCGGCACACCGCAACGACGTCCGCGAGCTTGCCGCGGCCGAGCTGGCCCGGGACGAAGCGCTCGACGAAATCTCCGACCTCCGCGAACAGCTGCGGCAGGCGCAACGTCGCTGCTCGAAGCTAGTCGAGCGCGACTTCAGCATCCCGGCGCTGAAGCTCACCGTCGCGAAGGTGGTTGCGCAGGAGATGCGGACGCTGCTCGGCGTGGAGCTGGGCCACGACAGGGCGATGCACGCGGCGGGAAACGTGCTCATGGCGATCGTGATGATGCTGGATACGGGTGCGGTGAAGGAGGCGGCGTAGTCATGGGCGACCGCGGCAACATCTACGTCAAGGACGCTGACGTCTACCTGTACTCGCACTGGGGCGGCTACGACCTGTCGCTCTGTGCTCGCGACGCGCTCAAGAAGGCGCCGGACCGCTGGACGGATGCCATGTACCTGGCGCGCGTGATGTTCCAGTCGATGCTGTGCGGCGACGACAGCTCGACGGGATTCGGCATCTCGCACCTCATCGGAGACAACGAGCGGCCGGTCATCGTCATTGACCCGGATGCGCAGACCGCGTCGGTTACAAAGTGGCGCGGCCACGATTCGAAATCCGTCGACGATGTTCGCAGCGTCATCCCGTTCTCTCGCCTCGTCGAGATGAACGACGACGAGTGCCGCGAGTGGCACCTCGGAAAGGACGAATCGTGACCGACTCCGACTTCATCGCCGACTACATGCCGTTCGCGCGCTGGCTCGCGATCTGGTGGTGGATCGGGCGGCAGTACGCGAGCAGGACGGAGGAATCGTGATCAAGACACTCACCATCGACCGCTCGAAGTGGGCGTGCAAGACGAACAATGAGGCGCGCGAAGGCGGCTCGTGGCTGTGTGACAAGGACGGCTTCAAGTGCTGCCTCGGTTTCCTCGCCGTTGGATGCGGCGCTAGTAGGAGCGACATTGTTGATGCGGCGACGCCTGAGGATTCGCCGCATGCGATTAGATGGCCGAAGGAATTTCGAACGAGCCTGTATGCGAATACGGCTCTCGCCGGTAAGGCGATGTCGATCAACGACAAAGAGAAGTCCAACTCTCGCCGTGAATCCCGCCTGACGAAGCTGTTCGCCAAAGCCGGCATCAAGCTGCGGTTCAAGGGCGAGTACCTGAAGAGGTCCAAATGACCCGCCGCTCTCGCCACATCGCTCGCGAGCAGTACGCCGCCGAGTGCCACGCCTTCTACGCGCCGCTGGAATCGATCGTCTGGTGGCAGGAATTCCTCGCGAGCTGGCGCGCCATCGGGCGAGCGGTTGGAGGTGCCAAGTGAACTCCACCGCCAAACTCCTCGGCGTTCTCGTCGAGGAATCCAACTGGCGTCCATTCGAGCCGTCGCGTGAAGCAGTCGCGGAAGCGCAGCGCGCTCGCGACGAGAACACGTGCAATCGGCACGACGACTGCGAGGCCGCGACGCTCGCGTACATGCAGCGCCACGAGATCAAACACCGCTGGCAAGTGCCGTTCCGCCTCCACTGCCACGATGAGAACTGCGAGGAGTGCTTCGGATGCTGACCATCATCCCGATCTGCATCGGCATCGTCGCCCTGCTCATCGTCCTCGCGTACATCCTCCACACCGTCGACCGCGTTCGGCCGTGGTGGCAGCCGACGCGGAGGCAGAGGAAAGCGCGGAGACGGCGGCAGGTGATCACGTTGACACCGAATCGCAAAAGGAGCGTGTCGTGAACTGTCCAAACTGCGATACGGAACGTCCCGAACAGGAGCTGATGCCGGCCAACTCGGCGCGCAGATGCACTCGCTTCGACGTGTGCGATTGCGGAGCAATGATTCGTCTTGCGACGGCCGAAGGCTGGGAGCGCTGGTACGCAACGCATTGGTCGGCCTTTCAGCCAAGCGAGATGGCGTGGCACAGGCTGTCCGAGGCCGACGAGTTCTATGCGCGCTGGAATGCGGAGCACCCGTCATGACCAAACGTCGCCCCAAGAAACGCCCGACCTATCTGCGCCAGCTCTCGGTCACTGCCGAGACCTACGATCGTCTCAAGGCCGAAGCAGAACGTCGCGGCGTCTCGGTTGGATCGCTCGTCGCGGAGATGGTGGCGAATGCTGAGTGACCCGTTCGTCTCGCACTGGCGCGCTCCTCGCGAACGCATCACCGACCCAACCGATCGCATCAAGGCAGTGACGCACAAGCAGAAATGTCGCGATGCTGGGCTGTGCATCTGCGGACCCACGCATAGCGGGCCGAGCAAGCGCGGAATCCAACATGGGCCGGTAGTGCGCGGCGGCAAGTGCCAGCGGTGCATCGATATCCACGACGACAAGCTAACCGTCGCTCACGTCGAGCGGCTGTAACCAACGGAGTCAACCAATGGACAAGCACAATGCGAGCACCGCGCTCGCCATCATCCCTTCCTCGCTAGAAGACGTTCGCGCGCTCGCCAAGAGCGTTGCTGGCTCGATCCTTCTCCCCGACGCCCTCAAGCGCGAGCCCGACCTCATCATGGCCGTGATGGCTGGGCTCGAGCTCGGCCTGCCGCCGATGGCATCGCTGCGCGGTGTGAACGTCATCAAGGGCAAGCCGTCGCTGACCGCTGCGACCATGGTGGCCGTCGTGCTTGGCCGCGGTGTCGCCGAATACTTCGAGTGTGTCGACGACCAGCCCGAATCGGTCACGTACGAGACGAAGCGCCACGGCGGCAAGAATCCGCAGCGCGCGACGTGGACAATGGCCGATGCCAAGCGCGCTGGGCTCGGCGGTGACAACTGGAGCAAGTACCCGTCGGACATGCTCCACGCGCGATGCATGGCTCGGCTCGCTCGCCGGACATACCCCGACCTCCTCGCCGGCATCTACACGCCGGACGAGATCGACCACGAATCGTATGCGGCCGACGAAACCCGAAGCCCCGCCGTGGAAGCGATCGACGCGGAAATCATCAGCGAGGCCAAGTCCGACGACGCGACACTCGCCGCAATCGATTCGGCCGCGACGCTTGATGACTTGACCGCGCTCTCGCAGTCACTGGCCAAGCTGCCCGAGGGGGTCAAGGCGGAGGCTCGTAGGCGCTACGGCGACCGCAAGCGGCAGCTCCAGCAGGTGAGCGCGCCGTGAAGCCAGAGTGGCCATGCGCTGTCTGCGGCGCGATGTTCCGTGCGTATCCATCAGAGATCAAACGCGGCCGCAAGTACTGCTCGAAGGACTGCGACGATGACCGCAAGATCAAGCACGGGCTCTCAAAGAGAGGGCAGGTATCCAAGCTGTTCTGGGTCTGGCGAGCAATGATCCACCGCTGCGAGAATCCAAAGGATGCGCGTTATCCGAACTACGGCGCGCGCGGAATCACCGTTTGCGACCGCTGGCATGACCTGTCTAACTTTCTGGCGGATATGGGCCCTCGCCCCGACGGCCTGACGATCGAGCGGATTGACAACTCGAAAGGATACTCGCCGGATAACTGCAGATGGGCGACGTATCAGGAGCAGCTCAGAAATACGCGTCGCTCTATACTGACCCGCGACGCCGTTCAGGAGATTCACGGTCGATATGAGCACGGTGAAGCTCCAGTCTCAATATCCGAGAGAATGGGTATTCGTCAGCACACTGTTCTCGTGGTGCTGCGAGGTGATAAATGGCCAGAACTCGCAACGTCTGGGTACGTCGGTCGTGGTCCATACAAGCTGAGGGCCGCATGATCACCGCCTCATCCCTCGGTCGATCCTTCGCCTGCGAAGGCTCCAACGCCGTCGAGCACGTCGACGAGACGAACGAGTATCAGGAGCCAGGCAACGAACGGCACGCCAACGAGGAGGCTGCGATCAAGCGAGGCGAAATCCAGGAGTGGATGACGCAACGCTGGCTCGGCTACACGTGGCGCAGCGAAGTAAAGTTCGCCTATAGCCCAGCGACGCGGACCGCGCGTGAGCTGACCGAGCCTGGGCACCGCAACTACAGCGGTGCTCGACCCGGCGAGCTATGCGGCCAGACGGACGTTCTCGGCATGCCAGGCGTTCCGGCGCTTGGCGTCGTGGCAGCGGGCCCAATCGTCATTGGCGATTGGAAGGGTCACGACCCGAACGTCCCGCGCGCACACGTCAACGCCCAGCTTCATATCGGCGCGCTTGCGTGGTCGAGAATCTTCAACATCGACGCTGCCGATGTGTTTCTGTCCACCGAAGGCCGCAAGCCCGACGTCGCCTCACTCGACGTCATGGATCTTGACGCGTTCGCCGCGGATGTCGCGGTCGTGCTTGCCAAGGGCGAATCGTCCAAGCGTCGCTACCTAGCCGGCGAGCCAGTCGAGTTCGTTGAAGGCCCCTGGTGCCGCTGGGCGCCATGCTTCGCGGCGTGCCCCAAGAAGAACGCGCTCGTTGCGTCAGTCGCCAACGGCAGCGCCTCCAACCGAATCGAGCTGCTGTCGCTCCACGATGACGAGGTGGCCGAGGATGCCTGGGAGTTCCTGGCTAACCTCAAGATGCTCACAAAGCGCCTGGAGGCTCGTTGTCGCGCACGCATCGCCGAGCGCCCGATCAAGCTCCGTAGCGGCAAGTACCTCGGCGTCGTCGAATCGCAGGGCAACCGCGTGCTCGACGGCCGCAAGGTCCGCGACATCGTGCGGGGCAAGTACGGCGAAGCGGTCGCCGATGCCTGTGTCGAGCTGGAGACGTCGCAGAAGCTCATCAAAGAGCAATTCGCAGCGCACCTGCCACGCGGTCAGGTTACGGGTGCGATGGAGAAGCTACTCGCCGAGCTCGAATCCGTGGGCGGTGTGACGCGCAAGAAGTCCACCGACATCATGGAGGTCGACGACGTGCGGAAGTGCAAGACGGTGCAGCGGATCGCGAACGAGGACATTGTGCCGGCGCCTGAGGCGTCGCTGGCTGGAGGGAAGCGATGAGCAACGCGCGCTACCTAGAAGCCAACTTGATGTCGCAGTCCGACGGCAACGTGTTCATCGAGGCGAATGACATCGTGATGATTGTCCGCGGCGCTAGTACGATGGCGCTTTTGAGCACGGTGCTCACCGCCGTAAGAATCGAGGGCGACACCGAGAAGATGCGAGCTTGCGCAATGATGTGCATGGCGACGCTCGGAAGAAGCCGATTTCAATGACCGACACCAACCGCAATTCTGCGGCGTCGGTCCCTGGCACCCAACAGGGCGACTCGCTCGCGCCGGCCGAGTCCAGGGAAGCCGGCAACCTTTTCGACAACCAGCGAGACATGCTGGAGAGACTGGCCGCTGCCGAGCTGGCGGGCCTGTCTGCGTCGACCGTCAACGGCTGTGACTGCGACTTCTGTACGGGCCGCAAGAAGCACGACGACAACTGGTGCGCGTGCTGCGGCGAAGTGAAGCTCCGCGACGATCAGTGGTGGGAGAACATGGACGTCTGCGATGCGTGCGACGCGCGGCTTCGAGAGGCCGTGCCATGACCTCCTCCGAACACGCCCAGCTCCTCCACTGCGCCCAGACCAACTCGGCGCTGCGCACGCTCATGGATGAGCACGAGGCGATGGCGGCGGAGTTGGTGAAGTTGCGGTCCGCGTTCGCAGCGCTCGCTGACAGGATGGGCAACGACTGCGACTGCGGGTCATGGGCCAACGACATCGACGACATTCTCAAGCTGGAGCGGGCGTGCAAGGAGGCGAAGTGAAGACCGATACGAAACACCTCCGCGAGCTGTGCGCGAAGGCGCCTGGATATGCAGTGTCGAGAGATGGTCGCGTGTTCTCGTTGGTCAGCAACTGGCGAGGGTACGGTGAGCGCGAACTGGCCACGGGTCGGAACTCTGACGGATATGCGTCTGTTCGAGTGATGATCGATGGACGTCGCAAGCAGCTCACGGTTCATCGTTTGGTGGCAGACGCGTTCCTTGGACCGCGTCCATCGCCCACGCATCAGGTTCGCCATCTCGATGGCGATCGGATGAATCCGTCGGCGGCCAATCTTGCGTGGGGCACCGCCAAGGAGAACGCCGAAGACAGAGACCGTCATGGAACGACTGCTATCGGCGACAGGAATGGCACGCGGACAAAGCCCGAATCGATTGCACGCGGCACAAAGCACGGGATGTTCGGGCGGCCTGACCTCGTCGCTGGAGCAAAGCTGACGTTCGAAATCGTCACCGAGATCAAACATCGGATCGCGTCAGGCGAGTCGCAGAGCGCGATCGCGAGGAGTCTCGGTGTCAGGCCAAGCACGGTGAACCGTGTTGCCAACCAGAAAGCGTGGAGGACGCCGTGAACTCTGACGAGATTTCTAGGCTGCGCGAGCTTGCCAGTGCGGCGACGCCGGGGCCATGGATCAAGGCTGGTCCATGGCCCCATGTCGCCATCTGGAAGCCGAATGGCGAATTCGATTACGAAACCAACTCGGACACCGAAGAACCAGATCACGTTTGCGATGTTCATCGTTCGTCGATGAACGAGCACGGCGAATGGCAACTGTCATCGCCAGAGCAAGACGCCAACGCCGCCTTCATCGCCGCCGCCCGGACCGCCCTGCCCTCGCTTCTCGACGAGAACGATCGGTTGCGGGCGGCGCTGAGGGAGGCGTGCAATTACACGATGAGCGCACTGCTTGCGTGTCCGCGCGAAGGGCACTTCCTCGATGTCGAACGAGAGACCGAGCGACTGCTCAAGCTGGCCGGTGAGTCGTGATCCGTCCGCACGCGAAGCATCGCTGCGTTGGGGGTGGGGAGTGATTCCTTCGGTTCGCCATCAGGCCGCGATACCCGCCGGGCGTCGTCAAAAGGGGTTCGCAAAGGCGCTCCGGTCGGCCACCGGAGTCAGCCTAGGCACCGACTGTCGATTCGTGCCCGACGCTTTCGATGTCGAGGAGCACAAGCGAATCATTCGTATTTGGGAAGTCGAGGCAACGCATCCCATCGGAGACAAGAAGATCGAGAAGCTGCGGTTGCTCGCCGGACTACTCGATGCGCTTGGCTGGAAGCTGCGCGTCGTGTGGGTTCCGGCCTGCGATCGCGGGCGTCCGCGTCGGTTCGATCTCGAAACCGGCCAGCCGCATATCTCGACGCGGGCGCTTCACGCAGCGGTTGCGCTACTGGACAAACGGTGAGGCTGCATCCGGCCGACATCGAAGCAATTGCGGATGCGCTTGAACGGCGACTCCGCTCCGGACAATCGTCACCGTTGGAAACGGCGGTCGTCGATGGAGACGACCCATGGACGAAAGACCCTATGGACCTTACAAGCACGGAGACCTCTTCCGAGTCCACTGCGTTAGAGGACGCGGAAAAACTCGCTCGACTCGATATCGCACGTTTGCGACGCGGGCTGAAGCCGATGCCTATATCGCGACGTTCACGATCGAGGGGAAGGGCGTCACGCTGATGCAGGCCGTCGACAAGTTTCTCGACTGGAAGCGCGACGCCAAGGGCTGCGTTGGCCACACGATCGAGAACTACGAGCACCGGCTTTGGCGGCTGCTGGGCCTGCCCGAGAACGGCAACCGCTCCGTGCGCTACGTCGAGCGTCGCGGGAATGAGCTGTACCAGGCATCGGTCTACGGCGCCGGCGACACGCACATCAACGGGCTCAACGTCGGTCGAATGTGGGGCGCATACTGCGTCAAGCAGAAGCTGCTCCGCACGAACCCATTCGCCGAGGTCGAGGCGCAGGGCAAACGTCGCAAGGGCTCGACCAAGTCACGGCTCACTGTGAACGAGTCGAGGCTGCTCGAGGCGTACTGCTTCGAGCATGGCGGACCGGAGTGCGTCCTGACGTACGGCTACATGATGCTAGGCAAGCGGGCCTCCGAGCTCGCACGCGTGCTCGTTCGCGACTTGGACGACGACGGGTGGCTGCTGCGCATCAACGAAGCCAAGACCGAGGCGAGTGTGGGAACCGTGCCGCTCAACGCGGCGCTGCGCGAGATGCTGCTGGCATTGACGAAGGATCGGCCGGCGACTGCATCGATCTTTCTCGACTCGTACGGCGATCCGATGTCGCGCTGGGCGGCTCGGGACCGGGTGCGCACGGTGACCAAGGCTGCGATCGGCCGGGCCGTCCCTCCGCAGGAGCTGCGCCGGACGTTCACGGACAACGCGCAACGGCAAGGCGTGGCGCTCAAGACGATCGCCGAGATGACCGGCCACACGTCCACGGCGGTCACGACGCGCAGCTACATGGCGCGCGAGGTTGTCGATGCAGCGGCGGTGGAGAGAAACTTCACGGTGATGCAGGGAGGGAAGAGATGATCAAACTTGAGCTGACTGTCGACACGCCCAAGGGCGAAGTCCATCTCGTCGTCGGCGAGGTCTCTGCTGTGCCAGCGGTAGGCGATTGGGTCGATCGCGAAGACTCGGGATGGCGCGGACTTGTCACGAAGCGCTGGTGGCATTTCGACAGGCGGGGCCGCGCCTCATGCCGACTCGTACTCGACGATGGTCGCTTCCGTGGAAACGCCCATGGAAACAGCTCCGAAGTTTCCAAGCCCGATGATGTGTAACTAGGCGTGCGATCGGGGGGACTCGAACCCCCACGGTGTTACCCACTGGCACCTGAGTGCTGTGTCGTCCGACGAGGAATCGCGTAACCTGTTTCCACGACCGTCCGTTTCCACCGCGATTCACGTAGGATGCAGCAGCAGAATTTGGAAACATCCATGCTTTCCCCCTCCGACCTTCAACGCCTTTCGGAGCTCGAGGCTGCGGCAACGCCGGGGCCGTGGGACTGGTACCGGGACGGCGGCAAGACAACGAACTACATCATGTGCCCAGCCATTCCAGGCGGTGGCAGCTTTCTCGTTCAGGGCGACATCGATGGCGAGCTGCGTGGCACGCAAGAGAACCTCGACGTGCTGCTCGCCGCCCGCAACTCCCTCCCCGCCCTGCTCGCCGACATCGCCACGCTCAAGGCGCGGGTTGCCGAGCTGGAGGCCGAAATCGAGTACCGCAACGAAGCGGCGATGGAGCGCGACCTCAATGACTGACGACAAACTCGACCGGCTCCGAAAGCTCGCAGAGGACACACAGAGCGGCCTGATCCTCGAGGCCGCTACCGAGCTGACCTTCCACAGCCATGGTCTTACAAAATCCGAGATCGACCGACGCATGACAGAGGCGATGTTCAAGGCCGTTCGCATCCACAGCGACGAACTCGCCACGCTCAAGAAGGCCCTAAGCGAGGCGTGCGACTGGTGCGATTCCATGGCCCCGGTGCTCGGCTACAAACCCGAGCCTCGCATCGCCGAGCTGAGAAAGCTGGTCGAGCCATGAGAATCCATGGGCTCGGAATCCAAGGACCGGTCGACAATCGATGCGAGGTCTGCGGATGCATGCCACGCGTGCAGGTATGCCGCTTGGTCGATCGACGACGTGTGCTTGCGACGTGTGACTCGCAGTATTGCATGGAGAGGTTGCCTCGCGAGTTCGTTCGAAGCTTCTCGTGGCCGACGACGCAAGATGAATGGGCGAAGCTGCTCAAAGGAACGGGCATCGCGGTTCCGACAACGGTATTGCCGTGATGATCGACGTGAATAGGCTCGCCGATCTGCGAAAGCTCCTGTAATGGGCGCCGGCATCCAACGTTGGTGGCGCGACTATGAGCAGGAGTGCACCGAGTGGGACCGCGCGCAGGACGTTCGGAATGGAATTTTCTGGGTCAACGACAACGCCGCCATTGGCTTCGGCGCCTGGAGGGGCAGATCCTGCATCCCTAACGAGCAGGCCGTGGAATTCGCGATCGCAAGGGCCGCGGCTAAGGTCAAGCTCGACTAATGCACCCCGCCCTCGAAACCCTCGCCGTCATCCGCGATGCGCTCGCCGAGAATCAGCTCGACGCGGCCAAGCTGCTGCAGGCCGAGGTGGATGGGGAGTGGTGCGATTGCATCGTCCACACGATGGACGCGTTCAAGGCCTCGTTCTTCGGCACGGGGACTCGCGGTCACCGACTCGATTGTCAATTCCTGCCGATTCCACCCGACGTGCAGCAGGCGCGGCGCGACCGGGTTACGGCAGATGCGAGGCGCACCATCGGTCGCGTCCACACATATATCGGTGCGTTCCATCAACCGGTCATGCCGGACCCGTACGCGGATCTACCGGCGAGCATTCGAGCCGTTCAAGAGAGTTATTATCGTGCGCGCGAACTAGACGCGCCCGAAAGTGTTCTCGAGAACATGCGAGACTTTGTTAGTTCGGCAGTGGCGATGCTTCACGGCCAGCTAAGGCACCACCCGTAGCATGTAGACCGTCTGCTCCAACTTCGGCCACGTCTCTCGGTGCTTCTCAAACACGCTGCCATCGGTCCGTACCACGCCGGGCTGGAAGTAGTTCGGCCCGTGGCTCTGCGCGATGTCGAGCAAGTCGTACCGCGGCTGTTGCGGGTCCCATGCGGTCGCGCGGCTCGTGTCGACAATGATCGCGACATGCCCGATGAACAGCAGCCCGTTGCAGCGAAACGTCGGGTACGCGAGCAAGTCGCCCGGCTTCGGCATGCCCGTCGCGAGCTCGAAGCAGTCACGTGCGCCAACCGCATCGCCGATGGCACTGTTGCTGTTGATGTCTGATTCCACGTCGAACCGGCCGCCCTTGTTAAAACCCGGCCTGTGCCGAGTCAGCTTCCAGCACCAGCTCAGGGCGAACCCCGCGCAGTCTGTTCCGAGTCGACCGTCGGCATCCGCGGTCCACGGTCGGTCGATGGTGACGCCGCTGACGACGTGGGGCCGGTAGCCGCCGGTCCCCAAGATGTACTGGCCGCCGGGCTTGTCGATGATGGACAGGGCACGGGTGACGGCTTCGATCGCGGAGACGGGGCGAGGGTCGGTCATGGCGGGCACTCCGGTTCCATGCCCATGAAGCCGGCCACGCGATGCGCCGCCCACGGCTTCCCGCAGGCCGTACAGACGATGTGCAGCGTCTTACGTGGGTTTTCGATGGGCGTCGTGCACGTGCACTGCGCCGACCACGCCGCGTTGATGCGGTGACAGCGCGGGCATTCCCAGGGCGTCATAGCCGCAACGCCCACCGGATGACATTGAAGAGGATCAGCGCGCCGAGGAGTCTCATGGCCTCTGCACCATCACCCTCACTCTCACGGTCATCGCATCAGTCGGCCTGCTGTCGAGGTACGCGCGAATCTCGCGAAGCTCACGGGCCAGCTGGTCGTGCTCGGCACCAGCGATATGCGGGTCGAGCATGCGCCGCTCGATGTCGTTGGCATCGTGATAGAGCTGCTCGTCGTTTTTGAATGGGTCAATCATTGCCCCGGAAACCTCGCCGCCAGCGCTGCATCCGCCGCGGCATTGTCGGCCGTGATCGTCTGCTGCAACGCCGTAGCCCTGGCGAGCGCTGCGGTCAGGTCGATGGAGCCGGACTTCGCCGCCTCGTACAGCTTGATGCCCTCCTGGACCAAGGCGGGCAGTGCGGCGAGTAGGGCTTCGAGTTCAGCGTCGGTCATGGAATCACTCCGTCCTGCTTGAGTTCCGTCGTCAGCGCCGCCGCGGCACTCACCGCACCGGCCACGCTGGCATCCGTGTTGGCCTTGTTCGCGGCGTCGATTGCCTGGTACACGACGACGAACGCCGTGAGGATTTTGACCTGCGTCTGTCGCCACGCCGTCAGCTCGGCATCCACGCCGGCCTTGTTGAGACCCGCGGCGACGATGCCCTGCTGATGAACGCCATCGTAGGCAGCGAACGCCGAGCCAGCGGCAAGCGTCGCGGTGTAGACGCCGTCGAGGGTCTTGGTGCGCGTCGAGGCGGCGCAGGCCGACAGTACATCGGAAGCCATGACGACGATGACGAATGCGATCCCCAGCGCGTAGACGCGCTCCGTCCAGCGCTTCACGACGCACCGCCCTTCGCCGCCGTCGCGCCATGGTCCTTGAGGCCCTGGGCGAGGATGGATGTTGCTACGGTGCCCTCGAACGCAGCGATAAGGCCCACGTCGAGATGCAGGCCGAAGTGGGCGCCGGCCGCGACAACCGCGCCAGCGATGACCTTGAGAAAGGTCTGGTCCTGTAACAGTGCGTAGAGCGCAGCCTTCATGTCTCTGTCCTTTCCTCGGCCTCGTGATGGCCGTTGTGCCGTTGTGCAAGCAGTTTGTTTTGAAGCTCTAGGGCGTCAGCGTTTCGTTCCGCGGCCACGGCGACACGTTCGAGCTTATCGTTCGTGCTCGTCATGAACTTCACCAAGAGCTGCGACAGCGCCAAGAACCCGCCGCTCACGACGGAGCGGAAGCCTTCGAGCTGGAGTTCGATGCGCTGTTCACCGTCGGTCATAGTCCGCCCTTGGTTCGCGGCCGATGGAACGAGTAGCCGCCGGGTGGCGTTTGCGTCTTGAATGGATCAGCCGCTCGATGGACGCCGCTGATTTCATCGGCGACCTCTTCAACGGCCGATGCCGCTCGTTGTGCCGCGTCATGTGCCTTGTCGAGCTTGCCTTCGAGCCGCGCTGAGGCTTCGACGAACCGGAGCGTCGCGTCGGTGTTGCGGTTGAGCGCGAGCTTGGTGTCGTCAACCGCGCTCTTGACGTCATCGAGCTTCTGCACGGCATTGCGGCCGAACAGGTGCAGCGTGCCGCTGACGAGCACGCCGACCGCTGTGATGGCGCCGCAGATCAGTTCGATCTCGCCGTTCGTCACCAGGCCACCGTCCAGCCAAGTTTCTGAAACTCCGCCCTAGCCTTCGCGTCGGTGTACTCGGCCTGTCGTGCTTTCCATGCGGCACTGAACATGATCTGTTCACCGGGCACAGCGACGCTGCCGCCGTTGTTGCTGTTGCCGAGATGCACACCGGCACCGGTCGTGTCGAGCCACCAGATCGAGGACGTGATCTTCTCGGCCGGCGTGTACAGCACGATCCGCTGATTCGTGACGTCGTAGACGAGCAGCGCGAGCACGCGCTGGCCGAGCTGATTGACGGTACCGACGGTGAGCGTGCCGTTGACGTAGAGGCCGAAGACGCCGCCGCTGGTCATGTACACCGAGATGAACTGCGCGCCATCGATGCCGAAGCACCACGAGTAGAACGGCGATACGCCGTGCGTGACCGTGTTGACTTTCAGCTCGACGAGCAGCGCCATCGAGGTCGTCGCCAGGTTCGGCAGGAGCGACGTGTTGACCGCCTGTGTTGTGTAGCAGGGACCCGCAGCCGCATCAGTCGTCTGCAGTCCGACGCGCGTCGAGCCGGCTATCGCGGAGCCGGCTGTCACGTTCGACGTCGATGCGAGCGGAAGCTCGGCGCCGACCGCAGCGTTGATCGCTGAGCCCGAAAAGCTGTTCTCGATCTCCTGGCAGTTCCAGGTGACGAGTGGCGGCGCGATCTGAAGCGCGGTCCATTCTCCGGGGCCGACCGGGTGATAGTGTCCGAGCTCGTCGGCGACCGGCGCGGTGTTCCATGCGACGGTCCAGCCCATCGCGGTAAGTAGCGCTGCGATCTCGCTGTCGGCCCACTCGGCAGCCGGCCCGGTCCACAGAGCACCGAGCAGATATTGGGCGAGGGCTGATGCCAGCCCCGACTGATGGCCGACGCCGAAGACGATCTCGCCGGTG
>Ga0268266_10003522_pt1 | contig 15534 bp, 15 predicted proteins | sample KBSS13metaG_FD_190356 | JGI IMG/M metagenome (GOLD analysis project Ga0268266, IMG submission 190356) | Switchgrass rhizosphere microbial communities from Kellogg Biological Station, Michigan, USA - KBS S1-3 metaG (SPAdes) (version 2) | ecosystem: Host-associated > Plants > Roots > Rhizosphere...
CCAGAATTGCCCGCCGACATACTCTCCCGCAGCGTTCCTGCCGAAAGGCGGCGTGAACCGGGCGTAGGCTGCAGTCGGCGCATTGCGGTCGCCCAGCGAAATCCCGTCATCGCCGAGAGAGACGTCCCGGCCGACCTTGTCGCTTTCGCGCGCATCTGAAAAACCGGCCGCCTGCATATGGCAGGTGGAACACGCCATCGTGCGGTTCATGGAGAGATTGGCATCATCGAACAGCGCCGCGCCGAGTTTTTCAAGCGTTGCATAATCTTCGCCGCCGTGAGCCTGCATTTGACCAGCACCGATCTCGAGCGGAACTGGTATCATGGCCACGGCAAGGGCGGCAGAAATGAATAGGCGCAGTCTTTTCATTGAAATAGCGTTTCGGAAACTCGGGACGACAGTGGCTATATAGCACTTACCTATCGCACCAGACTACAAACTTTCTCAGCCCGCTCCACTTTGACGCAACCCCGCATCCGGACGCCAAATTGCTTACCCGGCTTTGGCTATCGCGTGGAAGAAAGTGCCTGAAACAAGATCCCGCCTGCCACCGGAGGGGCCGAGCGGACGACCCTGCCCGTCAGCAATCTGAGCGAAAGGCTCATCGTGACCCGGATCGATAACACGCGCATAGTGAAACTCGTGGCCGCGCAGAACTTCACCCGCTTTGCCCAGCGGCCCATCTGCCACGATTGCAGCCTGCCGGTAACCGAGGTTCATCTTGCGCGTGGCGAAACTGGTGGCATGTGACAGAAGCCCGGTCATGGCATGGGTGACACCATCGGCATCTTCCAGCGCCGCTCCCAAAACCATATAGCCGCCGCACTCGCCATGCACCGGCTTCGTCTCGGCAAAACGGACAATCCCCGCTTTAAACCCGGCAGCATCGGTAAGCCTTCCAGCGTAAAGTTCGGGATAACCACCTGGCAGCCAGCAAATGTCGCAGGTCTCATCGGGTGCCTCGTCGGCCAGCGGTGAGAAGGGCACGACCTCTGCCCCCGCTGCATGCCAGTGGTTCTTGAGATGCGGATAAAGAAAGGTGAAAGCCGCGTCGTCTGCAAGCGCGATGCGCTGGCCGGGCGGCGCAATCGCTGCCTCCACCGAGCCGGAGGGCAAATCCACAGGCGCAGCGAGCGAAAGCAAGGCATCGAGATCAATGGACCTTTCCATCGCATCCGCCAGCCGTTCTATATGCGCGTCGATTTCCGGATGTTCGCTGGCCTGCACCAGGCCCAGATGCCGTTCCGGCAGGATGAGTGACGGATCACGCAGGACGCATCCTGCGACAGGCAGACCGATTTTTTCGATGGCCTCCGTGCACAGCGTCCGGTGTCTTTCGCTGCCGGCGCGGTTCAGCACCACCGCCGCCATGGTGACAACAGGATCATAGTGGGCAAAACCATAGGCAACAGCAGCGGCTGTCTGCGATTGACCCGACACATCCAGCACCAGCAGCACGGGAATGCCGAACAGCCGGGCCAGATCCGCCGCAGAACCGGTGCGGTTTTCCGCCACGGGGATACCGTCGAACAGGCCCATGGCGCTTTCGATCAAAACGAGGTCAGCACCATCAGCCTGTTGCAACAACAGGTGTCGAAGCAATTCCGGCTGCATGGCCCAGCTGTCGAGATTGAGGCCGGATGTGCCAGTGGCGAAGGCATGGAAGCCGGGGTCGATATAATCCGGCCCCGTCTTGATGCCGCGCACCTTGATGCCGCGCCGGGCAAAGGCCCTGAGCAAGCCGATTGTTACGCTGGTCTTGCCGGAACCAGAGCGCGGTGCGCCGATGATGATCGCCCGTGTGGTCATAAGGTCGGCACCCCAAGTCGGTCGCGCATCGAAACGATCTCGCCAATAACGATCAGCGCCGGCGCCTCGAATTTTTCCCGTTTTGCATCGTCAGCTATGCTTTCCAGGGTGCCGATGAAAATACGTTCTTGCGCGGTCGTTGCCGACATGATGACTGCGACCGGCGTCTTGCCCGAACGACCGCCCTGCATCAGAAGACCGGCGATCGAGCCTATGTTCTTAAGCCCCATATACACGACGATGGGCTCCAGCGTTTTCGCCAGTGCCAGCCAATCCAGATCCTCTTCGGTCCCGGCGGCATGGCCGGTGGCAAGCGTGACAGCGCGGCTGATACCGCGCATGGTGGCGGGAATGCGCGCTGAAGCAAGGGCTGCAAGCGACGAGGTCATGCCCGGCAAGATACGAAATGGGATGCCGGCGCGGACAAGCGCCTCCGCCTCTTCGCCGCCACGCCCGAAAATAAACGGATCGCCACCCTTAAGCCGCAACACCTTCTTACCCTGTCGGGCGAGATCAATCAGCGAGGAAGTGATGTCGTCCTGCGTTGCCGACGGCTTGCCGCCGCGCTTGCCGGCAAACACGATTTCAGCCTGCGGCCCGAGGGAAACGACATCGTCGCTCACCAGCGCGTCGCGCACGATCACATCGGCCTGCGAAAGCGCGAGCGCCACTTCGAGCGTCAGATAACGCACATCGCCCGGACCCGCGCCTGCGAGCCAGACATGCCCGGCCTCAAAGACCGGACCTTTTGCGGCGATGCTGTTCAAAACCTGCGCTATCGACATTCTTCTCGGCTGCTTTTTTAACGATGACGGAAATAGCCGTCCCGGCTATAGGAATTCATATGGAAACGGATGGAAAGACCCTTCGCCGCGGCTGGACCACGGGCACTTGCGCGGCAGCCGCCACGAAGGCGGCCTGCGCTGCCCTTCTGACCGGCGAGTTTCCTTACCCTGTCGAAGTCGAACTTCCAAGCGGCGTGAGGCCGGCATTTTCTCTCGCCACTGAGGAAAAAGGTGAAAACTTCGCAAGAGCCGGCGTCGTCAAGGATGCTGGCGACGATCCCGACGTGACCCATGGTGCGCTGATCGAAAGCACCGTGCGACGGGGAAAGCCCGGCAGCGGCATAACCTTCAAGGCAGGAAAAGGCGTCGGCACCATCACCCGGCCTGGATTGCCCCTGCCGCCGGGCGAACCCGCGATCAATCCCGTACCGCGCAAGATGATCGAAACCGCCATTCGCGAAGTAGCCGGTAACGATGCCGATTTCGAAGTCGAGATTTCCGTTCGGGACGGCGAGAAAATCGCGGAAAAGACCCTGAATGGCAGGCTCGGTATTGTCGGCGGCATTTCCATCCTTGGCACCACCGGCATCGTCATCCCGTTTTCCTGCTCGGCATGGATCCATTCCATCTGGCGCGGCATCGATGTGGCGCGCGCCACCGGCTGCACCCATCTGCTCGGCGCGACCGGCAACACCTCCGAAAAGGCGGGGCAGGCAGTTTACGGCCTGCCAGAGACCGCACTGATCGATATGGGCGATTTTATCGGTGGCATGCTGAAATATCTGCGCAGCCACCCCGTCGAACGGGTAACAATTGCCGGCGGCGTCGCCAAGATGACGAAGCTCGCCCAGGGCATGCTGGACGTGCATTCCAAGAAAGGCCTGGCCGATCTTGATGCGCTGGCGGTACTCGCAACCGAGGCTGGCGGAGATGAAAATCTTGCCCTCGCCATTCGTCAGGCCAACATGGTTGCGCACGCCTTTGAGCTGGCCGAACGCGCGGGGATAGACCTCGGCGCGATCGTTGCGGAAAAAGCCTGGGTAACAGCGGCTGCCGCTTTGAAGGTGCCCGGCATCGAGCTTGATATTCTGGTGTTCGACCGTCAGGGCACGCTCAAGGGACGCACCGCCTCCACGCCGTCGCATCAGCCCTTCGCATCTTCTTTCGGGGAGCGGAACCGCCGGACATAATCGGTACTATAAAGTGCGCTCTCGCGAAAATCCGTCGAGGCAAGCCCATGCCCGACGAAGATCAGCGCCGTCCGCTCCACCGGTTCGGCTGCCAGTTTTCCCTCGATGTCGAACAACATGCCGCGAATGACCCGCTCATCCGGCCAGGAGGCGCGGACAACGATGGCGACTGGGCAATCGGAACCATAAAGCGGCGTCAGTTCTTCCACCACCTGGCCGATGGCATGGATGGCGAGATGGATGGCAAGTGTCGCCCCCGTCGCACCAAAGGCTTTCAGCGTCTCGCCCTCGGGCATTTTCGAAGCGCGGCCCGAAATACGGGTCAGAACAAGGCTTTGCGCCACTTCCGGCACCGTCAATTCCCGCTGCAGGGTGGCAGCGGCAGCAGCGAAAGAGGGCACACCTGGAGTCACGGTATAATCGAGACCCAGCCGTTCCAGCCGACGGATCTGTTCACCCATAGCGCTCCAGACGGATAGATCACCGGAATGCAGCCGTGCCACATCCTTGCCGGCCTTTGCCGCCGCAACGAACTCCGCCTCGATCTCATCGAGCGACAGTGCTGCCGTATCGACAATGCGTGCATCCGTCGGGCAATACTCGATCAGCGCCTTCGGCACCAGCGAGCCGGCATAAAGGCAGACCGGGCAGGCAGCGATAAGATCGCGCCCGCGCACCGTTATGAGATCGGCAGCGCCCGGACCGGCACCGATAAAATGAACCGTCATTTTTGTTCTCCATGTTCGATGGCGCGGTCATTTCGCGCGTCGTTCGTCGTGGCGATGGCTACCGTCACATCGCCAACCACGAGACGCGCCGCGACCAGCCGCGCATTTTCTCCGGCGGCAGCAAGTGCCGCCGCTTCACTGACGCTGGGCGTCCCGGCATAATCAAGGCTTGCCTGTGAAAATGTCATTGTTTTTGAAGCAGCCGCCTCGAGCTGTTCCTTCGATACGATTTCAAGCGGCAGCGCCAGACGTTTCGCCGCTTCCGCAAGACCAGCTTCTTTTGCCTTGAGCGGCGCAGTCGCCAAGCATTCAACGGTCATGCCAAAAGCAAGCTCGGCAGCGTGCACGGCTGCAATAATTGCATCTGAACCCGTGCCCTTGCGGCAACCGATACCGGCCACGGTCACCATGGCTTAATCCAGCTCCATTGCGTCACCGGCATGGCCGGACGCCAGCCCGACATGGAGCCGACAGCAACAACGCGCGACACATCGAGACGGATCATCGAACCGCCGAACCTGGCATGGGCCGCAAGCAGCACCGCTTCCATTTCAAGCGTCACCGCATTGGCAACCAGCCGCCCGCCTGGCTTCAAGGCCTCCAGAGCAGCCTCAAACACGCCCGTTTCGCTGCCGCCACCACCAATGAAGATCGCATCCGGTTGAGGCAGGCCTTCAAAAGCCGCAGGTGCTGCACCGATCATGACTTCAAGCCCCGGAACGCCAAATGCCTCGGCATTGCGGGCGATACGCTCCGCCCTATCGGGATGCTGCTCTATGGCGATGGCACGGAGCGAGGGGTGCGACAGCATCCATTCAATACCAATCGAACCCGAACCGGCACCGATATCCCACAGCAGCTCGCCCCGGCGCGGAGCCAGCGATGAAAGAGTCACGGCACGGATTTCACGCTTGGTGATCTGCCCGTCATGTTCGAACAGGTTGTCATCCAGCCCCTGCACAAAAGGCAGGACGCGTGCGCCCTCAGCAGCAAGGACATCGATAGCCACGACGTTCAAAGGATCGATGTCGTCAAAGGTAAAATCGACCGCCCTGATTTGCCGCCGCCTCTCCCGCTTTCCGCCCAAAGCTTCGAGCAGGACAAATTCCGACTGGCCGAAACCGGATTGAGACAGCAATTCCGCAATGAGAGCGGGCGCGCGCTCATCAGAAGTAAGCGCGATGATCCTCGCTCCGGGATGCAGATGCGGTCGCAAAAGATCGATGGAACGCCCGTGCAACGACACGCATTCGGTCGACTGCAAGGCCCAGCCAAGCCGCGCCGCGGCCTGGGAGAAGGCTGAAGGTGAGGGATAGCAGACTGTCTCCTCCGACGGTATCCGCCGCAGAAGTGTGACGCCGGCGCCATAAAAGAACGGATCGCCGGAGGCGAGCACGCAGACCCGTCTACCGCGCAACGCCACGACATCGCTCATCTCCGCATCGAACGGCACCGGCCAAGGGCGCGCCTCACCACGAATGACTGCAGCCGCCAGTTCCAGATGGCGTTTGCCACCGAAAACAACCTCGGCCGCCTCTATTGCCGTCACGGCATTCCGACCGAGCCCATCCAGCCCATCTTCGCCTATGCCGACGATGAAAAGCCATGGCTTGCCTTTCTTTTCAGTGGAAGCGTTGCCCGTTCCGGAATATTCAGACGTCATGACACGCTCCATACTCATCCTTGGCGGCACGGCGGATGCTCGCATTCTGGCCGGCAAGCTGGCGGTGGACTCCGGCTACCGAATCCTGCTTTCCATGGCCGGTCGTACGCTTTCGCCAGTGGAACAGCCGGTGCCGATGCGCAGTGGCGGGTTCGGCGGTGCTGCGGGTTTGGCGGATTTCATACGCACCGGGAATTTCGATATTCTGGTCGACGCCACCCATCCCTATGCGGCGAGGATTTCCGCAAATGCCGTGGAGGCGGCACGACTTGCCAAAGTTCCGCTGATCATGCTTTCGCGCCCCGCCTGGGAGCGCCAACCGAATGACAAATGGCAGAGGGTCGATACCGTCGAACAGGCTGTTATCGCGCTCGGCGATGATGGCAAGCGGGTGTTTCTGGCGCTCGGCCGGCAGGAACTTCTCCCTTTCGAGGCCGCACCCCAACACAGCTATCTCATTCGCAGCGTTGATCCGGTAGAGCCGCCGCTGAAGGTGCCGGATGCTCGCTATATCACAGCGCGCGGCCCCTTTGCGCTGGATGGAGAGATCCGCATGCTGGAGGAAAACCGTATCGGCACTGTGGTTTCCAAGAACTCCGGCGGCAACGCCAGTTACGGCAAGATCGAAGCGGCGAGGCGGCTTGGCCTGCCGGTTATCATGATCGAGCGGCCGCCAAAGCTGAACGCCGCAATCCTCGATGGCGCGAACGTGCCGGATATAGCGACTGCGCTCACCGCCATCCGCCATCAGCTTTCTCTTCTCGAAAAACGCGGCGAGTAAACCAGCGGATCTTTGTCCGAACGCTCGATAAGACGGGTTTCCACCGAACCGACGATGATGCAGGTGGCCATATCCGCCATGTCGCTCGATGCTTCCGACAAAGGCACGACCCGGATGCGCTCATCCGCACGGCCTGCCGCACGGCCAAAGATCACCGGCACCGAGCCGGGCAAATGTGCGCGCAAAAGATCGAAGGCGGTGCCAAGCTGGTGCGGGCGCGCCTTGCTGACGGGATTATAGAAAGCCATCACGAATCCGGCTTCCGCAGCCGCGATCAGCCGCTTTTCAATAATGCCCCAGGGCTTCAAATTGTCCGACAGCGAGATAGCGCAGAAATCATGCCCGAGCGGCGCGCCGGCTCGTGCAGCAACCGCAAGCATGGCCGTCACGCCCGGCACGACCGAGAAGTCTATTTCGCGCCACTCGCGCGGGCCATGTTCAATCGCCTCGCAAACAGCCGCCGCCATGGCAAAAACGCCGGGATCGCCGCCCGAAACCACGCAGACCTTGCCGCCCCCGGCTGCAAGCCGCAGAGCCTGTTCGGCACGGGAGATTTCCTCGCGATTGTCAGAGGCATGGCGACGTTGGTCGGGTCTAAGCGACAACCGATCGAGATACGGAATGTAACCGAAGAAATCCTCCGACGCCTCAACGGCGGCGAGCGCCTCCGGTGTCACCTGCGCAGAACTGCCAGGGCCGAGGCCGACAACGACCAGCCTGCCGGTCATGGCGCTTCACCGCCAGCGGGTCTGGTTTTCCAGCCAGGTACCAGAACCAGCGAAAAATAGGGGGCGGGCGATGCGTCCCGCTCGATCAGCGGCACCGTATGGCTGTTCACCATGGTGCCGCGCTCGACATACAGCGCTTCATTAAGCTTGCCGGCCTTTTCCAGCGCCCGGCGGATCTTCGGCAGGTTGCGCCCGACCTTCATGATCACGGCGCCATCCGTGCCGGACAGACGCTCTATCAGAACATCTTCGGCAAGAGTGCCGGGAAGCACGCTCAAGATATCGTCACCCTGCACCAGCGGTAGACCGGCCATCGACCAGCAGCCGGACATGGCGGTAATGCCGGCAACGACCTCCGCCTCATAGGAAGGCGCAAGCCGCAGATGAAGATGCATATAGGAACCGTAAAACAGCGGATCGCCTTCCGACAGCACGGCGACATTCCGCCCGGCATCGAGATGGGCAGCAATATCCATTGCCGACTGATCGAAAAATGCGGCGATCGCACCGCGATAATCCTCGCCGTTTTTGTCGCTCTCGACGGTTACCGGATAGACCAGCGGCATTTCCAGTGTGCCCGGACGAATGAAGGCCTCAACGATACCGCGACCATTGCCGCTGCTGCCTTTCTTGCAGAAGAAGGCGAGAACATCGGCATTTTCGATGGCGCGCACGGCTTTCAGCGTCAGAAGCTCTGGATCGCCGGGGCCGGTGCCGACGCCCACGAGTTTACCCTTGGAATTTTCGAAAAGAGCCGCGCTCACAGACCTGCCCTCGCAACGGCGTTGACGGCAGCGGCCGTCATGGCCGATCCACCCATACGTCCCTTGACGATGGCATAGGGAATGCCTAGCAAACTAGCCTCCAGCGCATCCTTCGATTCCGCCGCACCGACAAAACCGACCGGCATGCCGATAATGGCAGCTGGACGTGGAGCGCCCTTTTCAAGCATCTCCAGAAGATAGAACAGCGCTGTCGGCGCGTTGCCGATAGCAACGAGAGCACCGTCCAGCTTTTCCGCCCAGAGATCGAGTGCGGCGGCGGAACGGGTATTGCCAATCGTTTTCGCAAGCTCAGGGGTGCGCGGATCGCGAAGGGTGCAGATCACGTCATTATTGGCCGGAAGGCGGGCGCGGGTCACGCCGTGGGCGACCATTTCCGCATCGCACAGAACGGGCTTGCCCGCCAGCAAAGCACCACGTGCAGCGACAACGAAATCCGGAGAAAAACGGAAATGGCTGGCCGCTTCCACCAGCCCGCAGGCATGGATCATGCGAATGGCGATATCCGCCTGATCTTCGGTAAAAGCGGACAAATCCGCTTCCTCGCGAATGATGGCGAAGGAGCGCTCGTAAATCGCATTGCCGTCGCGAATATAGTCATGGTCGGTCATCGGTTATCCTGTCGAAGCGCGGCAACGATTGCCTCCTTACCCAGACGGGCAAGCAGGTCGGCAGCGTTTTCCCCGGGCTTATGTTCTTTTTCGCAAAGACGGGCAAGTCGCGAAAGCGCCGTCCTCTGTTGCTCGAAAGGTAAAATACCGTCCTGCGGGTCGCAAGCGCGGCTCGAAAACGAAAAGGCCAGACCATCGGCGGTGCCGGAAAAGGTCAAAAACGAGGGGGCGGGATGCGCGCAACCCTTTCCGCAGCCGGAGAGATGCAGTGTGAAGGAGCCATCGAGCATGGAAGCTAGTTCCCGCGATGCAAAGGCCGCTAGATCATGTGTGGGAAAGAAAGCCGAAGCGCATCCCGGCGTGCCGGGACAGACAGCGATGGAAGATCGCGCATCACCTGCCCTTGTGATGAAACCGGCACTGTCCGCAGTTTGCATCAGCGCATCGCAAGCATCCCGCGACCCGAAAAATAGCAGGCTATGATTGAGCGACGGCCGCAATGTTTCGATATCAAATGCGCGCGCCAGTCCACAGAGCCGCGACAGATCGGAAGCACGAACTTGCGCGAAAGCAGGAGTGATACCGGCAGCAAAAGTACCGTTACCGGCCGCCATCAGCCCCAGGGGCGAAGAAGGCGCAGGCATCTCGCCTTGGCTCTCGCTATCTACCAGGCGGTCTCCGCAAATCGCCTTTATCGTCCGCAAATCCAGATCGCGGCCACGGGCAAGCGGTCCTTTGCCGGCCAGATGGACGAGCAGCAACAGGACCACATCGGCTGCCTTGTCGGCCTCAACAAATCCCGCGCGCAACGCCTTGCTCTCCGGACCTCCGACAAGCAATTGCCAGAAAACTCGATGATCGGCCGCACCGCCTTCAGACGGATATCGGCCAGCAAATCGCACATGGAAAGACGGCCGCCCCCATCGATGATGACGGACATTTTGGCGGCGAGCTTTTCATGCAGCGCCAGCGCAGCAGCCTCTCTGCGAATCTCATCCGCAATGGCACTGCCATCGGCGATTTCCCGATCGTCCCGACCGGCAAGAGGTGAGGTCTCGACTGCCAGTCCGTCGCGAAGCGGCAAACCGAGCGCCAGAACATCATTCTCCAGGTCGCAGGCGCTTTCCCGCGTCAGGCCGCGAAATTGCAGGCTGCCGCGTGCCGTGATGTCTATCAGCCCGTTGCCGTGCTGCTCGGCAAGTTCGCAAAGTGCTATCATATCATGGGGCGCAATATCCGCCTCGAATGCGATGCGCGACAGGTATCCGTCACCGGTCAGCATCGGGGTCGATAAGGCCGGACACGTCCCACGGCGGCCAAACGGCTGGACCGGATCGGAAGGGGCCGTCCTCATGCGCCGACCCTTTCAGAACGGGGCAGGATCAGCATTTCAAGTTCCGCATCCACCGCATTGCGGCGGCTGTGCCACAACCCGCGACGACGGGCAGATAAAAAGCGCGTCGCCATGACCTCCGCCGCCTTCGGATTTTCCCGCAGGATGAAATCGCGCACGTCCTCATTGCCGAAATAGGCGTCGTAAAGCGCCTCGATCAGCGAGGAAGATACCGCATGGGTGGTTTCCGCAAAACCGATCAGCCGGTCAACCGTCTCGGCAAATTCCGCCGCCCCGCGCGGGCCGTGCCGCATCTGGCCGGCAATGAAGCGCGGATTGACGGCGCGGGCCCGAACAACGCGCGTCAGCGCCTGCGAAATGGATCGCGCGCGCGGACGCGCGGGATCGGTCGTATCCAGCGCCACAATATCGGCAACGCCGCCAAGGAGTGCTTTTGCGGCGGAAAAACCACCGATGAAAGCGACATCTGACGAGCCGTCGAGAAGATCCCGGCCCGGATCGTCACCGGTGTGAACGAGAAGATCGGCACGGCGTACCAGCTCGACAAAACCGGCATCCTCGAAAATCTCAAGCCCATCCGCACCGCCAAAGGCATGGCTTGCCGCATCCAGATAGGCTTGCCCTAGTTCCTCACGTTCTTCCCATTTTCCGCTGGCGAGTTTCTCCTCAGTGCCCGCACCATAGGTGCCGGGTGCGGAGCCGAAGATGCGTGCCGGTATATGCCCGAGTGCCGCCGCTTCTTCCGCCAGCGGATTGTCACCCGGCGCTTCATCCCGCCGCGCGACAGCCTTGGCGGCGGCGTCTAGAAGAGCGATCAACGCCGGAAACATGTCGCGGAACAGGCCGGAAATCCGGAATGTGACGTCGACACGCGGCCGCCCGATACTGGCCGGCGGCAGAACCTCGATGCCTGTGACGCGGCCCGTCCCCGGGTCATGGATCGGTCTCGCTCCCATCAGATGCAGCGCCTGCGCCACATCCTCGCCGCCATTGCGCAGGCTGGCGCTGCCCCAGAGATCAAAAACCAGATGTTTCGGCCAGTCGCCATGGGATTGCAGATGGTGCCGAAGCACTTCTTCGCCCGCCATGCGGCCCAGCTCGAAAGCCGTCGGCGTCGGCATGGTGCGCGGATCGGCAGCATAAAGATTGCGGCCCGTCGGCAGGACATCGAGACGCCCGCGCGCGGGTGCGCCGGAAGGACCGGGGACAATATGGCGGCCATCGAGCGCGGTAAGCAGCGCTGTTTTTTCCGCCGCAGCACTTTCAAGCCTCAGAAGATCGGTCTCGCCTTCGGGGCTGCGGCCAAAAACATGCTGGCCATCCTTGATGGCGAAGTCCTTGAGATCGCAGAGGAAGGCGTCGATGCGCGACAGCGCCGCATCGGCATCGTCCTTTGCACCGACACCGGCATCCGCCGCAAGACCGGTTTCCAGCGCCTTCTCTACGATCAGTTTCGCCAGCCGGTCGCGGCGGCGACGGTCGAGCCCATCCGCCTGCGCATATTCGTCGACGAGCTGTTCCAGAGCCGATTGTTCCGGCGAAAGCCCGGCATCTACCAGCACAGGCGGAACATGGCCGATCGTGACGGCAGCGATCCGCCGTTTGGCAACCGCCGCTTCGCCCGGATTGGAAACGATGAACGGATAGACCACCGGCAAAGACCCGGTGACGATTTCAGGAAAACAATCGCGGGAAAGCGCAACTGTCTTGCCGGGCAGCCATTCCAGCGTGCCATGCGCACCGACATGCACAATGGCATGCGCCCCTGCGACACGCTGCATCCAGGCGCCGAAAGCGACCAACGCATGACGTGGCGGCAGGGCAGGGTCATGGTAATCCACCCGCCGATCCTCATTTCGCCCACGATCCGGTGCCAGGGCCACGAATATCTGACCGAAACGGGCGACGCGAAAACGGAATGCGCCGTCGGCTAGTGCGTCGTCCTGTTCGGCCGAACCCCACGTGCTATCCACGGAGGCGGCAACCTCTTCAGGCAAACCCAAAAGAAAATCACGATAGTCTGAAAGTCCGACAGCCGCTTCCTGCTGCTCGACACAATCCAGCAAAGCCCGCGCCGTTTCGGGAATATCCGAAACCACATATCCTGCCGCGGCCAGATCGCGCAGCATTTCAAGCACGCTTTGCGGCACATCGAGACCAACGGCATAACCCGTGCGCCCCGGCGCAGCACCGGGATAATCCGGCATCAGAATGACGATCCGCCGTTCCTGTGGCGTGGACTGTTTTAATTGCAGAAAGGCAGCGATTCGGTTTGCCACCTGTTCGACGCGATCAGCCTCCGGTACATTGATGAGGCTGATACCGCCATCAGTCCGCACCTGCTTGAACGAGATTGCGCCAGCAAGAATCCGGCCATCGAGTTCCGGCAGAACCACATGCATGGCAAGATCGGAAGGGTTGAGACCGCGCGCATTTTCCGCCCAGCCGTCCCGTCGCGTCGTCGCCATAACCACCTGAAACACCGGCACGCCGAGGCGATCAAACAGGGTTTTACCGCTGTCGTCCATCTGACTGGCAAAAGCCGTGGCGGCAACGATGGCGGCGGGCTGGAGTTCGGGCAGTACGGTTTCGAGAAAGCGGATCGCCTCCCCATCCTTGAGGCCGCTGACGAAAATCGGCAATGGCGCAAAACCACGCTGAGAGAGCGCGTTAAAAAGCGCATCCACGGGCGCCGCATCGGCCGCAAGAAGCATGGAGCGGTAAAAGAGAATGGGAAGGACAGCTGCACCGGCGGGAAAACCGGCGCAGGCTTCCGCCTGATCCACGACGCCTTTACCCGGCCGGTAAAAGCCGGCTTTCGGCAGCGGTTGAGCCTCGATATCTGGCCATGCGCCACCACTTACAAGGGCAGCAAGACCAATGGCAAGCCGGTCCATATTTTCCCGCCCACCCTCGCGGAAGAAGGCGAGGACGGACGCCAACGTCTGGCGATCAACGGTCGAGGCTGCTTCGAGCTTTTCGTCTCTCTCACTGCATTCACCCGGCAGGAGCATAAGTTTTATGCCACGCCGCCGCGCCATCGTGCTGAGCTGATCAACGCCATAGCGCCAGCGCTCCGCGCCGCCGAGAATCCGGATAAGGATGACACGGGCATGTTCGGCCGTCTTTTCAATCCACAGATCGACCGACATCGGATGCCGAAGCTCGGAGAGGTTGGCGGCAGACAGGGACGGAAGCGCGCCATCTGCCTGCCGCCATGCCTGTTCCAGCCCGGCAAGATCGCTTGCCGAAAAAGACAGCATCACCACATCCGATCGCGGCTGGTTGAGATCAACCGGCTCGATCAGGTCGTCCAGAGACGAAGATGTGGTGGCGAGAATGTGCATTTCTATCAGGCGGCCAGCATCTGTTCGATCTTTTCGCGGTTGAGGCCTTTTTCGCCTATGACGACGAGGCGGCTGCGGCGCTCTTCACCGGCCGCCCAGGGACGGTCATAATAATGGTTGACGCGGCTACCGACAGCCTGCACCTGCAGGCGCATCGGCTTGGTGGATACTTCGACGAAACCTTTGATGCGCAGAACATTTTCCGCAGCCGCCGTCTCGGCGATACGAGCCGCCAGCGCTTCCGGATCGGTCACGGCCGGCAGGTCGATGACGAAGCTGTCGAAATCGTCATGTTCGTGGTCGAGTTCACCATCGTGATGGGTGCGGCGGTTTTCGATATCCTCTTCAACCGCAAGACCGAGGCCGATCAGCACGGCCGGATCGATGACGCCATTCGAGGCGACGACGATCTTTGCGGCCCGCGGCAAATGCTCGAGAATATGAGCCTTCGCCTTGTCCAGACCGGCGCTATCGAGCAGATCCGCCTTGGTCAGCACGATAAGATCGGCACAGGCGATCTGGTCCTCAAAAACCTCTTCGACCGGATCGTCGTGATCGAGGGCTTCGTCATTTGCGCGCTGGGCGGCAAGGGCTTCCATGTCATGCGCCACCTGACCCTCGGCAAGGGCAGCGCCATCCACCACGGCAACCACAGCGTCAACCGTCACGCGGCTCTTGATGGCCGGCCATTGAAATGCCTGCACCAGCGGCTTGGGCAGGGCAAGGCCGGAGGTCTCGATGAGGATATGCTCCACCTTCGGCTGCCGGCTTAGAATCTGTTCGATGGCCGGCTGGAAATCATCCGCCACCGTGCAGCAGATGCAGCCATTGGCCAGCTCAACGATGTTTTCCTCCGGGCAGCTCTCAATGCCGCATCCCTTGAGGATATCGCCATCGATGCCGATATCACCGAATTCGTTGACGATGATGGCAAGCCGCTTGCCATCAAGCTTTTCGAGGAGACCGCGCAGCAGCGTGGTTTTTCCAGCCCCCAGAAAGCCGGTGACGATGGTGCAGGGAACGCGGTCCAGAAGGGTGCTCATGATCTCTCCTCGGTAAAATCGAATGGGGGAATGCGCGCCACCATGCCGCGCTTCAATGTGTCGGGGCGGCCGCGCCAGGGCATCAGGCCATCTGCGGAGGCGGCCAGCATTTGCGCGCCCGTGAGCAGGTCTTCCGCGTCGTTGGGCGTCAGCCCGCCGAATACATAGGACCAGCCATCGGCACCGCGCAGCACGGCACTGAGGCCTCGTTTGCAATTGGCAAGGCAATTGACGGAGCGAACATCGATGCCGGAGTCACGCGCTTTTGCGATGGCAGCTTCCGCAAGGATGGTGCCGGGGCGCGGCTCCGCATTGGGATCGGTGTCGTCGCGACAGCTTCGGCAGACAAAAACGACCACGCCAGAAGCTGTGTTGGCTTCCATTGTCCCGTCCGCACAAGAAGATGTTGTGGTAATATCCAAACCGTTCCGCTTTCCGCGCCTTTAAACTCATCGGGGTGCGGATGTCGAAAACAGCGCACTGAAAAGCGCGGCTGCAAATCAATTCGACCGGCTGACCGGAGCACCCCGCCCGGGAGACGTTTTTTCCTGAAACGGCAGGTCTCCTGGCTTGCGGCTTTAAAACACCCTGCACCACCTTCCCGGGCCAATTTTATGGTCCAGTGGCTTCATAGTGCGGGCTTACCGCTTACAGTTGCGGGGGCAGCCACGGAATGACCCGTTATGGGGTGGAACCGTGTTCCCTCTTAGCTT
>Ga0268266_10003523_pt1 | contig 15532 bp, 17 predicted proteins | sample KBSS13metaG_FD_190356 | JGI IMG/M metagenome (GOLD analysis project Ga0268266, IMG submission 190356) | Switchgrass rhizosphere microbial communities from Kellogg Biological Station, Michigan, USA - KBS S1-3 metaG (SPAdes) (version 2) | ecosystem: Host-associated > Plants > Roots > Rhizosphere...
CCGCGGCGCTGCCAGCTCGACCCGCGTGATCGGGACATGCTCGACGAGCGCCATCGCGATCGCGCGGACCAGTGCACGCGGCGAGTGCGCATCGGCGGTCGCTGCCAGCAGCTGCGTGACGAGCCGCATCGACATGTCCGGAAGTATTACCGAAATCGCGGTGATGAATACCGAAATATCGGTGAATACGACGAGAGATCGCTACGTTCGGGCGGCACGTCGCGTGCTGTTCGGTCCGGCATGACATACGTGATCACCCAGAAATGTGCTGGCACTTGCGACACCGCATGCGTCGACGTGTGCCCGTGCGATTGCATCGAGGGGCTCGTTCCGCTCGACCAGCTTCGCGCGCTGCCCGTGGCCGAGCGCGGCCAGATGTTCATCGACCCGGATCGCTGCATCGATTGCGGCGCGTGCATGCAGGAGTGCCCGGCCGACGCGATCTATCTGGACGACGACGTGCCGGCCGAGCATCGCGGCGACCTCGCGCGGAACCGCGATTTCTTCTCGCGCTAGTCAGTGCGACGACACGCGCAGCGTCTGCACCATCGTCATCGGGGTGCGATCGCTGCCGGTCGTCATGTCCATGTGAAGCTCGGCCGATTGCGTCAGGTCGACCGCGAGCCTCGCGAGATCGACCGAGCCGCTGCCGGACGCGCTGCCGGCGATGTGCGCGATCTCGACGCTCGTGCCGTCCTGGACCGCCGTCTGATCCGCGCCGTGCAGCTCGGACGTGATCACGTAGCTGATTGCGGAGCCGCTGCGGCCGGTGAGCTCGACGGTCGTCGTCGCGGTGACCGCCGGGGTCGCTGCGATCGCGCGCGTCGTCTTCCAGATCGCGCCGATGCCGACCGGCGCCGACGGCAGCGGCATCGCGAGCTGGCGGAAGGCGCTGGCGACCTGCGCCACCGCGGCCTTGTCGATGCCGGCCATCGCGTCGAAGCCGGCCGTGCCCTTCGTGTCGACGTCGGAGATCGTCCCGTCGGGGGACAGGGCCGCCACGATCGTGAGCCCGGCGAACGCGCTGCCGACGGTGTCGATATGCGTTGCGGTCGGATCGTCGCCGGGCGCGGCGAGCGAGCGAATCGTCGACGCGAGCTGCATCCGATCGGAGAGCACGCCGAGCACCGAGACGTCGAGCGCGACGTGCACCGGCGGCGATGTGCTGCCGAGCTCGCCGGCCGCCACGCGGCTGGTGATGTCGATCGTCAGCGTCGTGGTCGTGCCCTTCGCGAGCGTGTAGCGCAGCGGGGTTCGCGGCAGCACGCCGGCGCTCACGAGCTCGAGGCCGTCGGGCTCGGGAGCAGGCGGCGCGTTGTGATGGCCTTTGCAGCTCATCGCAAGCGCAGCGACGACGATCACCCGACGCACGGCGTGAGCATAGGAACTCCGTTGGGTCAGGGCCAAGAAATTCGGCCACCCGATCGCAGCCGTGTGGCGACGTGCCTACTTCGTGCACCGCCCGCTGTAGGCGTGGACGAAGCTCGTCGGGCCTTCGTACGCGTAAATCGCGAAGCCGAGCGTGCCGGCACCTTGCAGCGCGCCGAAGCGCACGAGGGCGGCGTTGGCGCTTGCTTCGTACGGCACGGGTGCGAGCATCGACGACGTGAACGTGCCGTCGCCGTTGCCGGGCAGCACGAGCGCGATCGTGTCGCTGCCGCCGCTCTTGCTGCCGACGGCGACGATGTCGGGTTTGCCGTCGCCGGTGACGTCCTCGGCATGGATCGCCCAGAACGTGTTCAGCTTCGAGATGTCGGCTTCGACCGGTCGCCGCTTCTTGTCGAACCCACCCTTGCCGTTGTTCATGAAGACGTCGAAGTGGTGCACCGAGTCGATGTAGCTGTGTTCCTCCGGACCGGTGACGATATCGAGGTGGTGATCGCCGTTGAAGTCCGCGACGGCGACGGTCTCGGGCGCGAAATTTTCGTCCTTCGAGTCGTAGCAAGCCGGCTTCTCGAACGCGTGCTTCTTGCTGATCTTCACGGTGCACACGCCGTAGTTGCCAGCGCCGGTGTCGCGGAAGAAGTCGACCGAAGCGAGGCCTGCGGGCGCCGCGACGAGCGAGACCGTGCCGTTGCCGTCGAGATCGGCTAGCTCCCACACGAACTTGTCGCGATAGGAGAGCTCGGCCGCGATGTCCTGCTTGCCGGCGAACGTCACCGCGGCCGGCTTGCCGAGCCCGCTCGCGGTGCCCGGCATCACGGCGATCTTGTTGCTGCTGTCGTTAAGGCTCGCCGATGCGACGAGGTCGGCTTTCTTGTCGCCGTCGATGTCGGCGGCGCGCACATTGTAGAACTGCGAGACCGCGCGAGCGGCGACGACGCTCGGCTTGCCGAACGTGCCGTTGCCCTTGCCGGGCAGCACGACGTACGCCTGAGGACCGTGGCTGGGGTTGGAGTTGTCGGCGAGCACGAGATCGACCTTGCGATCGCCGTTGAAGTCCGCGGCAACGATCGACGGTCGCCACGACTCGTCCGCGACGGGAAATGCAGTCACGATCGCCTTGCCGAACGTGCCGTCGCCGTTGCCGAGGAACACGCGCACATCTCCCGCGGGCTTGCGCTGGGTATCGTTGCGGCCGACCATCTCGGAGAACGCGATATCGAGCTTCCCGTCGCCGTTGAAATCGGCAATCGCGACGTCGTCGGCCTCGGCGTGCTCGCGGATCGCCAGCTTGGCTTCTTTCATGGCGCAATCGGCCGCAGCGATGCGCACGGCAGCGACTAGCAACAACGACGCGAGAAACTTGCTCATAGGATTGAGTGGCACGGTCATGCGCGGATTTGCATCCGTAAGGGCGGAATGAACGTTCATTCCGATGGATCGGGAGTGGCGGAGCCGCCCGCAACAATGGCCTTGACGAAACCGGTTTTGAAAAGCATTATCAAATTCAAGACCCGTGATCGTCTGCCTCTGCTACCCGGCCTCGGATCGCGACATCGACGCGCATATCGAAGAGGGCGCCCGCACGGTCGAAGAGATCGGCCGGCGCTGCGGAGCGGGGACGGGCTGCGGGACCTGCGTGGACGAGCTGCGCGCGCGGCTCGAATCGCGCGGTGCGAACGGGTGCAGTCGCGATTGTGCCGCGGACCTGGTCTCGCTACGGTCGCGCTGACTCATGAAGAGCAGCGAAGAGGTCTTGAACCTCCTGAACCAGCTGTTGACCAACGAGCTGACGGCGATCAACCAGTACTTCCTGCACGCGAAGATGTGCGAGAACTGGGGCTACAAGCGGCTCGCGAAGCAGCTGCGCGACGAGTCGATCGACGAGATGAAGCACGCCGATGCGATCATCACGCGGATCTTGTTCCTCGAGGGCGTGCCCAACCTGCAGCGCTACCACAAGCTGCAGATCGGCGAGACCGTCAAGGAACAGCTCGAGAGCGACCTCCAGCTCGAGTACGCAGCGATCGCGTTCTTGAACCAGGGCATCCAGGCCTGCCGCGACGCCAAGGACAACGCGACCGAGGATCTGATGACGAAGATCCTGGTCTCCGAGGAAGAGCACACCGACTGGATCGAGACGCAGATCGAGCTGATCCGTCAGGTCGGCGAGCAGAACTACCTCTCGCAGCAGATCCACTCGTAGCAACCGCAAGCCCGGCGAACGCCGGGCGCGCAGCGCCGCCGGAGGCGGTGGTGCGGAGTTAATTCGGCAGGCGCGCGGTCGCGGGCTTGTCACTCTGGCACGGTCCCGCATCGGCCCCCCGGCCAAGCGCCCGAACCGACGAGCGCGACGCTGGCCGGCACGTTGCACTAGGTCGGCCCCATGCTCCTGTTTCGTTCGCTGGTGCTCGGCTTACTGGGCGCGTGCTGCCTGCTGCTGGCCGTGCGCCCGAAGCCGAAGGTCGTCGAGCGCGTCGTGTACCAGCCCGGGCCGCCGGCCGCGACGCTGGTCGACGTCTCCGCAAACGTCGCGGCCGACCAGCTCGGCTCGCTGGTACACCTCGGGCCGGGCGAGCACGTGATCTCGATCGACGACCGCGCGGTCACCGGCGATCTCGATGCCGGCGCGGTGCTCGCCGAGCTCGATCAGCGGCCGGCGTTCGTCGATCTCGAGATCGGCCGCGGTTCGGTCGGTCACCGGCGCCTCGTGCTCTTGCTCCATTGAGCCCTCTGCAATAGCGTCTGTGGCGACGGCGTTTTCACGCTGTACCCCATGGACAAGATCGTCGTCGAAGGCGGAGCTCGACTCGCCGGAAAGATCCCGATCAGCGGCGCGAAGAACGCGGCGCTGCCCCTGCTCGCAGCGGCGCTCTTGCCGGCCGGCGCGTCGACGTTCAAGAACGTCCCGCAGCTCGCCGACGTGCGCACGATGGCGAAGCTCCTCCGCATGCTCGGCTGGTCGGTCGATGCGAGCGACGGCAAAAGCTCGCTCGTGATCGCACCGCCGACGGGCAAGAAGAAACCCAAGCTCGAGGCGCCCTACGATCTCGTGCGCACGATGCGCGCGAGCGTGCTGGTGCTCGGCCCGCTCGTCGCTCGCTACGGCAGGGCGCGCGTATCGATGCCGGGCGGCTGCAACATCGGCGCGCGGCCGATCGATCAGCACCTCAAGGGCCTCGAAGCGATGGGCGCGAAGGTCACGCTCGATCACGGCTACGTCGACGTCGAGTCCAAGCGGCTCAAGGGCGCGACGATCGTGCTCGACATGCCGACCGTCACCGGGTGCGAGAACATCATGATGGCGGCGGTCCTCGCGAAGGGCCGCACCGTGATCGAGAACGCAGCGCGCGAGCCCGAGGTCGAAGAGCTCGCGCTCGTGCTGAACAAGATGGGCGCCCGCGTGAAGGGCGCCGGCACGCCGGTCATCACGATCGAAGGCGTCGACGAGCTCTTGCCGATCGAGCACGCGATCATCCCGGATCGCATCGAGGCCGGCACGTTCGCGGTCGCGGCGGCGATGACCAAGGGCGACGTGCTGCTCGAGGGCGCGCGGGCCGAGCACATGGACGCGATCATCGCGAAGCTGCGCAGCGCGGGCGCGGCGATCTCCGTCGAGGCCGGCGGCGTCCGCATCAAGGGCACCGGCGAGATCTCCGCCATCGACATCGTCACCCAGCCGCACCCGGGCTTTCCGACCGACATGCAGGCGCAGTTCATGGTGATGGCGTGCGGCGCGCGCGGCCAATCGGTGATCAAGGAGATGATCTTCGAGAACCGGTTCCAGCACGTGCCCGAGCTCAACCGGATGGGCGCCGAGATCCAGACCAGCGGCCGCGTCGCCGTCATCAAGGGCGGCCTCAAGCTCACGGCCGCGTCGGTGATGGCCACGGACCTGCGCGCGTCGGCGAGCCTCGTGCTCGCGGGGCTCGTCGCGGAGGGCAAGACCGAGGTCCTGCGCGTCTATCACCTCGATCGCGGCTACGAGGCGATCGAGAAGAAGCTGCGCGGCGTCGGTGCGAAGATCAAGCGCGCCAAGCAATGACCGCGACTCGCCCGATCATCCTCGCGCTGCCGAAGGGCCGCATCCTCGACGAGGCCGCCGCCGTGTTCAAACGCGCGGGCTACGATCTCTCGCCGATCCTGGGCGACAGCCGCAAGCTCGTGTTCGAGTGCGGCCCGGTGCGCGTGCTCGTGCTGCGCAACTCCGACATCGCGACCTACGTCGCGCATGGCGCCGCCGACGTCGGCGTGGCCGGGAGCGATGTCCTCGACGAAGAAGGCCGGGAGCTCTACGAGCCGCTCGATCTCGGCATCGGACGGTGCCGGATGATCGTCGCGGAGCGCGCCGACGCCCGCGTCGACGAGCGGTCGCAAGTCCACATCCGCGTCGGGACCAAGTATCCGCGGACCACCCGCGCGTATCTGGTACGCCGTGGCCTCACCGCCGAGGTCATCAAGCTCTCCGGTGCGATCGAGCTCGGCCCACTCACCGGGTTGTGCGAGCGCATCGTGGACATCACGCAGACCGGGGAAACGTTGCGCCAGAACGGGCTCGTCGAGGTCGATACGATCGGCGAGGTCTCGAGCCGGCTCGTCGTGAACCCGGCGCGGCTCAAGCTCGACGGCGACCGCCTCGGCGCGATGATCGACGCGCTCGAACGCGCGCGCGCTTGAAACCAGCTAGAATTAGCGCGAGGTGTCGTCCGACCTGCGTCCGTTCGTTGCCGAGGAGATCCGGCTGCACCCTCGGATCGCCTATCAAGGCCTGCTGTCCGAGGAGGGAGCCGCCACGCGCGTCGCCGCAGCGCTGCCGCCGCTCCAGAGCTTTCGCCACGACTACCTCGGCGCGATCGCGATCGTGGACTGGGATCATCGTCTGCCATCCCAGAACCTCGTGCTCAGGATCTACGGCTACTACAGCGACGACACCCTCGAGGCCGGCTACGAAGCATTCGATGACCGGCTCGAGATGATCGCCGAGCGCGACAAGTACCCCGAGTTCGACGTCCCCGACTTCGACGGGCTCGCCGCCGACGAAGCCTACGAGATCGAGCTATCGCCGAGCGGCCAGATCGGCCGCTGCCGGCTCACCTCGGCGTGGCGGCGCTCGGTCGCGTCACTCGACGCACGCGCCGCCGTCGGCCTGGTCCAGACCTGCGAGGAATACCAGCGGCTCGTCGCATCGAGCCCGTCTCGCCCCACCTATCTGGGCGATCTCGAGGCGGTTTCGTGGACGCCGCCGTGCGAGAGCGACCATACCCGCTGGACGCTCGACGTCTGGTACCTGCTCGCCTTCGACGGGCGAATCGGGTCAGGGCGGAGCTTCCTGGCGGATCTCGAGACCAAGCAAATCGTCTCGGTGCGCGACTTCTCCGTACGCACCGGCTGAGGATTGTGCACGGTCCTGCACGGACACGTTCAGACACACTTCCGGTACTCAGGTCTGGCGAGCGGCTGTCAGCGCAGGTCCGGTTCCCGCCGGCGCCGTAAAAGCTGATTCTCCCGGCTGGAGGCCGCCGTCAAATGCTCCGCAAAACGCTGTTCTACTGTTGTTGTTCGATCGCGCTCGCTTCGATTTCGTGCGGACCGTCCGGGCGCGACATGCCCGGCGACGATGATGGGAATGGTGGGAGCAACGGAAACGGCGGCAGCAACGGGAACGGCGCCGCCCCGTGCAACTCGGGCGCATATGACTTCCCGGGCGACGGCATCGACAACGACTGCGATGGCGTCGTCGACAACCCGCCTGGGCCGTGCGACATGGGCCTCAGCGCCAGTTCGACGAACGGCAGCGACTTCGCGAAGGCGATCGACATCTGCCAGGTCTCGGACGGCATGAGCTGGGGCCTCATCTCGGCCACGTACAGCCAGACCGACGGCAACGGCAATCCGGCCGCGTCGCAGCATTACCTCGGCCCGAACTTCGGAACGGGTGTTGTCCCGAAGACGGGTTCGAGCCTCGCGATCCTCGGCAGCGGCCCGTTGCGCGGCAACGGCCAGAACGGCTGGGCCGACTTCCACAAGGAGACGTCGGACGGTCAGATCGCGGCGTTCCCGGCGGACTGGCTGATGGCGAACAACGGCTCGCTGCCGGGCGCGCCTGGCTGCAACCTCGATCCGTTTGCAACGGCCGTGAGCCCGATCATGGTGACGCTCAAGATCAAGGTTCCGACCAACGCGGCGTCGTTCACGATGAACGTGAACTTCTTCTCGTCGGAGTTCCCCGAGTACGTGTGCTCCTCGTACAACGACTTCTTCGTCGTGCTCCTCGACTCCACGTACAACGGCATGCCGGCCAACCCGACCGACAAGAACCTCGCGTTCTATTCGCCGGACATGGGTGTCACGAAGTATCCGGTCGGCGTGAACCTCGCCACGACCAAGGGCCTGTTCACGCAGTGCACCGACGGCGACATCGGTTGCGACGGCGATAATCCGTCCACGATGAGCTCGTGTAGCGGGACCGACGAGCTGCAGGGCAACGAGATGTCCTCGGACTCGGCGGATTGCGACGGCACGGCCGGTGGCGGCACCGGCTGGCTCCAGACGAGCGGCAACGTCGTGTCGGGTGAGACCATCACGCTGCGGATCGCGACGTGGAACACGACCGACAACAAGCTGCAGTCGCTCGCCGTGATCGACAGCTTCCAGTGGAACCCCGGCACGTCGATGCCTGGCACGACGATCTTCCTCGACCGGCCCGCGACGGCGCACGGCAACGCGCTGCAGGCATCGGACATCGTGAGCGAAGAGACGTCGGCGCAGTAGCTGATCGATGCCGCCTGTTGCCGCGTGAAGACGCGGCACGAGCAGTATAAGGCGGCATGCAAAAGCTCCTGTTGATCGCGGTGCTCGCAGCCGGCTGCGGGCCGACCGGGTACTACGTGGCCAACGTCTACGCCGACCAGGGCGGGCTGTACACGCAGCGCTGCGCCATCGATGGCGGCTCGCACAGCGACAAGCCCGATCCGAACAACTGCAAGTACGAGCGCGTCGAGCCGCCGCCGCCCGAGGTGCGCGCGATGTTCCCGGCCGCGCCGGCGCCAGCTGCGCCTACGCCACCGACGCCGCCGGCTGCGCCGTAGTCCGGCCGAGCACCGCGCCGAGCTCGTCGACAAGCGCCGCGCGAACCGCATCGACGTCGATCGCTTTCTCGAGCTGAGCAGCGACCGAGCTCATGATGTTGGACTCGAAGCCGCACGGGTTGATGCGCTGGAAGTAGGTGAGGTCGCTGGCGACGTTGAGCGCGAGCCCGTGGAACGTGACCCACTTGCGGCACGCGATGCCCATCGAGCACAGCTTCTTGCGGCCGCGGCCGGCGCCGGTCCACACGCCGGTCTTGCCGGTCTCGCGATCGGTGGCGAGCCCGAACCGCGCGCACGTGCGGATCACGGCCTCCTCGAGGTTGCGCAGGAAGCGATGAAGGTCGCGTTCCCCGTCGCGGAGCAGCACGATCGGATACGCCACGAGCTGGCCGGGCCCGTGATAGGTCACGTCGCCGCCGCGCTCGATCTCGATCACCTCGACGTCGCCGGGTGCGAGCACGTTGTCGCGCGCGTCGCGGCGGCGGCCGAGCGTGAACACGTGCGGGTGCTCGACGACGAGCAGCGTGTCGGGCACGAGGTCCTTCTGGCGCTGGTCGACGAGCTCGAGCTGACGCGCCCACACGTCGCGGTACGACTGCGTGCCCAGATCGAGGACCTGCCAGTGCATGGCGAGAGCTTACTCGGGATAGATCATTTTGCGAGTCACGCCACCGTCGGCGGTGACGACCTCGCCGGTGATAAAGCCGGCGTCGTCGGAGGCCAGGAACAGCGCGAGCGCGGCGATGTCCTCGGGCCGGCCGACGCGGCCCACGGGATGGAACGCGTGATCGACCACCGCCGGTCACCAGGACGGTCTTCATCGATTGACGATGTGCACGGCCTCGCCGAGCGCTGCGGCGGCGGCCTCCATCACGGCCTCCGACAGCGTCGGGTGCGGATGGATCGTGAGGCGCAGGTCGTCGGCGACTGCGCCCATCTCGATCGCGAGCGCGCCCTCGCTGATGAGATCGCCGGCGCCGTTCGCCACGATGTGCAGGCCGAGCACTTCGCCGGTCTTCGCGTCGGCGATGACCTTGGCGAAGCCTTCGGTGTCGTTGACCGACAGCGCGCGGCCGAGCGCCGCGAACGGGAACTTGCCGACCTTGAGCTCGGTGTGGCCCTTGGCCTTGGCTTCGTCTTCGGTGAGGCCGGTCGACGCGATCTCGGGATCGGTGAACACGACCGCGGGAATGGTCCGCACGTCCATCGCGGCCTTGTGGCCGGCGATGATCTCGGCCACGACCTCGCCCTCGTGCGTGGCCTTGTGCGCGAGCATCATGCCGCCGACGAGATCGCCGAGTGCGTACACGCCGGCAATGTTTGTCCGCAGATGATCGTCGACGGTGACGAAGCCGCGCTTGTCGACGATGACGCCCGCGGCCTCGAGCCCGAGGTTCTCGCTGTTCGGCTTGCGGCCGATCGACATCAAGATCTTGTCGGCGTCGATCTGGGCGGTCTTGCCGTCCTTGAGCTCGACGGTGAGCACCGCGCGATCGCCCTTGTCTTCCCAGCTCTTCGCCTTGGTCTCGGTCATCACCTCGACGCCCATCTTGCGCAGCTTGCGATCGACGACCGCGACGCAGTCCTTGTCCATCGCCGCGAGGATCCGCGGCAGCGCCTCGACGACGGTGACCTTGCTGCCGAACTTCGCGTACACCATGCCGAGCTCGAGCCCGATGTAGCCGCCGCCGATCACGATCATGCGCTGCGGCACGTGATCGAGCGCGAGCGCGCCGGTCGAGTCGATGATGCGGTTCTGATCGATCTTGAAGCCGGGGATCTCCATCGGCCGCGAGCCGGTCGCGAGCACGATGTTCTTGGTGACGATGGTCTGCGTGCCGCCGTCCTTGGTCTTGACGGTGATGCGATGGCCGTCGGGGCCGGCCTTCTCGAGCTTCGCGTCGCCCTCGATGATGTCGACGTGGTTGGCCTTGAGCAGCGTGCGGACGCCGCTGGTGAGCTTGTTCACCACGCCGCCCTTCCACGTCTGGAGCTTCTTCATGTCGAGCGTGGGCTTCTGCGGGATCGAGATGCCGATGTCGTCGGCATGGCCCATCTTCTCGAACATCTTCGCCGCGTGGATCACCGACTTCGACGGGATGCAGCCGACGTTGAGGCAGACCCCACCGATGTACTCGCGCTCGATGATGGCGGTCTTCACCTTGAGCTGGCCGAGCCGGATCGCGGCGGGATAACCGCCGGGGCCAGCGCCGATCACGACTGCATCGAAACGTTGCTCGGGCATGGGCGCGTCATACCACAGCGCGCCGGAAGCGCTCCCATCGCACGCCGAGCTTGTGCATTCGCGAACGCAGCGTGTTCGCGTGCACGCCGAGCAAGCGCGCGGCGCCATCCTCGCCTTCGATCTTGCCGCGTGCGCGCACGAGGGCGCGCTCGATGTGCTCGCGGATCGCGTCGTCGAGCGTGGGGAACGCGTTGATCTCGGACGGCGCTGTCGGTTCGGTGCGCAGCCCGAGAGCGCGCGCGATCTCGAGCCGCACGCCGCCGCCGAGGATCGCGGCGCGCTCGATGACAGCGGCGAGCTCGCGTACGTTGCCGGGCCAGTCGTAGCTCTGCAGCAGCGCTGCATCGCCGGGTGTGACCGCCAGATGAGCAGCGCCGAGACGCGTGCCGGACCGCGCGGCGAAGTGCGCCGCCAGGATCGGGATGTCGGCGCGGCGCTGGCGCAGCGGCGGCAAGCGGATCGCGAACACGTGGATGCGGTAGTAGAGGTCCTCGCGAAACGCGCTGGCGCGGACCAGCGCCGCGAGATCGCGATGCGTCGCGGCGATCACGCGCACGTCGACGCGCAACGCGTCGGCGCCGCCGACTCGCTCGAACACGCCGTCTTGCAGCACGCGCAGGAGTCGCACCTGCGCCTCGAGCGGCAGCTCGCCGATCTCGTCGAGGAACAGCGTGCCGCCGTCGGCGCGCTCGAACCAGCCGCGGCGCTGCGCGGCGGCGCCGGTGAAGCTGCCGCGCTCGTGGCCGAACAGCTCCGAGTCGATGAGCCCGGGCGCGATCGCGCCGCAGTTGACGCGCAGGATCGGCCCGGCCGCGCGCGCCGAGCGCGAGTGGATCGCGCGCGCGACGATGTCCTTACCGGAGCCGGTCTCGCCGAGCAGCAACACCGGCGCGTCGGTCGGCGCGACCTGCTCGATCTGGCGCACGACGTCGCGCAGGCCGGCATCGGCGCCCACCAGCTCGTCGTCACGAAATTCCAGAGCCCCCACGATGTTTCGGAGCGTACTACGAAATGGCGTGGTTTCCAAGATAACGGATGGATGTCTAATCGCGGAGTTGCGCGTGGATCGGCCGCTGCAGTGGTCGCGCGGCGTGAAGTGCCTCGCAATTCTCCTCCTTCTCTGCGGTGTCGCGCACGCACAGCTGGATGCCGGCTCCGACGCCGATCCCGCGACCGGCTCCGACGCTGCTGCGCCGACGCCGGCGCCAGATCCGGCTCCGGCTCCGGCTCCGGCTCCGGCTCCGACTCCGGCTCCGACTCCGGCTCCGACTCCGGCTCCGGCCGCGATCCCCGGCGCGCTCCAGCAGACGTCCGGCTTCAAGGACGGCTTCATCCTCGCGGCGAGCGATGGCTCGTCGAAGCTGTACATCGGCGGCATCGCGCAGTTCGACACTCGTTTGTTCGTCGGCGGTCAGCCCACCTCGAACGCGGATCAGTTTGCGTTCCAGACACTGCGCATCGATCTGCGCGGCACGCTGTTCGATCACTTCGACTATCGATTCTTGCCCGACTTCGCGAGCGGCAAGCTCGTCGTGCAGGACGCCTACGTCGACGTGCGCTACAGCAACGTGCTGAAGCTTCGCTTCGGCAAGACGAAGGTCCCGTTCGGCATCGAGCGTCTGCAGCACGAAGCGTCGACGACGTTCGCGCAGCGCGGCTTGCCGAACAACCTCGTGCCCAACCGCGACCTCGGCGTGATGGCATTCGGCGAGCTCGCGGGCGGCACGCTCGCGTATCAGCTCGGCATCTTCAACGGCGTCGCCGACGGCGGCAGCGGCGACGGCGATCTCACGAACGACAAGGAAGGCGCGGCGCGTGCGTTCGTGCGGCCGTGGGCACAGAGCGGGATCTGGTGGCTCGCGAACCTCGGCGCAGGCGCGGCGGCGACCTACGGCGACAAGCACGCCAACATCGGCCAGCCCGACACGCCGCAGTGGAAGACGCAGGCGCAGACGACGATCTTCCAGTACATCGTCGGCCCGACCAACACGCTCGCCGACACCGTCGTCGCCGACGGGCTGCACTGGCGCGCGACCGCGCAGGGCTACTGGTACGCGGGGCCGCTCGGCCTGCTCGCCGAGTACGTGCGCTCGACCCAGCACGTGGTGGTGAACGGCACGCACGATCGCGTCGCGGCGAGCGCGTGGCAAGCGGTGGGGCAGTGGGTGATCACCGGCGAGAACGCCACGTACAACAGCGTCACGCCGCGCAACTCCTACGGCGCGTTCGACATCGTCGGGCGCGTCGAGCGGATCGCGCTCGACAGCGAGCAGGTGTTCGATGCGGGCTTTGCCGATCCGACGAAGTCAGTGCGCGGCGCGTGGTCGGGCGGCGTCGGTGCCGACTGGTTCGCGAACACAGCGTTCCGCGCCGTGGTCGATGTCGAGCGCACGTGGTTCGAGCTCGGCGCGAAGACTGGCAACCGCGCGGCCGAGACGTCGATCGATGCGCGCGTTCAGCTCGCGTTCTGAACGAGAGTCCGCGCACACACTGCGCGGCGCCGCACGTAACGACCTTCGCAAGCGCTCGATCGATCGGCCGAGCGGCGGGCGCGGCTCGTGCACCCCGGCGCGGCGATGCCTGCCACGATGATCACGCACTTGGCCGCGACGCGGCCGCGCTACGAGATGGACCAGGATCGTGCGCTCGCGTGGCTGGCTAGCGCGCACGCCGAGGTCGATGCGGCCCGCGATCCGCGCATCGATCGCGCCAGCCGCGAGCGCCAGGTCGCGAGGCTGATCGACCGCGTCGCGTGTGGCCCGGATCGCATCGCGCGGCGCGGCCACTCGCTCGGCGACCATCGCGGCGCGCTCGCCGAGCTCCGCGATCAGGGCTCGGAGCAGCGCACGCGGCGCTTCGTCGAGATCGCCGACGCGTACTTCCAGTCCGCGTATGCCGGCGAGACCGACGCTCCGGACGATCTGATCCACGTCACGTGCACCGGCTACGCATCGCCGTCGGCCGCGCAGAAGCTGGTGGCCGCCAAGGGCTGGTGGACGCGCGTCACGCACGCGTATCACATGGGCTGCTACGCCGCGATCCCGGCGCTGCACGTCGCCGGCGGCTTCGTCGCGAACGGCGCGCGCCGCGTCGACATCGCGCACACCGAGCTGTGCACGCTGCACTTCGATCCCGGCAACGCGACGCTCGAGCAGCTCGTCGTCCAGAGCTTGTTCTCCGACGGCATGATCCGCTACGCCGTCGTGCCCGGCGATCGCGACGGCCTGGTCGTGCGCGCGCTGCACGAGCAGCTGATTCCCGACTCGGCCGCATGCATGACGTGGATCGTCGGCGATCACGGCCTCCAGATGACGCTGTCGCGCGAGGTCCCGACACGCGTTGCCTCGGCGCTGCGCGGCTTCGTGCTCGGGTTACTCGCGCGCGGCGGCTACGCGCTGCCTGCGCTCAAGCAGGCGATCGTCGCGGTGCACCCGGGCGGCCCCAAGATCATCGACCAGGTGCGCTCGACGCTCGAGCTCGACGAGCTCGCCGTCGAGCACAGCCGCGGCGTGCTGCGCGACTACGGCAACATGTCGTCGGCGACGCTGCCGCACATCTGGATGCGCATCATGGATGACCGGCGCGTCAAGGCGGGTACGTTGATCGTCAGCCTCGCGTTTGGCCCGGGCCTGACCGTGTGCGGCGCGCTGCTCGAGAAGCGATGATGTGGATCTTGCTGCCGCTCGTGCTGCAAGGCGTCGCGATGGCGGTCGACGAGGGCGTGTTTCACCGCCGCCGCGGCCTGCCGCGCTGGGAGCGCATCGGTCATCCGCTCGACACGGCGACGATCGCGCTGTGCATCATCGCGCGCCTGTGTGGCTGCTCGCTCGCGATCTACGTCGCGCTCGGCGTGTTCTCGACGCTGTTCGTGACGAAAGACGAGGCCGTGCACGCCAAGCTGTGCACCGCCGGCGAGCACTGGCTGCACTCGATCTTGTTCGTGCTGCATCCGATCGTGCTCGCCGCGCTGTGGTTCGCGAGCGAGCGCGTCGCGATGGCGCAGCTCGCGATCGTGATCGCGTTCGCGACCTATCAGGTGATCTACTGGAATCAACGCGAGAAGACGATCGACAACCGCTGGTACGGCGAGCTCGGCGCGCGCTGGTACGAGGCCGAGGACACGCCGATCGCGCTGCTCCGCGCCGAGTCGCGGCATCGCAACCCGTGGCTCGCCGGCGAGATCGCGCGCGTATTCGCGCGGCCGGCCCACGTGCTCGACCTCGGCTGTGGCGCCGGCTTTCTCGCGAACGAGCTCGCGGCGCTCGGTCACGCCGTCACCGGGCTCGATCCGACGATCGAGAACCTCGACGTCGCGCGCGCGTACGATCTCACCGGCCGCGTCGATTATCTGCTCGGCGATGCCCGCGACGTGCCGTTTCCGCCGGGGAGCTTCGATGTGGTGTGCGCGATGGACCTGCTCGAGCACGTCGAGGCGCCCGAGCGCGTGATCGCGGAAGCCGCGCGCGTGCTCCGGCCCGGCGGGCTGTTCTTCTTTCACACGTTCAATCGCACGTGGCTGGCCGGCTTGGTCGTGATCAAGGGCGTCGAGCTGTTCGTCGCGAACGCGCCACGCGACCTGCACGTGCTCGACATGTTCGTCACGCCGGCCGAGCTCGCATCGGCGTGCACCGCGAACGCGCTGTCGGTCGTCGAGCTGCGCGGCTCGCGCCCGCGGTTCGATCGCGCGATGTGGCGTATGCTCGCGACCGGCAACGTCGGCGACGACTTCCAGTTCACGTTCACGCGCTCGACGAAGCTCGGCTACACCGGCTTCGCGCGCAAGTCGGCCTAACGCTTCGACAGCGTCGCGTCGTCG
>Ga0268266_10003524_pt1 | contig 15531 bp, 15 predicted proteins | sample KBSS13metaG_FD_190356 | JGI IMG/M metagenome (GOLD analysis project Ga0268266, IMG submission 190356) | Switchgrass rhizosphere microbial communities from Kellogg Biological Station, Michigan, USA - KBS S1-3 metaG (SPAdes) (version 2) | ecosystem: Host-associated > Plants > Roots > Rhizosphere...
GAACGCCTCGACGTATCGGAAAGGGGACGGGTCCCGCAACCATCTAATGACTCAGTCCCATTTCGTCGAGGCGTTCACCTCAGGAAAGGCGCGAATTCGTGCCATGCACGTTCGATTCGTTGAAGAAGCCGATCCGATCAAACAAATGCTGCTAGAAGTCTATGTCGCCGTAGTACTGCAAACCCCGTACAACGATTTCGACAATCACTGAATCGAAGTTTCGTTAATGAGCACGGCCGTGGTAGAGGGCCACCTCAGTTCTTCCGGTTCACCGCAAATGCCATCAGCTAATACGGCCGAAGTGTCGGCCCGGCTGTGGGTTGTGGATTTGGCCGGAAATCGGCCGATTTTTGAAGAATTTGGCCGACTTCCTGCATCGGCGGCGGTAGGATTGCTCGGTCGTTTTCGCGGAGGCGAAGCGGCTCTGGTCTCTCTCCTCTCCGGGGCGAGGGGGCGGGATGCTCTTTGACAAGTGAGTCGTCGGCGGAGTCGGCGATGGGAGATGCGGAGCGGAAGGAGGCGTTCATTCGTACACCTTTTGCGCACCTTTTGGATACCTAGGCGCACCTTTTCGTACCTTGGCGCACCTTGTTTTTAGCGGTCGAAGTGAGCCAATGATCGGCCGGGCCGAGAGTTAGGCGGAATTGGGGCGGCGATGATGAAAAAATCGCGGCAAGGTACGGGAAGGTTCGAGGCCAGGGGCGACGAAGGGGTCACTTTCCGGCACTTTCCGGCACTTTCCGTCACTTTTCGTCACTGGCTCAATCGGCGTATCGCTTGGCCGGGCCGTGGGTTGGAGCGAATGGGCGTCGACGAATGAAGAAAGATGGGCGATTGAATGTTTAGCCTCCCCGCGTGCGGGGAGAGCGCCTCGCACGCGAGGCGGCTAAACGAACGAGGAGCGCGTCATGGCAAATGACTTACTTGCTGAAGAATCGCTTGATCGTGTGCACGGTCGCCTGGCGTTGGACGGCGGCGATGGACTCGAGCAGGGGGATTTCCTTCGGGCAGACCTCGACGCAGTTGCCGGCCTTGCCGCAGTCGGCGACGCCGCCTTCCTGCATGAGGGCGTCGAGGCGTTCGCCCTGGAGGGCTTTGCCGATCGGATGGTTGTTGAAGAGCCGCGCCTGGCTGATGACGGCGGCGCCGACGAACTTGTTCATCGGCGTGTACTGCGGGCAGGCTTCGAGGCAGCAGCCGCAACTGATGCAGCGGCTGAGCGGGTAGCGCTCTTCCTGCAGTTCCTCGCTGATGGGCGGGCCGGCGCCGAGGTCGTAGGTTCCATCGATTGGGACCCAGGCTTTCACCTTCTTCAGGTCGTTGAAGAGGCGGCTGCGGTCGACCCAGAGGTCGCGGACGATGGGGAACTTGGTCATCGGCTCGAGCGTGATGGTTTCGTCGTTCGGAGCGAGCAGATCAACCAGCGCGGAGCAGGACTGCTGGACGTGCCCGTTCACCAGCATGGTGCAGGCGCCGCAGACTTCCTCGAGGCAGCCGCTGTCCCAGACTGGCGACGAGACGGATTCGCCGGCGGTGGTGGTCGGGTGCGCAGCGATCCACTGCAGGCACGAGATGATGTTCATGTTCGGGCGGTAGGGAATGGAAAATTCTTCCCAACGGCTCTGCGCCTTCGGGCCGTCCTGGCGCTTGATGCGGATCGTGATTTTGCGATTCGTAGCGGGTGCTGAATCAGTGGTGGTCGGATTCATGACAAAATGTTACGGGCGAGCGGCGATGGAGACAAGCGGGACGATGAGACGGAATTTTTGAAAGGAGGCGTCGAGACCGAGTCTTAGCAGAATGGCGGGGCGCAAAAAAGTCGCTTGCGGTTTGGCGGTGTGAAGTTGATCACACTACGAAACCGCAAGCGACGGTTGAGACGTTAAGACCGATCGACTAGTGCGACTTCAGCAATCCCTGGTAGACCTGGTTGTTGCGGTCGGCCTTGGAGTTGCGGGTCGACAGGTTGCCGTTTTCGTCGACGAGGAGGATGTCAAAATCGTTCGCGCCGATTTCGCGGACGTCGACCAACGTGAGCTTGAGCTCGGGGTCGAAGACCATGTCGCCGGGCGAAAGGGTGACGGCGTTCTTCTGGACGCCGCCGACGTTCCAGAGGAAGACGTCGACTTTCACTTCAGACTTGTGCGAGTTGACGGCTGCGATGTAGAAGCTGGTGGTGTCGGGGATGGTCACCGGCTTGCTCGGCTGGCTCATCGGGCTGTCGATGCTGAAGGGTGCGGCGTCGTTGGCGTTGGTGACGAGGTTGGGGAACGTGAACAGCGGATTGCTGATCGTATAACGGATGGTGTAGCGGTAGGTGTGGCCGCTCTGGACGGTGAGGTCGTGAGCCCAGATGGTCACGTCCTTCATCGACCGCGGCTCGAACGGAGCGGACGGCGGGGTGCCGCCGACCTGGCCGTTATCGACTCCGGGGCCGGCCGGAGCCGTGCCGGGGGCGCCACCGGCGGGTGCGCCGTTGTTGCCGTTGCCGGCGGGGACCATCGGAATGCTCGGGCCTTCAGGCTCGGGCGCCTGGAGGAACAGCTTGCTGATGTTGGTCGGCTCGGGGAGTTTGCGGTTGCCGGGGTTCGAGGGACGCGGTCGCGGCTGCGGGTTCGTGGGCTGCGGGCGACGCGGTGGCGTGGGAGCGACCGGCGGCGGAGTGGGGGCGACGGGCGGCGGAGCGATCACGCCTACCTGCACGCCGGCTTCGTTCGGCAGGTGCCAGTTGTCGCCCTGCACGACGTTGTAGAACGCCGGCTGGCAGATGAGTGTTTGATTCGCGCCGGCCCAGCCGCGAACGAATCCGAGCTGGTCGCCGGTCTTGTTGGCGGCGGGCCACTTGGGCGGCGGCGTGGCGCCGGGCTGGTTCAGATTGACCGGCTGCGACACCATGATCGTGGGGTTGCCCCAGACGCCGTTGATCTGTTCTTCGCGGACGATCTCGACCTTGAGGAAGCTAGTGAGCTGGGCGGCGGGGACTTTGAGGTTGTCGATGCCCGTGCGGGTGAATTCCTGCTGAAGGGTGGCCATCGGCACAGTGGCGAAGACGGTGGCCCACAGCTGGCGCTGCGGGGTGGCGGCGTTGTTCGCGCCGATCATCGTGACGATCGACTTGCCGAACACGACTTCAACATTGGTGGGAGCGCCGGGCTGCGGGATGCCGGTGGCGCGGGGGCCGTCTTCGGGCTTGACGCCGTTGTCGATCTGGACGGATTGCTCCGCGACGCGAGGCCACTGCCCGGCCAGTGCGAGCGGCTGCTCGCCGGCGAGCGACAGGGTGCGCGTCACCATCTGCGGGTAGTCGACCGACGACATCGTCAATCCGCCGGGCTGGCTGATGCCTTCGTTCAGCTTGAGGATGACGGTTTCCTTCACGTGCTGATCGACCGCTGCGGGGCCGAAATGTTCGCCCTGCACTTCAACGGCGGCCGTTTCAGAGGCGATCAGGTGGGCGTAAACCATGTAAAGCAGCCAGAGCCCGCCGAGTCCGAGGGCAATCCACTGGGAGTATTTTTCGAGTATTTCTTTGAACTTGTTCATAGCTTCCCCGTTCCGTGAGGGGTCTCTCTTCAAAAGTTACAACGCCGGCCGCGGATATTTCTTAGGTGCCGGCCGTCATCACTATCAGCATTCGCTTGATCGCTTCGGGCATCAGGTCCTTGGTCCACTCCCGCAAGAACAGGGCTTCGCAGCGAACCGACATGCGAACCACCGGCTGCTGGCCGTAGAAAAAGCCGTTCTTCTCTGCACTGGTGACGTCTTCTGCAACAATGCTTTCGACGTTCAAGACCGAGATCAACTTGTTACGCACGAGGCAGTCCAGAATCCAGGGGATGTCCTTCGCGGTAACGACCATCTCCAGGCGGAACTGCACCACGTCGTACATCGCACAGGAGACTCGGCCACTGGGCGTGATCTTGTAGTCGAGCGGGACCGGCGAGTTCACTTCCGGCAGGACGGCCGGAGCGCTCGGGTCGACCGCCGACGCAGCACCGGCGGCGCTGCGGTTGCCGGTAAAGATCATCGCCTGATCCGGACCGGGGATTTCGAGCTTGAGCAGTCGCTTGACGGCCGACGTGCTTACGTCAGCCGCGGGTTTGTTGGCATCGGCAAGGGACTGGCAGACGTCTTCGGTGATCCACAGTTCAAGCTGCGACCACCAGATCTTGCGCGGATCGGGCGGCAGGCCGCTCAGGTTCGAAACGACCGGGTCGATCGGCAGGGCGTCGGCGCCGGCGTACAGCTTGCACATGCGGGCGCGATCCTGACGCATCCGGGCGGGCAACAACAGCAACTCAGCGGAGTACTGCGCTTTCACGGAGTCTTCGTTGAATGCCTTGCCTTGACCGTCCATCACCAGTTGCGGCTCGAACTTGGTCTTCCAGAGGCGTTCGCCTTCGAGCTTTACTTCATCCGAAGTCGGCGGCAGGCCGGCCTGAAGCACCGTCTTGTAGAGGCTTCCGTTAGTGCCGAGGCGCTGCACGTACGCCGCGCGGTAGTCCAGCGGCGCGCTCCCTTGCGGAAGAATGCCCGGCAGCAACGGCTTGTGCGTGTTGAGCTGCACCACCACGTTGACCGCGTTGGCGCTTTCCTTGTTCAGCTTCTCCTTTAGATCTTCGCCGCTCTTGATGACGGCAGGGCTCGGGAACTGCTTAAGAGGCTCGCCTTCAGCCTGGCCGGGCATCGGCGGCTTCTTGCGAGGCTTGCTCAGCAGATGGTCGGCGGTGTCGTAGCTGGCGGCGCTGGTCTTCATGTCTTGAAGCTGCGCTTCGTGCCATTCGCCCAGTGGGACGAACGACATGCCGATTGCGATAAGAGCAATCACGCCGCACACGATGGCGACCCAGTATTTCGCGAGGATGGTTTTTACATTGTCCATAAAGCGTTTACGCGTTTGAGAAATTGCACTGACTTACTGTTTCACAACAACGGCGAACAGCAGGGTGGCCTGCCAGTCGTCGCTCATGTCTTCACCGGTGACCGGGTCTTTCAGCGGATCGATGACCGCCTGTGCGGGGGGACCACCGGCAACCACCGGCGCTGCCACCGGCCGAACCAGACCAGGAATATTCTTCATCTGCAGCGCCTTCACGACGATCGCGCGGCCGAGAAAGTATTCGCGATTCGGACCGGTATTTTTCTCAGCCAGTCCGATCAACGCCTTCTTCAAGAACTCATCCTGCAGCAGAACGATGCCCTTGGCGCTCGGCGTGGTGCATCGCACGGTGATCAGGAATCCGCGATGCGCATCCGTCACGGGCGGTGCGTTCGTGTCCTGCCCCATGGCGGACGGTCCGCTGAATTCATTCCCGCCCGGGCCGACGTTTGACGCCTTCGTGCGGAACAAGTCTTCGGGCATCTTGTCGGGCATCATCGGCCCGATGTCTGGAACGTACTGCGACGAGATCGAATCGATGTAGACAAAATCACGCTGATTGCGCTGCGGCGGTTTGTTCGGCGTTTCCACCGGCAGGTACGTATAGATGTCGCCCAGCAGCCGCGGCCAAAGCGTGCGGTCGGGTAGCAGCGAAGTGACGTTCTTAATCCGCGTCCGGGCTTCGGCGCCCGAGCTTTCGACCTGGGCCCATTGCGTATCCAGCGCCTGCGCTTCGCGAATCGTCTTGGCGATGTCAGTGCGAACGCTATCCTGGCTGGCGTACTGAACGTTGCGAACGTAGTAGCTGCCGAAGTTCACGCCGGCTGTGCCGACGACGAACAGAGCAGCCGCCGCGGCGAACCACTTGCTCTTGGCCTTCCAAGCGCGTTCGCGCTGAATGGCCTTGGGGAGCAGCGAGCTGGTGATCTTGGCGTTGCCCATGGCCTGAATCGCAAGGCCGTACGCACCGATCGTCGACAGGATGTTTTCGTTGAAAGTCGTCGCCAGTTTCGCATCGGCCGGCGGGGTGGCGGTAACGGAATCGATCCGCTCCACCGGCAACTGCAGGTTCTGCTGCAGATACTTCTGCAAACCCGGCAGTCGGAACGTGCCGCCGAGCGCGATCACCTTGGTGATGCGCGAATCGCGGTGCACCGACGCGTAAAACCCAATCGACCGCTGAATTTCCGCGACGAGTTCGGCAAAGATCGGTCGCATCGCCTGGAAGATCTGCTTGGCGTACTTGCTCGTGGCGGCATTACGCTTCAAGTCCTCAGCTTTTTCAAAGTTCAGCTTGAAGCTCTTCACCAATGCTTCGGTGAAGTTGTTGCCGCCGATCGGGATCGATCGCAGCCAGACGGTTTCGCCTTCAGCGATGATGAGGTCGGTGTTTTCAGCGCCCAGGTCGACGACCATCGTCGTGCCGGTGATGCGCTGGTCGTAGTAGACCGCGTTGTAAACGGCCAGCGGGTTCATCTGAACTGCTTCAACGTTCAGGCCGATGCTCGTGAAGTATTCGATGTTCTTGTTCACCAGATCTTTGCGCATCGCAAAGATGCCGACTTCCACGTCCGGCGATTGGTCATCCCGGAAAAGCTGGTAAGCCCATTCGACGTCGTCGAGCGGGAAGGGGATCTGCTGAATGGCTTCGAACCGCACGATCTCCGGAATCTTGCTCGATTCCACCGGCGGCAGCTTGATGAAGCGGGCGAAGCTGGATTGGCCGCTCACGCCGATAGCCACTGAGCCGCCCTTCATCGGGTGGCGCTGCACGAAATTGGCGATCGCGGTTTGAATGAGCGACTCGCGATTGTCGCCCGATTGCGAGAGCACGGTCTCGTGCTCGATGACTTCAAAATCGTCGATTCGTAATTGAGTTCCGTCGCGAACTAACTTGATCGCTTTGAGGGCGCGATTCCCAACATCGATACCCCACGCGAAACGGGCACTGGCCATGGTTGACTCCTCAGAAGGCGAACGTTTTCACACCCGCGGAAGCGGGCAGCAGGATTGAATGAAAACGACGCCCGGTGCGTAATCCTATGGTGTAACAACTCTCGCGCTCATCATCAACTGTAAGGACTCTTGCTGACAGTCCGATAGTGCGGCCCTTACTCAACTTAAAGACGTTCAAGGCGACCAAATCTTAGGGCGAACTTCACAAAAACTTCTCCAGACAACCATTCGGCGGTCAAATACAATCCAGTCGTACGGATTTTCACAAAGTCGGAGTCATCATGATCGCGGTCGTGCAGCGGGTGAGATCAGCCAAGGTGGAGGTCGCCGGCGACGTCGTCGGCCGGATCGACAAGGGACTATGCGTACTGGCCGCCATCCACCGAGACGATACGGCGAAGGAAGTGTCTTGGATGGCGGAGAAAATCGCCGGCATGCGGGCCTTTCCTGAAGGCGACAAAAACTTTCACCTCGACGTCCGGCAAGTCGGCGGGGCGGTGCTGCTCATCAGCAACTTTACCGTAGCGGCCGCTACCAGCACCGGCCGGCGACCCACTCTCGAAGCGGCGGCAGATCCAGTGAAGGGTAAAGCCGTGTTCGACGAGTTACTTGCCGCCGTCGCTGCTTTGGGCGTCACCGTACAGACGGGAGTCTTTCAAGCTCACATGGACGTGACAATCGAAAACGACGGGCCGATCACGTTTATTGTGGATACCCGGGACTAAGCCTATAGATCCATCCAGCAGATGCAGTTAGCGCGGCCGAAGTAGACGTAATGTTTGAACGCCAGTGTCACCAGGATGACTGAAAACCCGCCCATCGCCAGCCATAACGCGCTCCGTCGTACCCGTTCCCGCACGATCAGGCGATTCCCAATTAAAAACGCAAAGACCGTGGCCGCCGTCACCAGCACGGCCCAGTCGATCAGACCGTGGCCGCGGTATTCGCCTTGCCGGCTGAAATGTTCCCAGTAGGTCGACGCCCGCTCGACCAGCGGCGCTGCTGAAACTTTGTCACACCACCACGAGTGGCACGGCATTGCGCGATCGGCTTGCTTAAGGACGAATAGTAATGCGGAAGCCGCCAGGCTGACGATCGAAGTGCGAGCCATCCAGCGCGGTGCGTAGGTTGTGACAGTGCTTCGATCGGCGTAGTGGAGAACTTGCGACACGATGACTGCAGTATCGACCTTCGAGCGAGCAATCGATGAGCGAACCGTGGTTCAACCGTGCCAATGAACGCCGAGGCTGTAGATGGCCAGGATCATTGCGGTACCGGCGAGGACCAGCGCCCGCAATCGGCCGCGATGTTCCGCCTTCTGTCGCAGGCGCGCCCAGACGACTACGCCGAAGACCGAAACGGTGAGTGCAAGAATCATCAGATCAATCACCGCATACCCGCCGATGGCGAACTTGCCGACGAGCACGTCGATCGCCGCGGAGTAGGGTTGATACCACGGCGCGGCTCGCCCGTCTGATCGCCCGCCGGCCTGCAGGTACTGGTTCGACGACACCTTGATGAAGATCAACGTAAGCGGCAAGAACAGGCTGACACCGGCGCTGCGGCGCAGGCCGTTGACGATGCCGAAGCGGCTTTTTTCTTCGAAGCCGTAGGTGAGGACGGGGACGGCAGTCATACCCGTGTTATCGGCGTATTCAAAACTACAATGAAGATGTCAGTCCGAAATCGCGGATCGGCGGTGAAATCATCGCCCATCGTGGCGGGCGCCAGATATTAAACGTGCAGTTCTCGAATGCGAGGATCAACCCGAGCCCGGCCACGATCAGCAGTTGTTTGTTGCGCCGTTCAAGATGTAGATACCTGACCCACCGCCAGATCACGATCATAAAAACCGTGACGGCTGCTACAACTAGCAAGAGGTCGAGCGTTGATGGGTAGAACGCGTTGAGCTTGCGGTGTTCGAGCCATACGAACACGTCGAGCACACGCCCGCCGAAATACGGCGCCCAGCCGGTCGGCGCGGGCGCCCAGCACCCTCGAGACGCGTTAAATTTCAGTTGTTGAACCGCGATCCATTTCAATGCGATCACGAACAACGCTAGAACCGCACTGGTGCTGGCCAGCCGGCGCAGCCCGCGCGAGGTCACCTGTCGGCTGGCCGGATCCGCGGCGTACGAAAGTGTTGGGGCCGTGCTCACGGTGGGTGTATCGACCAAACTCACGTCATCAGACTACAATCCCACCATGTCGTTGCCTATTCTCAAAACGCCGGTGGAGTCGGACCTGATCCGGCTCTTTCACCGAATGACGCTCCACTACACCCAGCACTACGGCGAGACCACCCAACTCGACGTCGGAACGGCCATCGCCAATCCGCAACTGCCCGACGTGTACGACGCCAACGTGGTGCTGACCGCGTCGCTGCCTGCGGGCGTTTCACCGGCCGACGCGGTGGCGGAGGCGAACAATCATTTCGCGTCGCTCGGGTGCGTCTGTCGGGCGTGGTCGATGAATCCGTCGGTGGACGTCGCGACGACGAAACCACTGGTGGAGTATTTGCTCGCGAGCGGCGCTGAGCCGCACGTGAACGACATCATGTATCTGGCGAAAGGGATCCCCGGACCGATTCGCGAAGTCGGCGGACTGAAGATCATTCCCGCCCGCGCCAGCTTTAAGCACGCGCGGCAATTGGCCGAGGTCAACGCTCGCGAATCGGGCGAAGGCCAGCAGCGTGTCGAGGCCACGCTATTGCATCTGGACGACTCGCACTGGGACGCGCTGCTCGCGCTCAAGGACGGCCAGCCCGTCGCCGCTGCGAATGTGCTGGCCGTGGGCGACGCGGGGATGATCGACGACGTGTATGTGTCGCCAGAATTTCGTCGGCAGGGGATCGGCCTGACGATGATGAGCCGGACGTTGGAAATCTGCGCACGTTCGCTGTTCAAGCACGTGATGCTGAGCGTGCGGCCCGACAACACGGCGGCCAAGGCGCTCTACACTCGGCTGGGGTTTGTGAAGATCGGCGAGTTCATCGCGTATCTACCCGGCGGCAAGCCGAAGCGGATTTAGCTCCCTCGCCCCGGAGGGGAGAGGGCTGGGGTGAGGGGGGAGACGTCCCACGACAAGCAACGTAATTCTTGCAAGAACCTTTCGTCTGGCGTCGGTCGGCGAAACACGTCCGTCGACTCCAAACGCTTCACCCTCATCCTAACCTTCTCCCTGAGGGAGAAGGGACCAGAGCGGCGGTCAGCCTAAACCGTGGAATCTCGCGCCCGCCCCCGGCGACGCTTCCGGCACCGATATTTTTTCTCCCGCCAGCACCTGTCGAAATACCACGCGGTACTGATTCATAAACCGCGAGTGCGCGAAGTACTCAAACGCCTCGGTCTTGGCCATGTCGGAGATCGCCCACTGCACGTCCTTGTCGGCCTGCAGATCCATGATGCGCTGCGAAATCGCGCGGGGTGAACTCTTCGGCGCCATCAGCGCCGTGTGCCGATCCTCGAGCAACTCGGCCACCTCGTGGGTGACGGTCGACACGATCGGCAACCCCGCGGCCATGCACACCGCGATCGGCAACGTGGAGACCGGGCCGGTGGCAGTAATGAGCACCGCATCCGCAGCGGGCAGGAGTTCTTCGAATTCGATCGGCCGGCCGAGCCGTCGCTCGGCGATCGCAAGCTGATTGCCGTGGTGCTGCCGGCCTGAGAATCGGTGAAGCTGATCGACCTTGTCGCCGCGGCCCCACGCCAGAATTTTGTACTTCGGATCCAGCTCGTTGAGGATCGAGTTCGTCCACACCGCCGATGCGTGTCCCGCGGCCGCCGTTGATTCACCCGGCAGCAGGAAGACGTAATCGCTTTCGGCGAAACCCAGTGACAGCCGGAACTTTGCGTCGCGCCGGCGGTTGATGCGACCGAACTCCACGCCGGGCCGGATGAGATGGCAGCGCTCGATCGGAACGCCGCGGGTGACGCAGAATTTTCGCATCGTCGACGTGGGGCAGATCACCTGCACGTCGCGGTAGCTCATCACCGCGTTTAGCCATCGCACGTTAGGTCGGGTAGGAAACCGCACGAAAGAAAACACGATCGGCCCGCTGTGCGCGACGGCAGCCAGCGAGAGGGCGGTCAGCCCCGTGGCGTGAATCACATCGGCCGGGTTTGTGCGAATGTCTCGCAGCAGCCGAAGATTTCGCGAGATCGATTCCCCGCCAATGCCCACCGCGTGCGAGCGGATCGCGTGGCCGCTGCCCAAATCGCGAAACAGAGATTGATTCGCCCGCCGGCTCTGAAAGTCGAGACCTTCGTCGGCAAGTAGAAGCACGCGAGACATGACGGCAACGTTAACGGAAAGTAGCTACAGCGGCCAAGGCGCTCGTGATGGAGCCGCTGGCCGCGGCCACCAACTACAGGACGATCAAAAGAAAGCACCGCGACGAAAATCGTCGCGGCGCGTTGCAGTAGTCGGTTGAGCTTTGGCCGGGGAAAGTTCACACCTTCTCAAGCACATTGCGAGACGGCTCGGCCAGCCGCATGTTCGCGGCTTCGGCAACGGCCGCGTCGCCGGGGCGGGGGAGCGGGGCGTCGTGACGGAGTTGTTGTTCGAAGACTTCGTCGATCTGCGTTTTGATGGTTTTGAGTTCTTCCTGCACGCGCTGGCGCTGGGCCATCAGGCCGGCCATCTGGTCGTTGATGCGCTGTAGGGTGATGAGCTTTCCGTTCGCGGACTGGAACAGCTTAAGGGCTGCGCCTGCGGGATCTTCTTGCTGCGTCGTCATAGACATTCCTGACCTTCGCGTCGTCGTCGCGCGTAATGTGCCAACCATGATTTTGCTCGCCTTCGAACCAAAGTCAAATACCCCCGCAATAGTCGACTGTCGGCGAAACGGTGTGGAGCTTTTTTGAGGAAAAAGTACGGCTCGGGCCGGTTTTCACGCGGATTTGGGCAGATCTTGGCGATTATGCCGGGATCAGCCGCCGCGCAAGACAAAGCGACCGACGAAGCGAACTCCGTCGGTCGGATCGGGTTGGTTGGGGGGAGGCGTCCTTAGACGACTTGAACTTTACGGCCCACGCGGCGCTTGCGGTTGATCGCCTGGCGGCCCTTCTTGGTGGCCATGCGGGCGCGGAAGCCGATCTTGCGGGCGCGTTTCACTTTGCTGATCCGGTGCGGGTAATGCATGACGTTCCTTGCTAACTAAGTCCTGACTTTTTCCGTCAGTTTTTGACGAATTGTCAATGCTACACCAGAATCCACCTTTTCACCAGACCCACAAACGTTAAATTTCAGGTCCGGCAATTCATCATTGCTTCCCCTTGCGAGTTAAAACACCTTTCTCTATACTTCCCGACCCCACATTTTTGGGGAAACCGGGTTCAATCCCGGTTGTGTACCCGTATCGGATGAAGGAAAACGAATGCCGACCATCAATCAGCTCATCAAGAAGCCCCGGCGTGCCCTGGGTCGCATCAATAAGGTCAAAGACCTCGAAGCCTCCCCGCAAAAGCGCGGCGTGTGTCTTCAGGTGAAGACCATGACCCCGAAGAAGCCGAACTCGGCCCTTCGTAAAATCGCCCGCGTTCGTTTGAGCAACGGCAAGGAAGTCACCGCTTACATCCCCGGCGAAGAGCACAACCTTCAGGAACACTCGATCGTCCTCGTAAGAGGCGGTCGAGTACGCGATCTCCCCGGTGTGCGGTACCACATCGTCCGAGGCACGCTCGACGCGCTGGGCGTTGATGGTCGCAAGCGTTCGCGCAGCAAGTACGGTACGAAGTCTGGCAAGTAATACAGTCACCGGCGCGGGCAGCTAAGCTGACCACGCCAAGCAAAATAATTAATTCACCGGAGTATTCCCGGTAAGCTCGCTTGTTGCGGGCCCGACCGGGGAGAAACCTACACGGAAGCGTTTCACATGGCCTACAAGAAGTTCACTGCTAGCGAAGACATGCTCAAAGCGGACGGCCGCTTTAACAGCAAGCTGGTTTCCAAATTCATCAACTGCCTGATGTGGGACGGCAAGAAGACCGTCGCCCAGAAGATTTTCTACGACGCGATGGACATCGTGGTCAAAAAGACCAAGGACGTTCCCGCACTCCAGATCTTTGAAGAAGCAATCAACAACGTGAAGCCGTATGTCGAAGTGCGTTCCAAGCGCGTCGGCGGGGCGAACTACCAGGTTCCGATGCAGGTGAACAAGCGCCGCCAGCAGTCGCTCGCGTTCCGCTGGATCATCGGCGCTTGCCGTGAAAGCGGTGGCCGTCCGATGGCTGACCGCCTGGCCGACGAGCTGCTCGGCGCCTTCAAGAAAGAAGGCAAAGCCATGGCGACCCGCGACAACACGCACCGCATGGCCGACGCGAACAAGGCGTTCGCCCACTTCGCCTGGTAAGCGTTTTTTCAGCAATCAACGAACGGCGTGGTCTTCACCGACCACGCCGTTCTTTTTTGCGCGACAGGATCGATTCGTACACCTTGATGTAGTCGTCCACCATTCGCTCGCGGCTGAACCGGTCGATCACGTGCTGCCGGATCGCCGCGCGGTCGAGCTTTTCGATCCGGCCCACCGCGGCGACGGCCTCCTCAATGCTTTCGACGACCGCGCCCTGTTTCCCGTCTTCCACCAATTCCGGGATTGAACCGCGCTTCCACGCAATGCACGGCGTACCACAGGCCATCGCTTCGACGAGGCTCAATCCGAATGGCTCTTCGAAATTGATCAGGTGCAGCAGGGCGGCCGCGTTGCCGAGGAGATCATTCCGCTTGTCGGGACCGACCGGCCCGATGAATTCGATGCCATTCTTTCCCAGTTGCGGCTTCACCGACGATTCAAAGTACGCCTCGTCCTGCACAATGCCAGCCAGGATCAACCGCCGCCCGGTGGCCTGCGCAACTTTGATCGCCTCGGTCACACCCTTATCCGGATGCAGGCGGCCGTAAAACAGCAGGTAATCGCCAGGCCTGTCGTAGAGTTCGAACTCTTCCGTCGCAATGCCGTGATAAACCGTTGCTTCGTACTTGAGCTTAGGATGCCGATTGGCGTTGCTGATCGACACGTAGTGGCCGCGGCCGTTGTACCGCTGGTACACGGGTACAATTGCTTCAGAGCTGAAGCCGTGGATCGTCGTCAGCACGGGCGTATCGACCAGCGCGCTGTACGTGAGCGGCAGGAAGTCATAATTGTTGTGGATCAGATCGAACTCGCCGGCCCGATCGAAGCAGCTCGCGATGTGCAGACATTCCCACACCTTGGGCTCGATCGATTCGTCTTCGGAATAGCCGCGCGGTACGACTGCATCGAGCCTGGCGCTGGTAATCGAGTCGCCGGTAGCGAAGAGCGTTACGTCGACGCCTTTGGCGACCAAGCCCTCGGTAATCAGCGAGACGACCAGTTCCCACGCGCCGTACTGCCGCGGCGGCGTTCGCCATGAGACCGGGGAGAGCATTGCGATTCGCATGCCGGACCATAGACCCATGACCGCTCTTTAGGCAAGCGGGCGATTCGGTTAAAACTCCTTGCTGGATTCCAACCCGTCTCAACATCGAGCACATTCATGCCCATCGACTACCAAGGCGCCCGCATCCCCGACGCCAACGTCACGACCCTTTTTGAGCTCCCCGGCCACCGAATCGTCCGTAACATCGGCATCGTGCGCGGCATTGTCGTGCGTAGCCGCAGCGTGGTCGGATCTTTCGCGGCCGGTCTACAGACGATCATGGGTGGGAACATCAGCGTGTGGGCCGAGATGTGCGAACAGGCCCGGCAGGATTCGTACGACATCATGGTCCGCCACGGTCAGGAGCTTGGCGCCAACGCGCTGCTCGCCGTCCGTTACGACGCGAACGAAATCGCCGCAGGCGTAACTGAAGTGCTGGCCTACGGCACGGCGGTTGTGGTGGAACCCATCTCCCATTAAAACTCGCTGACTATCACGGAAGGTAACCATGCTCGACCCGAAGTTGTTGCGCGACAGTCCCGACGCCGTAAAGCACGCCACGCAGATCAAGCGCGTCGGTTCGCCTGAACTGGTCGACCAGTGGCGTGCCGCCGATGACAAGCGCCGGGCGGCACAGACGCTAGGGGACGGCCTCCGCGCCGAGCAGGGAAAGATCGGCGGACAAGTCGGCAAACTCAAAGGACAACTCAAGGGCGGCACCTCGCCCGAACTCGAGCAGCTCCTCGCTCAGGCCGGCGAGTTAAAAGCCAAATACGAGCAAGCCGTCGCCCAGCAGACCGAGGCCGAGACGGAGGCCGCCCGCATCATGCTGATGTTGCCGGCGATTCCTGACCCGAGCTGGCCGGTCGGCAAGGACGACAGGGACAACGTCCTGGTCCGCGAGTGGACCGATCCCGCGCATCCGAAAAAAGCAGTCGGCGTAGACGGCGTGAAAGACCACGTCACGCTCGGCACGACGCTCGGCATTCTAGATTTCGAACGCGGCGTGAAGATCGCCGGCAGCCGCAGCTACATCGTGCGCGGCCAAGGCGCGCTGCTCTACAACGCCGTGTTGCGATACGCGCAAGACGTCGTCGTCAAGCGTGGCTACGAGCCGTTCGTCGTGCCCGTGCTCGTCACCGAGCAGTGCATGACCGGCACCGGTTACTTCCCGGCCGGTCGCGATCAGGCGTACATCACGCAGGACAACTCCGTCCTCGTCGGCACGAGCGAAGTTCCGCTCGCCAGTTTCTTCGGCGACGAGGTGCTCGGCGAAAATTGCATGCCTAAGCGGCT
>Ga0268266_10003525_pt1 | contig 15530 bp, 16 predicted proteins | sample KBSS13metaG_FD_190356 | JGI IMG/M metagenome (GOLD analysis project Ga0268266, IMG submission 190356) | Switchgrass rhizosphere microbial communities from Kellogg Biological Station, Michigan, USA - KBS S1-3 metaG (SPAdes) (version 2) | ecosystem: Host-associated > Plants > Roots > Rhizosphere...
CCCGCGCCGTCATCAGCGAGCTGCAGCCGGGTGTTCACTACTTCGTTGCCATCTCCGCCAACAACGCGGCGGGCGGCCATAGCGTGCTCTCCAACGCAACGCCTGCCGAGGCCCACCCGAAATAAATGAGTTGAGCGCCGCCGTCGGACTTCCCCGCGCTCTAACGCCGCTTGGTATCGAGTGGCCGCGGCCCCGACTCACTGTTTCTTCCTTCGGATCGCGCCCACTACCGAAGTAGTGCGCTCCTTCATCTCGCGCAACCAGCGCCGCGCCCAGGCGAATTCGAGTCCGAGAATACCCAGACCAATAGGAATCACGACGATCGCGGGTCCGGGAAGAACGATCATCGCAATACCGATCGCGAGCACGGTGAAACCGACTATCGCTATGGCAATGCGTTTCGCCCAGCGCGAACCCCGCCAATAGACACGGGGTTCGCGGGTTTCCAACACTGACCTTCGATCGCGTCCAGGAGTGTCGTTCACCTCAGTGCGTGGGCCGTGCAGCGGTCCCTGTGCTCGTGCCGGTAGCACCCGTCGTCCCCGTCGTGGCTTCCTTGACTCGCAGATTGTTCTGCACATGCCGCACGCCCGGGACATCCTCGACCAGGTCCTCGGCGCGTCGCTTGGAGTGTCGGCTCTCCACGCTTCCGGTCAGAGTCACTTCGCCCTTGCTGACGTTCACTTCCATGTCCGACGCGTCCACACTCCAATCGTAGGTCAGACGCTCGCAGACATCTTCACGGATCCGGTCATCTGTGCGCGTAAAACCTCGAGGACCACGGCCGTAATGACTTCGCTGCCGCATGTCGTCCATGCGGCGACGACGTTCAGCCTCATCGTCTCCCATCCACGAGCGCATTTCGTCCCGTGTACGATCCCACCAGCCGCGCTCCTGGTCCCAATCGCCACCATAGGCGCCGCCGTACGAGCCTTCGTATCCGCGGTAGCCTTGCCCCCTCCATTCGCGACCCATGTCGCCGCCCATGCCCTGGCGACCCCTCCAGTCCTGCCCGTATTGACCGCCGCGCCCCTGCGAACCGCGGCCATACTGACTGGACCCGTATGGATCATTGCCGTAGCCGGAGGAGGCGGATTCCCAACTTGGACCGCCGTAACCGACACCGGAGTGCTCACGTTCGTAATCGTAACCACCGCGGCCTTGCTGGTGTCGCTGTCTGTACTCGTCCTGACCGAACTGACGGCCATAGTCCTCGTCACGGCCCCGCCTCTCGTAGTCGGCGTAACTTCCCCACCCGCCCGAGCTGGAGCCCGAGCGACCCTGCCGATTCTCATCCCAACCCCGTTCGTCGTCTCGCCATCTATAGTTAGCCATGTTGTGGCTCCTCAGTATGCAGGTCCTGCCTGCTCATCGCTGCGGAGAAACGACCGCAGCAACGCGGGGTTCCGATCCAAACACCTCGACGTACAGCCGGCCGATCTCGGGGTCAGTCTTGAATGGTTGCACGTCCATAACAAAACGCAGTGCAAGAGGATGCGTCCAGAGCTCGATAGCCGCCGCCAACGTGGCCCGAATTGCGGCAATGTCCCCAAGTCCAATGTGGATCTGCAGCCGAGCCAAAGGCGGGATGAACTCGCCGCGACTCCCCCGTTCGTCAAGTTCCGAGAGCAGCCTGCGTGCATCCGCCGTGCGGCCTGCGCGAGCGAGACCACAGCCGAGCCAGCCCACGAAATACGGCGCTCGAGAGATTTCCACCGCTTTCAGGAAGTACGCAACGGCCTCCTCGCTGCGCTCGAGCCTGCACAGAATTCCACCGAGTGCCCAAAGCGCGGGCAGATAATCCGACTGCAGCTCGATCGCGTGGCGCGCAGCGGACTCGCCCGCCTCGAGGCGCCCAACTAATGCGAACACAACGGCCGCAAACGTGTTGGAAACCGGTGCGAGCGGATCCAGCTGCCTGCCGAGCTCCACCTGGGCGATGGCCTCTTCGGTCCTACCCGACATTGCCAGAAACATCCCCAAATAGGTGTGCACGAGTGCCGTCCGCGGACTGATTGCCGCGGCGTTCTCCAAGAACGGTTGTGCGCTGCGCCACGCACGCTCAAATGTCCAGATGTGTAAGCCGCGCGAGTAGTTCGTCTCCCACATGTTCGGCGCGATTGTCACAGCGCGCAGCAGGGGCTCATACGATGCGCGCCGGGCCTCGTCGGTTGGCATCCAGCCGTAAAAGGCCAAAATCGAATAGCAATCGGCAAGTCCACCCGACGCGAGCGCATTGTTCGGGTCGAGCTTGATGCTCTGCTCGAAGTCCTTGATCGCCGTGCGTAGCGTTGTCGGCAATCGCTGGTGCCACTCGTAACGACCCCGCAAATACAGCTCGTAGGCCTCGACGTTGGCCGTGGGACGGGTGTCCACGGCCCGCAGGGTCACCTTCAACCGCTCGGCGATGGCTCCAGCAATCTCGTCCTGTATCTGGAAAATGTCAGCCAGCCTCCGATCGAAGCGCTCAGACCAGAGGTGAAATCCTGTCTCCGCATCGACGAGTTGCACGGTGACCCTCAGCCGGTCACCCACGCGCCGCACGCTGCCCTCCACGACGGTCGCGACGCGCAGTCGCTCCGCGATTTCGGAGACGCCCAAACCTTTGTTCTTGAACGTGAACGTGGAGCTGCGCGCAGCCACGTGCAACTCAGGTATCTGGCCCAGGGCGTTCAGAATCTCCTCGGCCAAACCATCTCCGAAGTACTCGTTCTCCTGGTCGGAGCTGAGGTTGGTGAACGGCAATACGGCAATGGACTTCTCGAATACCGGTATCGTTGCCGTGGAACCGGCCGCCCTGGATGCGAATTGCTGCTCCGCGCCACCCGCCGGGCCCGACGACGGCGTTCCCCACGGCGCGACGGTGGCAATCAGGCGATAGCCTCGCCGGGGCAGGTTCTCGATGTACGAGGGGTGCTCGCTGTCGTCACCCAGGATTTGACGCAACTGCGCAATCGCCTGATAGACGGAGCCGTGCGTCACGACCACATTGGGCCAGACCTCCTCGAGCAGTTGCTGCACATCGACGACCTGCCCGGCGTGTGCGGCAAGGCGCATCAGCAGTCGCATGGTGCGCGGCTCCACTCGAATCGCCTGCCCCCCGCGCGAGAGCTCATCGAGGTCTGGATCGACCCGCCACTCACCAACGCGCAAAACCCGTGATTCGCCAGGCATCGGTGCTCAGCCTGAGGCTCTTCCAGTAAGGCAACTATACCGGCCTCGGGTCAGCGCCGCAGCCTTTAAACGGCCTTGAGACAAGGTTGATCCGATCTTTGACGATCCTTCACTCCTGCCTCAAGACTTCGAACCGGTCGGCATTGGATAGTTCGGGCCACGGTCGCCGCCCACAGTCATTGCGCTCGAAAGCTGCGACTACCGGGGAACCAACTCAACGCGCGCCGCACGTCGCGCAGGAGCCTGAACATGACTCTCCAGATTCCGGCTTGTCAGCATCTCCTGATCACTCTCGCTCTTTTTCTTACTACAACTGCGTGCCTCCCAGCAGCGGCGCGCGACCTCGTGAACGCGGGAACCAGCACGAGGGTAAAGTTCGGAGACCTCGATTTGAACACCGACGCCGGCAGGCGTGAGCTCCTCGATCGTTTGAGCAAGGCCGCCAGCCGCGTCTGCCAGGACTATGCCTACGTCAATTGGTCTCTCCGCTACCGTGAGGCCTATCGCTCGTGCTACGCAAGCACGCTTGCATCTGCTGTGGACAAGGTTCACCAAGCGCAGGTGTCCGCGCTCTTCGCAGCCATCGCGCCCCGGAGCACGAAGTGAGGTTCACATTGTTACCTCCTGGAAGACACGGATGCAGCGGAGATGTTTTCATCACGAAGTTGAGTCCAGACGGCTCCGCGCTCGTCTATTCGAGTTATCTGGGTGGCAGCGCCAATGATGCCCGCTTTGGTATTGCGGTAGCCGCAAACGGGAATACGTACGTGACGGGCTACACCAACTCGTCGGACTTCCCCACGACGTCCGATGCCGCTCAATCACAGCTCGGTCAGGGCGCGAGCCAGAGCGCCTTCATCGCCAAGGTCGGGACGGCTAACCAGCCGTAAAGGTCGTGCCCCGGGGCCGACGGACAATCTCCGCCGGCCCGGCTTCGACTTGGGCGCTACCTCGAGCTAATTTCCCGTCAGGCACGTCTGATGCTACGCGCTGCCGGAAGGGGGGCTGATGATCGACGTACCCAAGCGCTATTTCCAGGTGGTTATCCTGGCGGTCGCCATGCAGATCGCGGGGTGTTCTCACGGCGACGCAACCGCCACCAGTACCAGTTCGAGCGGCTCATCTATGCGAGCCACGATCGTCACTGTTGCACCACGATTTGCGGCCCTCACACCCGGACAGACACTCTCACTCACGGCGACAACCAATGACCCCGCCGGGGTCAAATGGAGCGTCGCTCCGAACGTCGGATCACTGGATGCGCTCACGAGCCAAGCTGGCCAAACGATTCACTTCCGGGCGCCGAACACCGCCGGCGTGTACACGGTAAAAGCGACCAGCATCGCCGACTCGACCCAGAACAGCTCTGTCACGATCGGCGTAACGGACCTTTCCGGCGTCTACACTTACCACAACGACCGCGCACGCGATGGTGTCAATGAGCGGGAGTACGCCTTGACGGCTGCCACGGTCCATTCCACGAGCTTCGGCAAGCTCTTCTCATGTTCCGTCGACGGTGCGATCTATACACAGCCTCTGTGGGTCGCCAACCTGAAGATCGATGGCGTCCTCCATAACGTAGTCTTCGTGGGAACTGAACATGACAGTCTGTACGCGTTCGATGCAGACGCCACGCCTTGCTCGCAGCTGTGGAAAGTGAACCTCGTCGATTGGGCTCACGGCGGAACCGGCTTGGAAAGGAGCGTCTCCGGCACACTCGTGGGCCGAGGTGATGGGGACCTCTTGCCCGAGATTGGCATCACCGGCACGCCTGTTATCGATCCGAGGAGCGCCGTCCTCTACGTGGTTTCCAAGTCGATGAATTTCGTCGGCAGGCGTTTCTATCAGCGCTTGCATGCCATCGATCTGGCCACCGGCACTGAAAGGCCCGGATCGCCGATCGACATTACGGCGACCTTTCCCGGTACCGGCGACGGCGGCTCACAGGTGACATTCAACACCCGGACGGAGAATCAACGGGCGGGCCTGGCACTCGTCAACGGAGTCGTTTACATCGCGTGGGGATCTCACGAAGATCGTGCGCCGTTTTACGGTTGGCTCATGGGCTACACTTACAATGGTACGGCTTTCAAACAGTCCTGTGTTCTGAACCTTGCACCCAACACGCGGGAAGCCGGTGTCTGGATGAGCGGCGCCGCTCCCGCGGCCGACTCCGACAACGCCCTGTACGTGATCACTGGCAACGGCGGCTTCGATGCCCGCAAGACGACTCCGCCGAACAATGACTACGGTGACTCGCTGCTGAAACTCTCCGGCAGTCTGAAAGTGCTCCAGTACTTCACGCCATCGAACGAGCAGGTCAACAACGCGGCCAACAACGACTTCGGCGCGGGCGGAGCTCCCGTGCTCGGGAATCTGCCCGCGGGCAGCCCGATTGCCCACATTGCCATTGGCGGTGGCAAAGATGGCAGTCTCTTTGTGCTCAATCGTGATTCCCTCGGCGGATTCGGCAACGACAAAGCCTGGCAGCAAGTCAGCATCGGCATCGAAGGCGATCTCGACGAGGCGACCCCGGGGGTCATCTTCTCCGTCCCGGCGCTCTGGAACAACTATCTCTACATCGCCGGAGCCGGAGGGCCGCTCAAAGCGTTCCGACTGGATGCAACCACGGCGCACCTCACTCTGGCGAGCGCGACGAGGGTACCGGCGGCGGGCTTTTCCTACCCGGGGAGCACACCTTCAGTATCGTCACAGGCGAGTGCCAATGGGATCGTCTGGATACTCGACAATGGTCAGTACTGCACTCCGGCATCACCCGGTTGCGGCGCTGCAGTCCTGCATGCATACGACGCAACCAACGTTGCAAGGGAGCTATGGAACAGCTCCCAAGTCAGTACCGACGCGGCCGGCTATGCCATCAAGTTCACGGTGCCCACGATAGCAAATGGCAAGGTATACGTGGCTACACGCGGCGCCAACAGAGGAAGCAGGTACTGGCCTTTGAGCGGTTCTGGCGAGCTCGACGTCTACGGGCTAAAACTCAACTGAGGTTTCGCCTCAGAAGATGCGCTTCAGGGTGAAGCTGTAGTTGCGCGGCATGGACGGCTGGCCCTCGATCACGCCATAGGTTCCGATGTTGACGTACTTGTCGATGTAATAGAACTTATCGGTGGCGTTGTTCACGGCAAACGTAGTTGTCCACGCGCCTTTTTCCGACGTCCAGATGAGCCGTGCGTTCATCACCCCGTAGCCGGCCTGGGCCCCCAAGGGAGTGTTGGGAGCGTCGTTGTACACGATACTCTGGTACGTGTAGTCAACCCGCGGCATGAAAGTTCCGTACGCCCCGGGCATACGGATCTGGTATTGCAGCCCCAGACTGCCCTTCCACTTTGGCGTCAACGGTGGAACGCTGCTGAGCGACGGTCCACCTGACACGCCGGCCGCGGTACCGAGGTCCTTATTCTTGTAATCGAGATAGCCGAGCGAGGTATCAGCGGTGAGTCCTGGAATGGGTTCGGCCTGAACCTCCAACTCCGCGCCCTTGATATCTGCTCGGCCGACATTCTCGGTCAGCACCGCGAGGTGGCCGGCGTTGTCGATGCCGTTGGCCTGGAGTTGCAGGTCCTTGTAGCGGCTGTAGAACACCGCGCTGTTGGCGCGGAGCCGGCGCTCGAACCATTCGCTCTTGATACCGACTTCGTACGCGGTAAGTGTCTCGGGCTTGAAAGTGGTCGCCTGGGCCGCCGACACCGGTCGGGTGTTGAATCCGCCCGCCTTGTAGCCGGTCGACCACTGGATATAGGTCATGATCTCGGGGGTCCACTGGTACTGGAACCCGATCTTGGGGTCGACACGCGAATAGCTGAGGCTCTTGGCGGTGATGGGGAAGAGGAAGCTACCCGCCGGGATGGCCTGGTACTGGCGCAGCAGCAAGCGATAGTACTGGTAGGTCTTGTCCTCCTCGCTGTACCGCACGCCGACCTCGGTACTGAACTTGTCGGTGATGTGGTATTCGGTATGGATGAACGCGGATTTGTTCTTGTCCGTGGAGGGATCGTCGGGAACCTGCACCAGGCTGATCTCGATGAGGTCGCCGATACCGCCCTGGTGGTTGGTGCCGTTGAAGTAGTAACCACCGACCGTCCATTCCAGCGCGTTGTTGAAAGAGACGCCGCTGAGCTGCAGCTCCTCGCTGAACTGGTGGTGGGCCAACGTGGTCCACAGGTCGGTGAGTGGCAACGGCGCGCCACTGTAGTCCTGCGAGAATTGGCCATGCTCGCCGCGCAAGCCGGTGATGGACTTGACGTGGAACCCCCAGGGATTATCCCAGTCGACCGTACCGGTGAAGCCCCAGGAGTACAAGGTGTTGTCGGACGGGATGTTGAGTCCGTCGATCGGATCTGCGAAAGTCGCGTAGGTCGTGTATGGATTGGGCGGCAGGAACCGTGTATCGAAAGGAATACCGAACGTCGGCACCAGCGTGCTGGCGTTGAACGACTTCAAGAACGTGGCGTTGGGGTTGATGTTGACGATGGTATCCGCGGGGCCCGGTCCCTTGTCGTCGGTCAGGTCGGCCGAGAGGTTGATTTCCAACTTGTCCGTGGGCATCCAGCGCAGCGCGGCACGGACATCGTAGACGTCATCGCCGCCCAACCTGCCGGTATCGCAGTCGCCGTACGTGGTGGGTTTGATGTTACCGGCAAGTCCCGGATGGGCGCAGGCGAAGTCGACGATATGTTGGTACCCATCGCTACGCAGGCCGCCACCGGAGAGCCGGGCGTACAACTGGCCCGGGATGAGCGTGAAATCCATGGCGGCGCGCACCGACTTGCGATTATAGCTGCCATAACCGACTTCGGCGTAGCCTGCCTCGTCACCCTGCGGCTTCTCGTTGAAAATACGTACCGCCCCGCCCTCGGTGTTCTTCCCGAACAGCGTGCCCTGCGGCCCGCGCAGGATCTCGACCCGGTTGATGTCGCCGAGTGTGAAGATCGAGCCGAAGACCGTAGCGAAGTAAACGTCGTCGACATAGAAGCCGACACCAGGCTCGAGAGTGAACTTGAAGTCGTTCTGACCGACGCCGCGGATGCTGGCGAACACCGACTTGCCGAAGCCGCCTGGCGCCGGCTCGAGGTTGACGTTAGGGGCCGAGGCCGAGACCTGGCTGATGTTGGTATAGCCGCGATTCTCGATGTCGCTGCCGGAGAGCGCGGTCACTGACAACGGTGCTCGCTGCAGGCTTTCGCTCTTGTAGCGCGCGGTGACAGTAATTTCCGCCAGCTCGCCACTGTCATTCGAGACGACCGGAGCCGCTGCCGCGGGGCTGCTCGAAGCGGAGGCATCGGATGCAATGGAGTTGCTCGATTGCGCCAGTCGGATGAGAGTGGGCGGACTGTCCGCCGACGTGGGATACGCGGTGAGGCTTGCGCTCGCAGCGGCGCCCGGGCTGTGCGTACTGCCGGCTTGGGGCAGAATCAACAGCACCCCGGAGTGAGTGCGCTCGACCCGTAAGTCCGTCCCCTGCAGCAATATGGCGAGTGCGTCGTCCGTCGTGTAATCACCGCGGAGCTTGGTACTGCGCCGACCGGCTACCACGGCGGGCGAGAACAGCACTTGCTCATTGGCGTCGGCGCTGAGCTCTTTCAGCGCGCTGCCCAGATCCTGCGCTGGAATATCGAGGCGCAGTTTCTGGACCGCGACCACCGGCAAGGCCGCGACAACCAGTGTGGTCGCAGCCAAAAGACGCAGAAACCCCCTATGCGGCATATGACTCCCCCTCTGGAGCGCACTAGTCGTTTGGTGTCAGGCGCGGCGGACGCAAAACATCCGCGTATCTATTCCGACGCGCGACTTACGAAAACCCACACCGGGGGTGGGAGATTTCTCACCGATCGCGAGCAGAGAGGCGCACCGCGGCGTCGGACGTCTGCTCGGCTTTCACCGGGAAGTACGCGGTGACCGCTTCAACAAAAGCGCGCGCGTCACCGGCGTTGAAGACTCCGCTGACGGTGACGTCCGCGGCCGAAGGGTCTACCTGGATCTGCTCGCGGGCGTAGCGATTGATACGCTCGGCGGCGCTCGCCAGGGGCTCATTGTCAAAGAACAATTTACCGTTCTGCCACGCCGTCACCCTGGCGATATCAACCTTCGGCAAGCGGATTCTCTTACCATCCTGCCGGACCTGGAGTCCTTCACCTGCGCTGAGGTCGATCTGTGCGGCGGGCTCCGCCTTAGAGGATGCGGCCTCCGGCATGACGGCCACCCGCCCCTCGATCAGGGTCACGAGCAGGTTGTCCGCGACCAGCTCAACATTGAACTGGGTTCCCAGCGCCAGGACGGTCTCCTGGCCGGCGCGCACCTTGAAAGGACGCGCCGGATCTTTAGCGACGTCGAAACGGGCTTGCCCCTGGTCCAGGTCAATGAGTCGCTCCCGGGCGCGATACTTCACCTGAATGCGGCTACGCGCATCCAACGTAACCACCGAGCCATCGACGAGGGTAAGCGTCCGGCGCTCGCCCACACCGGTTATGTACACCCCGGCATTGGCTCGTGACCACCATACCCATGCTCCGACCGCCGACGCGACCACCAGGAGCACACAGGCCGCCGCCGCAATCGCAGGCCGCATCCAGCGCGGCGGTGACGAATCCCATCGCCCGTGCGCCGCTCTCCGTGCGTCCTCCAGCGCATCGCGCCGTCCACGCATGATCTCTGGGGCGGATGCCTGGTCCCCCACCGCGGACCAACTTTGCCTCACCCGCGCATAGGCCGCCGCATTCTCGGGATTCTCCTCGACCCAACGCTGAAAGCGCGTCAGATCCTCGACATCAGCGTCATCCGCGCGCAGCCGTACGAACCAATCCGTGGCTTGGGCCAGCCGATCGCCCGGCTCAGGCGCCTCGCTGCCTCGTTGATCACGGTCAGTCATCGTTCGTCCTGGCGGTGCGTCAGATGTAGCAATGCCTTGCTTACATGCTTTTCCACCGCACTGGCCGAGATGCCGTAAATGGCGGCGATCTCGCGAATCTTCAGATTCTCCAGCCGGTACAGGTAAAAGATCGCCCTCGTCCGCTCACCGAGCTCCTGGAGCGCGGCCAGAACGTCCGCAAGCGTCATCTCTCCTAGTACGACGCGCTCGGGGGACAAATCCACAGTGAGCGCGTCGGCGAAAGCGGCAATATTCTCGGTCGTCAGCGGCTGCTCGCTCCCGCGGGTGACCTGCCGCCGCGAACGGTCGCGTAACAAGTTCACTGCGATCCGGAAGATCAGCGCCTCGGCGTTATCGACCGATGTGTGACTGAGCATCTTCAGGACGCGTTCGAAAACATCCTGGGTGAGATCCTCGGCCTCGGACGCACTACTCACCCGGCGCCGGAAGTAGGCAATGAGGGGCAACCGGAAGCGCCGGTCGAGCTCACCGATGAGGGCCTCTCGCGGGTCTGGCAGATTTTCAACTTCGGGGGTCACGCCGCAAGGATGCCTATGGCCCAAGGGCGCGGCAAGCCACGGCGCCCGCACTGACCGTTGCAGCCGGGGCTACCGGCCCGGTTCCGTCGTCTCAACCGGCGCGCAATTAGTCCGTCCCGCCATCACGCAGTCCTGCACGCTCGACGTGTCCCGCAGGGCGTGCACCACGAACCATCCGACCACCACGAGGAGCACAACAACGCCCAGCCCGATGAGCGCACCACGCCGATCATCCCGGGCATCATCCTGCTTGGGATCGTCAGCCATGGGTTCTCTGGCCTAGCCGGTAGTCCAAAGCGGGAGGTGTCTCTGCGCCGCAAGGGTCGCAAGACGCAATACCGTAGCCGAAGTCCACCAAGCGGCGGCGAGGCTGCTCTGCGACGCGTCCGACTCGACGGTCCGCTCTACCGACGGGTCCGCTTCAACGATACCAGCACGGATCTCGGTGATCTGATCCAACAGGCTGAGGACCGATCCATAGCGCTCGAGGGAGCCATCCCAGTCGGGTTCCTCGATCATGAGATTCCTCGAAAACGGCAACCAAATGCTCGCCCCGAGCAATAGCTGCGGGAAACGACCGGCAAAACCGCGCCGTTCTACATCGGCGAAAACCGCATCCATCTCATCGGACGCCGGCAGAGGCTGACGAATCATGCCACGCAGGGCCGCCTGCCCGCGCAGATCCATCACCGCCGCGGCAAAGTGGAGCAGTAGGTCATCATGGGTCCCGACATCCTCCGAGCTTTCGTAGTCGCCGCGCTCATTCCAGGTCAGTTCCTCGTCGAGTTGATCTCGATATTTGCTCGCAATGCGTTGACGCCAGGCAAGGACACTATCGATCGTCGGTGACCGAGTGCGCAGCGGTCCCTTGGCAACCTGCACTTCCCTGCCACTCGCATCGCTCAATGCATCAAACAACGCATTTTCGCCTCTCACCGCCGGCCGCGCATCCAACTTGCTAGTCTCCATGCGCATCAACCGGTGTAGGGCTGAAACCTGGTATCCCACGCCCATGCGAAATCACTCACCTACTTGTCGTAATCCGCCCTAGGCTGCGGCCCGCGATCGGCGCCGTCAAGCCTTCCCGGCATGGCCAACGTCACCATGACCCAGAGTGCGTTGCGCTCACTCTAGCCGGCGCACTAATGCCCGCGGCGCCGCCGCCGTTGTGCATTCTCCTGGTGCCGGCGTGTCTTGGCGGCATTCCCACAAACCGCCATGTCGCACCAGACCCGCTGGCCGCCCTTTGACGAATCTATAAACAACCAACCGCCCGCCTCCCCGCGGCAGACCCGCGCGCGATCTGCGGGAAGAGATCGCAGGAGCTCAACGGCACCGCCGGCCACGCAGTCGCGAATCAAGTCCAGGCCACTGCGCTCGAGGCTGACTCGCGCGACGATGCGACCTGCGGAATATTCGAGGCGGATACGGCTGTGCGCCTCGCGCCAGATCGCATCGATCTCATCCAGGATCAGTTGCGGCACGCGTTTGCCCAATATGAGCGCGCCGTACGCCGTATGTAACGCTTCGCGGAGCTCCTTCAAACGCTCGAGCGCGCCCTCAGCATCATCCAACGCGTCAGCCGCCTGCTTCCCCAGGAGTGCGAGCACCTTCTCCTCACAGACGTTCGCCAGCTTTGCCCATTCAAGAAGGCGCGGATAGCCGTCCAACCAATCGCGAGGTGCCGGAGTATTCCTGGCAGTAACGGTATTCACGAGATCGAGCGCGGTGTGTCCCGCGACCAGATCTCCAGAAGAGAACGGTCGCGAGATGATTGTCATGGAGGGGGTGCCGTTCATTACCGCTAAAAGTCGTTTTACAGGTTGACAGGACCAATCAACCGGATAATTATACATTACCGGTTGGCGCAACCGATTCGACATTGTGCACATGCTGCCCTCATCGGACCGTTGTCGCTGTTCGCGTCGCAGCTTCCTGCTCGGAAGCGTTGCCCTGGCCACTGTGGCGCGGCGCGCTCCGGCCGCTGCTTCCGAGCGGCCGCGGCACCTGGTGCTGGCCCCCTCCAACCTCGGTCTGCGCCCGGAAAGTAACGAGCCTGAGCCAGGCACCTGGCGGGCGCCGGAAGTCTTGCTGGCGGCCGGACTGCAACACCGCGTGGGAGCGGAGAAAGTCATCCAACTCCGGCGTCCGCGCTACGATGCGCGACCGCAGCCCGGCACTCGTCTGCGCAACGGCAACACGCTCCGTCACTTCTCACTCGATCTCGCGGCGGCAGCGCGGGCCACCTTGGATGCCGGTGCATTTCCATTGGTCATTGGAGGCGACTGTAGCGTCCTGTTGGGTAGCTTGTATGGCGCCCGGTTGGCAGGTGCCCGGGGCCTGATCCACATCGACGGCCACAGCGACTTCTTTCATCCGGGCAACTATGACACCCGGAGCCGTTTGGGCTCGGCGGCGGGCATGGATCTGGCGCTGGCCACCGGACGTGGCGAACCGCTGCTGACCCAGTGGCCGAACGTAGACGGCCCGTTGGTGCGCGACGAAGATGCCATTCAGTTGGGTGATCGCGAAGCGCTGGACCCTGACGCCAGCCCGTACTACCGGGATCTCGCGCGCACATCCATAACACGCTACATCATTCAGGATGTTCTCGAGGCCGGGGTCGAGCACAGCGCACAGTCCGTCATCGAGCGTCTGAAGGCGCGAGGCCTGACGCGAGTTTGGTTGCACGTGGATCTCGACGTGCTCGACCAATCAGTCATGCCGGCAGTCGATTCTCCCGGCTCCCCCGGGCTCACGTTTGCGCAGTTGCGTACGTTGCTTTCGCGACTGTACCGCTCACAACGCGTGGCCGGTGCCACCATCGCTATCTACGATCCGACGCGCGACCCGGAAAACCGGTATGCCGCCCTCATCGTCGCCACGTTGGGTGCGGCCTTCACAAGGAGCACAGACGATGACCCTACGGACAACACTTGAGCATCGTCGACGCCGACAACACCATACGTACCCCCGCCCAGGTCCGCGGTGCCATCACTTTGTATGGCTGCTCCTCCTATGCGCAATAACCGCGTACGCACAGTCCATTCATCCACTGACAGGTATCCTAACAGGGCACCACGTCGGCGGTGTCTCCGTGGACGCGGTAGGCAACCTCTATGTCGCGGATTTCGGCGACCTTGTTTGGAAGATTCCACCTGAAGGGCAGCCCCGGGTGTTTGCCCAGGGCTTCTACGGCTCCTCCGGAAACGCCGTCGACCACCAAGGCAACCTGTTCCAGTCGAGTTATTACGGCGACTTCATTACCAAGATAGACCGGACGGGACACACCACCCTGTTCACCTCGAGCGGACTGCGAGGTCCGGTTGGTATTGCGATCGACCCAACCACCGGCGATTTGTACGTCGCCAACTGCAGAGGTAACGACATTACCCGAATCGGCGGCGACGGCGTGGCCGCCACTTTCGCGCAGAGCGATTTGTTGAAATGCCCGAACGGCATCGCCTTCGACTCCGCAGGCCTGCTCTACGTGGTAGACAACTGGGACAATCACATGTTGAAAATCGACCGCGGTGGCAACGTTTCGCTGTTCGCCACCGTGTCCGCCAAAGGCATGGGACACGTCTGCTTCAAGAAGGACCGGTTTTACGTGACGGCGTACGGGGCGCACGAGATCTATGAGGTGAAGTTGAATGGCACCGTCAGGCGCATCCTCGGTAACGGCCAACGCGGTGTTGTGAACGGCGCGGGCGACAGTGTCAGGGTCTCTTACCCGAATGGAATAGCCTGTGACCCGTGGACGCCTCGTCTATATATCAACGAATTCGATAGCGACTCGGACGAAGAAGGTCCGCTGCGTGCCATCGTCCGGGAGATCGACCTGAAGGAGTAGGTTGGCCGGATCACGGCCACCGCGTCTCGAAGGATATGATCGATTAGTCGATCATTATATAGTTAATGATCGATTTTAGATTTAAGCTCAGCTTGCCGTGCCACGGCAGTCCGATTTAGCATGTCGCTCGATTAATCATTCTTTATCGAGTTATCGACTGGCTAAACGAGCATGAAAGTCACCCAATCCGCCCTTTTGAGCCCCGCCCAGGCTGCCGCGGCGAAAAATTTAGGGGCTGCCCTCGCACGCCTCCGGATCGCTCGAGGCCTGAAGCAGGACCAAACGGCACTGCGAGCCGGACTGTCGAGAAACACAGCCTATCGCCTCGAAAAAGGCGACCCTGGAATCGCAATAGGTCAAATCCTCCGGTATCTGGATGCGATTGTTCCAGGCAAGACCTTGCTGGAACTCCTCTCCGAGACGGATCCTGCTCTAACCGCCCTCAGCGCGAAAGAACGGCGCCGCCGGGCCCGCGGAGAGCTGTCAAAGAGCGAACTCGAGGAGATCGACTTTTAGGAGCCTGTCTGAGTCATGCTGCGCCTACTGCGGCCGCCCCTGGCGGCAGCTTTTTTGCGATCCTTTCGCTTACATAGCCCCCGCTATGCGCGCGAAACGATCGCAAAAAATATGCTCGCCAGGGTCGCCCTCGTGACGGCGAGCATGACTCAGACAGCCTCCTAGCCCTATGAGCGCAACCGATCAGAAGCTGTATGCCTTCGCCTATCTCGATACGGAGTGGGTGCCTTGCGGCCAGCTCACTTTGACCGAAGATGGCACCCGCTTGTTGGCGTCGAGTTTCGCCTACGGGCTGCGTTATCTGGACCGCCCCGGCGCCCTCGAAGTGGATCCTGTGAGCCTGGGCCTCCAGGAGAAGGAACGAGTACGCGGTAAGGCTCTATTCCCACCCAACGATCTCCTCCTGTTTGGCGGCATTCGCGACGCGGCGCCGGATGCTTGGGGCCGCCGGGTCATCGAGTCACGCCTGAAGGTCCCCGCCAACAGCCTACCGGAGTCAACATACCTGCTGCACGCGGGCAGCCAGCGTGTAGGAGCGATCGACGTCCGGTCTTCCCGA
>Ga0268266_10003527_pt1 | contig 15529 bp, 11 predicted proteins | sample KBSS13metaG_FD_190356 | JGI IMG/M metagenome (GOLD analysis project Ga0268266, IMG submission 190356) | Switchgrass rhizosphere microbial communities from Kellogg Biological Station, Michigan, USA - KBS S1-3 metaG (SPAdes) (version 2) | ecosystem: Host-associated > Plants > Roots > Rhizosphere...
CCCGCGGCGCTCGGCGAGCCGGCCGATCGCGATCTCGGCCACGCGCGCGATCTCGTCGGGCGCGAGCGGATGGAACACGACGATCTGATCGAGGCGGTTGACGAGCTCGGGCCGGAACGCGGCGTGCACCGCGCCGCGATAGCGCCGCTCCTCGACGTCGGCATCCGCTGCGGCCGCCAACCCGAGCGGGCCCTTCGCGCTGCGCGTGCCCAAGTTCGACGTCAGCACGATGATCGAATTGTGGAAGTACGTCGTGCGGCCGCGGCCGTCGGTCAAGCGCGCCTCGCCGAGCACCTGGAGCAGCAGGTCGAACACCGACGGGTGTGCCTTCTCGATCTCGTCGAGCAGCACGACGCCGAACGGCTGGCTGCGCACGGCGGAGGTCAGCCGGCCGTCGTCGCCGCCGCCGCCAAACAAGCGCTCGGCCGCCCACGGATCGGAGTACTCGCTCATGTCGAGCCGCACGAGCTTGTCGGGATTGCCGAACAGGTACGCCGCGACCGAGCGCGCGAGCTCGGTCTTGCCGACGCCGCTGGGGCCGACGAACAAGAGACTCGCGAGCGGCTTGTCGGCGGGCTGGAGCCGCGCCTTCGCGACCGCGATCGCCTCGGCGACGCGCTGCACGGCCGCGTCCTGGCCGATCATGCGGCGGCGCAGCTGCTTGGTCACGTCGGCGGTCGCGAGCGGCTGCGAATCGTCGAGCAGCGCGCGCGGGATCCCGCTGGTCCACGCGAACGCGGCGAACAGCTCGGAGTCGCCGAGCAGCTTGCCCTTGCCGTCGGCATCGCGGTCGGCGTCGTGCGCGACGCGCAGCTCCTCGAGCAGGCGGATGACCTTGCCGGGAAACGCGCGATAGGGCAGGTAGCGCCGAGCGAGATCGACGGCCGTCGCGACCGCGCTCGCTTCGATCTGCGGGCGCTCTGGCTCGGTGCGCCGCCAGTACTCGGCCCACGCGCGCGCGGCGTCTCGCGTGGTCTCCTGATCGGTCGGCGCGACGGTGATGCGCTGCATCGCGCCGATCAGCGACGCGTCGAGCCTTTCGGCGCGATCGAGTGCGACCGCGGTGAGCTCGCCGATCACGCGCACGCGGCCGTCGGCGACGTGGCGGCGCAGGGCGGCACCGAGCTCGATGCCGCCGTCGGCGGGCCGATCCGCGAACAGCGCGCCGAAGTCGTCGAAGTACAGCACCGCGTCGAGGATCTCGGCGGCGGCGAGCACCGACGCGACGCGCTCCTGCCACTCGCCGAGACCGCTCGCGCCGGCGACGAGCTCGCTCGCCGAGGTCGCCCACACCAGGCGCGTCGGGTTCGCGGCGAGCCAGCCGAGCGCGAGCGCCGACTTGCCGGCGGCCTCGTCGCCGACGATCAGCACGCTCGCGCGGCGCCGGCCGCTCGGATCGAGCGCGCGCGTGAGATCGGCGAGCTGGAGCTCGCGGCCGACGAGCGGCGGCGGCGGATCGGACGGTTGCATGCGCCGGCCGGCGGCGTCGAGCGTCGCGGTCGCCTGGCGCTTGCGCTCGGCCTCGGCGAGCGCCTTCTTGCCCTTGAGCCGTGCGACCGGCGTGGTCGCGAGCTCGATCTCGAGTGCCTCGAGCGTCGTCGCCGTCCACGTCAGCATGCGGCGCCAGCCGTCGAGCCCGAGCTCGAGCGCGGCCGGCAACACCGAGACTTCCGCGGCGATGCGCGTCGCGAGATCGTCGCCGCGTTCGAGGTAGCACGCGTGATCGAGCGCGGGAATGAACGCCCAGTGCCCGGCGAGCGTGCCGTCCGGGCGCGGCTCGGGGACGACCGCGACGGCGAGCGTGGCGGTGATCGGCTTGGCGAGCCGTTCGGGCACGCCGGTGCGCGCGACGGCGACCTCGACGAGCTCGAGCACGGTGCCGGCCGGCAGCTGGAGCCGCGCGATCGACGCCGGGCGAGCTTCTTCGGCGAGCTCCGACAGCGCGAGCTCGAGCTCGCTGCGCGTCTGCGCTTCTTCGCCGTACGACGCGATCGCGGAGGCCGCCACCGGTGCGAGCTCGGAGTAATCCGACGCCATCACGCGGCGTATGACCTGTGCGGTGAACCGCAGCTTCGCCTCGTCGGTCACGCCGGCGCTGCCTTCCACGCGAGCGCGAGCCCGCCCGCGACGACGACCGACGACACCACGAGCGAGACCTGCGGCCACGCGTCGATCGCTGCGACGACGCTGCGCAGGTCGTGGCGCGCGATCGCGATGCCGATCGCGTTGTTGATCGCGTGCCCGATCATCGTCGGCACGATCGAGTCGGCGCGCACGGCGATGTACCCGAGCGCGAGCCCGAACGGGAACACCAGCGCGCTTTGCATCGGGTTCATGTGATACGCCGCGAACAGCACCGCCGACACGAGGATCGCGAGGATCTGCGAGTGCCGTGCGAGCGAGCGCGCGATCACACCGCGAAAGATCAGCTCCTCGGCGATCGCGGGCAGCACCGCGACCGTGATCAGCGAGATCACGAAGTCCGGATCGACCGCCGCGGCTTCGAGGCCCTTCGTGTTGCCCGGCAGCGTGAACAGCGTGCCGAGCCGCAGCCGCAGATACCAGCTCGCGAGGCCGACCAGCGCGGCGGCGACGAGGAACCGCGCCGGCACGCGCCGCACGCCGAGCACGCCCGGCAGCGGCCGGGTTGCGAGCACGAGCAGGATGATCGCCGCGCTGAACGAGGCGCCCATCACCAGCTCGAGCCGTGCGCCGACCAGCACGAGCGCGAGCTGCACGAAGAAGATCGCCGCCACGCCGGCGAGCGCCAACCAGACGGCAAGGGCACCGCGCGGCGCTGCGTGGTACAACGCATCGGTGCGCGGCTCGCTCGGGATCGGGCTCGTCATCGGCGCGGTCGTCGGTGCCGGAGGCATGTACGTCGCGCTCCGGCCACCGTGGGCCTCGCACGATACACCGGCGTCCGTCGGCCCGGTGGTTGCGGCGGCACCTGTCGACGCCGGCGTGGCCAAGCCGAAGCACAAGCGCGGGCCGCATCGCGCCGGCCGCGCTCCCGGCGGCGCGATGCAGAGCGGCGACGAATCCGGCTGGGGCGATACCGGGGGCGACGACAATCAAGCGCCGGTCGTGCAGCTCGTTTCGCTGACCGCCGCCGATCGCGTGCTCGAGTGGCGCGGCGACGACACGTCGCGGCCGCCGCAGAAGATCGACATGGCGAACGGCACCGAGGCGCGCTCGCTCGACGACGGCGAGATCTCGCAGGCGATCGCGAGCCAGTCCGGGCCGGCGCAGAGCTGCGTGATGAGCGCTGCGACCAACACCGATCTCAAGGGCACGATCACGGTCAAGCTCGTCGTCGACGGCAACGGCCGCGTGATCAAGAGCAAGGTCTCCGGCTTTCACTACATGTTCGAGCACGGCTTGCTCGGCTGCATGCAGCACGCGGTCGCCGGCATGAAGTTCCCCGCGACCGGCGCGTCGACGCTGGTCACGCTGCCGGTGAACTTCAACTAATCCCAGAGATCGCCTGTGCTGGTCTCGTCGTGCACGTGCTCGTGTAACGTGCACGTGCTCGTGCACGATCTCTTGCTTCCAGCATCGAGCGGCGCGCGCCGATCGGCGCAAACGGCCGGCGCGAAGTCGTTCGCGTTGGTGAAACGTAACCCGCTGAGCGTTGCCGGGCGGACGAGGACGAGCGGACGCTCGACCATCGCACGCTGTCGGCTCGAGGCGCTCGAAGTCGGGGACATCGTTCGCAGGCACGGACGTCGTGAACGTGTACGAGCACGTGGCACGTGAACGAGCACGTCGGATCGACACAGCCGAGCTCTCGGATTAGTCCGACAGGCTCGCGTTGTAGTGCGCGTCCTCGAGGCTCGAGAGATAGATCTCGTACGTCGACAGCGAGAGCCCGCCGGGCACCGGCAGGTCGACGCGGAACGTGCCGTCGGCGGCGGTCTTCGCCGAGCCGATCTGCACCGCGTGCTGGCCGTTCTCGCCCGCCGGCGACAGATACACGGCGACGACGTGATCGGCGAGCGGCTTGGCATCGACGCGCGCGATGCCCTCGACGTGCAACAGATCGCCGCGATACGCGCTCGTCGCGGCTTGCGTGACGAGCAGCCGCGGCGTCGGCTTCTTCGGATCCTGCGCGACGTGCGGCAGCGTCGGATCGGGCGTGATGCGATCCGGCGACACCGAGCTGTTGCCGCCGTTGCCGGGGCCCGCGGTCGAGCCCGAGGCGGGCGCTTCGTCGAGCGGCCGCTTCTTGTCGGCGAGCTGTTGCGTGGACAGGCCGCGGATGTCGCCTTCCAGCTGCGTGTAGCTCTGCGTGTACTCCGGCGGCTTGGCGAACGGATCTTCGGCGCGCGGCCGATGCAGCGTCTTGTTGCTGGCGCCGGCAACGTCCATGCGCAGCGCGGCGCCGCCGAGATCGATGCGCTGCCAGCCGCGCTCGGGGAACCACACCTCGACGAACGCGTGCGCTTCGTTCTCGACGAGCCGCGTCGGAATGCCGAGCGCGTTGGCCGTGATCATGAACGCGAACGAGCGATGGCGGCAGACGCCGACCTGGCTGTCGCACAGATCGCGGTACGTGTTGCCGCTGTGCGACTTGAGGTCGCCGGCCTGGAACGCGCGGAAGTAGCCGACGAGCTTGTTGAACGCGACGCCGAGATCCATGTCGGCGTCGACGCCGAGATGCTCGAGCGTGATCTCGGCTTCGTGGCGCACGTTGTCGGGGAGCGCGGCGAGGAGCTCGGCCGGCGCGCGCGCACCGACCTCGCGCACGCGATACTTGTGCGGCGGCAATTGCGGCGCGAAGTAGCCGGCGTCGGCGTCGGCGAAGAACACCACGTGATACGTGCCCTGCGCGCCCGGATCGTCGGTGCGCACGAAGTAGTTGTCGGCGCCGTCCTTGCTGAAGGCCAGGTGAACGGACGGCTTGGCCTCGTACGACAGGATGCGCATGTCGGGCGCCACAGAAGGCAACGGCACCTCGACGCCGGGCGCGAGCTGGATCTCGACGTCGCCCCAGAATCGATCGCGCGTGCTCGCATCCGTGGTGCCGCCGACGGGGAGCTCGACCTGCGCGCTGCGCGCGACGTGCAGCGTGAAATCGCCGTCGGTCGAGTCGAACGCCGACATCCGCTTGAACGGCAGCACGTCGGGGTTGAACACGCTGACGTAGTGGAGCGTGCCGTCGGAGCCGGTGTTCTCGTCGGGACGCATCGAGGTCGCGCGATCCGCCGAGAAGTCCTTCGTGCCGAGCACGGGCCCGGCGTTGCCGCCGGTCGGCGCGTTGCCGACAGGCGGACGGTCGAGCGCCGGCTTGGCGAGGACCTTGTCGCCGCTGACGATCGCGGTCGGGTTGCTGCCGTGCTTGGCGCCGCCGATCGTCGGCCCCTGGGCGCCCGGCGCGAGATCGGGAATCGGCTCGTGCAGGATCGGGTGAGCCGGTGGCGGCGCCTGCGCGATCACCACGCCGGCCGCGGCCGCACCGGCGACGGCGATCGTGATGACCAGGCGCGCACGCATCGCCTCGATGATGACACGCCGTGCGCGCGCCGGTAGCGCCAACACCGGTACTATGGTGCGATGGCGACCTCGGCCGTACCGCGGCTCGCCGCCCTGCGGGGGGGACTGCGCGCCGACGAGCGCGCGCTCCTCAGGGCGGCAGGCGGTGTGTTCGCGCTCGCCAGCACGGGCGCCGCGATGGCCGCGGCCGCGGCCGACGGGCTGTTTCTCGCCGAGGTCGGCCGCGATCGGCTCGGCGTGGCGCTCGCGCTATCGAGCGCGCTGCTCGCGGTCGTGCTCGCGGTCGCCGGCGGCATCGCCGATCGCCTCGATCGCCGGAGCGTGCTCGGCGGCTTCGCGCTGATCTCCGCCGGCGTGCTCGCGGCGCTGGCCGCGTTCGTCGCGATCGCGCCCGGCGTCGTCGCGTGGACGACGTACATCGGCGCCAAGCAGCTCGCCTCCGCGACCGATCTCGCGTTCTGGGTCGCGATCGCCGAGCGCGTCGACGCGCGCCGCAGCCCGCGCGTGCTGCCGCTGCTCGCGGCGACCGGTGGAGCAGGGGCCGCGCTCGGCGCGCTACTCGTCGTGCCGATCGCGCACGTCGCCGGCACGCGCGGCGTCCTCGTCGGAGCTGCCGCCGCGCTCGCGCTCGCCGCGGTCGGCAGCGCATCGCTCCGCGACTTCGGCGACCGCGATCGCGCTCGCGACGTGCGCGCCGCGACAGCCGCGAGCGCGAAGCCGCGTCGGCTCGACGCGCTGGCCGTGCGCGCGTGGCAAGACGGCCTGCGGGCGCTCCGCCGCTATCCTCTCGCCGCCCACCTCGCGGTCGTCGTCGCATTCGCGGGCGTGTTCGGCTCGCTCGTTTACATGGCGCTCGGCTTCGCGGTCGCAGCACATGGCGGCAACGCCGGCGAGCTCGCGTCGGTGTTCGGCGGCGTGCGCGCGGCGGGCCAGCTGCTCACGTTGCTCGTGCAGCTCGCGCTCGCATCGCGCTTGCTCGCCTGGCTCGGGACCGGGCGCACGCTGCTCGTCGCGCCATTCGTCGCGCTCGCCTCGGGCATCGGGCTCGTCGTCGCGCCCGTGCTCGCCGTGGCGGCCGCCGCGCAGATCGCGGCGCGCGTGCTCGACGCCGGCGTCGAGACGCCGGCCGAGAAGGTCGTGCTGACGCTGCTGCCGACCGCCGTGCGCGGCCGCGTCGGCGGTCTCCTCGACGGACCCGCGAAGCGAACCGGTGCCGTGCTCGGTGGCGTGCTCGCGGCCGCGCTCGCGGGCGTGCCGGCGGCGTTCTACGTGACCGTCGCCGTGTTCGGCGCGCTGTGGGCGCTCGCCGCCGGCCGGATCGCGCGCGAGCTGCCCGCGCTCGCGATCGAGCGCGTCGCCGGCGAGGCCGACACCCGCGCCGCCGACGATGCACTCGGACTGGGCGGCGTGGTCGATGCGCGCGCGATCGCCGCGCTCCTCCGCGAGCTCGCCGGCGAACGACCCGAGCGCGCCGCCGAGCTGCTCGCGCGGCTGCACGCGCACGGTCGCGTCGACGCGCTGGAGCCGCTCGTCGAGGCCGCGGCGCGTACCGGCTCGCTCGCGATCTGGCGCGCGGTGATCGCCGTGCTCGCGACGCCTGCGCCCGCGGTCGGGCCGACCGTGCTCGCCGCAGCGCATCGCGTGCGAGGTCCGGCGCGGATGCTCGCGATCCGCGCGGTCGGACTCGCCGGTGGCGTCGCCGGCGACGCGCTTGCCGAGTGGCGCAGCCCCGACACCGTAGGGTTCGTCACCGAGATCGCCGCGTTGCGACTCGCGGGCGAGCGCGACGAGCTGCGCGCGGCCCTGCTCGACGCCGCACGCGATCGCAACGCGCTCGCGCCGATCGCACTCGACGAGCTCGTGGTCGAGCTCGCGCGTGCACTCGCGGGCGCTGACAAGACGGTCCGGCCGCCGGACGAAACAGTCCGCTCGCCGGACGAAACAGTCCGCTCGCCGGACGATGTCGATGACGCCGCACTCGTGGCGGCGCGCGGCGTGGTGCGAACGCTCGCCCGAGGCGTCGGCAGCGTGGCCGCGCGTGCAGCCGCGTTCGCGATGCTCGGTCGCGCGGTCGACGCATCGCGCGTGGTGCAGACCGGACCCGACGGCGCCGAGCTCGCGCTGTTGCGAGCCAGCTTGCTCGAGCTGGTGCGCGAGTGCATCGACGCGTCGGCCAGCGCGCTCGCCCCGGCGCACGCACTCGTGTCGCTCGTGCGGCCGCCTCGCGCGGCCGTCGCAGGCGCCGACCGCGATCCCGCGCTCGAGGTCGCCGCGGCACTGCGCGTGCTGGGCGTGTTGCTCGAGACCGCGTCGGTCATCGAGCCGGATGATCTCGGGCGACTCGCGCGAGCGCTCGGCGAGCCCGACGACGACGTGCGAGCCGCGGCCGAAGCCGTGTTTGCTGCGCTCGGCTCGGCGGGCGCGGGCGAGCTGATGGCCACGGTCGCCTGGGGACGGCGCCGCGCCCGCGATCGCGCCGCGACGCTGCTCGCCGATCTGCCGGTAACGGCCGCCACGCTCGATCGCCTGGTCGACGGCGAGCTCGACGCGCTCGAGCAGACGTCGGCCGTGCTCGCCGTGCTCGCCGCCCCCGGCGATCAGCTGATCGCGCGGCGGCTCGAGGAGCGCCTGCACGAGATCGCGCACACCGTGCTGCTGCTCGTCGCGGCGCAGCGCCGTTCGCCGGCGATCGCCCGTGCCGCCGCCGCCTGGCGCCACGCGCGCGGTCCGCACGAGCGCGCGCGTACGCTCGCCGTGATCGAGGCGGCATTGCCTCGCGTGCTCGTGCGCCGGCTGGTCGACGCCGTCGACGAGCTGTCACCGGCGGAGCGCGCCTCGGCGCAGCTCGCTGCGGGCCGAACGCTGCCGACCCGCGACGACGCCGCACGCGCGGAGCTCGCCGGGCGCGATCGCGTCGCACGTGCGCTCGTGATGCACGGCCACGCCGAGGCGCTGCCGGCGTATCGCAACGCGATCGCCGAGGCCGCACGCGCCGAGGCGCTTGCCACCGGTCCCGCCGAGCTGCTCAGCCGGCTCGCGCGCGCCGTCGACACCGATCCCGAAGGAGCTACCGACATGCCGACTCGAGTCGAGACGCTGATCGCGCTGGGCAAGGTGCCGTTGCTCGCGGCACTCACCACGCGCCAGCTCGCCGACGTCGCCGAACGCGCGCGCTGGGTCACCGCCGCGGCTCGCGACGTGATCGTGGGCGCGGGCGAGCCGATCGACGCGCTGATCGTCGTCGCCGATGGCGAGCTCGCGATCGGCGAGCGCGTGGTCGCGGCCGGGCAGGTCGTCGACGAGCTCGCGTGCGTCGCGCCGGTGGCAGCCGGGGCCGACGTGATCGCGAGCCGCGCGTCGCGGCTGGTGCGGCTCGAGCGCGTCGACTTCGAGGAGCTCGTCGACGACGTGCCGGGCCTCGCCGCCGCGGTGTGCCGCGCGCTCGGCGAGTTCGCCCGCCGCGCCGAACGCTAGCTACTTGCCCTTCGGATACATCGCCTCGCACGCGCGAATGTCGGCCTCGACCTTCGCCAGCCGGAAACACTGCTGCTTGTCGGCGTTCCAGCCCTGCGCGGTGCACGCGCTCGCCATCACGCGGATCATGTTCGCGCGGCCTTGCTCGTAGTGGCCGCGCACGCCGGGATCCGCGCCGGCGATCACGATGCTGGCGATCTGCTGCGCGGTCGTCACGCAATCCGCCGACGGCTCGGGCCCACCATCGTCGGGTGCGATGTCGAGCGCCGCGTCGGCCTCGGCGTCGATCGCGACTGGCGCGAGCGGTTGCGCGGCGTCGATCGGCTCCGCCGCATCGCGATGCGGGACGATCTTCGGTGCGGGCGTGAGCTCGCACGCGGCTACCAGCACGAGCCAGGCGGCGCGCATCACGAACCCACGAACGGACGCGCTTGCACGATCCACACGTCGTCGCCCTCGAGCACCCACTCGACGTCGAGCGGCACGCCGGCGGTGAACACCGGCTGGAACTTCTGCACCATCGTGCACAGCTTCTTCGCGCGCGTCTCGTCGAGGATCACGCCGGCGCCGGGCGGCACCGGCAGCTCCACGATGCCGCCGTGCTCGTCGAACTTGAGCATCACGGGGTCGTCGGTGCGCGAGATGATCTTGGTGCCGTCGTTCGTCGGGTCGAAGATGATCTGCTCGGGAACTTTTTGGCCCTCGACCACGCGCATGCCGAGGCCCCACTTCGCGTTGATCGTGAAGCCGTGCTCGTCGGTCGCATCGAACAGGTTCTTCGTGACGAGCACGCCGGCGGCCGTCGCGTTCACGCCGATCTGGACGAGCACGCCGAAGTAGACCTGATGGTGGTCGATGCCGAACGCTTCGCGCTCGTCGACCGCGCGCAGGTTCCACAGCGACGCCCAGTCCTCTTTGAGGGCCTCCCCGAGCTGCTTCTTGCCCAGGACATTGGGCTGCGTGTCGTAGAGACCCGCGCCGTTGAAGCCGGGCAGGTCCTCGCTGTTCGTCGAGCTGCGCACGAACACGCCCTTGCCACCGAGCTTGAGCCGCACGCGCTTGTAGATCATGTCGAGCGTGTGCGGATCGATCGGCGCCGCGATGATCGCCGCGCGCAGCTCCTCGAGCGCCTGCTTGCGCCACGCCGCGTCGGTCTTGAACCGCGCATCGGCGAGCAAGGTGTCGACCTTGGCGTCGAGGTGGTTCTGTTTCATGTGCTGCACGTAGTAGTAGAACGGCACGCCGAACCCGTCGGGCACGCGCACGCCGTCGAGGTGCGAGCTCACGATCTGGCCGAGGTTCGCGGCCTTGGTCCCGTAGATCACGACGTCGCGCGCCTTCATGCGCGACAGCATCGCGAGCCGCTTCACCTCGATCCGCGCCTGCGGCAGCTCGACGTGCTTGGCCTGCGCGATCCGGCCCTCGAGATCCTTGATCTCCTCGGGTGTCGCCGGTCGCACCGTGACGGCCGTATCGGTGACCTCGTAATAGACGACCTGGCCGTCGTACTTGCCCCACTTGGTGCGCGCGCGCTTGTCGCCGGCGTTCGGGATTCCCCACGCGCCGGCGCGCAGGTTGACGTGCGACAGCGGCGTCGAAAACTGCGTCGCGAGGATGCCCGCGACCGGCGTGATGTCGGGATAGCTCTCTTGCAGGAGCACGATGTCGTGGCGGTCGTAGTTGAGTGACTCGTACGGCGTGCCGACGGGCACGACATGGAGCCGGCCGACCGCGCGGCCCTTGTTGAACGCCTGAAACTCGGCCGACTTGTAGAGCTCGTCGTTCGTGATCGTGTGCAGGCCCTTCTTGCGGACTTCTCCGGCGACTGCGGCCTGCATCGGTGAGTCGGGCCGGAACAACAGATCCTTGTGGAAGAACGTCGCGTCGAGCTTGGCCTTCGTGCGCAGCACGTCGGCGGCGGCGATCTTGTCGCCCTCCCAGAACGAGAACGTCCACTTGTCGACTTTGAGGTTGTGCGCGAGGTAGCAGAGGATGAACTTCGGCTTCACGCGCTCGTAGTTCTTGTTGAACTCGATGATGTTGTCGCGCGTCCACGGCTGCTTGAGCAGCACGCCGAGGACGAAGTCGGCGTGGATGTTGAAGAGATTGACGTCGAAGAAGTAGATGTCGTCGGTCTTGACGTCGATGATGCACTTGCCGAGCTCGTCGCTGCCGACGGTCTTGGAGTAGCTCTTCCAGGTCGCCGCGTCGGGGATCGCCTTGACCCACGCGCGCTGCTCTTTCGGCGCCGCCGCCGCCGTCGCCGCGAGCGCTGCCACCACGATGAGCGCCTTCATGCGGCGATCATAATCACTTCGGCAGCGTGATGTTGGGATCGCGGCCGTGTGACAGCTGCTCGTCGCCGTTCGGGATGTACGCCTGGTTCGAGTCGGTGTTCGCGCCGGTGTAGCGGTAGACGACCTGATCGCCGGGCTGGAAGTCGATCGCGGCGCACGGCTCGTCGTATTCGAACGGCTGCGCGTCGAAGTCACCGCCGCCGAGCGGATCGTAGTGATCGGTCCACTCGGCGAGCACGGTGTCGGGCGAGCCGTCCGCGTGACGCCAGATCCAGTCGAACGTCATGTCGACCGACGCGGTGATCACCGCGTCGAGCACGAAGTGCGTGGTGCCGGCGGGAACGCTGGCCTTGAGCGAGTACGCTGCTTCTTGGGATCCACCGGATCCCACGCCGGGCGCTCAATAAGGACTTGGTTCGCTCTCGACGAGCTGCACGCGCGTCTCGGACATGAACGGCGCGAGCCACAGCACCGCGGGATTGTCGTGCGAGCTCTCGGGACAGCCGGCGACGGTGGCGAGCAGGGCGATCGAGGCGTAGCGCATCATGGTTTGTTCTCCGGAACGAACACGGCGATGAAGCGAGACGAATCGGGGTTCGACTCGGACTTGAGCACGAGCCCGGCTTTCTTGGCGGCGGCCATCGTCTGCGCGCGGTGATATCCGCGATTCGAGATCACGATGCGGCCGCCCGGCTTGAGCGCACCCGCGGCGGCGCGCAGCCAGCCGGCGGGATCGCTGAAATAGTGATCGACCTCGGCGAGCAGGATCGCATCGTAGCTCGCCGGCTCGAGACCGGGCGTGTCCGCGCTCACGACGCGGCGATCGACGACGCTGCCGAGCCCGGCGGCATCGAGCCGCTGCGACAGAAGATCGAGCACCGTGCCGTCGATATCGGTCGCGACCACGCGGCCGTTCGGCGCCACCGCACGCGCGAGGTGGATCGTGAGCAGACCCGAGCCCGCGCCGATGTCGGCGACGCGGTCGCCCGGGCGGAGCGCGAGCGCCTCGACGATCTTCTCGGGATGGCGCTCGCTGTCGAACCGCGCTTGCTCTTGCTCCTGCGCCGAGCCGGTCACCGCGACCGGCTTCTCGTCGGTCACCGCGACGTGCTTGTCGGCGCCTTCCGCGCTGTTGCGGCCGCACGCCGCCACGGCGGCGATCAGGCACAACGCGAGGGCTCGCATCGCTAGGAGCCTAGCCGAAAACATCGACGGGCGCCGCTTCGCCAGCAGCGCCCGTCACATTGCTCCAATCAGAATCAGGACTGGAGCGGGTTTCCGAACACTCCGCCGATCGTGAACCCGTTGGTAAACGCGTTGATGGCGCGTTCATCGCGTCGGGCGATCGCGTAGGCCACCGAGCCGGTCGCGTACTTGGCGGTGTTCGTCGCGTTGAACGTCGCCGAGTTCGCCGAGTCGTCGTAGCCGGTCGCACTGCCGTCGGTGTTCATGCCGCCGAACCAGCCACTCTTGAGGTTACCGGCGCTGTACACGAACAAGAGGTTTGCACCGCCTGCCGTGCCGTCGTCCCAGTTACCGTTGTCGTGGGTGATGTCCTTCGGCGTGTCGCCGTTGACCGTGATCACCGTCGCATCGGCGAGCACTTCCTGCGTGACCGAGTCGGTCGTGTTCTGGAGGTCGTTCATGAACGCGTCCAGCACGGCCTTGAGCTGCGGCGCCACCACGACGGTGTCGTTGTTTGCGAACGCGCCGTGCGGGTCATCCCGGAAGGCCGGGATGCAGATCGCGTTGGTCAGGCCGAGCGAGAAGGCCTTGACCGAGACGATCAAGGCCTGGCCGATCGCGGTCACCGTCGAGCGCGTGTTGCTGGTCAGCCCGTACCGCATGTTGTCGGCCGGCGTGATCGCCAGCTTCGCCGCGAGGTTCGTGCCGAGCAGGTTCGCGGCGGTCGACGCCGTCTGGTAGGAGCTCTGCTGCACCGACGTCGACGCCGCTCGGTTGAGCTGCGAGAACGTCTGGTACTGCGTGCCGTACCAGGTCGCGTCCGCCGCGTTCGACAGCATGCCACCCGCGCGCGACGCGGCGCTGTTGAACAGGCCGACGACGTCGCTCGGTGCACCGACGTTGGTCGGCGACTGGCCGCCCGCGGCGCCCGTCGCAGCCAGACCACCGATGGTGATCAGCGGGACGACCGACGCCGTCGACGCCTGCAGCGAGCTCGCGATCGAGTAGAGGTTGACGCCGTTGATGTCACCGGTCGTGTTCGCGTCGTTGATGTGCGCGCGAGACTGGCCGGCGACGAAGCCGGTCATCTGCATCGCAGCGGGCAGCGACTGCCACGGCGAGTCCGGTCCGAGGTACAGCGGGTTCGCCGTTCCCGCCACGGCCTTGGCTTGACCCGGCAGGTGGTAGGAGAACGTCGCGCTGTTCGACATCGCGATCTGCGTCTGCGGCCACATCAGCTGGAACCACGACAGGCCGCCGTTGCCGGCGACGATGTGCACCGAGCGGCAGCTCGAGCTCGCCGTCGCAGCGCGCGCGGTTTCCTTGCCAGCGGTCTTCTCGAGGATCTCGCCGATCTTGGCGCGAGACACACCGAGTGCGGCGCCCGCAGCGAGCGACCACTTGATCAGGGCGCGACGAGACACTTCATACGCATCGTCGCGCTTGGAGATAGGGTGCTTGGCCATGGTGTTAGCTCCTCACTCGCAGGTGTATGCCGACGCCAGGATCACCGCGACGGCCATCTGTTGGCCGAGCGCTGGGGACGATGCGTTCGCAATGGTTAGGTTGGCGTACTGAAGGTGCTGCGCTTGCGCCGGATAGCCGAGCAAGCAGCTGATGCCTTCGACCGTCATCGTGGGGACCGAACCGCCCGTGTTGAACAGCGAGACACCGGGGCAGCGGGTGACCGTGTTCGCGGCGAACGACGCGATGATGCTCGGCGCCGCAGCGGCGAAGATGTCGAACTCGCGCGACATGCCCGAGGTGGTGATCGCGATGTTCTCGCGGATGCGGTTGCCGTAGTCGGCCGCACCGAGCGCCGAGGCGCCGTCGTTGTAGAGCTCGCCGGCGGTGGCGGCCGCGGTGCCGGTCATGTCAGCACCGACACCGGTGAGGACGTTCTTGAGCGAGGCGTACTTGACCTTCGCGCACGAGTGCACGTGGGCCGTGTACTCCGGCGGTCCCTGCGTCTCGAGGCGGTTGAGCAGGTCCCACGGCGAGATCTCGTTCGTGTCGTTGTGATCGAACGTGTCGCCGGTGCCACCGGACGTCGATCCGGTCTGGATGGGCGGAGTGTTGCTGGACGGCAGATCGTCAGTACAGGCGGAGGCCAAGACCGACGAGGCCAGGATTGCGAAGGTATATCCAAAGCGGCTCATGGTTGGTCTCCTCCTTAGAACTTGACGAAGTCGTCGCTGGTGAAGATGGCGAAGATGAGGTCCTTCACCTTGAAGCCGTTCGCGGAGAACGCGGCGACCTGGTCGGCGATCACGTCAGACGGCACCGTCTCGAGCGTGTCGACGATGTCGGTCTTGCCGAGCGCGAAGTTCCAGAGACGCGCGACGCCACACGCGGCGACGGCGGGATCAGCCGCCATGTCCGCACCGAGCGACGGGATGTCGGCCGCGGGAACGTTGTAGCGCCACGCGGTCGTCTGACCGGCGGGGTAGTAGTCGGTGATCTTGGCGAGCGGCGCGCCGTCGAGCGGCGTCGGAACCGAGATCGTCGTCTGGTACGTGCCCGTGCCGTCGTACATCGCGAACAGCGGAGCGATGTGGTTGATCGTCGCGTGGCAGTCCGCGCAGATCGTCGCCGACACGTCGTGGAAGTTGATGCGGCCACCGTTGTCGGTGCCGGCGATCGAGGCGAACGGCTCGGGCGCGGTGTACGGCGCGTTGCCGCCGACATCGACCGGGCTCGACACGACCTCGGCCGGGAACGCGGTGCAGTCGAAGACTTCCTGCACCCAGCGCGTGCGGCGGAACGCGAGGTTCGAGAAGAACTGCGTCATCACGCCGGGGTTGGTGAGCACGCCGGCCTTGGGGCCGCCGTTGGTGCACTCGGCGTCGGTGAACGTCGACGTGCCGTCGAACGTGGGGCAGTTGCCCGACGACTTGGTGAACAGGTCCATATACGAGCTGTTGTTCACGGTCATCTCGGCGGCGAACGCTGGCGCGGTGTCGAGCGCCGCGGTGCCGCCCTGCTTGAACGTGTCGCGCCAGAACGCCATCATCTGCTGGGCGAACTGCGGCGTGTTCATGTAGGTCGTGATCAGCGTCGTGTACGCGGCCTTCTTC
>Ga0268266_10003528_pt1 | contig 15528 bp, 9 predicted proteins | sample KBSS13metaG_FD_190356 | JGI IMG/M metagenome (GOLD analysis project Ga0268266, IMG submission 190356) | Switchgrass rhizosphere microbial communities from Kellogg Biological Station, Michigan, USA - KBS S1-3 metaG (SPAdes) (version 2) | ecosystem: Host-associated > Plants > Roots > Rhizosphere >...
AGTTCCAATCGATGACGCTGGAAAAGGGCGCCATGGTGTTTCATATGCTGCGGTGGGAGATGGGGGATGACGCCTTCTATAAATTCCTGCGCGCGCTGCTATCGCAATATACGGATAAAGGAATTCGCACCTCGAATGTGCAAACCGTGGCCGAGGCGCAATCGCAACTGCAGCTGACTCCGTTTTTTGCCCAGTGGTGCGATGGAACGGGCGCGCCAACCTTTAACAACAAATACACGGTCTTCCGTCTGGGGAATAACAAAGGCTTCCGCACCATCGGGTCGATCGCACAGGATCTGGATCTCTTCCGCATGCCGGTCGAACTGCGGATCGAGACAGACGGCAAGACAGAGATTCGCCGGGTAGACGTCTCGGGGACTGAGAGCAATTTTTCGGTTGAGACATTCGGCCGCCCACGGCGTATCTCGATCGATCCTCAGAATTGGCTCCTGAAGAGCACGCCTGACCTCGCGGTAAGGGTGGCGGTTCTAAAAGGGCAGCAACAAGTGGCTCAGGGCGATCTGACGGCCGGACTGATCGAGTACCAGAAGGCTTTGGATGCCAACCGCAACAGCGCGTTGGCGAACTACCGGATCGGCGAGGTCTTTTTTATGCAGCGGAACTATCAGTCTGCTGCCAACTCCTTCCGCGATGCCCTTCGTGGTGACGGGGAACCGAAGTGGGTGGAGGTCTGGAGCCACATCGAGCTGGGCCGGATCTTCGATGTCACCGGACAACGTGACCGCGCGGTGAACGAGTACAGGCTGGCCGTCCAGACCAACGACAACACCCAGGGCGCGATCAACGAGGCTCGGGCTCTGATGCAGAAGCCGTACAAGCGGGACAGCGCCAGCAATTAAACCCCGAGCCGGACCTATCGTTGTACAACTTAGGTCGCACTTCTCTCTGAATCTCTTTCTCTGTGTGCTGCCATCTCGCCTTTCGACTAGGGTGGACGGCTTCTTGTGGCTCGCCTTGTCCGGTCATGGGCGCGCGTCGTAGTCGCAAATTCCGGCATAGCGTGGGTTAGCGGTGACTATGCTTTTTTGTATTTACATGGATTTGTAACCATAAGAAAACATAGCTTCTAGTTTTTGTGTGGCTTTGGGTGACATCTACAACGTTTTGGAAACAATTTAGAAACAATGAGTTTGCGCAAATTGTGACCAGCCGTCAGAAATGGCCCGTGAAGTGCCCTATAGCTTTTACGAGTAGCCTTCCATCGCTTGTGTGCTTGTGCTTCTTCTCTGGAAGACGAGAAGCGACTCGATGACTTTCGGGCGAACGGAGTAGTTAGATGAAAAGATTAATTGGACTTGCGCTGGTGCTGATTTCGATGACGGCGTTGAGTTTCGGTCAGGTGACCACAGTGAATGGTGGTTCGATCCAAGGAACGATTACGGATTCTTCGGGAGCAAGCGTGCCCGGTGCCGATATTACCGTGACCGCCAACGAAACCAGTACGATACGCAAGATAACGACTGATTCGTCCGGTGTGTTTGTTCTTGGTCCTCTCGTTCCCGGAAGCTATACGGTGAACATTACGAAGGAAGGCTTCACGAGTCTTTCTGTTAAGACGGTGGTGAAGACCGGAACCGTGACAAACGGTAACTATAAGCTCACCGTCGGCGAATCGACGACGACCGTCGAGGTGAATGCGGGTGCATTGCAGGTCAATACCGAACAGACCTCGGTGAGTGATGTTATCTCTCAGGAACAGATCAGGAATCTGCCGGTGAACGGACGTAACTTCCTTGACCTTGCACAGGTCGAGCCGGGAGTCGTACTGCAGAGCGGCGAATCATTCGATCCGACCAAGGCAGGTTACTCAGCAATCTCAGTCGGTGGCGTTTCTGGCCGCTCGACCCGCATTCTTCTCGACGGCCAGGACATCACGGATGAGACTGTCGGAACGACGATCTTTAACGTCAGCCAGGGCGCGATCGACGAGTTTCAGTTGAACCGTTCCAACCAGGATGTCTCCGGTGACGTGACTTCGACCGGCCAGGTTCTGGTTTCAACCAGAACCGGAACCAACAGCTTCCATGGACAGCTGTTTGGTCAATTCCAGGACCATCGCGCCCTGTTTGCCCGCTCGACGAATGGCGCAGACCCGCAGTTTCAGCGCAATCAGTTCGGCGGCTCGATCGGTGGGCCGATACTCAAAAACAAGCTCTATTTCTTTGCAAATGCCGAGCGCATCAAGCAGGACTCATCGGCAGTTACGACGATTGACCCAGCAGGTCCCTTTGGCAGCATCTACAATTCGCATCCCACGATTCCAACCCCTTACCGCGAGACCTACTCTACGGCGCGGCTGGACTATGACGGCCCTTTCCATGGCCATTATTTTGTTCGGGGCAACTACAACGTGAATGCAGTTACCTCAAATAACGATGGCCAAGGCTTCTGGCTGTTCGCCAATCGTGACAATACTTTCGGATTTGCCGGTGGCGCCGACTATCAGTTTGGCCGTTTTACGCACTCGTTCCGTGGCAGCTACGAGAAGTTCCACAACCTGATCAGCGATGCAACGGCTGGCAACTCCTCGATCTACAACGCAATTCCTGGTCTCGCCTTTTATAACGCAGCATTGCACTTCTACTCCGGTCCGAATTACCTTGCGCCGCAAGGCACCTTCCAGTCGGATAAGCAATTCCGTTATGACGGAAGTTGGACCAAAGGACAGCATACGATCCGTTTCGGCTACAGTCTGAACCGCATTCTTGGTGGTGGCTTTGCATCGTTCTTCGGCCTTGGCCCTCGGGTTTCGGAGAATACCTCCAGCCTTCTCGCGAACTGCAATGGTGATGGAGTCTCCGCTCCGTGCCCGGATGATCCGGTCCATGGCTATCACGCAGTGAAAGTCTTCATGGGAAACGGTCAGGGATTCTTCACGGAAAACTCTGGCTTTGGCCAGCCCGGCGGCGGTGTGTTCGACTGGCGTCAGGGAGCATATATCGCGGATTCCTGGAAGGTGACACCATCATTCACGCTGTCGGCTGGCGTCCGGTGGAGTGCCGATACTGGTCGAGCTAATCAGGATCTTGCCCAGATCAACTGTTCGGACGTGGCTTCCGGCCTGAATGCCGGCTGCACGGGGAGCCAGTCTTTGTTCGCACAGTGGGATCCCTCGCTGGCCGGTCGGACAAAGCAGAATTGGGCGAACTTCGGACCACAGATCGGTTTCGTCTTCAGCCCTGGAGACCACAAGACGGCAATTCGAGCCGGCTTCGGTATTTACTATGAGAACGACGTCTTCAACAACACTACCAACCTTCGCAACGGCCTGCTGAAGAACGGTCCGTTCAATTCGACACCAGCTTTCTGCTCCGGTGGCGGCTCCTACTCCGTGCAGATGCCGGACGGATCAACGGTCAGCAGTATCAATGGCGTTTCCATCCAACAGCTCTGCAACAACTCTCCAATGAGCGTTGCAGGTCCGGCTTTCCTTCAGTTGCAGCAGCAATACCAGGCTGCGACCAAGGCGGATCCTACATTGCCGAATGTTTCCTATGTAGGCAGCACGTTGGCCATGGGTGGTCAGGCTGGAACGATCGCTTACGGTGCCCCCTATCGCACTCCCTATGCTGAGCAGTGGAGCTTTGGCGTTCAGCGTGAACTTGGCCGAGGCATTATCGTCAGTGCAGATTACATCCACAACTCTACGCTGAAGTTTGGACAGGTTATTGACTTCAACCATGTAGGCGCGGCGCGATACCTCGACACGACCGCGGCAAAGAACGCGATTATCGCGACCACCACTGCGGCGGGTTGCTCGGGCGGAGCCTCGGCTGCGGCGATCAACTGCGCCATCCAGAGTGGAGCCACCATTGACGATTTCTCTGGCAACGGTCTGGATTCTGGCAATCAAGTCTTTGGAGGCAATCCGGCTCAAACGGGAGGCAATCCCGATGTGGCCGCTGCTGCATTCCCGGGTAAGAATCCGCTACTCGGCAATGGTAACTTTATGATGCCGATCGGCCGTTCGGGCTACGATGCTCTGCAGATCGTCTACAAACAGTCGAAGACTCATCCAACCCCGGGAATCAATTCAGTGAATATCCAGGGTTCGTATAGTCTGTCGCGCGTTGTTTCTTCGTACGGTGCTGGCAGTACGGACAGCTCTGACCAGTTCTTTGGTTCTGCTGCCAGTACCTGGGACTACGACAATCCAACTTTGTATATGGGACGTTCTGCCCTTGATCACAAGCACCAGGTGACCATGGCGGCGATCTTCAACTTCAAATATGGACCGAGAGTGGCTCTTACCGGACAGTTCCGTTCGGCGGCGCCGACTAACCTCACGCTCGATAATTTGAACGGAGGAACTGCAGGTATCTTCACGTCGGATGTGACAGGTGACGGTACAGTGGGCGATATTGCGCCCGGGACGCTGCCTGGCGCTTACATGCACGATGTGAAGCCCAGCAATCTGCAGAATTACGTCACCAACTTCAACCAGACGAAGGCGAACACCCTGACCCCTGCTGGTAAGGCGCTGGTCTCGGCTGGCCTGATGACCCCGCAGCAGCTCATCGCACTGGGCGGCGCAATTCAACCGATTGCAAATCTGCCACAGCAGAATGCACTCGCCAACCCCACGTTCCGCAATATCGATGCTAGCTTCGCATACCCCATCTCATTGGCGAAGTTCCGTGAAGGCATGAGCCTCGAGCCGGTGATTGCGTTCTACAACATCTTCAACATGGCGAACTATAACGGCGGCAACTTGCCGAGCGGCATCCTGCAAAACACCACCAGTGCAGGTGGTGCCGTGAACACCGACGGTAACAACTACCTGACTGGTCCCAACACCTACGCGATCGTGAATGCTAATCGCGCACAGCGTGGTTCGGGTACGTTCAATCAGGGAGCGGCTCGTACGACGGAGTTCCAGCTGAAGCTCAACTTCTAACCTTGGTTCTTCCTCTAATTAGAGGAACGGCGGAGAGCATTTGCTCTCCGCCGTTTTTTCTTGCGCGATTATTCCTTAGCAGAGGATCGATTACGATTCAGTTTGTCCGAGCCGGCTCCAGCTCGCGGATGTAGTCGATGGCGGCTTCGCTGAACCCATCGATGTGAGTCCACGCGAGTGCGTACTCATCGAAGCTGGTGAAAGCTCCAGCGAGTCCCTTCTTCACTGTGCAGACAGCGGCACACGTCCATCGGCCCAGTAGAGGGCGACAAACTCGGCGAGCTCATCGGCTGCTGAATGACGCGCTTTACGCAATAATGAAGAACCAAAGTTGAGATTAGTGAGGTTTCGAGTTCGATAACGTGACCCAGTTTCCAATGAAGAGGCCGAGCGTCTGAGCGACTGGAGGATCGAGGTTCGTTAGGACGACGAAGATGTACTTTGAGTCGAGACAAAGCTCAAGCTCGGTGCTGATTCCCGGATAGCCTCCGGAGTGTCCGACGCAGGTGCTGCCGTTGAGCGGATGCATCTGCAAGCCGTATTCATGGTTGGCATCACGGGGCATCTCCATCATGAGCGATGTGTAGTGTGGGTTGAGGAGCTTGTCCTGGTGCAACGCCTTGGCGAAGGCGAACATGTCATGCGCAGTGGAATAGCCTCCGCCTGCCGGTGATCCACGGTATGGAAGGAGATCGGTATTGGGATGGGGAGTCTTGCCGCCGATCATCGTGGTGTAGCCAACACTGCGGTTGGGCACGGGCTGATCTTCAGGAAGCTCACCGGTCGCCTTCATGCCGGAAGGAATGTAGATATGTTTGCGTACGTACTGGAAGTAGTCTTCGCCGCTCGCCTTTTCGATCACTACGCCTAAGAGGATGTATCCATAGTTACTGTACTGACGGCGACTGCCAGGCTCGAACTGGACGGAACGGTTGCCATAGAGATCGATGTAGTCCTGAAGGGTTCGCAGCTGGAGCCGATGTGCCTTGTATTCTTCGCTGAACGGACCGTTAGGGCCGGTTCCGAAGATGTCTCCTGTGCCTCCGGTGTGGCTTATCAGTTCTCCGATCGTTACCTTTGCAGCGAGCTGCTTGTTGGGATAGTCGGGAAGATACTTGATCAGGGGATCTTCGAGGTTGATCTTTCCCGCTTGTACGAGTTGCAGGATGGCGACTGAGGTAAATACCTTGTTGATCGATCCGATGCGAAAGCGTGTGTCCAATGTGTTTGGAATCTTTCGCTCGCGATCGGCAAGGCCGTAAGCCTGGTCGTAGATCACGCTGCCGTTTTTTGCTACCAGGACGTCACCGGAAAATTTTCCGGCGGCGGTCTCTTCCTGAAGCTTCTGTTTGAGGGTCTCAATCAGTTGGCTATCTGTACCGTGGGTCGGGCCGCTGGGAGGTGTACTCGATTGCGCAGCCGCAGAACTGGAGCAGAGCGATAGCGCGACAAGGAGGGAATACACCCTCCGCACCCATCGCAGTCTCGAGGCGGTGTGCGTGCCTCTTCGCCGCCCGATCTGCGGTGTCTCGGTGCCGAGAAACAGGAGAGCCAGCATGAGGCTCAGTGTGAGTGGAACGCTGATGAAGTAGAGATGATCGATGAGATAGAAGTCAGCTCGCATGACATCTCGAATGACGGGCTGCGGGTGTGCAAGCTGACGAAGCACCACGAGGGTTGCCGCGAGCAATACGGTGGTGCTGACGGAGAGCGCAGACCAGAGCCCTTGAGTGGAGAACAGACGAGTGGACCTGGTAAGGAACGCGAAGACGGCCGCACCGAGCCACACGAATACGATTGCCGGAATGATTCCGAAGGCCAGTTCGAGCAAGGTGGCCCAGGGCCATGCGGTGATTCCCCGATGATCGAGGGCGTAGGTTGGGCTGCCTACGCAGAGGGCTCTCCACGTTGGATAAAGGAGACTCCATCCGGCTGAGAAGATGAGAAGAGTGGTGCATCGAGAGGCGATGGTTGCGGAGTTGATCAGGACCGCTGCTGCGATCTGATGAAGAAACCACCCCATGGATCGGCCGTTCTCCAACTCCTCCAGGAGATCTCCGGAGAGCGCGTGGCCTTTCGTACCACGATTTATGCGATCGACCAGCCAGACGGAAAACGTCACAATCCTGTTGGGTCTCATGCCAGCTCTCCTTGGCCTGGTGGCAGCGATTTCCAAAGTCTGGACAGTACGCTGCGGGTGGCCTGAATTGCTTGAAGTCCTTTGGGAGTGACGCTGAAGTATCGCTTCGCTCTTCCTCCGCGCTCCGGTGTCGACTCGCCGAGCTTCGACTTCACTAATCCTTTAATCTCAAGCCGATCTACGGAGGCGTAGACGCTCCCGAGGGAGACCTCGCGGCCACGGACGGCTGAGAGCTCCCGTGCCAGTGGCACGCCGTAGGTTTCGTTCTCCAGCCGAAGGATGGCCAGCAGGATCATGAGTTCCAGCTCGCCGAGAAAGTTTTGGTCTTTCATTTGTTCATTAATAGCGAAGAAATAAAAAATGTCACGTTATTTTCAGACATGCTCTTAACGAGCAGATGATTGACGTTTTAAAATTTCGTTATGGAGGAGGCGATTGGCTGGTCGTCGGAATGTTTAAGATGGATCGGCTGAGACGTCTCAGGAATCTTCTTTATGGCTGATGGCCCAATTTCGAGAATCGATTCTTACTTTCCGGCGACGGACTCGGCCGCGAGGTTGTCGTCGGCGTTAGAGAAGGAGGTTCTTGATCTGCACGATCTGCTTCGGCCGCGTCTTTTTCGATACGCGATCTCTCTGGGATTGAAGGCGCAGGATGCAGAGGATGTGATTCAGGAGGCCTTCCTGGCATTGTTCCGGCATTTTCAGGCGGAAAAGCCCCGCAGCAATCTTCACGGATGGATCTTTCGCGTCACGCACCACCTGGCGCTCAAGCGCAGGACTCGATATCGAAAAGAAGATTGCACAGATGAGAGTGGACGGTATAGTTTGACGGCTGGGTCGGTCTGGAGCCCGGAAGAACAGCTGATTTTCAGTGAGAGACAGTGGCGGCTGCGCCGTATCTTCGCGGCTTTGCCGGAGGCCGACCGGTTATGTCTGCAACTGCGTGCTGAGGGTTTGAAGTATCGCGAGATCGCCGAGGTTCTGGGAATCTCGCTTGGAAGCGTAGCGAATTGCCTGACGCGGTCGTTAGGCCGGCTGCGTCGCAGCGATGGAGGTGAGTCTTGAGCGAAGCTATCGATCACCTGACCGAGCTAGAGCTGATTCGGTTTCTCGACGGAGAGATGGAAGCCGGGGAGAAGACCCGCGCCAGTTCTCACATCGGGAAGTGCGACTCATGCAACTACAGGCTTGCCGAAATCGCGCGAATCTCAGACGAGTTGAAAGAAGTGGATGCGGTGCTTTCTCTGCCGCAAGGAGACACCCGGCGGGCTCGCGCTTCGTTGGCATCAAGGCTCTCGGAGGAGAGCAGGAACGATGTATCTGTGTGGGAGCGTGCGCGCCGGTGGACGCGGATGAGAATGACGCCGCGTTTCGGCTATGGGGCATTGGCCGCGATCGCGATCGTTACGGTTCTGTTCAGTACGCCAAACCTGCATCGTTCGGTTGCGGAGATGGCAGTGTCGTTGCCGAATCGCGCACTTACTCCAGGGGCGACGCGCCCGGTCAGTTTGAATGAGGTTTGCGCTGCAGGCGATGAGGATCTTGATCCGACGGTGCCGGCATCGAGGCAGGAGGCTGTCTTCCAGGAGTATGGGATCTCGGCGGCACGTTCGGAGAAAGACTTCCAGGTGGACTACCTGATCAGTCCGCAGCTGGGGGGTACGGATGATGTTCGTAACCTGTGGCCGCAGTCTTATAAGCAGACGACATGGAACGCCAATGCAAAAGATGCTTTAGAGCGTCACCTTTATCGGCTGGTATGCGACAGAAAGATCGAGCTGGCTGAGGCTCAGAGGGAGATTTCGACGGACTGGATCGCGGCGTATCAGAAGTATTTTCAGGCTCGCAAGCCGAGCTGATCGAGTCCTTCGACTTTGCTCAGGAGAACGAGCGGTCGGATTGGGACGTGGAGTGAATCCGGAGTTTGCCTTCAGAACGGGTGACCGTTCGAGCGGAATACAGGGATTCCTCGGCTTCGCTCGGAATGACGTTTCTAGCGGCGGCGGCTGACGGGATCGCCTCTTCGATGAGCTCAGAAGATTCTAGAAAGACATGCAGGTCCTTCGACTTCGCTCCCGATGGTCGCTCCGCTCAGGATGACACATCGGGAGGGGTTCTGATCGCTTGGGCTCAGATGACAATCGATGAATGATTCCTCAGCAGGCGCTGGAGGATCAATTCAGGACGATGATTCCCCAGGGGCCTTCGCCTGCCTTGAACTTTTTGGTGACTGTGTTGGTTGCTACATCGACCGCAGTGACGTCGTTGGACGGTCCATTGGCGGAGTAGAGGGTCTTGCCGTCTGGTGAGAGAGCGATTCCCCAGGGACGCCGACCGACCTCGACGGAGCCCAGAACCTTGTTGGTCTCGGTGTCGATGGTGAAGACCGTTTTCCCGCGGCCGGTGCTTGCGTAGAGTTTTTTGCCATCCGGCGAGAGCAGGACCGACATGGGTTTAACCAGTCCGGGCTTGCCGAGTTGAATGGTCTTGACGATTTTGTGTTGGCGGGTATCGACCATGACCACGGTTCCATCGTTTTCGGCGTTGATGTAGGCGTGTTTGCCATCGGGCATGAAGGCAACGGAGCGAGGGCGATGACCGACCTTGAAGGTGGCGACGATCTTGCCTGCGGCAGGATCGAGGACGGCGATCTCGCTGGTCTCTTCCGAGGTGACGTAGACCTGCTTTCCGTCGGGAGAGACCTTGACTCCCTCGGGTTGAGCTCCGATCTTGAGTGTCTTGGCGACGGAGCCGGAGGCGATGTCGATGACGCTGACGGCGGAGATGTCTTCGTTGGAGATGTAGAGCTGTTTGCCGTCCTGGCTGACGTCGAAGTTCTCAGGGTCGGAGCCGCCGGGGATGATTTTGACGAGCTTGCGTTGGGCCACGTCGAAGACGCCAATGCCGTCGGCGCTCTTATCCGGTGGGGGGAGGGTGCTCTCGTCTACATCGGGGCCGGCGATGGGGGTTCCGCTGAGTGCGATATAGAGAGTTTTGCCATCGGGGCTTGCGTGAATGCCGCGAGGCCGCTTCCCGAGATGGATGGTGGCGAGATTGTTTCCGTTGCCGCTGTCGATGATGCTGAGATCACCGCCGACTTCGTTGGTGGTGTAGATCTTTGGAGCGCCGGATTCGACGGGCGCGGCTGCCTGAGTGGGAGCCGCCTTTTCGGTCGGTTGCGATTTGCAGGCAGTGAAGAAGATGGTGCAACCCAGAGTGAGTGCGAAGCTCAGTTCCTTGCGCATCTTTATTTTCCTTTGAAGGTGAAATCAGCTGTGGCGTGTTGTTGAGGGCTGATGGTGATCTGCTGCTCCTGGGTTCCCAGCTTCTCGGTCCAGACTGTCAGGGTATAGGTTCCCGGCGGAAGATTGGGAATTGTGAAGGTGCCGTCTTCTTTCGATACGGCGAAGTAGGGGTGATCCACCACTCCGATATAGGCGTGCATCCATCCGTGGATATTGCACTTTACCGGGATCATGATCTCCGGTTTGGTGAACTTCCTGTTCAGGGGAGGATCGCCCGGTCCCTGGCTATGATTCCAGGCGCGGTTGGCCTCGGCCATGGGATGGATGTTGTGAGTTATGGGATCGGAGTTGGTGACCTGGAGCGTTTGGTTGACCTGCACGCCAAAGACGCGCGGATGGAACCAGCAGCCCTTCTGATCGATGACGACATTCTCAGACGGTGTGGCGAAGTGTTTTCCTTCGAGGCCCTTGCTGATGTAGACGAAGGCATTCGCGAGATGACCGTGATCGACCGGAAGCGATTCGTCGTAGGCCTTACCCTTGTGAGCCTCGACGCAGGCGGGATCTTCGCTGATATCGACAGCTTTGCGTGGGGGCACCTTGCCTTGATAGTGCACGGTACCGGTGATGGAGCCCGCGGTGGCAGAGTCCACATGGAACAAGGGAGCCGCGGCGGGCTGCTGGGTTACGGGCTCGTGAGCGGATTGGTCCGCTTTACGGGAACATCCGGTGGCCAGAAGAGCCGTTGCGGTGCCGACTAGCAGAAAGCTGCGGAGGATCTGGGGCATAAATTTTCTACTCCTTGCCGGGAGGGCCAACGTTTGGAGGGATATCGCCTGTGAGCGAATTGAGGAATTCTACGAGATCAGCGCGATCCTGACCGGTGAGGTGGATGGATTTTATCTCCTTATCGAGATAGGGATTGGAGTTGCCGCCGCCCGCATAGAAGTCGACGACTGCGCGCAGTGTCTTGAGACTTCCATCGTGCATGTAGGGAGCGGTTTTGGCGATATTTCTCAACGTCGGCGTCTTGAAGGCTCCCCGGTCGGTGTCCACACCTGTTTGATGATAACGACCGGGATCTTTGAAGGATGTGCCGTCGTCCCCTACTCCCTGGCCGAGATTGTGAAACTTGCCATCGGTGAACAGGGCGTATTGCGGATTGAGGGTATGGCAGGCAGCGCAGTTGCCCTTTACCGGATTGATGAAGACGGCCAGTCCGCGGACCTGCTGCGGGGTGAGCGCATTTTTATCGCCACCGTACTGAAAGCGGTCGAATGCAGAGTTGCCGCTCAGGAGGGTTCGCTCATAGCTGGCGAGTGCTTTTTCAATACGGGGAAGGGTGACGCTTTCTGATCCGAAGGCGCTCTTGAACATCGCACGCAGGGCCGGATCATTTTTGAGCTTCGAGACGGAGACGTCGTGGGACTGGTTCATCTCGACGGGGTTGGCTATGGGGCTGGCCGCCTGTTCCTCAAGATTCAAGGCGCGGCCGTCCCAGAACTGAAAGGGCTGATAAGCGACGTTGAGCAGGGTGGGGGCATTTCGAATTCCGACTTCGCCTCCGACTCCCTTGGAGAGGCTCAGGCCGTCGGTGAAGTCGACCTTCGGATTGTGACAGCTTGCGCAGGACAGGGTGTTGTTCTGCGACAGGCGCTGGTCGTAGAAGAGGTGCCGGCCGAGCGCGATGGTCTGTGCAGTCGGGGGATTATCAGGCGGAATGGGGACCGGCGGAAGACCCAGAGGAGGATGGATGGCGACCGGAGTCCCGATCGGCTTATCCGGAACAGCTGATTTGCAGCCCATGCCACCCAGCAGCGAGGACAGAAGAAGGGCTGGCAAAACATGAGTCCTAAACCGTTTTGGATGGAGGGGGAGTGCTGGCTGCGTTCGACGCCTGATTCTGGATGTCTCTGCACGCCGGATCATAGCCATCTTCAGCGTAACCGGTCCTGAGGGAATTTGCAGGGACGGAGCGGGAACCTGTGTACGGATGTCATCCGAACTTCTTGAGAACCTCCTCTCTATGGATAGGACTCCTCGTGAGATAAGGACGTGAGGTTGCGTTCGAAAGTTTTGCGGGACAATCCCGAATGTTCTTGACAGTTTTTGCGCTGCATGGGTAGGATGCTCACGAAATGAGACGTCTCATATCTGTTTTTATAGCCTCCGGTTCTCGCCGGTTCCCTGTATCCCGCTGTGATGGCACTCTGGATGCAACGGTGCCCGGTTCCATAAGGATGACTCCCATGAACGTACGCAGGCTGTCCGGATCTTCTTTCCTGGCAAATTCGGCTGTCTTCTTCTTTGCAGGCGTTTTTAGTTGTGGATGGCTGACGTCCGGTACGGCTCTAGGACAGTCCAAAGGGGCTCCGGAGTGGACGACGAGCAGCTACAACGCAGCGCGCGACGCCTGGCAGCGGCATGAGACGAAGATCACACCTCAGAACGCAGCCAAGATCCAGATGCTGTGGAAGCTGAAGACCGATAACAAGACGATGGGCATGCAGTCGTTTCGCGAGCCGCTGATCGTCTCCGGCGTAAAGACGGACAAAGGACTGAAGACGGTCGCCATCTTTGCGGGAAGCGCGAACGATGTTTACGTCGTCGATGTCGAGACCGGCACCCTGGTGTGGCAGAAGAAGTTGAAGTGGGCCTCTTCGCAGCCAGAGGAAGCAGGAGAGGGGCGCGGATTTATCTGCACCAATGCGCTCAGCGCAACTCCTGTAATTACGCCTGCGGGAGCGAAGGAGCGGGTGCTCTACGTGATGACGACGGACGGGTATCTGCACATGATCGATCCGGCGACGGGTGAGGAGAAAGAGCCTCCGGTCCAGATGTTGAACAATGTGTATGGCAAGCCGTACGGTCTGAATCTAGTGAACGGCGTTGTCTACACCATCACCGGTCAAGGCTGCGGTGGTGTAACGAATGCTCTCTACGCCTATAATACGGCGACCAAGAAGGTCACGGTTTCATCGCCTCCACAGGGTGGACTCTGGGGGACAGCGGGCCCTGCCATTGATAGCGAAGGGACGATCTACTTCGAATCTGGCGATCATCCCTACGATGCCAAGGCGGGCCAGCTCTCTACCAGCTTCCAGGCATATACTTTCTCGAACGACACTCTCAAGCTGAAGGACTACTTCACGCCTTCGAACTATGAGTGGCTGACCAAGCGCGACCTCGACATGAACACCACGCCGGTGGTCTTCCCCTACAAGGGGCGGGACCTGCTGGTGGGCGGTGGTAAAGAGGGACGCTTCTACATGCTGGACAGCAAGTCGATCGGCGGCGCGGATCACCAGACACCGCTCTTCCGCTCCGAGCTGATTGCGAATGCCAACGTCAACTTCCAGACGGAAGGGACGTGGGGAAGCTTCGCCGCGTGGAAGGACAAGAGCGGCACCCAGTGGGTTCTGGCGCCGAACGGCGGGCCGACGACGGTCAAGTTTCCGATCAACTACGGAGACACTCCTAACGGCGGAATCATCGCCTTCAAGGTGGAGGAGAAAGGTGGCAAACCGGTATTGACGAACGCGTGGCAGTCGCGGGACATGATGACTGCTGAGCCTCCTGTCGTCGCAAACGGCCTGGTCTTTGTATTGGCTGGTGGCGAATTTACCGGACAGACGAATGACGTGGAAGGCGGTCTGTATTCCGCGGAAGATCGCATCAAGCGGTCTTTACCGGCGAAGTTGTTTGTCCTGGACGGGGCGACCGGCAAGGAGCTCTATTCGAGCGGAGATCAGATCGCGTCATTCCTTCATCAGGCCGGTCTATCGGTTGCCGGAGGTCGCATCCTGTTCGGCACGTTTGATGGAACCGTTTACTGCTTTGGGATCAAGTAACGTGGACATGGCAATTACTCGAGGACGTCTTCAGATGAAGAAATGGTTTGGTCTTTCAATTGGCTGTACGTTTGCCGCGGCCTTTGTCTGCGTGACGCCGGCTGCAGCGCAGGCGATCGGAAACTGGTCTTCTCCGCGGAACAATATGGAACACAATGGCTGGCAGAAGGCCGAGACCATTATGTCCAAGGAGAATCTCTCGGGAAAGTTCAAGTCCCTGTGGAAGATCAAGCTTGGCAATGCTCCGGGGAAGGACTCAGCTTCTTACAGCGAGCCATTGCTGGTTCCCAGATTGATTAATTCGAAGGGCTTCAAGGACTTTGTTCTCTGGGCTGACGGAGAGAATCTCTATGGCGTCGACTCCGAGTTGGGAACGATGCTTTGGACGAAGCACTATGATGTGCCAGCCTCTCCGTGTGCTCCATCGAATCTGAGCATTGTTGCTGAGGCTCCCATCGTGATCAACTTCCGCGCCCGAAGAGCAGCGGGTGCGCCGCCGCCGAAGCCTCAACCCCCCAAGCAGGCCTCGGAGAGACGCGTTGGTGCAGCGGCCGGAGGAGGAGGGTTTGGCTTCAAGGGCATCTTCGCTCTTACCAGCGATGGATATCTGCACGAGCAGGTGATCTCTACGGGAGGCGATTTTTCTGAGAAGCCGGTCAAGTTCCTTCCGGGGCCGACAGTGGCTGCCGGACTTGGTCTCAACGGAACCACGATGTACACAGCGACGCATGCGGGCTGCGGAAGCTCGGAGAACGCAGTGCTGGCGCTCGATATGAGTTCACCGGACTATCCGGTTGCGAACTACAAGACGGGATCGGTAGCGCCTCTGGTTGCCATGGGTCCAACGATCTCCGACAACGTGGCTTACGTGGTGACTGGCTCGGGGACATCGAGCGGCGATGTTCACGCCAACAGCATTGTGGCGCTTGGGCCTGATGCAAAGGTGAAGGACTGGTACGAAGGAGCAGGCTCGCTGCAGAACGTGACTCCGGTGGCTTTCACGCAGAGCGAGAAGAAGCTTCTGGTTGCGCCTGGAAAAGACGGAAGCTATGTTCTCCTGGACACGACCTCTTTAGGCGGCTCTGACCACAAGACTCCTCTTGCGGCTACCCCCTCGATATCGCAGGCCAAAGAAGATACGATCGCCGCGCTGGCAGCCTGGGAGGATGCGGGAGCGACCTGGATTGCGGCATCGGTTCCGGGAGCTCTCAATGCTTCTGCGAAGTTTGCCAACAGCAACGGCGATGCCTCTCACGGCAGCATCGTCGCACTCAAGCTCGAGGAAAGTGGCGGCAAGATGAGCCTGGTTCCGGCGTGGTCTTCGCGGGACATGATTAACCCGGCTCCCCCCGTCATCGCGAATGGATTGGTT
>Ga0268266_10003531_pt1 | contig 15523 bp, 15 predicted proteins | sample KBSS13metaG_FD_190356 | JGI IMG/M metagenome (GOLD analysis project Ga0268266, IMG submission 190356) | Switchgrass rhizosphere microbial communities from Kellogg Biological Station, Michigan, USA - KBS S1-3 metaG (SPAdes) (version 2) | ecosystem: Host-associated > Plants > Roots > Rhizosphere...
CCTGGCATTTTCCTCGACGAGCGACACCCGTTCGATGTCCGCCTCTTGATCCCAGGCCGCGTCCCCGCGAACGGAGGACGAATACTGCTTCCGATTGCCGGACACTGGATAAGCGTTGCCCATGACTGACATCCCCTGGCACGAACTCACCCCTAGCCGAGCCTGCCGCAGAAACTCGACTGAGTCCGCGTCAAAAGTTGGACCTTTCGAAGGGCAAACGAGAGCGCAGATAGAACGTTTTGCGGGCGGGTTCATAAAGATGAAGATTTGTTAAGAAGTTTGGTTATAGTGCGAACGGTGAGGTGCAGGACGCGCGGCGGCGTAGCACTTTCCATCCGACCAAGACCAGCGCGATCACTCAGTGGCTACGGAATGCCGTGGCTGGGAATACGCGCCAATGAAACAAAGTGAAGCAAGAACACGCATCATACAGGAGTGGGACCGCTGGATCCTGACGCAGGCGATCGACGAGGACGGGCCGACAGGAAAAGACTCGTTGAAGTTCTTTCACGAGCTGCAGGACACCGGATCGTCGATGCTGGATTTCCAGTCGCGCGGACAGGACAAGTGGCGGATCATTCACGCATGGCTGTTGAGTGCAGACCGATTGTCCGATGACTGGATATCCATTGCGCCCCGGATCACTCCGGCACGCAGGTTGCGGCCGGAGCGCAGGAGATCGGACGCCAAGACGTGAACTGCACAGACCCGAGTTGCAAAGGCCCGGGATCTTCCCTCAGTCTGACGCCACCAGCGCATGAACCGAAAACATCCGGTCCCGGTCGGTCCAGGATTCCCGCACCGACCAGCCGGATTCCCGCGCCAATTCGGTGAAGCGGTCGAGGCTGTATTTGTAGCTCGACTCCGTGTGGATGCTTTCACCCGGGCGGAATGAAAAGTTCCGGCCCAGCAGGCGCACAGTCTGCGCCTTCTTGGCGATCAGGTGCATCTCGATGCGATGACGCTCGCGATTATAGACCGAGCGATGCATGAAGGCGGAAACGTCGAAATTGCCGCCGAGTTCGCGGTTGATGCGAACCAGGACGTTGAGATTGAACTTCGCGGTGACGCCGGCAGCATCGTTATAGGCGTCGTAAAGTACGCGCTCGTTCTTTTCGAGATCGACACCGATGATCATCTGCGCGCCTTCGCCCAGAATCTCCCGCGCGCTGCGCAGGAACGCGCGCGCCTCGTGCGGCTCGAAATTGCCGAGCGTCGATCCCGGAAAGAACCCGACCTTGGGCATCCGTTCGATCTCGGCGGGCAGGGCGAACGGCGCGGTGAAGTCGGCAGCAACCGGATAAACGGCGAGATCGGGAAAATCCTTGCGCAAGGCGTTCGCCTGCGCGTTCAGGAAGTCGCCGGAAATGTCGACGGGGACATAGGCGCCGAAATCGCAGCGTTCCAGCAGCAGGCGGACCTTGGTGGTTGCACCGGCGCCGAATTCCACCAGCGCGGCACCCTTGGGGATGATGGCCGCGATCTCGTCGCCGCGGCTGCGCAGAATGCCGAGCTCGGTGCGCGTCGGATAATATTCCGGCAGCACCGTGATCTGCTCGAACAGCTCGGAGCCTGCGGCGTCGTAGAAATATTTCGGCGACAGCCGCTTGGGAAATTGCGACAGGTCGCCGATCACGTCGCCGGCGAAGGCGGAAGTCTGCTCATCGAACGCATGGGTTTTAGCCAAAGCGGCGGCGTGCACATTCATGGTACTCTCCTGAACGCGCTTTCCGGCGCGCAAAATCTAGGTTTGGCATGATCCTGTCCGGAAAACCGGGACCCACTTTCCCGGATCATGCATCTCAGGCGTAGTCGGCGAGGCGTAACCCTGTGAATTGCCAACGATGGTGCGGGTAGAAGAAGTTACGGTAGGTGATACGGCTGTGGCCGGGCGGAGTTGCAAGCGAAGAGCCGCGCAGCACCAGCTGGTTGACCATGAACTTGCCGTTATATTCGCCCAGCGCCCCCTCGATGGCGCGGTAGCCGGGGTAGGGGGAATAGGAGCTGCGGGTCCATTGCCAGACGATGCCGAAGGCGTTGTTGAGCTGGCCGGCGCGGGCAGCGACTTCCCATTCCATCTCGGTCGGCAGATGACGGCCGGCCCACCGTGCGAAAGCGTCCGCCTCGTAATAGCTGACATGGCTGACCGGGGCTGAAGGGTCGACCGGCTGCAGCCCGCCGAGCGTCATGATCCGCCATTCGCCGTCGATCTGGCGCCAGTGGCCGGGCGCCTGCCAGCCCTCATTGGCCGCGGCGGCAAAGCCATCCATCAGCCACAACGTGGCCGCGCCGTAGCCGCCGTCCTTCATGAAGGCGAGCCATTCGGCATTGGTGACGAGGTTGCGGGCGAGCCTGACCGGGCCGACGAGGGCGCGGTGGGCGGGCTTTTCATTGTCGAAATGGAAGCTGTCGTCGGCATGGCCGACGGTGTGGATGCCCTCGCTGAGGGCGACCCATTCGTCCGCCGAACGCTGCGATGTCGGGAAGCGCCATGTTGGATCGTAAGCCGGCGGGATCGGGTTCTGCGCAAAGGCGTGCAGGATGTCCGTCAGCATCAATTCCTGATGCTGCTGTTCGTGGTTGAGGCCGACCTCGACCAGGGGGGCGAGCTCGGCGAGGCGCTCCTCGCCGGAGGTCTGGAAGAATTTGACCACGGCGGCATCGACATGCCGGCGATAGGCGGTGACTTCGTGGGCGCTCGGCCGGGTCAGGTGGCCGCGCTGGTGACGGGCGTGCCTCGGGCCGGCGCTGACATAATAGGAATTGAATAGAAACGCGTAATCCGGGTGGAATGGCTGGTAACCCTCGCAGTGCTCACCGAGCAGGAATTGCTCGAAGAACCAGGTGGTATGGGCGCGATGCCACTTGGCCGGGCTGGCATCAGGCATCGACTGGATGAGCTGGTCCTCGGGGCTCAAGGGAGCGGCGCGGCGCTCGGTCTCGTCGCGGACGGCCAGATAGGCCTCCACCAAATTCTGGGCGAGGGTGCCTGAATCGGAAAAAAGTGACGGGGCTGGTGTCGCGAACTCGGCGGCGGCTACTGGTTTCGTCACAGGCATCTCCGGTCAGGGGGAGAGAACGTTAGGTCCGGAAACTGGTTCCAAACCGGCAGTCCGTCCTAAATAGGGGTTCCGTTCCGGGAAAAAAGCCTTCCCCCCTATGATATTACTGCCGTCAGACTTAGGGGTATCGCTGCCACGAAGCGCCCAAACCGGCCCCGCATGCCAGCTACTCGGCATTTTACTTTGGATGCACAACGGTTTGAGCTACATATATGACAGTAACCGGGTTACATGGATTAGCCGGCCCGTCAGGCGAAGCCGCAGGGGGCTGAGCCCCAAAAGGAAGCGAATATGAGCATCGAGCAATTCATCGACAACGAAGTGAAGTCGAACGACGTCGTGCTTTTCATGAAGGGAACGCCGCAGTTTCCGCAGTGCGGTTTCTCCGGCCAGGTGGTGCAGATCCTCGACCACGTCGGCGTTGGCTACAAGGGCCTGAACGTCCTGGAATCCGCCGAGCTTCGGAATGGCATCAAGGAATATTCCAACTGGCCGACCATCCCGCAGCTCTACGTCAAGGGCGAGTTCGTCGGTGGCTGCGACATTATCCGCGAGATGTTCCAGGCCGGTGAATTGCAGCAGCTCTTCGCCGACAAGGGCGTCACCGCCAGCGCGGCAGCCTCGGCCTGAGCGATCCCGCGCGCCAGATCGGCACGGCGCGGCTGGACGTCATTGTTGCTGACATCACCACCATGCGCGTTGACGCCATCGTCAACGCTGCCAATTCGTCGCTTCTTGGCGGGGGTGGCGTAGATGGCGCGATCCATCGCGCTGCGGGGCCGGAGTTGCTGGCCGAATGCCGGATGCTGAACGGCTGTGATACCGGCGACGCCAAGATCACCCGCGGCTACCGCCTGCCGGCGAGGCATGTGATCCACGCGGTCGGGCCGGTGTGGAACGGCGGCACGCTCGGCGAGGATGATCTGCTTGCCTCCTGCTATCGTCGCTCGATTGAACAGTGCGAGAAGCACGGCCTCGTTTCAGTGGCCTTTCCCGCGATCTCAACCGGCATTTATCGGTTCCCGGCCGAACGCGCGGCCGGCATCTCCGTCCGGACCGTGGTCGATACGCTCAAAGCGGCGCCCACAGTGGCACAAGTGACCTTCTGCTGCTTCTCCGACGCCAGCGCCAAGCTGCACCAGGCGGCATTGAATACCTTCGGCAACCCTTGTGCCGACTGAGGTGCAGGTTACACTCCCCCGAATTCCGGGGAGGGGACCAATGAATTCGCGTCAAGTACTGAGTACGCTGGCCGCTGGTGCGCTGATGCTGGCAGCCGTGTCACCTATCCGCGCCGAAGGCACTTTCGATATTCCCGCAGGCGCGCATTTCAACAAGGACAAGCTTGCGAAGATCACCGAGTTCTTCAAGAACGAGGTGGATACCGGGAAAATTGCCGGAGCCGACGTCCTGATCCAGCAACACGGCAAGCCGGTCTATCACGAGACCTTCGGCGTGCAGGACGTAGTGTCCAAGACGCCGATATCGGACAAGACCATCTTCCGCCTGTCGTCGCTGACCAAGGTGATCACCTCCGTTGTGGCGATGCAGTTGATTCAGGACGGCAAGATCAAGCTCGATGATCCCGTCTCGAAATACATTCCCTCATTTGCGAATATGAAGGTCGGGGTTGAGAAGAAGGCGGAGGACGGCACCAAGACGCTGGAACTGGAACCGCTGGTCCGTCCCATTACCATTCTCGACCTGATGCGTCATACCTCTGGGATCACCTACGGCTTCTACGGCGACAGCCTGGTGCGCAAGGCCTACAAGGACGCCAACATCTATGCAGGCGATTTCGACCTCGCCGAATTCGCCGAGCGGATCGCCAAGCTGCCGCTGCACAACCAGCCCGGCGCGCTCTGGCAGTACGGCCATTCCACCGACATTCTGGCGCGGATCATGGAGATCGTGTCCGGAAAATCGCTGCTCGAGATCGAAAAGGAAAAGCTGCTCGATCCGATGGGCATGACCGACACCAATTTCTTCGTTACCGAGCCGGAGCGATTGCAGCGCCTCGCCCAGCCGGTTCCGAACGACAGTGATTTCCGGGTCGGCCGCCAATACAGGACCGAGGTTCGCCAGAAATGGGAATCCGCCAGCGGCGGCATGGTTTCGACCATGTCGGATTTTTCGAAGTTTGCGCAGATGCTGACCAATGGCGGCACGTTCGACGGCAAGACCTATCTCAGTCCGAAGACGTTCGAGCTGATGGCATCGGACCATGCCGGCAAGGACTCCGGTGTTGCGCGGGACTACTTCTATTTTCCCGGTGACGGTTTTGGCATGGGACTAGGGTTTGCCGTGCGCACCGATCCCGGCAATGCCAAACCGCCGCCGCCGGGATCGCTCGGCGAACTGAAATGGGACGGCGCCGCCGGTTGTTACATGGTGGTCGACCGCAAGCAGGACATGTTCTTCGTGGTGCTGGAGCAGACGCCGACGGAGCGCCAGCGCGTCCAGCGGACGCTGAAGCAGTTGGTCTATGAAGCGTTGGAGAAATAGCGGCGCCATCGGGCGCTGCCTTGTTGCGGCGGCGCTCGCGGTGCTTTTTCTCGGCGGCTCGCCGCATGAGGTGCGGGGCGAGCCGAAGGCGCCTGACGCGCCGACTTTCTCGCGCGCGGCGCTTGGTCAGTTTGGCGATTACGTTCGCAGCGAGATCGCGGCCGGCAAGATTCCCGGCGCAGTCATGCTGATCCAGCAGCACGGCAAGCTCGTTGATCTCGAATGTTTCGGCGTGCGCGATCCGGGGACCGGGCAGCCGATGACGCCGGACACCATTTTCCAGATCTATTCGATGTCGAAGGCCGTCACCTCGGTTGCCGCGATGATGCTGGTCGATGACGGCAAACTGGCCCTCGATGATCCCTTGTCGAAGTACATACCCTCCTTTGCGGATGCAAAAGTCGGCGTCGATCTTTCCGATGAAGCAGGCAAACAACCACTCAAGCTGGAGCCGCTGAAGCGCCCGATCACGATCAGGGATCTGCTGCGGCACACGTCGGGCATCACTTACGGCTTCTTCGGCGAAACCGTGGTGCAGAAGCTCTATGCTGATCCCAAACTGTATGCAGGGGATTTCGACAACGCCGAATTTGCCGACCGGATCGCGACATTGCCGCTCGCCGATCAACCGGGCGTGCGCTGGAACTACAGCCATTCAACCGACGTACTTGGCCGTGTCATCGAGGTGGCGTCGGGGCAGACGCTCTTTCAATTCGAGAAGAAACGACTGTTCGATCCGCTCGGCATGTCCGAGACCGCATACTCCGTCCCGGATGAATCGAAGTGGGCGCGCATTGCCCAGGCCTATCCCGTCGATCGCTTTCGGGTGGCCGGAATCAGGGATCCGGCTTTGCCGCGGCGCTGGGAATCCGGCGGCGCGGGCCTGGTCTCGACGGCCGGGGACTACGCCCGCTTTCTGCAGATGCTGCTGAACGGCGGCGAACTGGACGGCAAGCGTTACCTCAAGCGCGAGACAGTCGCCCTGATGACATCGGATCAGATCGGGCCGGAAACCGGGATCCTCCACGATCCCTTCTATTTCCCGGGGCCGAGCAGCGGCTTTGGTCTCGGCTTTGCCGTGCGCACCTCACCACCGCCGGGTACGACGTGGCCACTCGGCGAGTACCGCTGGGACGGTGCGGGCGGCAGCTTCTATTTTGTCGATCCCCAGGACGATCTGCTCGTTGTCTTCATGGTGCAGGCCCCGACGCAAGGCGGACGAATTCAGCTGACGCTGAAGACGATGATGTTCGAGGCGCTCGGCAAGGGCCTGCGTACGAGGGATTGACCTCGGGCCGGTTACGCCACGGCGTTTCGCGCGATCGTCTCGCGATAGAACGATGCGCTCAGCTTGGGCGTCCGGCGCTGGGTTTCGAAGTCGACATGGTAGAGGCCGAAGCGCTCTTGATAGCCATCCGACCATTCGAAATTGTCCATCAGGCTCCACAGAAAATATCCGTGCACCGGGACGCCCTCCGACGTCGCGCGCTGCAACTGCGTCAGATAGTTGCGCAGATACATGATGCGGTCGACGTCGTAGATGGTGCCGTCCGCGGCCGGCTGGTCGCTCCCTGACGTGCCGTTCTCGGTGATGTAGATCGACTTCACGTTCCACAGCTTGGCCACATGGCGCGGTACCCAGTACATCGTTTCGGGCCCGGGCCGGAGCCAGGTCGCCTTCATATGCGGGAACGATTTGGGGAACGGGGCCAAAGTGAAGCCGCGCTCGTTGTCGGCGGCAACGACGTAATGGTCTGGCATGTAGACATTCAGCCCGACGAAATCGATCGGGGAGGAAATGATGCGCAGATCTTCGGCGGTGTATTTCGGACCCGCTTTGCCGGCCTGCGCGAGATACGCATCGGTGTATTTTCCCTCGAGCATCACGGTCAGATAGCCGGCATTGAGTTCACGCGTCGCGAGCTCGGCTGCCCGGATGTTCGCGGGCGTTTCGACAGCGGGGATACAGCTCACGGCATTCTCCGCCGGACCGACCTTGATGCCGGCCTGTCCATTGGCCCGGATTGCCTGAACCGCGAGACCGTGCCCGAGCGCGACGTTGTGCCGAACCTGCTTCACGTCCGACGGGGATAGTTTGAGCCCCGGCGCATCAGCGCCATACTCATGGCCGAGATGGACGAGCCTGGAGCATTCGTTGATCGTGAAGAAGTGCTTCACGCGGTCGCTCAGGCGCGCCGTGACGTGGGCTGCGTAATCCGCAAATGCCTTCGACGTATCGCGCGAGGTCCAGCCGCCGAAGCGGTCCTGCAGCGTTTGCGGCAGGTCCCAATGATACAGTGTGGCAAACGGCTGGATACCGTTCGCCAGCAACTCGTCGACAAGATGGTTGTAGAAATCGAGGCCTTCGGGATTTGGCGCGCCGGCTCCGTCCGGGAAGATGCGCGGCCAGGCAATCGAGAATCGATAGGCCTTGGCGCCGAGCGTCTTCATCAACTGGATGTCTTGCTTGTACAGACGATAATGGTCGGTCGCGATGTCGCCGTTGCTGTTGTCGGCGATGGCGCCGGGCTTTTCCGCGAAGCGATCCCAGATCGACGGACCGCGGCCGTCTTCATGCACGGATCCCTCGATCTGATAGGCGGAGGTCGCCGTACCCCACAGAAAATCACTCGGAAAACCGGGCAAGGGTTTTCGATTTCGCGCTGCGGTGTCCGCATCCGATTGGGCCAGTCCGGACCCGGCCGGCAGCACCGATGTGCCAAGCGCCGACCAGCCTGCAATCTTGCCAAACTGCCGCCGGGAAAATCTCTTGAAGGGCATCAGTTCACTCGCCGCGCCGGGATCAATTCTGAGTAAAACAAGGTTTACTCTTGATGCTTTGCGTTTGAAGCAGGCCTAATATCGCCGCTTCCGCGGTCCGGCGCAATTGCGCGCGCGGCCATGCCGGCCGGGCGGGTCGACAGGGCTGTCCGGCGCCGCTAAACAGGCGAACATATTCATTGATTTGGGGAGCAGGACGATCGGCTTTCGCACGCCGCTGGCGCTTTTACTCATATCGCTTGGCATGGTCGCCGCGGTGTGGTGGTGGCTGGCCACGCCGGTAGCGCTGACGCGCGCGCCGATCGACGACGCCGCGAAGCTGGAGTGCGTTTCCTACGCGCCGTTCCGCAACGAGCAGACGCCCCATGATCCGACGCTGATCGTCCGTCCGGAGCAGATCGCGGAGGACCTTGCTGAACTCGCCAAGGTCTCGAAATGCATCCGCACCTATTCGATCGACAATGGGCTCGACAAGGTACCGGAGCTCGCATCGAGGGTCGGGTTGAAGGTGCTGCTCGGCGTGTGGCTCGGGCGCGACCGCGCAAAGAACGCCGAGCTCTGCAACATCGCGGTCGCGCTGGTGAATGATCATCCCGGCACGGTCGCTGCACTCATCGTCGGCAGCGAAGTGCTGCTGCGCGGCGACATGACAGTGGGCGACCTCCGCCAGACGATCCAGTCGGTCAAGCCGCGCGTGAATGTTCCCGTGACCTATGCCGATGTCTGGGAATTTTGGCTGCGTTACCGGGAGGTCGGCGCAGACGTCGATTTCGTCACCGCTCATTTCCTTCCCTATTGGGAGGACGTGCCGCCGCGCGCCGAAGATGCGGCCGCCCATGTCGACGAGATTCGCAAGCAGGTGGTGGCGGCCTTTCCCGGCAAGGAGGTCCTGATCGGCGAGACCGGCTGGCCGAGCTTCGGGCGGATGCGCGACGGCGCGCTGGCTTCCCGCGTCAACCAGGCACGCTTCATTTCCCAGATCCTCGAGCGGGCAAGACAGGACAATTTTCGCGTCAATTTTTTCGAGGCCTATGACGAGCCATGGAAGCGCCGCTGGGAAGGAACGGTGGGCGGCTATTGGGGGCTGTTCGACGGCAGCGAACGAAAGCTGAAATATCCGGCCGGCGTGGCCATCAGCAACTATCCGTTCTGGAAGTTGCAGATGGGGGGCGGACTGCTGCTTTGCATCTGCGTATTCGCGGTCGCCTGGTTCGGACCGAAGCACCGACCGTCGCCGCCGCCGGTGGCGTCGTGGCTCGCGGTCGCCATATCAGCGACATCAGCGGGAATCCTGCTGGGTGTGAGCGTCGACAAGATGCTCCACGAAAGCTACGGGCTTGGCGGCTGGCTGGTTCAGGGCTTTCTGCTGGTCGCGGCCGTAACGGCGCCGCTGCTGGCAACCTACGCGCTGATGTCGGGACGCGCGCTGCCGGCATTTCTTGAAGTGCTGGGGCCGTCAAAGGGCCTGACCCCGTTTTTCATGGCCAACATGCTGGGCATCACGCTGATTGTGACGACGCTGATTGCCGCGCAAACCGCGCTTAGCCTGATATTCGACGCCCGCTGGCGCGATTTCCCGTTCGCAGCCCTGACCATGGCCGTGGTGCCGTTCTGGACGCTGGCGTTCCTCAACGGTTCGAAATCCGGCGAGCGGCCGCTCTCGGAAGCCGTGTTTGCCGGGCTGTTCGCCATGGCGGCTGTCTATGTCGTCTTCAACGAGGGGTTCGAGAACTGGCAGGCGGTGTGGACCGCCGCAATGTACTTGCTGCTCGGCAGTGCGCTGTGGCGGGCGCGCACTACCGTTGCGGCCTGAGCGGGGATCGGCTGACCCAAACAGGGCTGCCCCCCTGATCGATCACGCCCCCCGCACGATCTCGCGTACGGCACCGACCATCTCCTCGATCATCGCAGCGCTGACGTCGAGATGGGTGCAGGCGCGGATGCGGCCGTCCATCATCGCGAGCAGGACGCCGCGCTTGCGCAAGGCCTCGACCATCTTGTCGCCGGCGACGCCGGCACCGTCAGGCTTGAAGAACACCAGATTGGTCTCGGGCGCCTGCACCTCGATGCCGTCGATCTGGGAAAGCCCGCGCGCCAGCGCACGCGCATTGGCATGATCGTCGGCGAGACGATCGACGTGATGGTCGAGCGCGTAGACGCAGGCCGCGGCGGCGACGCCGGCCTGCCGCATCGATCCGCCGAGCCGCTGCTTCCAGCGCCAGACGTCGTCGATGAAGGCGCGCGTGCCCGCGATTGCGCCGCCGATCGGTGCGCCCAAGCCTTTCGAGAAATCGATCCAGGCCGAGTCCCAGCCTGCGGCCATGTCGCGCGCCGATATTTTTGTCGCGACGCAGGCGTTCAGCAGCCGTGCGCCGTCCATGTGGGTGACCAGCCCGTTGGCCCTGGCGATCGCGACGACTTCATCGAGCGCTGTTTTCTTCCAGATGGTGCCGCCGCCGATATTGGCGGTCTGTTCGACGCTGACCAGGGTCTGCGGCGGCTGGTAGCGGGAGCGCGGATGCAGGGCGGAGCGAAACGTTTCCGGCGTGAACTGTCCGTCATCGCCCGGGAGCTGCGTGATCTGGAAGCCACCGAGAGCCGCATGGGCGCCGCCTTCGCGCGCAATGATGTGCGCGGTCGCATGGGCGAGAAGTTCATCGCCCGGCCGGCAATGGGCGAGGGTGGCCGTGACGTTGCACATGGTGCCCGACGGCATGAACACGGCGGCCTCCTTGCCGAGCAGGTCAGCGACGCGCTCGCAGAGCAGGTTCACCGTCGGATCGTCTCCGATCTGCTCGTCCCCGACTTCCGCCTGCGCCATCGCCTGGCGCATCGCGGGGGTGGGCCGCGTCTGCGTGTCCGACAGCAGGTTGATGCGGATGGGATCGGCCTTGGGATCGCGCGGGGCAGGGGTGTAGTGCATGACAGTCTCACAACTTTGCGTCATGGCCGGGCTCGTCCCGGCCATCCACGTTTTTCGGCGCTGACCATAAAGGCGTGGATGCCCGGGACAAGCCCGGGCATGACGGAACAGCCATCTTCGCTCAAACAAAAAGGCCCCGGGTTTGCCGGGGCCTTTGATGTCTTGGAAGCCAAAAACCGATTAGCGCGAATAGAATTCGACGATCAGATGCGGCTCCATCTGCACTGCGAACGGGACGTCCGACAGGGCGGGGATGCGGCTGAACTTCGCCGTCATCTTGGAGTGATCGGCTTCGATGAAGTCGGGCACGTCGCGCTCGCCGAGCTGGCTTGCTTCCAGCACCGGGGTGAGCTGCTTGGAGGATTCCTTGATCTCGACGACGTCGCCGGGCTTGAGCTTGTAGCTCGAAATATTGACGCGGCGGCCGTTCACCTTGATGTGGCCGTGGTTGATGAACTGGCGGGCAGCGAACATCGTCGCCACGAACTTGGCGCGATAGACGACCGTGTCGAGACGGCGCTCCAGGAGGCCGATCAGGTTTTCACCGGTGTCGCCCTTCATCCGGCCGGCCTCGACATAGATGCCGTGGAACTGGCGCTCGCTGATGTTGGCGTAATAGCCCTTCAGCTTCTGCTTGGCGCGAAGCTGCACGCCGAAGTCGGAGAGCTTGCCCTTGCGGCGCTGGCCGTGCTGGCCGGGGCCGTATTCACGGCGGTTCACGGGGCTCTTCGGGCGGCCCCAGATATTCTGGCCCATACGGCGATCGATCTTGTATTTCGCCTCACTGCGCTTTGTCATCGCGTCCTCTGCTTGAGAGTTTGAGTGTTGAGGAAACGCGCCCTCCTGTGCACCGGCATCGCCGGGGCCGACAGGTCCGCCTCGAAAGCTCGGGGAAGACCACGGGTCGCGAAACGCATCGCGGGCCGAAACCGGCCCGCGAGCAAGCGGGTTCTTAAGGAGAAACCGCCGTTCTGTCAACGAAAACGGCCGGTTTTCGGGGCCAAATTGGCCGGGATCAGGTCGCGACCGCCCGGACCGGTTTAGGCTCGCTTTGCTGCCGGTTGGAGCGCAATTCGGCTGATATTTCGCCGTTCAGCACCTGTTCCAGCCGGTTCAGGGCCTTGGCCATCGGGGCGGCGTCGGTAATCCGGTGATCCCAGCGCAGCACCACATCGATGGTCTGGTCGGGTTTCTCCACCCCATAGCTCAGGACGAACGGTCCGGGGCTGATGGCATGGAGCTGGCCGGCGCCATAGGCGGCGACTGAAGTGACGCCAAAACTGCCGAAATAATTCGCCCGCTGGCGGCCGAAATTGAGCCCGACCGCCCAGAACAGGCGGCGCAGCGGCAGCGGCAGCCGGGTGGTCCGCAGGATTTTCCGGAACGCCGGCACTTCATCGATCGGCGCCTCCTTGGCGTGCCGGATCAGGGCATCGACCTCGGCCAGCGGCATTTCATCCGGCGCGGCGACCTTTTGCGGCAGCACGCAATCCTGGCCATCCTCGATCCGGGCAATCGCCACCATCGCGACACTGCGGGGCAGTTCGTAAAAGGCAGGCATCGGCCATTTGACGTACAGGGTGCGCAGGATCGGCTCTTCCTTCGCCACCAGCGCGAATGCCTTGACGAAGATCGCAGCCCAGCCCGGAGGCTGAGCGGCCTGCGCGCGGGCTTCCTGCAAGGTGCGGACATTGAGAGGGCGTGTGAGCGACACAAAAGGCACGCGCATCGACGCGTGCATGAGGTCGGCGACCAGGCGGCGCGGGAGTGTAATTTTTCGAACCGTACCGCGCATTCGCTCCGCTCAAGTTCCTGCAAACATGAAAACCGCCGGGCCGGCATTACCAGCCCGTCAGTGCCTCATGTAGCACGAACCCGGCAATTTGACGCCAGTGAGATCGCCTTTATGGCGCCGGCTTGGCCAGCGGTTCGCCGGCCTTCACGACGTAAACCCCAAGCACTTTGAAGGGCTTGTCGCCGGCTTTTGCGTCATGAACTGCGCCTTCGGGGATCTGATAGGATTCGCCTGCCTTGATTTTCATCGGCGGCTTGCCGTCGATGATCAGCTCAAGCTCGCCCTCGAGCACGTAGCCGGTTTCGGCGCCGGGATGGGTATGGCGGCCCGCGGCCCCGCCGGCGGGAACTTCTGCAATCGCTGTGACGGTGTTGTAGCCGGCCGGGAAATCGAGCTTTTGCAGCGGCGTGCGCTTGATGCCGCTCTGCTGCGCGATGGCAACACCGGCGCCGGCGAATGCGATGACGGTCAGTCCGAGTATGATTTTCTTGATCATGTGTTTTCTCCCTGTGAAGGAAGTCTAGCAGCGCCCGCGCACCGCTGGAAGCGGCCGCGCGCGAAGACATTTATCGCCTGATCCCTTCAAAGCTCGCCGCGATGCCGCGCTGGAATAGCGACCAGTCGAAGCCGAGTGCCAGTGCCACATAGCCGCGATCGATCATCCTGTTGGCCTGCTCGGCGGAGCGCGCGGCGCCGCCGATCGGCACACCGCTTTTGAGGATGCCTTCCTCGGCGCGTTTCATGAGCGCCACGACTTCCGGATCGTCGGGCAGGCCGCGCTTGTTGATTGACGTGGCGAGGTCGCCGGGGCCGATCACGGCGAGGTCGATGCCGGGCGTCGCCATGATCTCGTCGATGCGCTCGACAGCCTCGACATGCTCGATCGTGATCATGCAGATCATGTCGTCGTCGGCGGTCGCCATGTACTCCGGCATCGAGACGCCCCAGCGGAACGGCGCGTGGAACGGACCCCACAGCCGGTCGCCTTTCGGTGGGTAGCGCACGCTGCGCACCGCCTTCTCGGCGTCCGCGCGGCTGCAGATCATCGGAAAATTAATGCCGAGCGCGCCGATGTCCATCGGCGCCTTGGCCAGCCACGGCTCGTTGGCGGCGATCCGCACCATCGGTACACAGGGCGTACCGGCCGTTGCGGTGATCATCGCATGGGCCGAGCCGAGGTCGATTGGTCCGTGCTCGAGATCGACGATGATCCAGTCGATCGCGGAGCGAGCCATGATCTGCACAGTCTGGATCGAGGGGATGGTCGCGATCGCGCCGAAGGTCGGGCGTCCCTCGCGCCATAGCTGGCGCAGGCGGTTGAGCGGCGCAGGTGTTGCGGAGGTCAAGGCGGGAAACTCCCTGCTGGGTAGGCGATTGATCGGGCGACCAACAACATAAAGATAAATTGATGACGTATCGAGTGACTGTTTTTTCATCGCGTTCGCGCGGGTCGACCGCGGCGAGGATCGTCTCAAGGACATGGTGTCCTATGGCGCGCAGGATCTTCTCGATTACGCGCCGGTCGCCAAGCAAAACCTCACCACGGGCGTCATGTCGGTCGCTGAGATGTGCAAGGCCGGTGGAGCTGAACGACAATGCCTGCGCCAATCTGTTGGCAGGCTGCCCACAGAATGGAAGATCGGCGACAAGACCGGTAACAACGGCAGCGACGACTCCGGCGACATCGCGATCGCGTGGCTCGCCGCGGGCGGTTTGCGCCTACACGCGGCTCGCCCACTCCCAAACAGTTCGAAGCCGTCTTCGCCGAAATCGGGCGCGTCGTAGGCAGGCAATTGGGCTAGTGCCCACACATCCATCCGTCTTTGCTCGCGCCAGCGTAACGCGCGATCGAGGGAATTCGGGACTCAACGAATAGCGAGTGTTAATGTCAGACAGGCAGACGGTCTGTCTGCCTGTCGTCGAGTGGGCTTCGAACAAAAAATAGCTTCGGGAGAGCTGCGCGGGCATCGCCCGCGTCATGCGCAACAGGGAGGCTTCCATGTATAGAAAGACCGCCAAAATTCTCTTCACCATAAGCGTTGGAGTTGCTACGTTGACCGGAACTGCGAGTGCACAGAATTCACCAGGGAGTGTGGCCCTTGACGCCAGCCTGCGCGGGGCGGTCGAGCGCAAGGACGTGCCGGGCGTGGTCGCGCTGGTCACCGATCGCCAGCGCGTGCTCTATCAGGGCGCATTCGGCGTCGCCGATGTCGCAACGGGCCGCCCGCTGACGTCTGACGCGCTGTTTCGTATCGCCTCGATGACCAAGCCGATCACTTCGGTCGCATTGATGCAGTTGATCGAACAGGGCCGCCTCGGGCTCGATGACCCCGCCGAAAAATACCTGCCGGAGCTTGTGGGACTGAAAGTCATCGAATCCTTCGACAAGGCGACCGGCGCCTATCAGGTCCGCCCGGCAGCGCGACCGCCGACCGTCAAGCACTTCCTGACGCACAC
>Ga0268266_10003532_pt1 | contig 15522 bp, 16 predicted proteins | sample KBSS13metaG_FD_190356 | JGI IMG/M metagenome (GOLD analysis project Ga0268266, IMG submission 190356) | Switchgrass rhizosphere microbial communities from Kellogg Biological Station, Michigan, USA - KBS S1-3 metaG (SPAdes) (version 2) | ecosystem: Host-associated > Plants > Roots > Rhizosphere...
TCCTCGAGCGGCTCGGCGATGTCTCGTTCGCACCGCAGAGCCGGATGGCGCGCGAAGACGTGCTGTCGAACGACCATTGCTTCGACGCGCTGATCGCGGCGTACACGGCCTATCGCTGGGCGCACGACGGCTGGGAATCGCCGTCGGGGATCTTCGAGGACGACGGCTGGATCACCGCGCCGCCGTGATCAGGTACTTCTCGCCGGTCGCGGTCGCCGCGCACGCGCGCAGCGTCTCGAGGTCGAGCAGCTTGTCGAGCGCGATGCTCGCCTTGTAATTACTCGCGAACGTCGTCGTGAGCTCGCTCATCACGCGCTTGTTCATCCGCGCGTACGCCTCGCCGCCGAGCTTCCTGAGCGCGTTCGACACGAGATAGCCGCCGACGCTCCACGTCATGCCGAACGTGCGCACGAGCGGCGTCGGGCCGCGATCGAGGCTGCCGTAGATGTAGACCTGCTTGTGCGTCGCCGACCCGTAGTGGCTGAACGCCGTCATCGAGCGCACCGCGGCGCGCTCCATCGCGTCGAGGATCTGCGAGACCTGCGGGCCGCCGCCGATCGCGTCGAACGCGAGCGTCGCGCCGGTCGCGGCGATCGCGTCCTGGAGATCCGCGGCGTAGCTCGCGGCCGAGCTGTCGACGACGTGGCGCGAGCCGAGCGCGCGCAGCTGCTCGACGTGCGCGGGGCGGCGCACGATGTTGACGAGCGGCACGCCGTCGGCGGCGCAGATCTTCACGAGCATCTGGCCGAGATTCGACGCGGCCGCCGTGTGCACGATCGCGGCGTGCTTCTCGGCGCGCATGGTCTCGACGAAGCTGAGCGCCGTCATCGGGTTGACGAACGACGACGCGCCATCTTCGGCGGTGCGCCCGGCCGGCAGCTCGCGCATGGCCATCGCCGGCAGCTTGCGATGCGTCGCGAACATGCCGCCGCCGGCTCCGGCGACGACCTTGCCAAGCATGGCCTGCGCGTTCGCGCCGGCCGCGACGACGGTGCCGGCACCTTCGGTGCCGATCGGCAGCGGCTTGTCGATGCGCCCGGGAAACACCGCGACCACGCCCTTCGGCACCGGCGCGACGAGCGCGCCGCCGTCGACGCTCGCCTTCGACAGGTCGGCCATCGCGAGCATGAGATAGAGATCCGTCGGGTTCACCGGCGCGGCGTCGACGCGGACGATGATCTCGTCGGGGCCCGGGTCGCCGAGCTCGACGTCGGCGAGCGTCAGGCGAATGGTGCCGTCGGCGGTGAGCGTGGAGTTGAGAGCGCGAGCTTTCATGGCCCGCACTCTAGCGCTATGCGAGCAGCTCGTACGCCGCGGTCACCTCGGCGAAGCTGCGCTCGAGGCTGCGCCGGCGCTCGGCGTCGGCATCGGGCTGGAGATCCGGATGGAGCGACCGCGCGATCCGGCGATACGCGCGTTTGATCGCCTCGACGTCGGTGTGATCGTCGACGCCGAGCAGCCGGGCCGCGGCCTCGCGCGCCGGATCACGCGAGCGCAGCCGGTTGGGCGCGCTGCGCTCCGCGACGATGCCTTCGACCTCGAGCACGTCGACCGAGCGCAAGAAATGCAGAAACGCGAGCAGGCGAAACCGCGGCGTGCGCGCGAGCGGCCAGATCTGATCGAGCCGACGCGGCTGCGCCATCGCGGCGATCATCCGGCGATCGGCTTCGTCGGCCGGTGCCGGCGCGAGCTCGGCGCGGATCGACAGCCGCATGCCGGCGAGCTCGCGCACGAGCTGCTCGGCGAGCGAGTTGTCGAGCTGCGCCTCGGCGTGACCGCGCGCCCATGTCGCGAGCGAGACGACATGCTGCGCTCCGGGCGGGTACGAGCTGACACCACCCTCGAACGACGCGGTCAGACCCGCGAGCGCGGCGAGCCGCGCCAGCCGCGCGATCTGCGTGCGCTTGGCGAGCTCGTCGTGGACGACGATCCCGCCCCGGCGCAGCGCGAAGACTTCACGCACGCCCGGCGCGGTGAGCGACAAGATTCCGCTGGCTTGCTGGTGGCCGAGCCGATACAGCAGGCGCACGAGGCCGCCGCGGCCGAGCTGGCTATCGATCGAATTCGCCCCCACCCCGCCATAGAACGCGGGGCACGATCCCCGGGCAAATTATCGGCTCACATGAAGCCGGCTTTGCGCCGCTCGACGATGAACTCGGTGACGACGCTCTTCACATCTTCGCGGAACTTCACGAGACCGGCAGCGATCTCGCGCAGCGCGGTCACGGCCGGCTTGTTGTCGGAATCGACTCCGGCCGTCGCCCCGCGCGACAGCTGCCGCGCACGCTCTGCGGCCAGCACCACCAGCGCGAAGCGATTCGGGACTTGAACCAGGCAGTCTTCGACGGTGACGCGGGCCATGGAGCGCGGGACCTTACACCGCTGAGTGGGCGTGTCAAGAGCACCGCTTGCCAGAGCATTCCGCAGCCAGTACGCTTGAACGTGCGTTTGGATGTCCCACCGGCAAGTGGGCGCCCGCACTTAACTTATGCCAGTACGACCCGCTGTGCCCGCCCCCGTGCGCGGCCCCTACCGAATCGACCTCGACTGGGACTCCCTCGAGGTCGCCGTCGAGCGCAACTCGCCCGATACCGACAGCTACCTCGACCTCGCGACGGGTCGAGTGCTCACGATCACCAGCGGTGATCCAGAGGCCGCGATCAATCGCCAGCAGGTCTCGGAGAACATCCGGAACTACCTGCGCGTCGAGCCCGCGTCGTCGCGCGAGCAGTACCGCTGGATGGAGAAGTTCGTCGGCTCCGTCACCGACGAGCCGCTGCGCGAGCGCCTGATCATCTCGATCGACGGCAAGGGCGCGTTCCGGCGCTTCAAGGACGTGCTGCTCGCGTATCCCGCCGAGCGCGAGCGCTGGTTCACGTACCGCGCGGAGCTGCTCCACTGGCACATCCAGACCTGGCTCGAGCAGCACGACATCCAGGCCACGAACGATCCGCCGTGGGGCCGCGTCGAGGCGCCGACCGAGCTGCCTGCCGTGGGCCGGCCCGTCGTGCATGGCACCGAGGCGCCTGGTGAAGCGCTGCGCCGGCAAGCGCGCGATCTGATCGAGACCATTCCCGCGATCGAGCTGCCGACGGCCATCGCGTTCCTCGAGTTCTTGAAGCAGCGCAGCGCCGACGCGCTCGCGGCCCAGCTCGCCGAGCACAACGACCACGGCGATCCCTCAGACGCGGCGGAGTAGTGAGCGATCAGATCGAGCCCGCGATCCTACGCCTCGTGCAAGAGGCGCCGGAGCGCGATGCCGAGACCGTGCGCGTGCTCGAGGCCGCGCTCGCCGACGTCGGCACGCCGCTCGCGCTCGCGATCCGGCGGATCCTCGAATACCTGGTCGACGATCTCGTCGATCCCGGCATCGCGCTGCCCGCGCTCGCGGAAGCATGCGCGACGCTCGTCGCCGGCAAACGCGGCGAAGCCGATGACCGATCGATCGAAGCCGCGCGCTATCGGATCGAGACGCTCGAGCCGCGTCCGGACCCGCCGCCGCGCATCGCCGCGCCGGACGTGCCGGCGAGCGGGCTCATCCGCGAACCGCGACGGCGAACTTGAGGTAGTTGCCCTCGGGAAAGCCGGGCAGCGTCGGAAAATCGGGCGGCAGTGCGCGGCGATCGACGATCTGAAGCCGCGTGCGTGCGGTCAGCGCGCCGTCGGCGAGCGCGAGCTCGAACTCGCCGAGCGACATCTTGTGCGTCGACGACGCGGCCGCGAGCAAGCCGCCCGGCGCGGTGACCTCGAGCGCCGCGCCGATCAGCTCGCTGTAGTCGCGCATCGCGCTCCACGGCTTGCCGCCGCGCGCCGCCGCGCTCGCGAACGCGGGCGGATCGACGACGACGAGATCGAAGTTGCGACCGCGCTCGGCGAATCGCGCGAGGACCTTGAACACGTCGCCGACGATGTGCTCCGCGCTCTCGGGGTCGAAGCCCGACGCCGCGAAGTTGCGGCGCGCGCGCGCGTGCGCCTTCGCGGCGACGTCGATCGCGCAGATCTCGGTCGCGCCGCCGGCCTTCGCGTAGACCGAGATCGCGCCGGTGTACGAGAACAAGTTCAACACGCGGCGCCCCTTCGCCCACTGCCGGACCGCGCGGCGGCCCTCGCGCAGGTCGGCGAACAAGCCGGTCGACAGCGGCGACGTCACGTCGACGACGAACGCGAGATCGTCTTCGACGACCTCGAGCTCGACGGGCGCCGCGTCACCGCGCACGAGATCGGCGCCGGCCTGGCGCGGTGCCTCGCCGCCGAGCGAGCGATGGCGGCGCTGCTCGTAGATCGCCTTCGGCGCCAGCTCGGCGACCAGCGCGTCGTAGAGCGCGTCGCGCAGCCCGGTCACCGCCGACGAGAACAGCTGCACGACGAGGTAGTCGCCGTAGCGTTCGACGACGATGCCCGGCAGGCCGTCGGCCTCGGCGTTGATCATGCGCACGCAGCCGAGGTGCTCGAGATCGACGATCCGCTTGCGGAGCGCGATCGCGCCGCGCACCCGTTCGTGAATCAACGCGCCATCGACTGCGACGTCGGGGTTGCGCGTGAACACGCGCAGTGCGAGTGCGCCATCGGCGTCGTAGAGCGCGCGGCCGACGAACTCGCCATCCGGATCGACGAGATCGATCGGAGTGCCGGGTTCGGGCGCGAGCGGTCGCGGCCCGAGGGCCTCGCGATACACCCACGGGTGGCCGGCGCGTACGCGCGCGGCGACATCGCCGGCGAGTCGCACGGTGTTCTTGCGGATCTGCGCACCTGGAGCGCGGCGAGGCGAGCGTCGGATCGCCATGAGGGCGACGTTCTAGCCCGAGATCGAGAGACCAAGAACCCGTTCGGTCAGCTTTGTATAGACAGCCTACATGTCTGTGAGTATGGTCCGCGACCGAAGCGCCTTCTTTATGCAACATTCCGCGCAACAACTCGCGACGCTAGAGCCTGTCAGGTTCGGCGAGTTTCTGCTTCACCGGAACATGATTTCGGACGAGCAGTGGCTGGCGGCGTTGGCTGCGCACTGGAGTGGATTCTTTCACAAGCGCTTCACCCGAATCGGAGACACGATCGTCGAGAGCGGCTTTCTCGCCCCGGACGTCGTCGAGCGTGAGGCTCGCGCGTTCCATGACGGGATCGACGTGGTTGAAATCGACGAAGAGTTGCCGAGCTCGGAGCGAGTAACGATCCCGCCGCCGTTCCGGGCGTGATCGGGAGGAGAACCCCATGATGGCCGACAAGAAAGACGGAACTGGCAAGTCGCGCGCAAGGCGCAAGTCGTCGCTCGAGGTGCTCGCGCAATCGAGCGCGCTGCCATCGGTCGAGACGTCGCTCGAGGACTTCATCTCGCGCGCCAACCAGACGCACACCAATGCGGACAACTGGAAGGCGGCCGAGCACGAAGCCAAGGCCAAGGCCGAAGCGCGCAAGGAAGCCGATGCGCTCCGCTGGAAGGCCGCCGAGCACCAGATGCGCGAGGGCGAGGCTCGCGAGACCGCGCTGCGCCGTCAACTCGACGGACTTCAGGGCCGGCTCGCCGAGGCCGAGGCCCGCGCCGCCGTCGCGACGAGCGCGAGCTCGGGCGACGGCATGATCGCCGATCTCAAGGTCAAGCTGTCCGAAGTCGCCGACCAGCTCCACGCGTCCGAGGCTCGGAGCCGCGAGCTCGAGAACGAGGTCTCGCTCGCGCGTGCGTCGAGCAAGTCGATCCCGATGCCCGCGATGCCGGTGTCGGCGCCGTCGGCGTCGTCGGAAGAAGCCGAAGCGCGTGCGCGGCTTGCCGAGGCGAAGGCCACCAAGGCGCTCGCTGCGGCGCGTGCCGCGGCCGCTGGTCTCACGATCAATCCCGCGGATCTCGCTGCGATCGAGAGCGGCCTCGTCGTGCCGCGCGCCCCGAAGAAGGGCATCAACTGGCTCGGCGTCGCCGGCGCGTTTGCCGGCGGCCTCGCGCTGATGTTCGGCGCGCTGCACTTCGTCGGTGGTCACTCGTCGGAGGCGCCGCCCGCGTCGCTGCCGACGATCGCGCCGATCGAGGTCGCGCCAGCTTCGGCGCCCGCGCCGCATCCGACGGTCACGCCGATCGTCACGCCGATCGAAGATCCCACGCCGGCTGCGCCGTCGCCGACGACGCCCGGGATGACGACGACCACGACGACCACGACGACCACGATGACGCCCGCGCCGAGCGCGACGCCCACGCCGGCTCCGATGCCGACCGTCGAGCTCGCGCCGACGCCTGCACCGGCGCCGGTGCCTGCGGCGGTCCACGTGCACCACGCAGCCCCGGTGCATCATGCTGCGGCACCCAAGCCCGCGGCTCCACCTCAAGGTCAGAAACCTTCGGGTGGCATCGTCGATCCGTTCTGAGTCGGATCTAGATCACTTCGAGCGCATTGGTCGAACCTCGTCGGAGACCGACCAAAAAAACGTCGTTGTGTCGTCAGCGACGCTTGCGTTATGTAGCCCTGGCTTGGACGCCAGGTGGAGGCCCCGTGAATCGAATTGCGTGCTCGTTACTCGTCGCTGCTTCTGTGCTCGCGCCCGCCGCGCGCGCGTGGGCTGATGACGCTCCCACCAAGGAGCAGATCGAAGCAGCCAAGAAGGCGTACAACGAAGGCAAGCAGCTTCACGACGCCGGCAAGCTCGGCGAGGCCGTCGAGAAGTTCAAGGAGAGCTATCGGCTCTCCAAGAACGCGGTCCTGCTCTACAACATCGCGTTCACGCTCGACGAGAACAAGCAGAGCGACGACGCGCTGTTCTACTACCGCAAGTTCCTCTCCGATGCGCCGGCGAATGCCTCGCAGCGCAGCGAGGTCGAGGCGCGCGTGAAGGCGCTCGAGAACGCCAAGCTCGCGACCGAGATGGCGACGAAGCCCGACGAGGCCGGCGCGGCCAAGCCCGAGCCCGCTGCCGCGAAGCACTCGGCGAGTGCGTTCAAGGCGGACGATTTCCAGCACACCGTCGTCGAGGACGCGCCGCCGGGCAAGCCGCTCGACATCTCGGCGACCGTGCCCGAAGGCTCCGACGTCAGCGTGATCCTGTTCTACCGTGCGGCCGGTCAGCCCGACTTCACGCAGAAGCCGATGAAGTGGCACGGCAAGGATCTCGTCGCGCGCATCCCCGCCGGCGCGGTCACCGGCAGCTCGATCCAGTACTACATCGAGGTCAAGGATCTCTCCGGCGCCAAGGTCACGAGCTCCGGCAAGCCGACCGAGCCGAACCTCATCAACCTCGATGCGAGCGCGCAGGAGCACACGTTCGCCGACTTCACCGACGACGTTCCGGTGAAGGAGCCGGCGAAGCACCACGATGACGAGGATCCGATGCACGGCTCGTCGGGCTCGGTGACCGCGACCAGCGACGACAACATGACGGCGACCGGCGACGGCTTCATGGACGCGGGCTCGAAGAAGTTCGAGTACACGAAGTGGAGCGTCACCGCAGGCGCGATCGCGTTCATCGGCGTGGGCGTGATGTTCGACCTCATGGCCGGCAAGCAGGCCGACGCGCTGGTCAGCGACTCGACGCGCGCATCGTGCACGCCGCACTGCACGTTCGACGGCTACGACGTCGACCTCCAGAACGCCGGCGAGCGCGACCAGATGATGTCGCGCGTCGGCCTCGGCATCGGCATCGCCGCTGCCGTCGGCGCCGGATACCTCTGGTACCGCGACCTCACCGGTCACCACCACGCCGAATCCAAGGTCGTGGTCGCGCCGTCGATCGGTCAGAACTTCCATGGAGCCGCTGCGGCGGTGCGATTCTAATGAAGACCGTCCTCTTCTCCTCGGTCCTGGCCGCGCTCGCCGCGTGCAGCCCCTACTCGCCCAACCTCAGCAACCAGCCGTTTGCCTGCGGCAGCGACACGCCCTCGTGCCCGGACGGCTACTCCTGCATGTCGGGCGCGTGCGTGGCTTCCACCGACGTCGGCAACGTCACCATGCCCGACGCGAGCACCGGCTGCCCCGACCTGTCGATCGAACCGAACAACTCGTACTCGGAGGCGTGGGCCACGCCGGTCGCGTCGCAGCTCAAGACGTTCAAGCTCACCGGCGCGGCCATCTGCCCGGCGGGCGACATCGACGTCTACAAGCTCACGACGACGGGCATGCAGACGCTGACCGCCACGATCACGGCCAACGGGGCCGGCCCGGCGCTGGACATGCAGCTCCTCGACCCCAACGGGATGGTCATGAAGAACGGCACCGCGATGTCGGGCATGACCAACGTCGTGTCGGCCTCGGTCGCCGACCTGCCGGCGAGCATGACGTACTACGTGTACGTGCAGGGCGCGGCGCCCACCGATACCAACGGCTACGAGCTCGAGATCGACGTCACCCCGTAGACCCAGAGCGCGCGCAGCGCGCCGAATTGCCGTATGATTTCCTGGTGAGCCGTATCGGTGAGCTCCTGGTCCGGGAGAAAATGCTCTCGCTCCAGCAGCTGCAACAGGCCCAGGACGAAGCGAAGAAGACGGGGAAGCGGCTGGGGGCGACCCTGGCACGCCTGGGGTATGTCAACGACCAGGCGCTGACCCAGTTCGTCGCCAAGCAGTACAGCCTCCCGTCGATCAACCTCGCGGAGATCGAGATCGACACCGCGGTGTTGAAGCTGGTGCCGCGCGAGATCTGCGAGAAGCATCAGGTCATCCCGGTTCGCCGGAACGGCCCGACGCTGATCGTCGCGATGGCCGATCCGTCGAACATCTACGCGATCGACGAGCTCAAGTTCCTCACGCAGTACAACATCGAGCCGGTCGTCGCGTCGGAAGCCGGCGTCGAAGCGGCGCTGTCGCGCTACTACGACAAGGGGCCCGACCTCGATCAGATGGTCGGCGAGCTCGACGTCGACAACGTCGACTTCACCGCCAGCGGCGACGATTCCGTCAACATCGTCGATCTCGAGAACCAGGCCGGCGAGGCGCCGGTCGTGAAGCTCTGCAACGCGATTCTGCTCTCGGCGATCAAGAAGAAGGCGTCGGACATCCACGTCGAGCCGTACGAGAAGAGCTTCCGCGTGCGGTTCCGCATCGACGGCATTCTCCAGGAAGAGATGCGGCCGCCGCTGAAGCTCCGCAACGCGATCACGAGCCGCCTCAAGATCATGGCGTCGCTCGACATCGCCGAGCGCCGGCTCCCGCAAGACGGCCGCATCAAGCTCAAGATCGGCGGCAATCGCGAGATGGACTTCCGCGTGAGCGTCTTGCCGACGCTGTACGGCGAGAAGATCGTCATGCGTCTCCTCGACAAGTCGTCGCTGCAGCTCGACATGACGAAGCTCGGCTTCGACGTGCGGCCGCTCGAGGACTTCAAGTACTCGATCAAGAAGCCGTACGGCATGGTGCTGGTCACGGGGCCGACCGGCTCGGGCAAGACCACGACGCTGTACTCGGCGCTGTCCGAGCTCAACACGACGGATCGCAACATTTCGACCGCCGAAGATCCGGTCGAGTACAACCTGCACGGCATCAATCAGGTCCAGATGCACGAGGACATCGGCCTGAACTTCGCGACCGCGCTGCGCGCGTTCTTGCGGCAGGACCCGAACATCATCATGGTCGGCGAGATTCGCGACTTCGAGACCGCCGAGATCGCGGTGAAGGCCGCGCTCACCGGTCACTTGGTGCTGTCGACGCTACACACCAACGACGCGCCGTCGACGGTGTCTCGCCTCCTGAACATGGGCATCGAGCCGTTCCTCGTCACCGCGTCGGTGAACCTGGTGCTCGCTCAGCGCCTCGCGCGCCGCATCTGCGAGTCGTGCAAAGGCCCGGTCGCCGAGAAGCATCCCGAGCCGCTGCTCAAGATGGGCATGACCGAGGATCAGATCCGCAAGGCGAACATCCAGAAGGGCCGCGGCTGCCAGACCTGCAACAACACCGGCTACAAGGGCCGCGTCGCGCTCTACGAGGTGATGCCGTTCACCGATCCGCTCAAGGAGCTCGTGCTCCAGGGCGCGTCGGCCGCCGAGCTCAAGACCGAGATGATCCGCGGCGGCGCGGTAAGCCTGCGCATGGCCGGCATCCAGAAGATCATCGAGGGCATGACGACGCCGGAAGAGGTGCTGCGCACGACGGTGGATGACTGACGCATGTCGCAACTGAGCCTGCAGGCGCTGCTCAAGGCGATGCTCGACAAGGGCGCGTCGGATCTGCACGTGACCGCGGGCTCGCCGCCGCGACTGCGCATCGACAACGAGCTCGTTCGGCTCCAGACCGATCCGCTCGGGCCGGTCGACACCAAGACGCTGTGCTACTCGGTCATGAACGACGCGCAGAAGCTGCGCTTCGAAGAAGACCTCGAGATCGACTTCTCGTTCGGCATCCGAGGCCTCGCGCGGTTCCGCGCGAACGTCTACATGCAGCAGTCGTGCGTCGCCGGTGCGTTCCGCATCGTGCCGTATCAGGTCATCCCGCTCGAGAACCTCGGCATGCCGTCGGTCGTCACCGACCTCTGCGACAAGCCGCGCGGCCTCGTGCTCGTGACCGGGCCGACCGGCTCGGGCAAGTCGACGACGCTCGCGTCGATGATCGATCGGATCAACACGAAGACGCGCGGCCACATCGTCACGATCGAAGATCCGATCGAGTTCCAGCACGCGCACAAGCAGTGCCTCGTCAACCAGCGCGAGATCGGCCGCGATAGCCAGTCGTTCCAGCGCGCGCTCAAGTACATCCTGCGCCAAGATCCCGACGTCGTGCTGATCGGCGAGATGCGCGACCTCGAGACGATCGAGGCGGGCCTCGCCGTCGCCGAGACCGGTCACTTGTGCTTCGCGACGCTGCACACCAACAGCGCGATCCAGAGCATCAACCGCATCGTCGACGTGTTCCCGGCGCACCAGCAGGCGCAGATCCGCGCGGTGCTGTCGTTCGTGCTCGAAGGCGTGATCACGCAGAACCTGATCCCGAAGACGTCGGGCTCGGGGCGCGCCCTCGCCGCCGAGGTCATGGTGCCCAACGCCGCGATCCGGAACTTGATCCGCGAGGACAAGCTCCACCAGATTTATTCGCAGATGCAGATCGGACAGTCGAAGTTCGGCATGCAAACGATGAATCAGGCGTTGTGCGATCTCTATATCAAGAAGACGATCTCGCTCGAGGATGCGATCGGCCACTCGAGCGAGGTCGACGAGCTCAAGACGATGATCGCGAACGCCGGCGGCAGCCTCGGCGACCACGCGCGGCCCGCTGCTAACCTGCCGAAGCGCTGAGGAGCTGACATGGCCAAGTTCCAATGGGAAGCGACGACGCGCGCCGGCGAGAAGCGCAAGGGCGTCGTCGAAGCCGACACGGCGGCCGCGGCCGAGGAGCGGCTGCGCGGCGAGGGCCTCGCGAACGCGCGCGTGCGCCGCGAAGGCGGCCTCAACCTCGACATCAACATCCAGATCGGCTCGGGCGTCACGCCGAAGGATCTGCAGATCTTCACGCGCCAGCTCGCGACGATGATCGACGCCGGCCTGCCACTCGTACAGTGCCTCGACATCCTCGCCAACCAGAGCGAGAACAAGTCGTTCCAGAAGATCCTGTTCAGCGTGAAGAACAGCGTCGAGCAAGGCGCGACGTTCTCCGATTCGCTGCGCAAGCACCCCAAGGTGTTCGACGAGCTGTACGTCAACCTCGTCGCGGCCGGCGAGGTCGGCGGCATCCTCGATACGATCTTGAACCGGCTCGCGATCTACATCGAGAAGGCCGTCAAGCTGCGCGGCCAGCTCAAGAGCGCGATGTACTACCCGGCCGGCATCCTCGTCGTCGCGATCGGCGTGATCTGCGTGATGCTGATCAAGGTCATCCCGACGTTCGAGAAGATGTATCACGACATGGGCAACGCGAAGCTGCCCGGCCCGACGCTGGTCGTCGTCAGCCTGTCGCACACGTTCATCAACCGCTGGTACATCATCTTCGGCACGATGGCGGCAATCGTCGTCGGCATCTCCGCCGCGCGCAGTACCGAGCAGGGCGCGGAGATCATCGATCGCATCTTGCTGCGCCTACCGGTGATCGGACCGACGCTGCGCAAGATCGTCGTCGCGCGCTTCACGCGCACGCTCGGAACGCTGCTCGCATCCGGCGTGCCGATCCTGGACGCGCTCGACATCTGCGCCAAGACCGCCGGTAACCGCGTCGTGCAGGCCGGCATCTTGAAGGCCAAGGACAAGATCTCCGAAGGTCACGACATGGCGAGCCCGCTCGCCGAGTCCAAAGTGTTCCCGACGATGGTCGTCCAGATGATCGGCGTTGGCGAACAGACCGGCGCGATGGATCAGATGCTCACCAAGATCGCCGACTTCTACGAAGAAGAAGTCGACACCGCGGTCGCAGGCCTGACGTCGCTGATCGAGCCGATCATGATGGCGTTCCTCGGCGTGGTCGTCGGCGGCCTGATCATCGCGATGTACCTGCCGATCTTCAAGCTCGCCGGTACCGTCGGCCAGTGACATCGACCGACTCGCTGGTCGGCGCGCCATCTGCGCCGCCGAGCGATCTGCGCTCGCGCGTCGCGCGCGTGCTGCTCTTGCGCACGCTCGTCGTGACCGTCGTCCTCGGGCTGTCGCTGTGGCTGCTCGCGACCGGCGAGACCCCGCAGCGCCGCGCGCTGTGGCTCCAATCCGGCGTGATCGCCGCGACGTACGTGTCGTCGATCGTGTTCGGCGTGCTGCTCCGCCGCGGCTTGCGGCCCGATCGCGTGGCGCGACCGATCTACGCGAACGATCTCGTGCTGACGTCGGTGCTGGTCTACATCACCGGCGGCGCGGCGAGCCCGTACATGTTCCTCTACGCGCTGTCGGTCGTGTCGGCCGGCGCGCTGTCGTATCGACGCGGCGCGATCGCGGTGACCGCGTCGTCGATCGTGGCCGCGGCGTTCGTGTCGCTCGCCGCGTGGGCACACGTGCTCGGCATCCAGGTCTCCGGGGTCAAGCCGTGGGAGCAAACGGGCGCCGAGCTGATCCGCGCGCTCGGCATCAACATCGGCGCGCTGATCGGCGTCGGCACGCTCGCCGTCATCTTCGGCGATCAGCTCCAGCGCGGTGCCGAGACGCTCGCGACCACGCGACGCGCGGCCGCCGACCTGCTCACGCTCAACCAGGACATCGTGCGCTCGCTGAGCTCGGGGCTCATCACGACCGGTCCCGACGGCCGCGTGCTAACCGCGAACCAGGTCGCGTCCGACATCTTGCACGTCCCGGCGACCACGCTCGTCGGCAAGCCGCTCGGCGAGCTCTTGCCGGCGCTGCCGCCCGCCGAGGTCGCCGGGCCGCGCCGCGCCGAGGTCGCGCTGCGCACGAACGGTCACGAGCTGTTCCTCGGCGCGACCGTGTCGCCGCTGCGCGACGTCCACGAGCAGATCATCGGCGAGGTCATCAACTTCCAGGACCTCACCGAGCTGCGGCGGCTCGAGCAGCAATCGCGGCGCGCCGAGCGACTCGCGACGCTGGGCCAGCTCGCCGCCGGCATCGCGCACGAGATCCGCAACCCGCTCGCGTCGATCTCGGGGTCGATCGAGCTGCTGCGTCAGGCACCCACCGCATCCGACGACGACCGCACACTGATGGCGATCGTCCACCGCGAGATCCAGCGGCTCAACGTCCTGATCGGCGACTTGCTCGACTACGCGAACCCGCGGCCGCTCCAGTCGGACGACTTCGATCTGGGCAGCCTCGTCGAGGAGACGCTGCGCGTCGCGCGCGCGGAGCCGGCGTTCGCCGACGTCGAGCTCGCGGCCGACATCGAGCAACCGCTCGCGATTCACGGCGATCCCGCGAAGCTGCGCCAGCTGGTGTGGAACCTGGTCCGCAACGCGCGCGATGCCGCGCTGACCGGCGGCAAGCACGTGCGCGTCGAGGTGCGTCGAGGACCGACCTCGGCGACGATCGCGGTGCGCGACGACGGGCCCGGCATCGCGAAGGAAATGGTCGCGCGGATCTTCGATCCGTTCGTGACCACCAAGGAAAAGGGCACCGGCCTGGGCCTCGCGACGTGCGCCGCGGTCGTCGGCGAGCACAACGGACGCATCGACGTCGATACCGCACCCGAGCGAGGCACGACGATGCTGGTCACGTTGCCGGTATCGCCCGACGGCGTCGCGCGGTAGCCTCGAATCGTGCACTGCCCGGTCTGCAAGCAAGCGCTCGAGGGCGGCGAGCTCGTGATGGTGTGCGGACCGTGCCACCGCAGCCTCGGCGGCGGGCTCCGGCTCGGCGCCACCGGCGAGTTCAAGGTGCCGACCGAGCTGCTCGCCGAGGCAGGCCCGCCGAGCGTGCCCGATCCTCCGGAGGCCGCGTCGACGTGCGCGTGGTGCGGCAAGGAGGAGATCGCGGTCAAGAAGCTGCTCGGCCGGCGCGGCACGGCGCTGTGCGACGAGTGCGTCTCGCTCGCGGCCGACATCATGGAAGCCGAGCTCGGCCCCGGCTGGCGCTGAGGCGTGCGGCTCGTCGTCGTCGGCAACTCGGGCTCGGGCAAGTCCACGCTCGCGAAGCGACTCGGCGTGCCGCACCTCGATCTCGACACGCTCGCGTGGCTGCCGACCGAGCCACCGCAGCGCCGGCCGATCGCCGAATCGGCGGCCGCGATCGACGCGTTCGTCGCCACCCGCGACGCGTGGGTGGTCGAAGGTTGCTACGCCGATCTCGCCGAGCTCGTGCTGCCGCGCTGCACGCAGCTGGTGTGGCTCGAGCCCGGCGTCGAGGCGTGCCTCGCGAACGCGCGCGCCCGGCCGTGGGAGCCGCACAAGTACGCGAGCCGTGACGCCCAGGATGCCAACCTCGCGATGCTCGAGGCCTGGATCCGCGACTATGCGACGCGCGACGACGCCTGCTCTCTGGCCGGCCATCGCGCGCTGTTCGAGCGGTTCGCCGGGTCCAAGCAGAAGCTCGCGTCGCGCGATGCGATCGCCGCGTTCGTACCGTGAGTCACGCGGACGGAGCGAGCGCCTCGGCGCGCAGCCGATAGTCCTCGGCGTACGCCGCCTCGCCTTTCTGGCGCCACGCGCGCGCCAGATCGCGACAGCGCTCGGCCTCGAGTCGCGCGGCGAGCTCGCCGCCGGCGCGCATCTGATCGAGCACCGAGATCGCATCGTCGAGCCGGCCGACCTCGAGCAACGCGAGCCCGCGCGTGTGCTGGAGCGCCGGCACGTCGGGTCGGAGCGCGGTCGCTTCGTCGGCGAGCGCGAGTGCGTCGATCGCGTCGCCGCCGGCCAGCGCGAGACACGCGCGACTGTTCAGCCACACCGCGCGCTCGGCGACGTCGAGCGCGGCACCGTCGATCGCCGCCAGGAGCTGCGCCGCACGCTCGCGTTCACCGGCGGCGACATGACAGGCGATCCGCGACAGCAGCGCGGCCCGACGGCGCTGCGGCGCCGCGGCAAGGACACCAGCGAGCCGATAGCGCCGGTTCGCGCGCGGGAATCGACCGGCCTGGAACGCGGCGCTCGCCGAGCGCGGCAGCCACAGCCACTGCCAGACCCAGAGCGCGAGCACGAGCGCGACGCCGAGCGCGATGCCAGCGCCGCCGAACGCCGAGCCGACCAGCGGGAGCGCGACCGC